>ERZ772968.635-NODE-635-length-17364-cov-8.153215_pt1 | contig 17364 bp, 15 predicted proteins | sample MGYA00580674_ERZ772968 | MGnify/ENA primary metagenome ERZ772968 (study PRJEB29015, sample SAMEA2737940) | human oral metagenome | biome: human oral; feature: human-associated habitat; material: dental | place: China | collected 2138 ...
AGTATATCTCTAATAGTATCTGATTGGCGTCTACATAGTCGTCGATCATAATTGTCTTCACGTTAATGGACGACCACTGCTGTTTTATAGGATCAAATAGTCTCCCAAAGGTCTCCTTGTCGACTCCTAAGCTCTCCCTTGCGACGAAAAAATATACGGTAAAGTTGTCTCCAGAGCGCCTATGGAACCAATTTTGTATGTCTTGATCATTGAGAGAATGGCCTAAAACGACAAATGTCTTATGTCGTCTAACTGAATCATCTATGACCTCACTCTGCCAAGATGTATCTTTTTTGAAAAGATTGTTATAGTCGCTTTGGCCTATAATTAGACTCTTTTCCTCAGAGATCAGCCCATCTGGGCGGGGGTCGAGGACTCCGTGAAGGTGTGAAACAACGATTCTTCCTTCGTCGTCATGGCGATCTTCGTCGTGACTCTTTGGTATAAATTCATCAGGATCCGCATTCTCGTCGGGATTCCAGCCATTCTCAACTAGATGTTCCAAATGTTTCAAGCCCGCTATTTCATGGAGAACGTCGAAGTTGGTCGTGAGGACAGGGCATGAAAACTCAAACTGATAGCGAGCTACGATCTCATGCATCTGCGAAGCTGGCTTTTCGTTTATATCGGTGCCATACAGACCCTTTAGAGCAATTTGTTTCCACTCCAAGTTGTTGCTTTTCGCGCTCTGATGTGCTCCGTCGGCGATAACGAGAAGATTGCTCTGTCTTCTGACGAAAAGTTCTGCAAGATCATCAGAGTCCATAGTTTTTGATTCTATTAATAGGTTCTTTACAAAGGTCGCCCAATCCGGGAGGCCTGAATCAAGCGAAATCCCCGAACCTGTTAAAAACACGATGTCACTAGGTTTGACATTGAACTCATCTATCTTTTCTTGTGTTATGTCTGTCTGCGCCATTTTGTTCCACCGTCCGACGATCGCCTAGTAGGAATTATTCTAGCACTTTCTTAGCCGAGGAACAGCGTCCGTGGGGCTCCGCTAAAGTTATGTATGAAACATGTCCCGTATTTGTCATGGAAGGGCCTGCGGGCCGGCTGGAGTTGCCAGCCAAATAGCCGATTTGTTGTCGGTATGGGAAACAAGTCGTTCATGCTTTGAAGCCTGGTTCCAACCGTCTAAAAGCGAGCCGGGCTTGTCAATCTGTCAATCGTCGGGGAGGCTTCCGAGGCCGCTCCAGAGACGCAAGCGGAGTCCGTAAACAAGCTCGGGGGCCTTATAGGCCCCCGGCAGTCAACGCCCCGACTGGCGGTTCGTCGTGCTTCTAGTTTAGTGCGTCCCTTCATTCTCATGCAGGAAACATGTCTCTTGTCATAAGACAAACGTTGCTCACCGACTGACAGCATCCTGCCGCGCGGCCGGTTCAAGCGGCGAACCGGGCGATGATGCGACGATGGGCGTCAAGCAAACTTGCCCAATGGGTCGCTTCAGCGGCTCATAAAACCCGCCCCGGCGGTTCGTGAAAACTCGGCCTTGACTGCTCTTGAAAACTTGGCTGTGAGAACCCGCCGATTTCACCGACAGGCCACGGCAGCCTCTTTTGCAAGCAGGCCCAACGCCGATATGCTGAACACGTGATCGAATTCGAGTCCGTCGGAAAGACGTATCCCGGCGGCGCGGTTGCCGTGGAGAGCTTCACGTACACGGTGCCGAAACATCGAACCGTCGTGCTCGTCGGCTCGTCCGGCTCAGGCAAGACGACGCTGCTGCGCATGGTCAACCGCATGGTCGACCCGACGTCGGGAAGGGTGCTCATCGACGGCGTCGACGTGCGCGAAGCCGATCCCGTCAAACTCCGCCGATCCATCGGATACGTGCTTCAAGACGGCGGACTCCTGCCGCATCGCACCGTCGCGGACAACGTCGCCACCGTGCCGATCCTCAACGGCACGCCGAGGCGCGAGGCCCGATCCGCGGCGCTGGAGCTTCTCGAACGGGTGGGGCTCAACCCGGAGCTCGGCGCCCGATACCCGGCTCAGCTTTCCGGGGGCCAACGCCAGCGTGTGGGCGTGGCGCGGGCTCTGGCCGCCGAGCCCGAGATCCTGCTCATGGACGAGCCCTTCGGCGCCGTCGACCCCATCGTTCGCCGCGAGCTTCAAGACGAGCTCGTGCGTCTGCAAGGGGAGATCGGCAAAACGGTCGTCTTCGTGACGCACGACGTCGAAGAGGCGTTCCGCCTGTGCGACGAAGTCGTCGTGCTCGGCGAGGGCGGAAAAATCGCGCAGAGCGGCACGCCGGAAGAGATTCTGGCCGCTCCGGCAAGCGACTTCGTGCGCACCTTCGTCGGCGGGACGAAGTCCAACCAAACGCTGCGCGTGCGCCAGGTCGCCGGGCGCAACGTCGTCGTCGGCGAAGACGGGCGCCAGGTGGGGGTCATTGAAGGGCTTGACGGGCTTGTCAGCGGCGTGAAAGGCGCGGGGGACGACGCCGCCCGCGAGCAGGGCTCCCGCAAACAAGCGGCGCAGCCCCGCCTGCCGCATGCCCTGGACGCCGCTCGGAGTTCTTTGCGCAAGGCGAAGGCCCGGTGGAGGCTCGGAGGAAAATCCGGCGATTCGACTGAAGGCGGCCCGGTGTGAGCTGGCTGGGCGAGAACTGGCGGTGGGTCGGCGAACTTCTGCGGGCGCACCTGTTCATCGCGCTTTCGGCGACGGCCCTGGCCGTTTTAGTGTCTGTTCCGATCGGCCGCTTCGCGCATCGCTTCCCCAAGGTCGGCGGCGTCATCCTCTCCGGCGCCACGCTGATGTACGCGATCCCCTCGCTGCCGCTCCTCGTGGCGGTGCCGCTCGTCATCGGAACGCCTTTGCGTTCGCCGCTGACCATCATCGCGGCCCTCGGCCTGTACGGCATGGCCCTTCTTGTGAGGACGGCCAGCGACGCCTTTTCCTCGGTGGACCAGACCGTGATCGACGGCGCGACGGCGGTGGGGCACTCGCGCAGGACGCTCCTGTGGACGGTCGAGCTTCCGCTCGCGCTGCCCGTGCTCGTCTCGGGAATCAGGGTCGTCGCCGTCTCCACGGTGGGGCTTGTGACTATCGGGGCGCTCGTAGGAATCCCCAGCGTCGGCACGCTCCTGACCGACGGTTTTCAGCGGGGGATAACGGCCGAGGTCGTGACGGGGGTCGTCGCGACGGTCGCTCTGGCGCTCGCGGTCGACGGGCTCGTCATTCTGCTCGGCAGGCTTCTCACGCCGTGGACGAGGGCCGGCAAGGCCCCCGGCGCGAAGGGGGAGCAGGCGTGAACTATTTCCTCTCGGCCCTCAGGTGGCTTGCCGACTCTGCCAACTGGCGGGGCCCTTCCGGCATCGGCGCGAGGCTCCTCGAGCACGTCATCCTCACTCTCGGCGTCGTCGGGATCGCCGCCGCGATCGCCCTGCCGATCGGGATCGTCGTCGGCCACACGAGGCGGGGCGCGGGCGTCGTCGGCGCCGTCGTCGGCTCCGCGCGGTCGATCCCTACCCTCGGCCTGTTGACGATCTTCGGCCTGATTTTGGGGATCGGGCTTGACGCGCCGATCATCGCGCTCGTCATCCTGGCGATTCCCTCGCTTCTGGCGGGCGCCTATTCGGGTATCCAATCCATCGACCCCGCCGTGCCCGCAGCTGCGACGGCGATAGGGATGAGCCCCGCCCAAGTGGTCTTCCGCGTGGAGCTGCCGCTGGCTCTGCCCGTCATCGTGGGCGGACTGCGTGCGACCGTGCTGCAGGTGGTGTCCACGGCGACCCTCGCCGCATACGTCGCGGACTGGGGTCTCGGCCGCTTCCTCTTTGCGGGCTTGCGGTCCCACAATTACCCGTTGATGCTCGGCGGATCGCTCGCAGTCATCGCCCTCGCGATCGTATGCGAATTGCTCCTGTCCGCTTTGCAGCGGGCAACCGCGCGCCGCGCCGCGCCCGCCCACGCCGCTTCGAAGGAGTGACATTGTCTTTCATCGCACGCATTCTCCGAAGGGTCGCCGCGAAGAGCGGCCTCAGGCGCCTCCGCTTGGAAGAAAGCCGCTTTGCGGGCGCCGTGCAGGCCGCGTCCGCCGAACGGGCTCAGGCGACGCCCACGCTTGGCGCCCACGCGATGTCCGCGTCCGCCGAACGGTCCCAAGCAGCGCCCGCGCTCGGTGCCCACGCGATGTCCGCGCCTGCGGCCGACGTGATGTCCGCCGAACGGTCCCAAGCAGCGCCCGCCCGTCGGACGGGCGCCGGATCGCGCGTCGCGCTGTGCAACGCGTCCGCGAGGGCGCCGCGCTTCGCCAAGGCCGTCGCGACGCTCGGCGCCGTCGCCCTCGCCGTCGGCTGCTCCAACGCCGATCCTCTGCGCAGATCCGATGGAAAGGACCGGGCCGGCGAAACGATCGTCGTCGGCTCGCAGGATTATTACTCCAACGAGATCATTGCGGAGATATACGCGCAGGCGCTCGAGGCGAAGGGCTACAAAATCGAGCGGCAGATGAAAATCGGCCAGCGCGAGGTCTACATGCCCGAGGTCCGCTCCGGCTCAATCGACGTCTTCCCGGAATACACGGGCAACCTTCTTCAATACATCGACCCCAAGGCGAGCGTGACGGCCCCCGAGCCCGTGTACCGTGCACTGGAGAAAAAGCTTCCGCGCGAGCTCACCGTGCTCAATCAAGCGCCGGCTGCTGACCAGGACTCCTACGTCGTCACCGCGAAGTTCGCCTCCGAGAACGGGATTCGCACTATAGGCGACCTCGCCAAAGTCAAGGGGCGGCTGGTGCTCGGCGGCAATTCAGAGCTCGAATCGCGCCCGTACGGCCCGAAAGGCCTGAAATCGGCATACGGGGTGAACGTCTCTTTCACACCCATCGAAGACTCGGGAGGCCCGCTGACGATCAAATCGCTGCGCGAAGGGCGCGCACAGGTCGTCGATCTGTACTCCGGAAACCCGGAGCTCTCCACGGGGGAGTTCGTGGTGCTCCAGGACCCCAAGAACCTCTTCCTCTCCTCGCACGTCGTTCCGCTCGTCTCCTCGAAGCTTCCCGTTCGCGCCGCCAAGATCCTCGACGGCGTCTCCGCCAAGCTCACATCTGAAGACCTGCGCGCGATGAACGCCCGTTCGGTCAAATCCGGCCAGCCAGCTTCGAAGATCGCCAAAGATTGGCTCAAGGGCAAAAGCTTGGGCTGATTGGTCGGGCTGATTGGTCGGGCTTTGAATGCGGGCTAGGCGAGCCGAACCGGCGTTGGGTACGAAGTCGGCCCGGACAGGCCCCGATACGTAAACGACTTTATTTTCGTCAGCGCATGTAATATGCACGATCGTCAAGGGGGAATCCTACCCTGAACGCATAAGCGCTTATTTTCCTTGAGCTTTGGGCGAGCTGTGGCTTTTGCCATCTTGATGCACGATTTGATATTTGGGACCTTTGTACCGAAACGCGAGCTCACTCATAATGCCAACCACATTTCGAAAGGAACGTGATTACTCATGGGTACAGAAGTCGGCCTCACCCTCGGGGCGCAGACCGAAGCCGCACATGCCGTCAAAGAAACGGCCAACGACTTGTCGGATCGTTTGAAGAATTTTGGCGAAGGGCTAAAGGAACGCTTAGAGCCCCTCTCCTTTTCGGCAATCGCAACCTTTGGGGAGGGAATCAAAAGTTGGTTTGAAGCTGCGAAGCCTTTCCCCCAAGGCCTCGGAAACTATTCCAAGGCCTTGGCCGCCGTTGACTCCACGACGGCGCAGACCGACGCAAAGTCTGCTGAGGATTTTTCTTCGGTCTATTCCGACATAGCAGCATTGATGGGAGGCGCGCAATGAGCAAAAGGACCTTTAAGTACAGCGAATCCTCACTGACCGACTTGGAGGACGCGGTCAAGAACATGAGTGCGGACGTCGGGAGGCTGATATCCGATGCGCGAACGAAAACCGAAGCCCATATCGCGGGCTGGAGCGAGAAATCTGATTCTCGGCAGGCGCAGCTCAGCTTTGACGAACGTTTGAAAGCCCGCACAAACGCTTTGACGGACGCTTTAGATGAGGCTGCCAAAGCCCTATACGACATAAACGAACTTGGGCATCAAGCCGAGGTACGCAATGTCGCCGTACTCAACTGAAGGACCTGAAAAATGCCTAGCTACGATTTTGAGGTGGATATAGAGTCGCTTATCAACGGCTCTAAAGCAGCTACAGATATTGTCAAACAAAAGAAAGATCACGATATTAAAGACTATGTTCCCAAAGAGAATGACGTAGCCAACGACGTCGTGTGGGACGCGATCGACGAGTTCCAAGATCGATGGGAACGCGGGATAAACGATATGACTGACGATATCGAGGAGGTCGCCGGGCGGCTCGGAAAGGTCGCGATGAACTATGCGGAATTCGACAACAAGGCGAAAGAACGCATGCAAAAGTTCGTAGATGCGACGGGTCGCTTAGAAACGTCAAATCTATTGGAAGGCGTTGACGTTGGGAGCTAAACACTCAGGTGCGCCAGATTTCACTGTTTCAGGCGACCCCTCGGCTATTCGGGCGAAGACTGCGGAGATGCGCACCCTTTCGGGGCAGTACCGGACCATCGCAGACTCGTTGTCTTCGCTCTCGACGGACGGGTGGACCGGCCGCGCGGCTGATCGCTTTCGGGAAAAGTTTTCGGTGGAGCCCGGAAGATGGCAGCAGGCCGCCAACGGTTTCTCAAGTGCGGCAGAAGGCCTTGACGCTTACGCCACGGCCCTCGAAGATGCTCAGCGTACGGCGGCGCAGTGCAAGACCGATTACGAGGAAGGCAATCGCGTCAGCGAACAGGCTCGCAAAGACTATGACGCTGATGTGGAACGGGGAAAAAGGGAAAAAAGAGAGTGGGAAGCTAAGAACGGCCCGGGAACTTTCGATCTGACGATTGAACCGTTTTCCGATCCTGGCGAACCGATCCGGCAGCAAGCTGTCTCGACTTTCAACGAGGCGATAGCCGGCCTTGAGGCTGCGGCTCAAACCTGCGCCGATCTGCTGAGAGGCTCATGCGAGGGCGCCCCCAATAAGCGAAACTGGATCGAAACCGGTTTGGATTTCCTAGGGGGAATCATCTACGGCGCACTCGAGTCGCTTGGCGATGTGGCCTTGTTGGTTGCGAAACTAAACCCGTTTTTCATGCCGATAGAATTCGTGTATCCCCTTCTCAGCGGGGAATTGACCTTTGAGGAGTTTGTCGCGAAAGGACAGATCGATGGTGAGACGGCCGTGGCTTTCTTTCAAGCCTTGAAAGAAGACCCCTTCGGCGTTGGAATCGAGATCGGCAAAAGCGTTCTCGATTGGGATACCTGGGCTGACGATCCTGCACGGGCCATCGGCCATTTGATTCCAGACGTTGTCATGACACTCGCCACGGCCGGGACGGGCACAGCCGCTACAAAGTCGTCGTCGATCTTGGCGAAGCTCGGTACGCACGCCGACGACTTCGCCGACGTTGGACGCGCAGCTCGAGGCGTGGATGGCGCCGCAGACGAAGTGAAAAGACTCGACAAGCTTAACCTTGAGGGTGTCGGCGAAGCTCCGAAGGATTTCCGGAAAGCGGAGCGAGAGGGCTTGACGAGAGAGGAGTGGAAAAAGCTGGTGGACGATTGGGTGCGCAGGTTTGCCGAAGCAAACCCCGGCCTGTCCGCCGACTCGATTAGGGCTATTCATTACTACACTACAAACCAGGGGTACAACGAGATGAACGGAGCCTTACGTGATGGCAGAATGGATGAAGTGCAAAAACTGGTTGATGACGCAAAAGAAGGCATCAACCGGCTCCCTTCGTATTCTCAACCGGTCGATCTCTATCGAGGCACGACACTTCCTCGAGAGTTAATTGATGCCATGTTAAGGGATAAAACCTTCTCGGACCCTGCCTTCCTCTCTGCGTCACGCAAACGTTCGGTTGCCAAAATGATGCAGAACATAGCCATGAAAGGAAATGCGGCTGGCGAAGTCCCAGTCTATTTTACAATCAAAGGCAGCACGGTTCCCACCATTGAATCTCTCTCCGCATATGAAACACAGGCCGAGCATGTTTTCTTGCCTGGAACAGACTTCAAGATCCTTGATATGGTTCAGGATGAATTTTATGGCCGTAAGGGATGGAGAGTCACTATGGTGGAGGAGAGGAAGGGGCAATGATGTTTCGAAGACGTTTTGAATGTCTTCGTTTGATTACTTGCGTGAAAGGAGCTTGAAAATGTCAAGCGACAATTCGAATCTCGATTCTTTTATTGAGACCCTTTTTCGCCTTCCTCCCGTTCCGGGAGTGAGTTTCCGTGGATGGATCCACCCAGCCGACCTCGGCGCCGTCGATGTGGCGACGCGACTGATCACCGCCGCGTCGGTTGACATGGCGATTGCCACCGCCGACTTTTCGACGTCGGACCTCGCTGTGATGGTCGGACGCACCGGACGTGACATCGGTGCGTTTTCGGGAATGCCCGAAGCGGAGGAAATCACGTACGCACCGGGCAGGATATTCCGAGGCTATCCAGTCGAGACGCTCGACGATCTCAACGTGAGAGTCTACGAGGAATGGATCATCGATGAGAGCGGGCAGCCTGTGTCCATGGGAATCGATCCGGACGAGGTGATCGCCATGGTCGCTGCGATGATTCCGGAGGCAAAGGATCAGGCAAAAGACAAGGGACTGGCCGTTCCGAAGGAGTATTGCGATCGCTTCACTTCTCCGCTTGAATGATAGGACTTGCCCAGACGGCGGCGATCAGGCTGGCCGGGCCCGGATGGCGGACGTCCAAGCGAGTTCGGATCATTCGAATGAAAGGGAAAGCGTGCGGCATGTCTCACAATGAAGAAACGCCGGAGAGGCGCACAGGCGACGCCGTCGCCGTCAACGGCGTCTTTGAAGGCAATCGGATATGGGTCGAGGAAGAGCCGTGGTTCCTCTTCGACGATCGCTTTCCTGTGCGTTTCGAAGACGGGATGCTCGATTGGAGCCGGCTCAGCGAAGCCGAACGCGAAGAGGTGGCGCGAGTAGACGCCCACATGCGCGGCCTGTACGGAATCGTGGACCCGCCGCCGCGGATCCCCGCTCCTGTGCCCGACGTCCCTTGCGAACTGGGCTGGTTCATGCCGATAGACCTGTGCCGAGCCTTGGCGGACAGGCAGGGAAACGTCCTCGAAGGCTGGATCGAAGACCGCCACGAGGTCGTGGGCGAGCGGCGTTTCGCCCTCGAATTCGCGAGCGACGGCGAAATCTGGCTTGCCCTCCGGTCCGACGGCCTGCCGTGGGCCGCTTCGACGCATGCCCGCTATTCTCGTGTGCCGTCCGTTTGGGTCGATGTGGACATGTGGCGCTACGAAGACGGCGATTTCCTGGAGATCGGAGACGAAGTGGAGCGCCCGCAGCAGACAGAGCGTGGGAGGCTCAGGACGATCTACGTCGAACGGTGGCCGGATGAAGAAGCGCGGTACGGCACACGGCCGGGCGCGGGGGCGCTTCGTGAGGTCCTGACCCCTGTCAAGTGGAGCGGCGAAGTGTGGTGGAAAGACCCTCGCTGGCGAGAAGGCCTGTTCCCCATGGCCGAAGGCGAGCAAAGGATCGACTACAAAAGACTCACCCCGGCTCAAAAGAAGACGGAGGCCGCGACATCTGCCTGCCGCAACATGATGGAATTCTGGGACGAGCCCATTGACCATTTTTCTCGGGAAAACTGTGCTCGGTGGACCGAGCCGATCGGCACAGGCGTGACGCTCGAGGATCTGCGCAGGCACTATGAGTCGATGGGCTTGGAGTCGCCCTACTGAGCGTCTGAAGCGCCTGCCAAGGGCTCGCGGGCGTCCTGGCGCGGATTCAGACCCGCTCCGCCGACGGTTTGAAGGGCTCCCTTCTCCGCTGACGGCCCGAAAGGCTTCGCGCCGCCGACGGCGGACTCAGCCGTCGGCAGACTCTGCTTCTCCGTCGTCGTTGGCCCTTTGCTCGGCTCCTGACCTCGGACTTTTGCCCGTCGTTCCGCCCTTGCGGTCAAGCTTTCCAGCCGGTCCGACGCCGACGCCGCGTTCGGCAAGGTCCGCCTCGATCAGAAGTCTGCGAGCCCGGGCCAGCTTGCGTTGCGCCCCGAACAGCCTCACGAGTGCCACGGTGAGGAAGACAAACGCGACGGCCGCCGTCGCGAAGAACAGCGGCGAGGCGATGAGCTGCAAGACGCTCACAAAGTTGTTGAAGAACACTGAGGGCTCCAGACTGTCGGTGCGTTGCTTCGGTGTGACAGCAACCAAGGATATTTTGCACGCTCGTTTCGGTCAGAGAAAACCGCCGCTCCGAAGGCGCACCGGCCAAGGGTTGCAGGCCAAGAATGGGGTGCAGGCCAAGAAAGGAGGCAGGCCAAGAAAGGGTGCGCAGACGGAGAGAGCGCAAATCAAGAAAGGGTGCGCAGACCGAGAGGTCGCAAGCCAAGAGGGGGCGCGCAAGACGCGCAGCCTGAGGGAGACACGCAAACCCAAGGGGGAGGTGTCGGCAGGCCGAGGGGAGGCCTAGAATAGATCGCTGGGAAGGCATCGCCGCACGACGCCGCGAATTCGCTTTGCGAAGCCGACGCGCGCTGCCGGGGAATTCCTCGGGCATGCGCGACGTTGAAGCCAGTGGCGTCCAAACAGGAGGGTAGATGGCGAGAATCACAGGGTGCGGACGGATCGTGCTCGCCGTGGTGTGCGCATGCCTTATGCTGGCGGGCTGCTCCCGCCCCATTCTCAAGCCGCCTGTGCCGCGCCCGCTTTCGGAAGGCGGGCGGGTCGCCCTCGACTCCCGCGCCAAGGGCCACGTGGGCGGCAACGGCTTCTGGACCAGAGACAGGCTCGCCCAAGCAGTCAGGGGCGGTCACCCGGACCAGGCCAATCCGCCGTCGTCGAATCAGCCGGGCCAGCAAAAGCAGCCTGGGCAGAGGCAGCCGTCGGCCCAGACGACCCAGCTGCCCGCTTCGGCCCTGAACGATCCCAAGCTTTCGAACGTCCAGCTCGGCGAGGGGACGGTGGGCGTCGGCGAGAATTTCATCGGACTGCCGCAGACGGGAACCTTCTTTTACCGCACGGGGCCGCGCTCGACGGCCGAATACCACACATGCTCCGGCTCCGTCGTCAACTCGGCTTCGGGCACGATCGTCGTCTCCGCGGCGCACTGCTGGTACAACGTCAACGCCCAGTCGGTCGTGTTCATCCCCCAATTCTCGTGGGTGAACGGCAGGGCCCAAACGCCGTACGGGGTCTGGGAGATGTCCGGTTCCACCATCTACATCGACCCCCGTTACGAGAGCGAGGGCGACGACGGCGTCGCCTACGACGTCGCCGTTCTCAGCGTCGCCCCGAACGTCGCCAACCAAACGATCCAAGAGGTGACGGGCGGGTTCGACATCTCCCTTGACGCGCAGATCGCCCAGCCGAAGGTGGAGATCGTCGGCTATCCGGCCGACGACTCCGACAATTCGACCTACACCGCCGCCTACCCCCGGCACTGCCTCAACTCGACCTCCGAATACCAGGAAGCGGGCACGTCTTTCTTCAACATCAAATGCTCCGGAATGGCCAGCGGCGTCTCCGGCGGGCCGTGGCTCGTTCCGAAGACGGTCAACGGCGTGACCAAGTGGTGCATGGTCGCCGTCACGGGCGGCGGCCAGGACGGCGGCGGATACACCGACGACGAATCCGTGGGCGTGCGCATGTCCGGATTCGTGGCCGAGCTCATCGCGAAGGCCGAAGCCTTCGACCTGTCGAAAGCCGGAGACTGGAGCGGCGCCCAGCTCATGGCGGCCGGCAACTTCGGCGCAGTGGACGGCGTCGACGACCTGGTCGTCTCCTGGCGCAACGGGACGATGGACGTCTTCCTGGGCACGGGCAGCCTCACGTTCCCGTTCATGGCCTCCCGGAGGGCCTCGCGCGGGTCGTCGTCGAACCTGCCGCGGATGCTCACGACCGCGGACCTCGACGGCTCGGGCCAAGACGACCTCGTCGCCCTTGGGCAGGACGGGAAGGTCATGCTGCTCCAGGACCCGGGCTCGGGAGGGCCCCGCCGGCTGATGCATCTCAACCCCCACGATCCGCTCGAATGGGTTCAGGCACGCCAGATCATCGGCGGCGACTTCAGCCCGGACGGCGACCATAAGAGGGACGACCTCCTTGTTGTGTGGGCCGACGGAACGACGAGCGTCTATCTTCACGTGTCCAAACACGGACTGACCAGGGACAAGCCGTGGCCCGTCCACGGCCTCAAGGGCCTGGTCGGCGGCGAAGGCGGCGCGAACGGCCCGCTGGCGAGCGGGATCGACGGCGTCGTCGCAGCGGGGGATTTCGGCGGCGGCCGCCTCACGGACGTCATGGTGGTCGGCAAGGACCGCAGCGGAAGGCCCGCCGCGTGGCTCATCACCGACGACGATCCGAAGGGCGCCCTCCCGGTCTATCGCATCGCGCCCTACGACATTCGCGCCGCGGGAATCGATCCGAGCCAGGTCAAGGCGCTCGCGGCGGGCGATTTCGACGCCGAGGGAACGGGGTCCGACGTCGTCATCGACATGCGCGGATCGCGGGTGCTCATGCTCGCCAATGTGAAGGCGGGCAAGAAGCCGACGCCCTCCGACGTGACGACGGTCGTCAGCCGGTGATCGGACGAACGGCTCTCAGCCGGTGACCGCATCGACAGCCGTCAGCCGGTGATCGGATGGGCGGCCGCCGGGCAGTGACCGATAGAACAGCGGCCAGCCGACGGCCGTGCGGACATCGGTCGACAGGCGGCCGAATGCCCTTGGCTGACTTGATTTCCGGCTCGCATGCCCGGACTTCGCGTCCCTCCCAGAGGGCGGCGCATCCCGTTTGGGGACCCGTCGCCAGAGATTCGGTTCGCAATTTGTTGCAGACCGTGAAACAGTAGGGAGGTCGGCTCGCAAGGTCCTCCCGGAAGGAGAATGAGAATGACCCGTAGGCCGTTCGTGCGCACATCGGCCGCGTTCGCGGGTCTTCTCATGGCCCTCGGGGCCTGCGGCCAAACGCCGAAGCCGACGTCGCCGTCCGGCGCGGGAGCGTCCACGACGGAGACCGCTCCCGCGCCCACCCTTGCCGCCCTCAAATACGCACCGAAAATTCCGGGAACGGCCGCTCTCCTCGAACGCAAGGAGAGCGGCCCCGGTGAACTCGCGGGCGTCGTCGTCAGCGGAAAAACGGTCGTCTCCGTCCGCCACGACTTCAAAGCGAAAAGCTCGGAGCTGGCCGGATACGCGCCGGGCGAGGCGAAGGCCTCGTGGAAGAAGACCGCAGACGGCTGGGTCGACTGCGTCGGAGACTCGCCCACCGTGTGCCTGACCTCGAACTACGAGGACGGCGAATGGTCCGTGAGCGATCCGCGCATCCTCAATCCGGCCAGCGGGCGGTTCAAAGACCTCAGCGTCGGCCCCGCCGGCACCTTCCAATTCGTCGGCGTGCGCGAAGGCGTCGCCTATTTCCTCACCTGGGACGGAACGAAAGACGTCCACGTGACGGGGTTCGACGCCGACGGCGCCCCCGTCGCGGACAAGAACTTGAGAATCGCCGCCCCAAAGACCGCCGCGCCAGAGAATGAGGGAACTGAAGAGAAGCCCTCGGAGTCGCCGGGAGAAAAGGCTTCGCCGACCCCCGGAAAAGCAGCCTCCCCCGCCGCCAAGCGGCCGAAGACGCCTCGGGCTTCGAGCGCTTCGCCTTCGCGCGGCAACTCGCCTTCGCGCGCCGGTTCGTCCGTCTCTCCCGCCGACGTCGCTTCGCCTTCGAACGGCCCGTCGTCGAACGGCGCTCCCTCCGGCACGTCGCCGCAAAAGAAATCCGCGCACAAGCCGGCGACCAGGCCTCCGGCCTCCCAAGCCACGGGAATTCGCGCGCAGATGACCGGCTCTTACCTCGTCGTGCGGACGGACTCTGTGTCGGGCGTCTACTTCACCCGCGGAAATCGCTTTGTCAAGAAGGATTTCGACGGCGCTTGCGCGGCACTCAAGGACGGAGTGATCTGCGAAACCGAATCGGGCCTGGTCGGCATCGGCGCCGGTGCGGACGACGCGTGGGAACTCGAAGCCGACGTGACCGTGCTGAGCTCGGCCGTCGAGTCCGACTCCAGCCTTGCGGACGCCGAAGCGGACATGCGCTCGCGGCTTGGCCAGGCCAATGGCGTGGACGACGCGGCGCCGAGCGAGGACCCCGATGCCTCGGCGCAGCCGACGCCGTCAGACGGAGCGGGCGGCGATGCAGCGGGCAAAGGCACTGCGGGCAAAGGCGCAACAGGCGGGAACGCAGCCGGCAGGGACGCCGCGGGCAAGGACGCCTCCTCCGATTCGAGCGACACGGCGTCCCCCCTTCCCCCGGGCAAACGATACTTGGCCGCGGGTCCGAAAGCCCCGGTGCTCCTTTCCGCCGGCGACGGGAAGCTCTCAATCGACGGCAAGCGCAGCGCGGCCATCGGCGAGGCGCGGGTCAAGGGCGTGGACCTCAGTCACGACATCGCCGTCGTCAACGTCGAAACCCGCGGCAAGTCTGCGGGCGAATCCAGGGCGCCCGCCATCGTTTCGTCGATCCTCGTCGATGGCGACGGCGCGACGCTCGCCGGAATCGACAAGACACGCGCCGACCGGCTGTTCGCAGAGGCGAACGGAGGCGACGTGCTGCGGCCGTACGGCTTCGCCTGGCAGGGGAGCCGTTTGGTCTACACGGACCTGACCGAGGCGGTCATAGGCGTGTATCGAACTGCGGGGAAGGGCAAATGACGGCGCTGCGACCCGACTGGCGAGGGATCGAGGCACGGCTGCGGCTGCGCCGAGGTCGCGCAAGCGGGGAGAGGCCGGCATGAACGGAAAGGGCCTCGACGCAAGCGGCGGCGAACGGACGAAGGTCCGCGTGGACGTTTGGCTGTGGAGCGTGCGCCAATGCAAGACCCGCTCGCTGGCGACGTCGGAGTGCAAAGCCGGACACGTCAGGGTGAACGGCGAGACGGCCAAGCCCTCGACACCCGTTCGAGTCGGCGACGAGGTGCGCTATCGGTACGAGGGATTCGATCGGATCCTCAAGGTCACGGGCGTCATTTCGAAGCGGACGAGCGCGCCCTTGGCGCAGGCGTGCTACGAGAATCTCACGCCGGAGCGCCCGCGCGTGCGAATTCCCGTGATGAGGCGCGAGCCCGGAACGGGCAGGCCGACGAAGAAAGAACGGCGCGAGCTCGACAGGCTGTTCGGCCGGGACTCCAACTTCGGCCGCCGCGACTGACGTCGCTGACCGAGAACGCTCGCCGGTCCAAGGGCGGCACGGGGAGAAGAGTCTGGCAGCCCGGGAGAAAGATTTAGGACTCCGCCCCGGCTGAGGAAATCGGGGCTGGCGAACCCGCGCCGTCGGATCCGCCCGGCGGTGCGATTCGTTTCGCGGAGAGCAGGCCCGCGACGTAGTAGGAGAACCGCCACATCGCCCACTCCAACGGCCCGCGTCTGTAGAAGAGACGCCACAGGCCGCATACGATCAGGGCGCCGACGGACATCCACAGCACGGCCTCCCAGCTGTTGTTCGCAAGGTCGGGCATCGTTCCGAGGATCACGAGGTGGGTTGCGTAGACAGTCAGCGACATGGAGCCGACTGCGGCAAGCGGCCGAAGCGCGTTGCGGGAAGCCCGGCCGATGAGCAGGCAAAGCCCGGTCAGCGCGATCGCGAAGCCTCCCGATCCGACCGCTTCGAACACCGTATTGGCGTGAGGGTTGGCCGTAATCAGCTGCGAGGCCGGGTCGAAGGCGACCGGCGCCCAGTCGAAGGCATGCTCGCGCTGATCGCTGTCGGGGTCGGCCGGAGGCGGGTCTGTCTCGCCGCCCGATGGAGCGGCGGCGCGGCCCCCTTCGCTTTCATCCGTCACAACGGCCCCGCGCACCTGCAGAGCGTCGCCAGAGTCGAACAAAGTATGCGTGAGGATGTAGCTTCCCCCGTACCCGAGGGCCATCAAAACCGCGCCCAAAGCGACAAGCTTCGCTTGGCGCCTCGTCTCGGCGATGCATGACTTGCCGATCGCCATTCCCGCGAAGATGAAAGCCATGTAGACCAGCCCCGGGTAGTTCCCGGCGATGAGCATCGTCCACAGGAACGGGTCGTTCTCCTGCGCGGCAAGCCCGAGCGAGGCCGTCAACCAGACGATCGCCACGGAGACAATCGGGCCGACGACGGCCGTTGCCGCAGCAGCCGTCCACAGCCTGCGCGCGCTCCACGATGTGAAGGGCAGAGCCAAGACGAACCAGACGGCGTAATAGCTGAGGATGACGATGACGGGCAGATTGAGCAGAGACGTCAGCATTGAGAGAAAGACGAGCATGAAGGCCCGCCCGACAATGCGCTTGCGCGCGGTCGCCATGCGCTCGCCGGTGTAGGGCGCGTCCCTGCCCGTCAGGAGGGACAGCGACACCCCGGCGACGAGGGCAAAAAGGATGCCGGAGCGCCCGCTGGGGATGTCAGACAGGATCGAGTGGGTCGATGACCACCTGTCGTCGCCGTCGCCGATCGGCGCGAAGTTCACGTAGACCATTCCCAAGACCGCCAAGCCTCGTGCGATGTCCAAACCGCCGATCCGCCCGGGTCGCCGGGCGGTCTCCCCGCTCAGGGCCGCGGAGCGGCCGCCCGAGGCGTCCGCCGGAGAATCTTGCGGGTTGAGAGCGGCCTGTTCCTCCGGCAGAGAGGCCTGCGTCTGAGCGGCGGCGTCGGAGTCTCCGGCGTCGCCGTTTGAGGAAAACGAAGCGGGCTCGGTGATGCTCATGACACAAGTCTAAAGGAGCAAAAGGGGTGAGAGCTAAGGCTTGCGTGCGCAGACCGGCGGGGCGAGGGCCGCCCGGGCTGGCGCGTCCGTTCCATTGGGCGCCGCGACGTGGAAGAATGTCGGGGTACAAGCGGGCAACCCTGAACGAGGAGAATCATGACGCCGCCGAAGATCAAGCTGGTCGATTCCGTCAAGGCGATCAACTGGAACAGAATCGAGGACGAAAAGGACCTGGAGGTCTGGGATCGCCTCACCGGCAACTTCTGGCTCCCCGAAAAGATTCCGCTCTCGAACGACATTCCCTCGTGGAACACCCTCAAGCCCCACGAGCAGCAGATGACCACCCGCGTGTTCACCGGGCTGACGCTGCTTGACACCGTGCAGGGAACCGTGGGGGCGGTTTCGCTCATTCCCGACGCCGTCACTCCTCACGAGGAAGCCGTTCTCACGAACATCGCCTTTATGGAATCGGTTCACGCCAAATCATATTCTTCGATATTTTCCACCCTTATATCCACGGAAGAGATCGACGAGACTTTCAGGTGGTCGGAAGAGAACGAGCATCTTCAAAAGAAAGCCAAGATTATCCTCGACTACTATCGGGGCGACGACGCCGAAAAGCGCAAGGTGGCCTC
>ERZ772968.638-NODE-638-length-17352-cov-15.685957_pt1 | contig 17352 bp, 11 predicted proteins | sample MGYA00580674_ERZ772968 | MGnify/ENA primary metagenome ERZ772968 (study PRJEB29015, sample SAMEA2737940) | human oral metagenome | biome: human oral; feature: human-associated habitat; material: dental | place: China | collected 2138 ...
ACGGCTACGAGATCCCCGACGCCGCCCGCGAGCGCATGGAGGCCTACCTGGCCGACCCGGCCGGCGCCGCCCACGTCGCCCGCGTGGCCCGGAGCAAGCTGCGCGCCTCCGGGCAGGACCCCAACTCCTGGGAGTCGATGGACCCCCAGGCGCACCGGCGCTACCTGGCGGCCTTCTTCGCCAGCGGGCACGACGTCATCGTGGGGCGCCGCCACTTCACCGACGACGCCATCGACACCACCGGCCTGGCCGGCTCGGGCACGCTGACCCCCGCCGAGCACCGCGCCTACATGCGCCTGGCGGTGGCGGCGACGTCGGACCTCTACCACGCGAACCGGTGGGTGCGCTACGTGGCGGTGTTCCAGAACTGGCTGCGGCCCGCCGGGGCGAGCTTCGACCACCTGCACAAGCAGCTGGTCGGGATCGACGAGCGGGGGGTGTCGGCCTCGCTGGAGCTCCAGCGGGTGCGGTCCAACCCGAACCTCTACAACGAGATGGGGGTGGACTACGCCTCCTACAGCGGGCTGCTGGTGGCCTCCAACGACCACGCGGTCGCCTTCGCCGGCTTCGGGCACCGCTACCCCACGCTGGAGGTGTACTCGACGTCGGCCACGTGCGCTCCCTGGCTCATGAGCCGCGAGGAGGTCGACGCCGTGTCCGACCTCGTGCACGCCCTGCACGCGGCCACCGGGGTGGACGTGCCCAGCAACGAGGAGTGGCACCACAAGCCGATCGACGTCGACCAGCCGATGCCCTGGCACATCACCCTCAAGTGGCGCGTCTCCACCCTGGCCGGGTTCGAGGGCGGTACGAAGATCTACGTCAACACCATCGACCCGTGGACCTTGCGCGACCGGGTCGTCAGCCGCCTGGAGGACCTGCGGGCCGACCGCCTCATCGCGCCGATGGCGGTGGGCGAGGAGTGTCCGCGCGAGCCCAACAGGCTGCTGTACAACCCCGTCCTGGGACGGTAGGGCCGCCCTCCTGCGGAGGCGATCGAGCGCGGCCACCGGCTCAGCGAGGTCGTGGGCGCCGTCCGGCCGTCGCCCGGCTCCGACGGCAAGGGGCGGGTTCTTGCCGGAGCACCCGTGTGTACGTATATTGTACGTACGTACGAGGGGGAGACATGGTATCTGCCAAGACCAGGCGGCTCGATCTGCGCACGACACCGCACCAGGAAGCGCTCATCCAGCGGGCGGCCGCCCAGACGAACCGCACCGTCAGCGAGTTCGTCCTCTCCGCGGCGACCCTCTCCGCCGAGCGGGTCCTCGCCGAACGCCGCTCCTTCTTCCTGGACCCCCAGACCTTCGCGGATGTCGAAGCCGTTCTCGATGCCCCGCTGACCGACACGTCCCGCTTCGAGCGTCTCTGGTCCCGCCCGTCGCCCTTCGGCACGCGCATCGAACTGCGGCCCGAGCCGTGAGGGGAGCGCGGTGCGCGACGACGGACTCCGCGTTCCCCGGAGGCTTGAGCGCTCCGATACGACGGAGGCCTTCCGCAGCGGTGCCGATGACCTGGATGACTGGCTCGCCCGCCTCGCGTGGCAGAACCAGCGGTCGCGGGACACCGTCACCTATGTCACCACTCAGGACGGCGTGATCCTGGGCTATTACGCCATCGCAATGGCCTCCTACGCACGTGGCGAGGCGCCCGGAGGGCTCGGGCACCGCAGCCGCCCCGCGCAGATACCCTGCGTGCTCCTGGCCCGTCTCGCCGTCGACCGACGCGCTCAGGGGCGGGGACTAGGGGCCGCCCTCCTGCGCGACGCGATCGAGCGCAGCTACCGGCTCAGCGAGGTCGTGGGCGCCGCCGCCCTTCTCGTTCACTGCCGGGACGAGGCGGCGCGCGCGTTCTATCTCGCGAACGGCGACTTCCTCGCGTCACCCGCCGACCCGATGCACCTGCTGCTGCCCATGAAGCAGGCCCGGCGGGTGCTCGGCGGCTGAGTGCCGACCGGGTCCCCGCGGGCCTTGCTGCGCCGGGACGCGCCACCGGACCGATCTCGACGCGGAAGTGAACCGATCTCGAGCCGGAATACGACCGATCTCGGCGAAGGGGAGCGAGCGGGCTACGAGCCCGGGCCCGGGCTACAGGCCCAGGGCGCTGCGCTCCTCGGAGCCGACCCAGCCGGAGCGGCCCTCCAGGGCGTGGAACCAGCGGGCCAGCGCGGGCCAGAAGGCCACCGACGGCGCCTCGCCGCCCGGGTAGTGCTGGCGCCCGCCGTACTCGTAGGCCTGCACGGTGGTGAACAGGCGGATGTCGCTGCCGGTGGGCGCCGCCCCGCACAGGAACTGCTCCACGGAGACGACGGCGGACAGCGGCGGGACGTCCTGCACCGTCAGGGCCGCCTCGCGGGAGGCCTCCATGCGGGTGGCGCGGGCGAGCAGGGTGTCGATGACGTCGAAGGCGATCAGAACCGAGTTGGCCGCCTCGACCGCCTCCTCCTCATCCTTGCTGTGCGTGGCCGTGCCGTGAGGGCCGTTGACGTGCTCGGCCAGCCAGGCATCCCAGGCGTCGGTGGAATTGCGCCGGTTGATCGGGTAGAGATCGGGAGCGCCCTTGCGCTGAAGTCGCCACCAAGCGGTGGACAGGTCGAAGAGCATGTCGCCGGAATCATCGGAGACGACCTGCCCGGTGGTCGTATCGACCAGGGCGGGGACCGTGGGCGGAGGCGTGTATCCGGGCGTCGTCGCATAGACCTCGGCCAGGGAGCGCGCCCCGAGCGCCGGGTCGACTCCGGGTTCGCCGTCGGCCCCGGTCAGCTCCCAATAGCCGTCCTCGCCGCGGCCGTAGGTCCAGGACACGGGAAGGGTCTCCACCAGGCCCAGTAGACGCCGAGCGATGAGCACGCGGCGGCACCATGGACACGATCCGGAGGCGATGAGTCGATAGCGGCCGGCTTCGACAGGAAGGTCGTCGTCGCTGAAACGGTGCGAGATGGCAATGGGCATAAGGGCCTCCCGGCGAATGAGGATGAGCGGCAGGTGGGCGGCGGATGAGCGGCAGGTGAGCAGCACAGCGTCTCAAGCCAATGGTCGCCCCTGCACCAGGCGCGCGCCGCCTCATTCACCCCAGGCGAACCTACGGCATCGTCCGACTCCGCGACGCGACGATGCGGGCCCGCCCAGCCATCCGCGACCGATCTCGGTGCGGAGTACGACCGATCTCGGCGAAAGGGCGGGGGTGTGGGGGCCGGCCTCCTTACTCCTCTCGGTTGAGGAATTCCTCGGTTGCGTCGAGGATCCGCACCTCGTCCGGGTGGTCCCAGCGCAGATCCGCCAGGAGCTCGCGCCCCTTGTCCAACGCGTCCTGAGCCGCCTCGCGCGCCCCCGGCGCCTCGCGGTTCTCCGCATACAGACGGCAGATGAAGGCGTACTCACGGGCGGCCGTCACACGGTCCCCGACCGACATGAAGCCCTCGATAGCGCGCTGCGAGGCCTCGACCGCCCCCATGTTGTCGTCGCAGCGCCACAGCACATCGGCCAGATCCCGCTCCAGGCTCCCCGCCTCCCAGGTGTCGGAGTAGTCCTCCTGAGCGGGAACGGTCTCCTGGACGCGCCGAGCCTCCGCGATGAGCTCCAGAGCCTCCTCCTCGTGGAGGCGTGAGGCCTGGACACTGGGCTGCGTCACGAGCGCTCGAGCCGCCTGGCGCAGGAAGCGGGCGTACTTCAGGCGGGTGCCGTCATTCGCGTCGGGCTCCTCGCCGATGGGGCACAGCTCGGCGCAGCGCCGCAGCAGGGCGCAGGCCTCCTCGGGGCGCTTGAGGTTCTGAGCGGCGTCGGCGGCCCGCTCGAAGTAGGCGCGCGCCCCGTCCGCCTGCCCCCTGCCCAGCTGCACCTCGGCGAGTGCGCAGGCGGCCTCCAGGACCCCTGCGTGCTCCTGCAGATCCGTCAGCACGTGGACGAGGATCTCGCGCAGGCGCAGGACCATACCGGGACGGCGCGCAGATTCGGCCAGATCGATGCCGATCTCCAGCACCTCGGCGGCCTCCAGGAACCGCCGCGAGGCACCCAGGGCAGTGGCGAGCGACCCGAGGATATCCAGGGCCCAGGATCGCAGACCGGCGGCGAGGAGAAGGTTGGAGGCCTCCCGGTACTGGATGACGGCCTCATCAGTCTGTTCGTAGTGCCGGGAGAGCCGGCCGAGCGCCTTGCGGGCCTCGACGACCGTGGACAGCGATGCCGGGTCGCGCCTGCGCATGAGCGAATCCAGCTCGCGCGCCGCCGTGTAGATATCACCGGCACTGGCGTGAATGAAAGCGGCGAAATTGTCGACTCTGTCGCGCCGATCCCAATCGGGGTCATGGCCGATGCCGGCCAGATGGTCGGCGACGACCCGCATGGTCTCGATGACCGGCAGTGCGGCCTGGGGGCGGATCATCTGCACGCGAGTGCAGGCCTCCCAGTAAAGCGCGGCGAAGATCTCCCACAGCGCGTCGGGGTCGGCCGCGCCAGCGCCCTCGGCCGACTCGGGTGAATCGGCCGTTGTGGTCGAGTCGGTCGCTGCGAGCAGCTGGTCGGCGAGCTCGTGGACCTGCGCGGCCAGCTCCTCCAGGCGGGCGAGCCGATCATCGTCGGCGGGATCCCGACCGGCGACGGAGTCGGCCGCGCCCGCATCGCACAGGAGCTCGATGTCCAGACGGAGCAGACGGGCACGACGCTGCGCTTGACCGCCGTCGGGAACCGGGCGGGCGGCGAGGAGGTCGCGAGCGGCACGATGCTCCTCGAAGGCCCGGTCGTATTCCTCGGCTTGGCTGTATTCGACGGCGCGCGCCATGGCGGCCTCGGCCTCCAGACCCGCCGGCGGCTCGGCGTCCAGTGCGCCCTGCTCCCACAGCCAGTCACGCAGCATGGCCCTCTCGGCGCCATCAGGGCGGGCGTCGGGTGCGTACAGGCGGTTCAGGGCCTCGGCGGCGCCGGCCGGCGGGATGAGGACCGGCATGCCGACGGCGGGGTAGCCGGTCGATGCCCCGTCGCGCGAGCCCGCCTGCTCCGGGTCTTCAGAAACCTCAGGGGCACCGGCAGCTCCAGCGGAACCCGCACCCGGACGGGCGTCTTCATCCGCGCTATCGGCGCTATCGGCACCGTCAGCACTGTCGGCACCGTCCAGACCGTCCAGGTCGCTGATCGGAGCGGCCTCGGGAAGAGCCTCGGGCGTCTCAAGAAGCTCGACGCGCATGCCGTCCTGCGCCCGCTCGATGTACGGGCGCCAGCCGAGCGCCTTCTCCAGGTCTCGCGTCCACCAGTCATTGCCGTTGCGCTCGTCGTAGGCGGCGTCAATGCGGCGCGCCCAGGCCTCGCACTGCTCGGCGGCCTCGGCCAGCGTCGAGCCGGCGCCCACGCTCACGCCGGGGCACCAGGTCCGGTTCTCCGGCAGATCGACGCCGAGACGCTCATCGCCGCGCCCGTCCCGGGTCGCCTGGTGAAGAAGAACAGCCGCGCCGCAGGTGAAGGCCTCAAGGTCGCTCGCGGAATCGCACAGGGCCGTCCAGGCCGCATGGCGGCGCAGGATCCTCAGCCCCCGGTCGACATGCCCGGACAGGGCGAGATAGTAGAAGTGATCCTCCAGTCCACCGGCATGACGGGGATCGTGCCGGTAGGCGCGATAAGCGCGCACGTGGGTGTCCCACGCGGCCCGGGTGCGACCGGTGCGCAGCAGGGGCAGAAGCACATTGGTCTGCATATTCGCGGGCTGCTCGGGGCAGCCGATCTCCCCGGCGAGTACCGGCACCGCGGTCGCCACCGCGAGCTCGTCGTCGCCGTCGGCGATCGCCTGAACGACCTGCCGCTCGGGATCGCAGGCCAGGCAGTCGGAGGAGTCGTCGCGCGGCGTGGCCCTCCAAGCGGCGAGCTCGGCACGGGCCTCCTCGGCAAGGCCCAGACGCCGGGCCACGTAGAAGCGCTGGCCGTGGACGGTGTGCATGGAGGCGCCCTGCTCGCGGTAGAAGGCCTCCATGCCGTCCTCGAGAGCGCGCACCTGCTCCAGGGGTACCGACGGGTTGCGGGCGGCGGCGGTCACCGCCCACTTGTAGTGCCAGCGCAGGTGGTGGCTCACGCGCTCATCGAACAGGTCGGGCCGTTCGGCCTGCCGGGCCAGGCACCACACGAAGGGCGCCACCCCCTTCCACTCCTCTCCTCCCCAGGCGTAGTCGGCGACGAGCTGAGTGCGGGTATCGACCTGGAGCTGCTCATCGCCGATCTCGTCGGCCCAGGTGACGGCCTCCGCCACGAGCGCCGAGCGCCTGGGGCCGCGCGGCAGGGTGTAGGTGTAGCGCAGGCGCTCGATGATGTCCTCGCGATTCATGAGGGAGCTCCTTCTTGGCGGGAGGTCGGGGCCGCACTGTCATCCTCCAAGGCGGGTGCGGAGGGCGTCAGAGCGCTCGTCAGGAGGGTGGAGAGCGTCTGGGCGGCCCAGGCGCGCTCCTTCGCGGTCAGGGAGTGGTGCCCGGTGAGCAGGCACTGGACGTACAGACCGCGCAGGACCCGGGTGATGGTGGCCTCATCCGGTCTCGGGCCGGCTGGGGTGGCTCGGCCGACTGGGTCGGCTCGGTTGGCTGGGCAGCTCGTCCCCGTCACGGCGACGAGCTGCGCGACCAGGGCGCTGGCCCGATTCAGGACGAGCCGGGGGCGCGGCGCCGCGGCGAAGGGATCGGTGACGCCGAGAACCTGGGACCAGGCCCCGACCGCGGCGGCCCGGGAGGCGGCCGCGCCGGCAGCGGAGGAGGCCTGGGCGCGACGTCCGGCGAGGTCCGGATCCGGCAGGTAGAGCGCCGGAGTGGTGGCGGGGTCGAAGCGGCGCAGCACCACCTCGACGTCGACCTCGGTCAGGGCGCTGCCGGCCAGACGGAGCAAGTCGATGGCCTCGGCCTCCTCCGCCGGGGTGGCGGGCGTGAGCGCATCAAGGATCTCGTCGGGATCGACCAGCGCCAGTTCGCTGATGCCGGCGGCATTGTCGAGCGCCTCGGGGTGGAGGGCGAGGGCCGCGATGATCTCGGCCTCGTAGGCGTGGCCCGCATTGATCAGGACGATCCCCTGGGCGGCGGCGACGTCGGCCAGCGCCCGGAACTGATCGACCGTGCGGGTCCAGCGCACGCGCGTGCCCCTGCCCGCCAGCGCGACCAGCTCGGCGAGGGTCTTCTCGCCGGCCGTCGTCGTCAACGGCACATGGCGGGCGACGAGCCCGAGCATCTCGGGGTCCTCGACGGCCACGGAGCACAGGCCGATGGCGTGCGCCGCGACGAAGGCGTCCAGACGCGTGGGCGCGGCGCGCCCCAGACGCTCGATCCAGTCCCGCACCTGCCCGCCGATCGTCTCGCGGACGGTCTCCAGCAGGTCGTCGTCGACGAGGGATTCGCGCGAGGCCGTCAGGTGCAGGTGCTCGGCGTCGGCAATCACGCGCACGAAGTAGGCCCAGTCGGGGGCCAGGCCCTCGGCCGCACGGGTGACGAGCATGCGCTTGATGCTGACCGTGTGCCGGGCCTCCGCGGTGGGGGCGGCCCGCCCCATGATGGCGATCGTCCCGTGCAGCCCGGCGGCGGGCACGTCGAGGTCGAGCAGGTCGAAGGGCTCGGAGCCGAGTTCGTCCGTGCACCACTGCACCGCCTGGCCGCGGGGCATCTCCCAGGGGCCTCGGCCGCGGCCGTGATAGGTGACGGCGCCGTCGTCGGAGCGCACCTCGATATCGACCGGCAGCAGGTGGCCGAACTCCTCGACCAGGGCGCGCACCGTCTCCGGGGCCAGCCAGTCCTCGCTGGGCAAGGCGCGCAGGGCGATGGCGGCGCCCGGCTCGCGGGGCGCGTCGGCGGCGGAGTCGGGGACCGGTTCGACGGAGTAGGTGCCGTCGGTCCTTCCTCGCCAGCGCACGGCCGGCGCGGCTGAGTCGGCCGACCCGGCTGATTCGGCTGACCCGCCGCCGCGGGCGGAGCGGGAGGTGACCACGATCTCGGGGCTGACCATGAAGCAGGAGAGCAGGCCGATGCCGAACTGGCCCAGGTAGTCGCCGCGGGCCAGACCGAGCTCGTCGCGCTTGGAGGAGGCGCCGATCGTCGACAGCAGCTCGTCGACTTCGTCGGCGGTCAGCCCGACGCCCGTGTCCGTGCAGGTCAGGGTGGCGGCGCCGTCGGCGCGTCCGAGCTCGATCGTGACCCGCTGCGGACAGTCGGGCTCGATGGCGCGGCGGGCGGCGATGGCGTCGACGGCGTTCTGCAGGAGCTCGCGCACGTAGACGCGCGGACCCGAATAGAGGTTGCGGGACAGGAGGTCGACCATGCCGCGCAGGTCGACCTGAAAAGCGGACATGCCTCAGCTCTCCTTCCCGGTGCGGTCATCGGGCTGGGCGCGCTCGGCCTCGAAGGCGTCCCAGACGGCGGCAGCGGCCGTGGGGTCGTCGACGGGCTCGCTCGCGGGCAGTCCCCGTTGCTCCGCCAGGTCGTTGAGAGGACCGACGGTCGAGCCGACGACGATCCTCAGGATGTCGCGGAGCTGCTCGTCCTCCGCCCCGAGCATCAGGGGAGTCCAGGACGAGGCGAGGATGCGGTGACCGGCGCTGGTGGGAACCAGCCGGATGGAGGACAGGCAGTGGGCGAAGTTGGTGGCCTGGATGTGGGCGCGCAGTGCCGCGGCATCCGTGACGAAGGCGGGGCCGTAGAGGGACTCGACGTGCAGCAGCAGGTCCCCGTCGTCGTGCACGGACAGGCGCACCGGGTGGTGCCAGGCGGAGGCCGCCCACTTGTTCAGTGCGATCTGCTTGAGATTCTGATCGAACAAGCGCGCGAGCACGAACAGGAGGCGCGCACGACTGACGGGCGGGGTGAGGGAATCGGGGTCGGTCCACCAGGGCATGTCAGTCCTCCTTCCGGACACGGGTCAGAGGCAGTGTGTTCTCGAAGGCCACCGCGCACCGGTCGACCAGGAAGGTCGCCCAGGCGAGATAGCCGTCGAGCTGGGTATCGGTCATGCCCTGCTCCAGCGGAGTGACCGCCTCAATGCGCACATAGAGGCGGCCGGCGTCGGCGGAAGCCCCCTCCGGCGAGTCAGTCGCCTCCTCCTGCCCCTCCTTGGGAGCGTCCACCTGGGCCAGGCTGATCGTCGGGGCCGGCTCACTCGCCAGAAGACGATCCACGAGGTCGCGGGCGGCCTCGATCTCCTGAGGCTCGGGGTGCAGCTGCCCGGCCAGGTCAATGCGCACCGAGAGCGAGGTGGTGCTCATGCTGACGGATACGGCCGGATCATCCCCGACGAGCACATCGCGGTCCTCAGGTTCCGGTTGCCGGCAGGGCAGACCACGGCGGCCGGCCGAGGCGGCGATACGCATGGGCGAAACGGTCGGTAGTGCTGTCACGGGCCTACCGTAGTGCCTTCTCAAGCGCCTTCTCGCATCGCGGATATGGGCACTCCAAGCCATTGAGGGACGGGCACGCGTCGAGGTTGACATTCTCGAACGAGGGCGACGGTGGCACCGTCGATCTCGTTCGAGAATGTCGACCTCGTGACCGCCTCGGCGCCCTCAGGAGGCCCCGTCGAGCGTCTCCTCCAGACTGGCGATGCGTGTCAGGGCGGGGTGGCCCTCCCAGCGGCTGTGGGACAGCAGTCGGCGCAGACGGGCGATGTCCTCGCGCGCCGCATCGGTCTCGCCCATCTCGGCGTGGATGAGAGCCATGAGGGTCAGCGGGTGGGAGGCGGTACCGCGGTCCTTGGCGCTGACGTAGCAGGCGAAGGCCCGCTTGCAGTGCTCGAGCGCTTCGACGTGCTCGCCGGTGCGCCACAGGATCCATGCCATGTCGTCGTGCCAGTCGCCCAACTCGAAGGCCCGGGAGTACGTGCGCGAATCGGGAACCGACTCGACGAGATCCCACGCCCGGGACATCAGCGCTCGGGCGTCGTCCGGGCGGACCGGCGCCGTCGGGTCGGAGGACTCGGCCACGGCGGCGCGTCCGGCGCGCCGCAGGTACCTCGCGCAGCGAACCCGTCCGGCGTCGTCACTGGTGTCGACCAGCTCGGCGGCGCGCTCGAACAGGCGCGAGGCCCGAGGGCTCTCCCCGAGCTTCTCGCAGGCCGAGGCGGCCCGCAGGAGGTAGTCCGCGCCCCGCTGCGTCTCGCCGCGCTTCAAGGAGGTCTCGGCCACGATCAGGCAGTTGTCGCGCACCCCCTCCGCATCGTCCAGCCTCTCCAGGACGGAGACGAGAGTGCGGCGCAGCTCTTCGGCGAGGATCGTGGGCGCATCGGCGCTCAACGACGTCTCGAGCACCTCGGCCGCCTCCAATGGCCGCCCCGATGCGATCAGAGAGGCGGCCAGCGCCCCGAAGAGCGGCCCGGCGAGCGAGTCCAGCCCCACGGATAGGTGGACGTCCAGCAGCTCGCGCGACTGGGACACCGCCTCCTCGGTCTCGCCGAGGCTCATCGAGGCTCGCACCAGGGTGCTGCGGCCCGCCTCCGCCAGGACGACCGGGCAGGGGTCGTACCCTCTGAGCACCGTATCGACGAGCGCCCGGGCGCCGTGGGCATCGCCGCGCGCCAGGAGGACATCGGCCTCCAGGAGAGTCAGCTGGTCGTCCAGGGCGCCATCGTCCGGTTCGAGCAGATGGGCCACGTGGGGGGCGATCAGCCGGGCGAGCTCGAGGAACTCGGCGGCCCCCTGATGGTCGTCGCGGCCGGACAGGATCCGCACCAGCGTGACGGCCGACCTGCATGCGTCAACGAGCTCGGCCTGGCGGCCCGCCGGGGCGTCCAGTAGACGCTCGGCCAGGGACGTCAGCTGCTCGGCGAGCTCTCTGGCGTGAGCGAGCTGGTCGGCGCGCGTGCGCTCGGTGGCCCGGCCGTGGAGGTCAGCGGCCTTGCCCTCCGCCTGAAGGGCCTCCAGGTCCAGCTCGATGACCCGCAGGGGATGAGCGACGCCGTCGATGTGGGCGCGCAGGTAGGCGATCTCGTCGGCCGCCCGCTCGTAGTCCCAACCGCGGTCGGCGACGTTGTAGCGCAGGGAGTGCGCCGCGCGCATGAGCTCGGGGGCGACCCGCTCGGGGTCGGGGGTGAGCCCCCGCCTCATGGCCTGGGCGATCAGGAAGGCGTGCTCGAGCGTCTGCCCGGGGCGGCACAGCTCGATCTCCAGACGGCGCAGGAGGTCATCGGCATCGCCGACGGCGGGAGGGGTGCGCAGGTCGACACTCGGGTAGGGGCCGAATTCGGCCGGGTACTCGGCCGGATGCTCAGTTGAATACTCGGCTGAATATGGCCCGCCCTCGCCCCGATTCGCCGTTGATGTTGTCGATGCGGCCGGTGCGGCCTCAGCCATCGGCTCGAAGGCGCCGCTTCCGCTCGGAGTTCGATGGCCAGGACCGGTGGCGGTAGACGCTGTGGACGCTGTAGGCGCAGAACCGATGCGGGCAGCCGCAGACAGAGCCTCAGTCTCAGCGGGAACGCCGTCATCGCCACCGGTCCTGCCGGGGCTGTCGGGCCGATCAGGGCTGCCGGGCCTGGCAGCGGAGCCGGCGGCCTCGGGCGTCTCGGCATCGCCGGACTCTCGACGCCGTTGCGGCTCCTCAGCCTCCCCGGGCGCCTGAGCAGAGCCGACTCCCCCGGTCCGGGACATCCGCTCGGGCCTCCCGACATCCCCCGAGTCTCCGCTCTCGACTGGCAGGACCTCCTCGGGCGGCGCACCGGGCACCCCGCCCTCCTCGGGCTCCCCGGGCTCGACGGCGTCCTCGGGCTCGTCACTGATCGGCTCAATGACCTGGGTCTCCCAGAGCATCCTCTCGGGTGCGCTGGAGATCCTGTCCGCCTCAGTAGATCCTCGAGATTCTCGCGGTCCTCCCGCCGGCTTCCGGACCGTCCTGGGATATTCAGGCGGTCCTTGAGCATCCGCAGCATGCGCAACGGCCTCAACCGGCTTCAGGCGCTCATCCCCGGCGGCCCCGGGCGCCCCAGGCCGCTCGGACGCCCCGGACGCATCAGACTGCTCGGCCCTCTCGGAGGTCTCGGGATCCGCAGAGCTCGCGGCGAGCCCCGCCCGGGTAGAGCGCCGGGAGCCCCTGGTACTCCCCGAGTCCCCTGAATCCCCTGCCAGTTCCTCACCCTCCCCGGCCGTCCGAGCAGAGCCAAGCCCCTCGGGCGCCCCGGACCGGTAGGGCGGCTCAGGCTCCTGAGCGGCCCCGGACCGCCGGCGCCTCTCGGAGCCCGTCACGCCCTGAAGGCGCGCAGGATCCGCGGCGCCCGCAGGACTGGCAGCGCCCGCAGCGTCCTCGGCGCCCTCAGCCTCCCTGGACCGCCTGGACCGCACGGGCGGCATCTCCCCGGTGCGGGCGGGCACCGCACCCGCACGCGCATGGCGGCCGACGACCTCCCCGGCGCTGACGAACGGCTGCCGAGCGAGCCCGACCTCCAACCGCGTCGACACGGCCGTGTTGCCGTTGCGGGCGTCGTACCGAGCGGCGATCTGGCGAACCCAGTCCTCCATCAGCTCGCGAGCGGTGCGCAGGGGCATGCCGGGACCGATGTCGGGACCGGGGCACCATGTGGAGGCGGACGGGATGCCGGCATCCAGCGGCTCCTCGCCGCGCCCGTCGTTCTCGGACTCGCGCAGCACCAGAACGGCGCCGGCGAGGAGGTCCATGAGCGCCCTGGCCGACTGGGCCTCATCGGCCCGCCCCACGTATCCGCGCATGAGCCTCAGACCGCGGGCCGCCCGCCCGGATAGCGCCAGGTACTCCAGGTGCTTGCCCAGGCGGCCGATGACCCGCGGATCGGAACGCAGCGCCCGGTAGGCGTGCACGTGGGCCTCCCACGCCGTCTGCGAGCGGCCCGAGGCGAGCAGGGGAAGGAGGGCTTCGCCGTGCACGAGGCCGGGCTGCTCCTCGCCGTCGAATCCCTCGGTCCCCCGGCTGAGCACGGGCTCCGCAGCGGCCACAGCCGCCTCCCAGTCCTGGTGGATGCTCGCCCATTCGATCGCGCGCACGGTGTCGCGCTCCCCGGGCTCGGCGCCGTCGTGCGCCGTCGTCGAGCGCCAGGCGTCGAACTCCGCGGCGGCCTCCTCCTCCAGCCCGAGCATGATGGCGGCATGCAGGAGGCTGCCGTGGACGGCGTGCATCGAGCCGCCCATGAAGCGGGCGAACTTCTTCAGGCCCGTCTCGAGCTCCCGCAGCTGGCCGGTACTGACGGCCGGATTGTCGGCGGCCACCGGTACCGCCCGCTCGTAGCTCCAGCCCATCCGGCGCAGACGGCCGGAGTCGAAGAGATCGGGGCGCTTGTCAAGACGCGACAGCAGCCAGATGAAGGGCCCCAGCGCCCTCCACTCCTCGTTGCTCCGGTAGCGCGCCTCGGCCAGTGCCAGACGCGCGTCGATCGCCAGCTGGTCGTCCCCCGCCATGTCGGCCATGGCCACGGCCTCGGCTGTCAGACGAGAGCGGGTCCGGCCCCACGGGCGGCCGGAGGCGGTGGCCAGGCGTCCAATGACGTCGTCTCGGCTAGTCGTTCGGCTAGTCATTCGGCTAGTCACTGCGCAGTTCCTTCTGGATGGGCGACCCGGAGGGCCGCGCGGTCGGGGCGACGTCGTCGGGGGCGGGGCTCACCGCGCCCCGCGTGCCACTGGTCGCGTTCATTGGCCTGCCCCCTGGATGTTCTGCCCACGGTTCACGATCTCGCCGAGCTCCTCGAAGTTGGCGATGATGACCTGCAGGCTCGTGTCCAGGATGTTGGCGAGCTGGGCGTCGTTGAGGCCCTCGGCCACGGAGACGGCGACCTCTGCTGCGACCTGGCGCCCGTCGTCATCGACGAAGCTGCTCAGGGAGGGGATCGCCTGAGAGCGGTTGAGCGTGTTGAGCAGATCGCGCAGCGTGACGGTGACGTCGGCGTCCTCGGGCAGGTTCAGCCAGGAGCGCGCGTAGATCGCCAGGAGGTTCTCGTCCACGATCGCCACGACGTAGGAGTACTCGTCGAAACCGGCGACGATCGCGCTGTCGTCCTGCTTGCGGGTGTAGGTGAAGCCGTTGTCGTCGAACCAGGCGGCGACCCGGTCGATCGTGACCTGGGGCGTCTGGTCGCCCGCGGGCTCATTCCACCAGGCCATATCAGTCCTCCTCCGTGGAGACGACGAATGCGGACAGGTCGTCCGCCGCCGTCTCGTAGAAGCTGAGCAGTGTGGTGAAGGACGAGTTCAGGAAGCTCTGGAGCTGGACATCGCTCATCCCCTCACCCGTGAAAGCGGTCATGTCGGCCTGGAGGCAGACGGCGCCGTCGTCGAAGGAACTCAGCATGACGCGAGGGGCGTACATGGTCGAGTTGTGCTCGTCCACGTACGCCATCAGAGCGGGATCGACGGCGGCGAACTCGCTGTGCCACGTGCTGCCGACGACGAGGAACTCCGAGTCGGCGTCGATGACGAAGATCTCGCAGTTGTCCAGGTCGGTGATCGCGGCGCCGTCCTCCGCGATCTCGTAGTCGAGCCGCTCGGTCTTGAGCCACGCCTCCACCCGGGAGATCGTGACCCTTGGTTGTGCGCTCATCGCGTCTCCTTCGCGTCGGGCTCGTGACCGCCTCGTGACCTCACCGTGAAGTCTGCAACCCGGGGGCCTCTCAGTCCACTCCGCCCCAGCCGTTCCCTGACGTCCCATCCCCTCCTCCCCCTCCTCGCCGAGATCGGTCGTACTCCGGCTCGAGATCGGTCCACTTCCGCGCCGAAATCGGTCGTACTCCGCGCCGAGATCGGTCGAGTTCGAGCTCGAGGTTGCGGCGTGCTTGGCGAGTGTGGTTGTCGTCGGTATTGCACATGGGAGCAGGACCGCGCCCGCTACCGACATTGCTGTTCCGCATGATTCCGCGGTTCCCACCGACGCCGAATGCACGCAAGTGTGCAACACCCACCACCCGGGGACACGCAGGCACCAGCAGGTCCGGTCTACGGCTGTCCAGCCCTACTCATACGACCCTCAGTCCCAAGAGCCACACCGGGAACCACCAGACCCGACGCACTCACCCACTCACCCCGTCTCAGACGCCCTGACACCACAACCTCAACGCAGAACCGATCTCGACGCGAGTTGCGACCGATCTCGAGCCGGGTTGCGACCGATCTCGACACGGAGTACGACCGATCTCGACGCGGAATGCGACCGATCTCGGCGTTAGGCGGTAGACAGGCCGAGGAAGCGGGCGACCTTCTCGCTGCCCGGATCCGCCCACAGCGCCTCGGGGGCGTCGAGGCGCAGAAGTCGCCCGGCCTCCATCACGCCCACCAGATCGGCCACGGCCCGGGCCTCCCCATGATCATGGGTGACGTACAGAGCAGTCGTCCCCTGCCTGGCCAGGATCTCCCGCAGGTCGATGACGAGCTGCTCGCGCAGCGCCCGGTCGAGGGCGCTCAGCGGCTCATCGAGCAGCAGCAGCCGCGGCCCGGGAGCAAGCGATCGCGCCAGAGCCACGCGCTGCGCCTGCCCGCCCGACAGGGTCGTGACCTCGCGCGGCCCATAGCCCGGCAGGCCGACGAGCTCCAGCATCTCCTCGACGCGCGCCCGCTTCTCGGAGCGCGGCATCCCGGTGAGCCCGTAGCCCACATTTCCGGCCACGTCGCGGAAGGGGAAGAGCTGACCATCCTGGAACATGAGGCCGAAACCCCGCTTGTGAACCGGCACGCGCACGACGTCGCGCCCATCCCACGCGATCGTCCCGCCCGCCAGATCCTCCAAGCCGGCAACGGCGCGCAGCAGCGAGGACTTCCCGCAGCCCGAGGCCCCCAGGAGGGCGACAGTCCGACCGCGGGCCACATCCAGGTCGACGCCGTCGACGGCGGTGACCGAAGCACCGCCCGCCGCACGGTAGACCACCCGCAGGCCGCGCAGGCTCAGGCCCTCCGGGGCCGGTTCGTCACCGAGTGCCCCGGAGGGGCCATCAGCGCCATCAGTCATGTCAGCATCATCAGCATCGTCAACATCGTCAGTCATGGGTCTCCTCCCGGACGCGGCGCAGGCGGGCGGTCTGCAGCCATTCGCAGATCAGCATGATCGCAGCGCTTCCCAGCGCCAGAACAACACCGGCCGCCAGCCCCATGCCCTGGTTCTGGGCCCCGTGCGCGCCGATGAGCCGGTAGAGGACCACCGGCAGGGTGTCGGTGCGGGGCCGCACGAGGAACGACGTCGCCCCGAACTCGCCCAGGCTCGTCGCCAGCGCGAAGCCCGCCGCCAGACCCCCGGCGCGCAGCAGGTGCGGCCCATCGACAGTGGCCAGAACCCGGCCCGGTCCCGCACCGAGCGCCGCGGCGGCCTCGCGCTGACGCGGGTCGATGGCGCGCAGCGCCGGCAGAAGGGTGCGCACCACCAGGGGGACGGCGACGACGGCCTGCGCCAGCGGCAGGATCCACCAGCTGCGGGTCAGCGCCAGCGGCGGTCGGGTCAGCGTGATGAGGAAGCCGAAGCCGACGGTCACGGCGCTCACGCCCAGCGGCAGCATGAAGGCGGCGTCGAGCATGCCCACCCCGCGGGCCAGCAGGCGGCTGCGGGGGCTGCGCGAGACCGCCAGGCTCACGGCCGCGCCCACGACCAGGGCGATGAGGGTGGCCACCACCGCCACGCGCAGCGAGTTCGCGGCCGCCTCCCACACGGTGACCGTCAGGGCGTTGCGGCCGCCGGTGGTAGACAGGTCCGTGTAGTTCGCCGTCGTCCACTGCCCCGCGCGCCGCAGGGACCGCACCACCAGGACGGCGACCGGCCCGATGAGCAGGCCGATCACGACCGCCAGCGTCAGGATCAGGGCCGGCAGGTCGCCCCGGCGCAGCCGGAGGGCGGGCACGTCCAGGCGCAGGGCCAGGCGCGCCTGGGAGGCGCGGCGGGCCCGCTCGACCGCCCCCAGGGCGACGGCGATGACGACCAGCTGGAGGACCGATAGGACCGCCGCGGCCCGCAGGTCGAGGTCCTTGGCGGTCAGCACGTAGATCTCGGTCTCGATGGTGCCCGTCCCGGGCCCGCCCAGGACCAGAACGACGCCGTAGGCGGTGGCGCACAGCAGGAAGGTGATGGAAGCGGCCGAGGCGATGGCGGGCATGAGGCTGGGCAGGGTGACGGTGCGCCAGGCCCGCCACGGCGAGGCCCCGAGCGCCCGGGCGGCCTCGACGGCGCGCGGATCCAGGCGCGACCACATGGTGCCGACGGTGCGCACCACCAGGCCGTAGTTGAAGAAGACCATGGCGGCCACGATCGCCGTCGTGGTGCCGTCCAGGCCGCTGCCCCCCAGGGGGCCGCCGGTGGTGAGCAGGGCGTGGAAGGCGACGCCGACGACGACGCTGGGCAGCACGAAGGGCACGATGACCAGGGCGCGCACCAGGTCGCGGCCGGGGAAGGCGCGCCGGTAGAGCACGGCGGCCCCGGGCACGCCC
>ERZ772968.639-NODE-639-length-17330-cov-15.430159_pt1 | contig 17330 bp, 13 predicted proteins | sample MGYA00580674_ERZ772968 | MGnify/ENA primary metagenome ERZ772968 (study PRJEB29015, sample SAMEA2737940) | human oral metagenome | biome: human oral; feature: human-associated habitat; material: dental | place: China | collected 2138 ...
AGTTCATGGCCTCGCCCGAAGTGCTGCAGCAGATCGTCTTCTGGCTGTTCGGCAGTCTGCTCAAGTCCACCTGGACCAGCGTGTCCGTCTGCGCCGTCGTCCTGCTGCTGTGTCTGCCCTTCATCATGAAGGATGCCTGGGCGCTTACCACCCTGCGTCTGGGGGATGCTAACGCGCGTAGCCTGGGGCTGTCAGTCGATCGCATCCGGCAGCGCACCTTCTTCGTGGTGGCGCTGCTCACCGCCGCCGCCGTCTCCTTCGTGGGCACCATCGGCTTCGTGGGCCTCATCGCCCCGCATGCGGCCCGCAGCATGGTCGGTGAAGACCACCGCTATTCGCTGCCGCTGGCAGCCGTCATCGGCGCTGTCATCCTGGTGGGTGCTTCGGTGTTCGGCAAGTTCATCTCGCCGGCGGCCGTCATTCCAGTGGGCATCATCACCGCCGTGGCCGGTGTGCCCATGCTGTTCGCCATCATCGCCCGGCGTGGCAACGAAGGCTGAGGGGAATCGACATGAGCCTCGAACTGAAATCCGTCAGCGTCATGCGTGGCAAGGCCACCATCCTGAAGGACATCTCGGGCCGGCTGGAACCGGGCCAGATTGTCGGCCTCATCGGCCCCAACGGCACCGGCAAGTCCACCCTGGTCAACGCCATCGCCACCCTGTACCCCTTCGACGGCACCATCCACTGGAAGGGCCGCCCCGTGAAGCTGGGCGAGATCGGCTACATGCCGCAGCAGTGCCACGTGCGTGCCGACATCAGCGTCACCGAGACCGTGCTGCTGGGGCGCCATGAGGGGCTGAGCTGGCGCGTCGACAACGCCATGGTGGATGAGGCCATCGCCGTGCTGGATGAATTCGGCATCGGCCACCTGCACAGCCGCAGCATGAACACGCTGTCCGGCGGCCAGCAGCAGCTGGTGCTGCTGGCCCAGCGCCTGCTGCGCTCTCCGGAGCTGCTACTGCTGGATGAAGCCACCAGCGCGCTTGACGTGCGCCACCAGATGCAGGTCTTTGACCGGCTGCGGGAATACGTCGATCGCACCGGCGCCCTCGTGGTCATCGCCATCCATGACTTGAACTTGGCCTCACGACATACCGACACGATCATGCTGCTGAACGGCGGCTATGTGGCTGGCCTGGGCAGTTTCAACGAGGTCGTCTGCGAAGAGGCACTGCGTACCGTCTACGGCATTGAGGCCGAGCTGCTTTGCGCCAGCAACGGCCAGACCGTCGTGTTGCCGCTGTGCGCGGCGGCGCACTGATCTTCTCGCGTCAGCGCACCGCTTCGTCCGGTGCGCTGACTGACGCCCCGCCTGGGGGCGACGTCATGATAGGCCACCCGGCCTAGGCCTGCCGGCGGCCTGTCCGCGCCCGTGCATTCCTTCACTGCCACCTTGCCAACCCGTCGATAGGCTTTCCACATCGCACCAATTCGGGTGCGATGCTGACGGCCAGGCCGCCAGCTTCCGATCCTCTCATCCTGATCGATCTGGAGCTGCTATGAAATCGACCGCTTCCCGCTCTCCCTTCCCGTCCAGCGCCATCGCCGTGGCCCTGGCTTCTTCCCTGTTTGCCCTGACTGCCTGTGGTGGTGGTGGGGGTGGTGGCGGTGATTCTTCGCCAGCGTCCGGCTCGGCTGGCTCGGCATCCGGTGGCGCTACCACGGCTGTCGCCAGCAACACCCATGGTTCTTCGGGCGCAGGGAACAGCACTGCAAGCAGCGGCACCCAGCAGGGGCAGGCAGCGGCAGGCGGAGGCTCTGGCCAGGGGGCTGTCCATGGTGGTCTGCTGGGCGGTGCAGATCCTGCTGGTGATGTACCGCTCGGATCCAGCAAGCTCAGCCTGGAAGAGCTTCTGCGGATTGCACAACAGGAGCAGCAGAACCGCTTCGTGGAAGGAGACGGTCCTGGCACGCAGCTCGCTCGCAGGATCATGGCGGCGTGCCCCTCGGAGCAGGCCCATGTTGCACGGTCTGCATCCATGTCAGATCTTCTGGCCTGTGTTGCAGGCAATTATTCCGGCACGGATCTGAGAACGGGTGAACGGTGTCAGGTGGACATCTCTGCCAATGGCCAGGTCAATGCCGGTAGAGGCTCGTTCCGTATGGGCTCATTTGGTGTTCATTCCGTCACGCAGTATGCACGGAATGAGGGGGCCATCGAGGTGAGTTTCCAGACGCAGGACAAAGAGATGCCGAATGGGAAATGGGGAGGGCAGTCGGTGGCTGTCTACTTCGATCCGCTCGATGATTTCAGGATGCAGCAGCTCGGCTTGGCGGAAGGCGAGATCAACGAAGTGACAAGGCAACGAATGGCCAGTCATTTCGTCGTGTGGGCCGCCAATGACTATGACGATGACAGCGGTGAGGATGAAATCGTCATGTGCGGAATTCCGCGCTGATCCGTTCCCGCAAGGAGGGCCTCAATGGCCCATTTCCACGCGGCATCATGGGCCCTGTCGGGGCGGTTCGACGCCTCGAAGGGCCTGCATCCACGCCTTTGGGCTCCTGTCACCATGAAAACTGCATCCTTGCGTGTGCCCTTTGAGACCACCGCGCTGAAGGCGGCTGTTGTTTCCTCCCTGCTGACGCTGGCCGCCTGTGGTGGCGGAGGCTCCTCATCGTCTGTGCCGATCAAGGCCTCGGCAGACGGGGCTCGCGCACCCGTTGTGGTAGCCCAGGATCAGGTGGCTACAACACCCACGCCACGGCCAGTCAGCGATGTACCACAGGCGCTGGCGACTCCGCAGCCGCAACCACAACCACAGCTGCAGCCCCAGCCACAAGGCAACTCAGCCACGGCTGATGCAAATGGCTCCGGCCTCGGTGTTCAGAATGCGCCGGAAACGCCCTCGAATCCTGTATATGTGGGGGAACAGTCTTCCGCCACGGCCGGACAGGAGGGGGGAGAACACTATATTCCGCCGGATGACGGGCCTGGCGTGGCGCTGGCGCACAAGATCATGGCCACGTGTCCGGTGCCGCATCCCGCAGGTTATGGCAACAATGGGGTCTGGCTGTCTGCACCACCGCTGCTGGCCTGTGTGGCGGGCACCTACACGGGGACGGACCTGATCACGGGCGAGCGCTGCAAGGTGGACATCTCGGCCGAGGGAGAGGTCCGGGCCGAACGGGATTCGTTGCGCATGGATCCGTTCGTGGCGTATCTGGCCAACGACTACACCATGAAGTACGGCCATGTCCACATGTCGCTGTCCACGGCTGGGCGACCCTTGATCGCGAAGCTGTTGAGCCAGCGGCTTGGTGTCTACTTTGATCCGCTGGATTTCCTGGGACGACGCAAGCTGCTGCGCCTGGACGGGGAGGTGCCGGGCGAGGCCGTGCTGGCCAAGTTCTCCAACCATTTCGTCGTGATGGCGGAAAACGACGACCGCTTCTACGGGCCAGTCGCCAACATCTGGTGCGGCGTTCCCTTCTGATCCGGGCACTCGCAGCATCTGGTGGGCCAGCGGCCTCTGTCGCCCTGGCTCACCATTCCCTTCTCAATGGGCGATCAGTCTGTCAGCGTTTTCATGAACGGGTATGGTCGGCCACGATCTGCGCCGCCTCCGTGCGCCCAGGTTGCAAGGCACGTTGCCCGGCATGCCTGACGCGCGGCATTACGCTCCGCCTTCTTCCTCCGCCTGCCGCTGGCTCTGCAGATAGTCCTTCAGCAGCGGCAGGGTGAGCGGTTTCTTGCGTGCCCAGGCCAGCCGGTCCAGACCGTCCAGAATGGTCTTCAGGCTGGCCATGTCACGGCGCGTGTGGCGCAGCAGATAGGTGCTCAGATCCTGGCCCAGATTCAGGCCGCGCTCGCGGGCGCTTTGCTCCAGCGCGTCGGCCAGCGCGTTGTCGTCCAGTGGCTGCAGCGAGAACACCATGCCCCAGCTCAGACGGCTCACCAGCTCCGGCAGCAGCTTCAGTCGGGAGGGCGGCTGGTTGCCGAACACCACCAGCGCGTGATCGGGCTGATCGATCAGGGCATTGAAGCGATGAAAGAGCGTGCGCTGCCGGCCCTTGCTGTACTGGTCTACGTCGTCCACCACCATCAGGTTCGGACACTGGCTGGCGGTCAGGGCGGCGGTTAGGTGGCTCTTGCCCGAGCCGGCCGGCCCCCAGACGTAGAAGAAGCGCTGGGAGGGCGCCTCGCCTTGCTTCAGGCTGCGCACGAGGTGACGCAGCGTGGCCAGGCACTCCAGGTTGGCGCCGGCCACGAAGTTGTCGAAACACGGCGGAGGAGGAGGGCCGAAGTCCAGCGTCAGTTGTGCGTCCATGGTGGCAGGGGGGTCAGGCTTGCCCGTCCGGGGCAGGTGGTGTACCTGCCGATTCTAGAGCGTGTGGGGCCGGTGCTGTTCGGCACGATGCCGTACTGTGCCCTCCTGTGTAACGGGTACCCAAGGGCGGCAGGGGCGATAGGTAGGGGTGGTAGGGAGGGGCGGTAGGGAGGGGCGGTAGGGAGGGGGGCGACAGGGCCGGCCGTGTCGTCATGCTCCGCCGTCACGCTAGAATGCGGCTGCCGCCGGAGCAGGGCAAGGGACTCGTCGACTCCGGTCCCATCATCCCGTAGGCGGGGCCTGGCCGGCTCCGGCCGGGCACGCAGCGAGAAGCATCATGGCGAACACGCAGAAAACAGGTCTTTCCTACCGGGATGCCGGGGTCGATATCGATGCAGGTGACGCGCTGGTCGAGCGCATCAAACCGCTGGCGGCGCGCACGCGCCGGCCGGGCCTACTCTCGGGCATCGGCGGCTTCGGGGGGCTCTTCCAGGTGCCGGTCGGCTACCGCGAGCCGGTGCTGGTCTCGGGCACCGACGGGGTGGGCACCAAGCTGAAACTGGCCTTTGCACTGGACGTGCACGACACCATCGGTATCGACCTGGTGGCCATGAGCGTCAACGACATCCTGGTGCAGGGGGCCGAGCCGCTCTTCTTCCTGGACTATTTCGCCTGCGGGCACCTGGACGTGGACACGGCGGCAGCCGTCGTGGGCGGCATTGCCCGGGGCTGCGAACAGTCCGGCTGCGCGCTGCTGGGCGGCGAGACGGCCGAGATGCCGGGCATGTATCCGGACGGCGAGTACGACGTGGCCGGCTTTGCCGTGGGCGTGGTCGAGCGCAGCCAGATCATCGATGGCAGCCGCGTGCAGGTCGGTGACCGACTGCTGGGCCTGGCTTCCAGCGGGCCGCACTCCAATGGCTATTCGCTGGTGCGCAAGGTGCTGGAAAAGGCCCTGGGCGAGGTCTCGGCCCAGGCGCTGCAGCAGCCGCTGGAGGGTCGTCCGCTGGCCGAGCACGTCATGGCGCCCACCCGCATCTACGTGAAGTCGCTGCTGCCGCTGCTGCGTGATGCTGCGCAACCCATCCACGGCCTGGCGCATATCACGGGTGGTGGACTGGTGGAGAACGTGCCGCGCATGCTGCCCGAGGGCGTGACGGCGTACATGGAGGCGTCGCGCTGGCAGCGTCCGCCGGTCTTCGACTGGCTTCAGCAGCAGGGCGGCATCGATACGGCCGAGATGCACCGCGTGTTCAACTGCGGCATCGGCATGGTGCTGGCCGTGGCGCCGGCCGACGTGGCCGCCGTCACCCGGGCACTGACCGAGGCTGGCGAGCAGGTCTTCGAGATCGGTGAGATGCGCACGCGTCAGCCGGGCGAAGCAGCGGCCGTGGTGGCCTGAGGGGATAGGGCAGGGTAGCCCCTGTCAGCACGGACGACCACCTCGGATACCTCACGTCCCGACCAGCGGCCGTCCGTTGTTTTTTGTTATCGCTATTATTTCCGAATATATCGCCTGCTTGCGTGATCGCGCATGGCCTGGAAGGGACATTTCCTTCTTGCATCGGGCTAACCGCGATGTAGTCGTGTTCACTACGCAGCATCCGGGGTATTGTCTGACGATTTCTCACAAATGCGCGTGCTTTCAGGCACATACCGTCGACCGTTGGCCGGTTCATGCGCCCGACGCTTTGGGTTTTGAGGCATTGGCTACTAGAATCCTCCTCATGAATCGCCGGATTTCCGCTCGCGCAGCTTGCGGGGTGGGCCGGTGCGTTCATCTTTATTCCCGGCCCGTGTCGACTGCTCTCAGTCCGGATCGTTGTCGATCCGGCGGCACTCGGTGCGGGTTTTGATTTTTTACCCCGGACGAGTCCCTGTGCCGCTCCGGACGAATGTCGCGTCAAGACGCGCGTTCGTCGGGTGGCGTGCGGCCTCGTCCAGACCAGGAAGGTGGTGCCATGGAGCAGAAGATCTCCCGGCGACAGTTCTTCAAGGTGACGGGGACCAGTCTCGCTTCTTCCAGCATGGCTCTGATGGGCTTCTCGCCCTCTCAGGCGCTGGCCGAAGTGCGCCAGTTCAAGCTGGCCGAGACCACGGTAGCCCGTCAGACCTGCACGTACTGTTCGGTGGGTTGCGGCATTCTGATGTATTCGCTGGGCGACGGCGCTCGCAATGCCAAGCGTGCAGTCATTCACGTCGAGGGTGACGCAGACCACCCGGTCAACCGCGGCACGCTCTGTCCGAAAGGGGCTGGCCTGCTGGACTTCATCAACAGTCCCAACCGGCTGAAATACCCCGAATACCGGGCACCGGGCTCCGATCACTGGGAGCGCATTTCCTGGGATGACGCGCTTGACCGCATCGCCCGCCTGCTGAAGGACGACCGCGACGCCAACTTCGTTCAGAAGACCGATGACGGCAAGGTGGTCAACCGATGGACGAGTACCGGGATGCTGGCCGCTTCGGCCGCCAGCAACGAAGCCGGCTACATCACCCACAAGGTGGCCCGCAGCTGGGGCCTTCTGGCGTTCGACAACCAGGCGCGTGTCTGACACGGCCCGACGGTGGCAGGTCTTGCCCCGACGTTTGGCCGTGGTGCGATGACGAATCACTGGGTCGACATCAAGAATGCCGACGTAGTGCTCATCATGGGTGGCAATGCCGCCGAGGCGCATCCCTGTGGCTTCAAGTGGGTGACTGAAGCGAAGGCGCACAACAATGCGTACTTCATGGTGGTCGACCCGCGCTTCAACCGCTCTGCCGCGGTGGCGGACTATTACGCCCCCATCCGATCGGGCAGCGACATCGTGTTCCTGGGCGCGATCATCAACTATCTGCTCACGCACGATCGCGTCCACCACGAGTACGTCCAGCACTACACCGACTTCAGCTTCATCGTTCGCGACGATTTCCGCTTTGTCGATGGCATCTTCTCGGGCTACAACGAGGAGACGCGCACCTACGACCGCTCGACCTGGGACTATGAGCTCGGGCCGGATGGTTACGTGCGCACCGACCCCACGCTGCAGCATCCCCGTTGCGTCTACCAGCTCATGAAGAAGCACTACGAGTCCTACACGCCCGAGGCGGTGGAACGTGTGTGCGGAACGCCTAAGGACAAGTTCCTGCATGTGGCCGAGACGCTGGCCTCGACGGCGGTGCCGGGCCGGGCGGCCACCATCATGTACGCGCTAGGCTGGACGCAGCACTCCATCGGGGCGCAGATCCTGCGCACCGGTGCCATGGTGCAGCTGCTGCTGGGCAACATCGGTGTGTCGGGCGGCGGCATGAACGCGCTGCGCGGCCACTCCAACATCCAGGGTCTGACCGACCTGGGTCTGCTCTCGGGCACGCTGACCAGCTACCTGACGCTGCCACGCGAGACCGAGCAGGACTACGGCAAGTACATCGCCAAGCGCACCTTGAAGCCGCTGCGGCCGGGCCAGGTCAGCTACTGGCAGCACTATCCGAAGTTCCACGTCAGCCTGATGAAGTCGTGGTACGGCGACAAGGCGACCAAGGAGAACAACTGGCTGTTCGACTACCTGCCCAAGCTCGACAAGGAGTACGACATGCTCCAGATCTTCGAGATGATGAACGAGGGCACGGTCAACGGCTACCTGGCGCAGGGCTTCAACCCCATCGCCTCGCTGTCCAACACCGGGCGCGTGCGCAGTGGTCTGTCCAAGCTGAAGTTCCTGGTCATCATGGACCCGCTGGCCACCGAGACCTCCGAGTTCTGGCGCAACTTCGGCGAGTACAACGACGTCGATACCGCCAGCATCAAGACCGAGGTCTTCCGGCTGCCCACCACCTGCTTTGCCGAGGAGGACGGTTCCATCGTCAGCTCGTCGCGGGTTCTGCAGTGGCACTGGAAGGCGGCAGAGCAGCCGGGTGAGGCACGTCCGGACATCGCCATCATGGCGGCGCTGCACCTCCGGCTCAAGGAACTGTACGCCAAGGAAGGCGGCGTGTTCCCCGATCCGATCCGCGATCTGGACTGGAGCGGCTACGCACGTCCGGAAGAGCCTTCGCCTGAAGAGCTGGCCATGGAGTACAACGGCCGGGCGCTGAAGGACGTGACCGATCCGAAGGACCCCACCAAGGTCATCCGCAAGGCTGGCCAGCAGCTGGCGGGCTTCGGTGAATGCCGCGACGACGGTTCCACCGCCAGCGGCTGCTGGATCTGGGCGGGCTGCTGGACCGAGGCCGGCAACCAGATGGGCCGGCGCGACAACTCCGACCCCACCGGCATCGGCAACACGCTGAACTGGGCATGGGCCTGGCCGGCCAACCGGCGGGTGCTGTACAACACGGCATCCACCGACCTGAACGGCAAGCCCTACAACCCGGACCGCGTGCTGGTGGAGTGGAACGGCAGCAAGTGGGTCGGTGCCGACACCCCCGACATGGCGCCCACGCTGGCACCGGAATCGGGGGCAGGGCCGTTCATCATGAACCCGGAAGGGGTGGCGCGCTTCTTCTCGCGTCAGGGCATGGCCGAAGGGCCGTTCCCCACCCACTACGAGCCGTTCGACACGCCGCTGGGCTACAACCCCATGTACCCGAACAATCCGAAGGCGACCTCGTCGCCGGCGGCCCGGGTGTTCAAGCCGATCTGGGAAACCTTCGGCAAGCCCGAGGAGTTCCCGCATGTGGGTACCACCTACCGGCTGACCGAGCACTTCCACTACTGGACCAAGCACGCGCTCATCAACGCCGCACTGCAGCCCGAGCAGTTCGTGGAGATCGGCGAGGCGCTGGCCCAGGAGCTGGGCATCAAGGCCGGCGACAAGGTGAAGGTGTCCTCCAAGCGCGGCTTCATCAAGGCCGTGGCGGTGGTCACCAAGCGCATCCGGCCGCTCAAGATCGACGGCAAGACGATCCACCACGTGGGCATTCCCATCCACTGGGGGTTCAAGGGCATGACCCGGCCGGGCTTCCTGGCCAACACGCTGACGCCGTTTGTGGGTGATGGCAACAGCTTCACGCCTGAGTTCAAGTCCTTCCTCGTGAAGGTCGAGAAGATCTGAGGAGCTGAAACATGTCGATGCAATCACTCGATATCAAACGCCTGTCGGCCACCACCACCACACCGCCGCAGGTGCGTGAACCGCGTTCCGGCGAGATCGCCAAGCTCATCGATGTCTCCAAGTGCATCGGGTGCAAGGCGTGCCAGTCGGCCTGCATGGAGTGGAACGACCTCCGACCCGACATCGTGGAAACACCGTTCGGGCCGGAGGTGGTCAGCACCACCAACGGCACGTACAACAACCCCACCGACCTGAACGGCAACACCTGGACGGTGATGCGGTTCACCGAGTACGAGAACGACGCCACGGGCAACCTGGAGTGGCTGATCCGCAAGGACGGCTGCATGCACTGTGCCGAGCCGGGCTGCCTGAAGGCCTGCCCGTCGCCGGGTGCCATCGTGCAGTACACCAACGGCATCGTGGACTTCCACGAGGAGAAGTGCATCGGCTGCGGCTACTGCATCACCGGCTGCCCGTTCAACATCCCGCGCATCTCCAAGAAGGACAACAAGGCCTACAAGTGCACGATGTGTTCCGACCGGGTGGCGGTGGGTCTGGAGCCCGCGTGCGTCAAGACCTGTCCCACGGGCGCCATCGTCTTCGGTACCAAGGAGGCCATGAAGGACCACGCCGAGACCCGCATTGCGGATCTGAAGCGGCGCGGTTTCGAGAATGCCGGCCTGTACGATCCGGAAGGGGTGGGGGGCACGCACGTCATGTACGTGCTGCACCACGCCGACAAGCCGTCCATCTACGCCAACCTGCCTGAGAAACCCCAGATCAGCCCGATGGTGACGATCTGGAAGGGCGTGGCCAAACCGCTGGCCATGGTGGCCATGGGGGCGGCCATGCTCGGCAGCCTGTTCCACTTCATCACCAAGGGCCCCAACGCGGTGTCCAAGGAGTTGGAGGACGAAATGGATGCCGAGGACAGGGAACTGGCCCGGCAGGCGGCGGCTGCCAAGCAGCAGCAGGCATCGTCCGGTGCACAACCCGGCAAGGAGGTCTGATCCATGCAACGCAACCCACGCGACATCGTTCGCTACAACGCTTCCGAGCGGCTCAACCACTGGATCGTCGGCTTTTTCTTCATCGCTCTGGTGCTGACGGGGCTGGCGATGTTCCATCCGGCCTTCTTCCCGCTCACCCAGCTCTTCGGCGGCGGCCCGTGGACGCGGATCCTGCATCCGTACTTCGGTGTCGGCATGGCCTTCTTCTTCATCATCATGGCGGCGCGCTTCTGGAAGCTCAACTACATCCAGAAGCGTGACATCGAGTGGCTGATGGACATCAGGAAGATGGTCGACGGCAACGACCACGACATGCCGGAGCAGGGCAAGTACAACGGGGGCCAGAAGGTGCTGTTCTGGGGCCTGGTGGTGTGCATGCTGGCGCTGGTCGTCAGCGGCACGATGATCTGGCGTGCCTGGGTGGATCTGCCTGTCTTCTGGGAGCGGGTGGGCGTGCTGGTGCATGCCACGGCCGCTTTCGGCATGATCATGCTGATCATCATGCACGTCTATGCCGCCATCTGGACCAGCGGCACCATCCGTGCCATGTTCTACGGAACCGTCACCCGCGCGTGGGCCAAGCAGCACCACCGCGCCTGGTACCGCAAGATGACGGGCGACAACCGCTGAGGCTGGCTGGCCGCGCAGCATTGTTCTGCGTCGGCCAAAGCGGCTATGATCCCTGCAGCGTGCCGTGAACACCGGGGCCGCCCTCGCTGGCGCCCGCGTGTCCACGGCACGCCCCGCATTCAAACCAGGGAAATTCATGTCGCAGCGCATTCTCCAGCCGGGTGAGATCGAAGCACTCGATCGCACCGCCTTTCCTCGCATCATCCTCCCCCAGCCAGCCACGCGACTGCGTGAGCGCGCAGCACGGCTGCGCCACCTGGCCGAAGGCAGCCCCATGGGCCCCTTCCTGCGCTATCTGGCCCGACTGGTCGACGCCCAGCATGCCGCGCTGGATGCCGTGCCCGACATGCCCCAGCCCGATGCAGAGCGGATCGACCGCGCCCAGCGCCATGCCATGCCGCTGTGGCAGCTGCCGGCCGACATCGATCCTGCCTGGAAGGCGGTCATGCGCGCCATCGTCCAGCATCTGCAGCAGGGCCCGGGCGCCAAAGAAGCCAATGACGTGGAACGTCAGGTGCTGGCCGAGCTTCAGGCCCTGGACGACGCGGCACTGGGTCATCTGCTGGCCAGCCTGTGGAGCAACGAGCGTCTGAACGACAGCCAGCGTGTGCGTGCTCCGGTGGTGATGGCCGCCGTGCAGGTCGTCATGATGAGCCGTGCCTCGCGGCTGGACCTCAAGACCCTGCCTTTCGTCGATCCCCCCACCATCTGCCCCGTGTGCAGCAGCTCGCCGCTGGCCAGCGTCGTGCACATCGGCGGCCAGGAAGAGGGCCTGCGTTACCTGCATTGCTCCATCTGCGAGACGGAGTGGCACATGGTGCGTGTCAAGTGCAGCAACTGCGCCTCCACCGAAGGCATCAGCTACCGCCGGCTGGAGCCCGTGGACACCCCGCAGATGTCCCACGAGGAACTGGTGAAGAACCCGATGGTCGGTGCGCAGCGCGCTGCAGTGCCCTGCATGGCCGAGCTTTGCGGCAAATGCGGCTGCTACAGCAAGATCTTCGACCTGAGAAAGGATCCCACCATCGAGGTGCTGGCCGACGACCTGGGTACCCTGATGCTGGACATGATGATGGGGCAGGACGGGCATCCGCGTGCCGGGGCCCATCCCTTCCTCTTCCCCGAAGATGAGGCCGGCGACGGGGGAAGCGGGGCAGGGCGGACGGGCACGCCATCGGTCCCGCCCGCTCAAGACGGCCACAGGACCACCCACTGATGGCAGGGCGCGACATTCCGGTTGGCCACGTGGCATCCGGCGGGGCGCCTCAGACGACTCAGGCCCCCGCCGGCATCGGCCCTGGCCAGGGCGGGCAGCCAACCTTGCCTTCGGTGGATGCGCTGCTGCGCCTGCCGGGCATGCAGCCCCTGCTGGATGAATACGGCCATACCCGCACCGTGGCCGTCATCCGCGACCTGCTGGCCGAGGCGCGTAGCGCTTGGCGCGGACAGGACGCAGGTGGACAGGACACAGCAAAAGCCGGGGACGCATCGGCCGGCCGTGCGCAGCCATCCATGGCCGGTGGCGATCTTTCCGCCACCGACGAGGCCTGGACGGCCCGGGTGGAAGAGACCCTGCGCCGTCAGCTGGCCCCGCGCCTGCGCGAGGTCTTCAACCTCACGGGCACCGTGCTCCACACCAACCTGGGGCGTGCGTTGCTGCCGGATGAGGTGGCCCAGGCCGTGGCACGGGCCATGACCACGCCCGCCAACCTGGAATTTGACCTGGACAGCGGCGGACGCGGCGACCGTGACGACCTGGTGAGCGGCTGGCTGCGCGAACTGACTGGGGCCGAAGACGCCACCATCGTCAACAACAACGCCGCTGGCGTGCTGCTGATGCTCAACAGCCTGGCACGCGGCAAGCAGGTGGTGGTCTCGCGGGGCGAACTGGTCGAGATCGGCGGTGCCTTCCGCATCCCGGACATCATGTCGCGCGCTGGCGCGAAGCTGGTGGAGGTGGGCACCACCAACCGCACCCATCCGGCCGACTACGCCGGCGCCATCACCCCGCGCACCGCCATGCTCATGAAGGTCCACACCAGCAACTATGCGGTGCAGGGCTTCACCCGCAGCGTGTCCGAGGCCGAGGTGGCCCGCATCGCGCACGAGGCTGGCCTGCCCATGGCTGTGGACCTGGGCAGCGGAACCCTGGTGGACCTGTCCCGATGGGGGCTGCCGCGCGAGATCACCGTGCAGGAGACCGTGGCCGCCGGTGCCGATCTGGTGAGCTTCAGCGGTGACAAGCTGCTGGGCGGTCCGCAGGCCGGCTTCATCGTCGGTCACCGGGATCTCATTGCCCGCCTCAAGAAGAACCCGCTCAAGCGCGCGCTGCGCGTGGGCAAGATCACCCTGGCTGCCATCGAGGCGCTGCTGCGCCTGTACATGGTGCCCGAGCGCCTGCCCGAACGGCTGACCACGCTGCGGCTCTTCATCCGCCCGCAGGCCGACATCCGCCGCCAAGCCGAACGCCTGCTGCCCGGCATCCAGGCTGCGCTGGCCCCCGCCTGGACCGTCACCGTCGAGCCCATGTTCAGCCAGATTGGCAGCGGCGCGCTGCCGGTGGATTCGCTGCCCAGCTGCGGCATGGTCATCCGCTGTGCTGACGGCAAGCGGGCTGGCCGCCGCCTGAAGGCGCTGGCAGCCCGGCTGCGGGAACTGCCACGCCCCATCATCGGCCGCGTGGCCGACGACGCCCTGTGGCTGGACCTGCGCTGCCTGGACGAGGCCGACGAAGGTACGTTCGCGCAGCAATGGCAGCAGCTGGAGAACATGCCATGATGATCGGGACCGCCGGGCACATCGACCACGGCAAGACCTCGCTGGTCCGGGCATTGACCGGCACCGACACCGACCGCCTGCCCGAAGAGAAGAAGCGCGGCATGAGCATCGAGCTGGGCTATGCCTTCCTGGCGCCGAGCGATGATGGGCCGGCGGTGGGGGAGGGCAGCGTTGCGTCTGCTGCTACGGCTGGTCAAACCAAGGTAGTGCCCGCCCTCGGATTGCCCCGCGAGCCCATCGCCTTCATCGACGTGCCCGGCCACGAGAAGCTGCTGCACACGATGATTTCCGGCGCTACCGGCATCGACTTCGCCCTGCTGCTGGTGGCAGCCGACGACGGTGTGATGCCGCAGACTCGCGAGCACCTGGCCGTCCTGTCGCTCTTGGGCATCGACCGCGGCGTGGTGGCCATCACCAAGATCGACCGGGTGGATGAAGCCCGCGTGCAGGAGGTGGCCCAGCAGGTGACAGCGCTGCTGGCCGATACGCCTCTGGCCCACGCGCCCATCATCCCCGTTTCAGCCACCCGCGGTGACGGCGTGGCTGAATTGCGCCAGCTGCTGCGCGCCGAGGCGGTGCGGCTGGATACGGCGCATGGTGCGGACGGGACCGTAGATCCCCATGATTCCGACAGCCCCGTTCGGGCCGCGGCTGCCACAGAACCTGCGCAAACCACCGCAGCCCTTCCGGCCCAGATGGGTTTCCGCCTGGCCATCGACCGTGTGTTCAGCCTGGACGGTGTGGGCACCGTGGCCACCGGCACCGTGCATGCCGGTCGCGTGCAGGTGGGCGACGTGCTGCAGCAGCTGCCCGATGGCCCGAAAGAGCTGCGCGTGCGCTCGCTGCACGCCCAGAACCGCAGCACCGATACCGCCCACGCCGGCCAGCGCTGCGCCATCAATCTGGCCGGCATCGAGCGTGACCAGCTGCAGCGGGGCCACTGGCTGGCCCAGCCCGGCATCGCCTCGGTCTCTGATCGGCTGGATGTGGAGCTGCACCTGTGGCATGCCGAGCCCCGGGCGATCCGCAGTGGCACCCGCGTGCATGTCCACCTGGGTACCACCGCCAGCCCGGCTGCCGTGGCCGTGCTGGACGCCGACACCCTGACCCCGGGCCGCACGGGCCTGGCACAGCTGGTGCTGCCGCAGCCCCTGGCTGCCTGGCATGGCGACCGGCTGATCCTGCGTGATGCGGCCGGACAGCGCATCATCGGTGGCGGCCGTGTGCTGGATTCCCGCGCGCCGGTGCGCTACCGCCGTACCCCGCAGCGGCTGCAGCTGCTGCAGGCCCTGCAACGTCCCGCGCTGCGCGACCGCCTGGCAGGCCTGCTGGAGACCTGCGAGCATGGCGTGGACCTGCGCCAGTGGCAGCAGGTCTTAGGCTTGGCCAGCGTGTCGGCCTTTGATGCCAGCCTGCAGACCCTACCGCATCGCCGCCTGGCCGGTGACTTCATCATCGGCGAGCCCGCCTGGCAGCACCTGCGCCGTACCGTGCTGGACACCCTGGCCGCCTACCACCAGAACGCCACTGACGAGATCGGCCCCGACGCTGCCCGCCTGCGCCGCCTGGCCCGCCTGCGCATGGACGACGCCCACTGGCGTCTGCTGCTGGATGCCCTGGTGAAGGAAGGCAGCGTGGCTCAGAGCGGTGCCTTCGTCCATCTGCCCGAACACGGCAGCCAGCTGGCTGCCCGCGACGAGACCCTGCTGCAGCGCCTGACCCCACACCTGATGGAAGCCGGCGCCCAAGGAGCCTGGGTGCGTGACCTGGCCCAACACCTGGGCGAACCCGCTGCCAACCTGCGCCCCGCCATGGCTCGCCTGGCCCGAAGCGGCCATCTCTACCAGGTGGTGAAGGACCTGTATCTGGATGCTGCCACCGCCGCCCGGCTGGCCGCGCTGGTGCGGCAGCTGGCGCTGGCAGGTAATGAAGCTGCGGATGCAACCGACGCGCAACGGGCGAGCAACGCCCTTCCCATTCTGAAGGTCGCGGAATTCCGCGACGCCAGCGGCCTGGGCCGCAAGCGCGCCGTGCAGATGCTGGAGTTCTTCGACCGTATTGGTCTGTGCCGCCGCGTGGGGGATACGCACGTGCTGCGACTGGAAAGTGAGGTGTTCAAGGGATCCTCGGAATAAGTCATGCATCCGTTACGGGGATGCGACGGCCGCGGGGACTTGTTCAGAGGATCCCCAGTCGTTTCGTGCCACAATCACCGTCTTTGCACCACCGGAGGGAACACGATCCCGGTGGGTCGGCCGGGCTTCAAACCCGGTGGGTGGCGCCATGCGTCGCCGGGTGGGTTCGACTCCCATTTCCCTCCGCCACCGAGCAAGCACATGGCAAACCATCGCGGTCCGGTGGGTGTCGAGGCCATCGGTGATTTCGATACCCTCGTCGACGCCCGTTCCCCCTCCGAATACGCCCTCGACCACTTGCCCGGCGCCGTCAATCACCCCGTCTTGAATGACGAGGAACGCGCCCTGGTCGGCACCATCTACAAGCAGAAGAGCGCCTTCGAAGCACGCCGCATCGGCGGCGGTCTGGTGGCCGCCAACATGGGCCGCCACTGGGCAGAAGCCTTCGCCGACAAGCCCGAAAGCTGGCGCCCCCTGGTGTACTGCTGGCGCGGCGGCCTGCGCAGCGGCTCCATGGTCACCTGGATGCGCATGACCGGCTGGGACGCCCAGCAGCTCAAGGGCGGCTACAAGGCCTTCCGCCGCCACGTCGTCGAAAGTCTGCCCCCGCTCATCCACGGCCTGCGCCTGGTGGTGCTGTGCGGCCAGACCGGCACCGCCAAGACCCGCATCCTGCAGGCCATGGCCGCCCAGGGCGCCCAGGTGCTGGACCTCGAAGGCATGGCTCGCCACAAGGGTTCCATGCTGGGTGCCTGGCCCGGCCAGCCCCAGCCGCCCCAGAAGCAGTTCGAGACCCAGCTCTACACCGCCCTGAAGCGCCTGGATCCCTCCCGCCCCGTCTACACCGAAAGCGAAAGCGCCCGCATCGGCAGCATCAGCCTGCCGCTGGACATGGTGGCCCACCTGCGCGCCAGCACCGACTTGGTGGAAATCGACGCCAGCCCGGAATCCCGCCTGGACTTCCTGCTGCGCGACTACGCCTACCTGGGCGACGACCCCGCTGCCTTCGCCGACCTGCTGGGCCGCTTCAAGCAACTGCAAGGCAACGAGACCATCACCCGCTGGCAGGCCTGGGCCCACGAAGGCAACCTGCCCGAGCTGTTTGCCGAGCTGATGAGCCGCCACTACGACCCGCAATACAGCCGTTCGCTAGGCCGCAACTTCAGCCACTGGGACAAGCGCCATACCGTGCAGGCCGATGACCTGTCGGATGAGGGAATCGCCCAGCTGGCCGAGACGGTGCGGGGGGTTTTTGAGTAGTTGCCTATTCGCCCACGCTGCGCAAGATGATATCGATGTGTTTTTCACTGATGGGCACCTCGAAAAACCCCATCATCCGCCTGCCAGTCGCAGATCAGGCTAGACTGGTCGGCATGAAAGCACGGGGTGGCAGATGATGAAGAACCGGAAGAGCGCAGCGATAAAGACAGATCTGTTTGCGCATGAGGCACACCATCAGAAGCTGGA
>ERZ772968.650-NODE-650-length-17219-cov-9.841412_pt1 | contig 17219 bp, 13 predicted proteins | sample MGYA00580674_ERZ772968 | MGnify/ENA primary metagenome ERZ772968 (study PRJEB29015, sample SAMEA2737940) | human oral metagenome | biome: human oral; feature: human-associated habitat; material: dental | place: China | collected 2138 ...
GGAAGAAAACGTTTACTTTTTCAAGAGTATTTTCCAGTTGTACCGTTTTTAAGAGTTGGTTACGGGAGACACTCATCCGTTTCCCATGATGAAGGAGGGAGTTACATGGAGGAGAAGAAATTTATCCTCACCATCAGCCGTCGGTATGGCTGCGGCGGACGGGAACTCGCGAACATTCTCGCCGAGAAGCTGGGCGTTCATCTCTACGATCGCCAGATCGTCCATCTCGCGGCGGCAAAGCTCGGCATCAACGATCTGCACGAGAAGGAACTGCTTGAGCTTGAGAACACCGTGAAGCCGCTGTCCTCGCGCTTCATTCCGTTCCATTCGTTCGGCATGGCGATGGGCGAGTCCAGTCAGGGGATGTTCATGGCGGAGTCGAACGTTGTGCGGAAACTTGCCGACGATGGCCCGTGCATTTTCCTCGGACGCTGTGCGGACTATGCGCTCCGGAAGCGCGACGATGTGTTTTCCATCTTCGTCTGTGCGGACGACGACTACCGTGAGGAGCGCGGACGTACGGTCTACGAGGGCAAGACGCTCAAGGAGATGGATCGCGAGGACGAGAAACGCGCGCGCTACTATGACTACTATACGGGGCGCAAGTGGGGCGACGGCGCACACTATGACCTCGTTGTGAATGCGGGGCGTGCGCCGCTCGCGCAGATTGCGGACGGCATCATTGCCTACATCCGCACGGTCAAAGGCTGAGGAGGGCTTCCCATGTCGGACAAAAAGAGCAAATTCTGGCCGCGTATTGCGTATTCCTGCGGCACTTTCGGACATGATGTGTTCTATGCTATGCTCGCGACGTATTTCATGATCTTTGTCACGAGCAATCTGTTTCACTCCGAAAACCACGAACACGATGCTTATATGATCGGCATTGTGACGACGATCATCCTCGTCTTGCGCGTGGGCGAGCTCTTCCTCGATCCGTTCATCGGCAATACGATTGACAAGACGAAGACGCGCTGGGGCAAGTTCAAACCTTGGGTGATTGTGGGCGCGTTTGTTGCTGCAATTTCTCTTGCGATCCTCTTTACGGATATGGGCGGGCTGACGGTGTCGAATCCAATGCTCTACCTCGTCCTCTTTGCATTGCTCTATCTCATCATGGATGTTTTCTACTCGGCAAAAGATGTTGCGATCTGGTCGATGATTCCCGCTCTCTCGTTTGACTCGCGTGAGCGTGAGGTGACAGCGACTTATGCGCGTATCGGCTCGGTGTTCGGCGGTCAGTTGGTGACGGCGATCGTCATGCCCGTCGTCCTCTATTTCTCGCTGAACGAGAATGGCGGCGCGGGAGACTCTGCGGGCTGGTTTGCGTTTGCCGTCATCGGCGGCGGCATCGCGACTCTCGGGGCGATCATCCTCGGCCTTGGCACGAAGGAAGAGGATTCCGCATTGCGCGAGAACAAGACGGAGACTTCATTCAAAGATGTGTTCTCCGTGCTCATCAAGAATGATCAGCTCCTCTGGATTGCGATTGCGTACCTTGTCTTCGTTCTCGGTCAGAATGTCATCAACAATTTCAACCTCTACTATTTCATCTATGTGCTTGGCGATGCAAAGCAGTTTTCGTTCCTCGGCGTGATCAATGTCATCATCGGTCTGCTCGCCGTGGCACTCTTCCCGACGCTGACGGAGAAGTTCAGCCGCCGCAAGCTCTTCTTCGCTTCGGTTGCCGTCATGCTCCTCGGCATCGTGCTCTACGCGATGGCGGGCACGAGCGTCATTATGACGCTCTTTGCCGCAGGTCTGTTCTCCCTGCCGCAGCCGCTGATCTTCCTCGTCGTGCTCATGACGATTACGGATGCGGTCGAGTACGGGCAGCTGAAGCTCGGACATCGCGACGAGGCGCTTGTCCTCTGCGTGCGTCCGCTGGTGGACAAGCTCGCAGGTGCTATTGCGAGCGGCATGATCGGCCTTACCGCAATCTGGGTCGGCATGACGAGCGGTGCGACAGCGGAGACGATTGCTCCGGAGAATCTCTTTCACTTCAAGCTCGTGATGTTCGCTGCGCCGTTTGCCCTCATTCTGCTCGGCACGATTCTCTATCGTGCGAAGGTGACGCTCACGGAGGCGGAGCACGCGCGCATCGTGGAAGAACTCGAAGAGAAATGGGATGAAATGAACAAGTGATTCTATTTTAGGAGATGGGAAAGCGGTCGGCGGCGGCCGCTTTCTTTCGGAAGCGCTGATAAGACGGGTGGCTGCATTTATCCGTGCTTCCTTTACAAGATCGGAGGTTTCACATGGCTGCATTCGACTTTGAGAAATTGAAAGATCCGTGCTGCTTCGCAGAGAACCGTCTGCCTGCGCACAGCGACCACGTCTTCTATCGCGACGAAGCGGAGCTTGCGCGCGGCGTGTCCTCATTTTACCGCACGCTCGACGGCATTTGGCATTTCGCCTATGCGCGGAACACCGAGCACATCCCGCAGGGATTCGAGGCGGCGGATTATGACTGCCGCGATTGGGAGACGATCCGTGTGCCGGCGCATATCCAGATGGAGGGGTACGGAGCGCCGCATTACACGAATACGACGTACCCGTGGGACGGGCATGAGAGCATCGTGCCGGGCGAGATTCCCGTGCGCGATAATCCCGTCGGCTGCTATGTGAAGTATTTTGCCGTGCCCGAGGATTGGGAGCGCGTCTATATCTCCTTTGGCGGCGTGGATGCGGCGCTCGCACTCTTCCTCAACGGTCATTTCGTCGGCTACAGTGAAGACAGCTGCACGCCTGCAGACTTCGACCTGACGCCGTATCTCGTGACGGGGGAGAACAAGCTGGCGGCGATGGTATTCCGCTATACGAGTGCGAGCTGGCTTGAGGATCAGGACTTCTGGCGCTTCTCGGGCATCTATCGCGACGTCCTGCTCTACACGAAACCGCAGCATCACATCGAGGATGTTGCCGTTCGTGCCGTGCCGCTTGAGCGGGATGGCTATACGCACGGAAAGCTTGATGTGCACCTCACATTCGGCGATGCGGCAGAAAAGCATGTCGAGATTCTGCTCTGCGATCCGGAAGGAGATTGCGTAGAGGGGGAAGAGGCGGTCATCACGGCAAAGAGCCATGCGTTTTCGGGAGAGGCTGCCTGCGTGCGTCTCTGGAGCGCGGAGCACCCATGGCTCTACCATCTTATGATCCGCGTGCGTGATGCGGCGGGTGCTTTGCAGGAGGTCGTGCGCGTGCGCGTCGGTTTCCGTGAGTTCTGCATCCGAGATGGAGTCATGCAGATCAACGGCAAGCGCATCGTGTTCAAGGGAGTTAATCGTCACGAGTTTGACTCCGATCATGGGAGGGCGATGGATCCTGCGCTCTTCGAGCAGGATCTCATCGCGCTGAAGCGTGCGAATGTCAATGCGATTCGCACGTCGCACTATCCGAACAGCAGTCGTCTCTACGAGCTGGCAGATATTTATGGCTTTTATGTGATCGATGAGACGAATCTTGAGACGCACGGCTCATGGATGAAGAACGGGGCGTGTGCGAAGGACGCGCATACCGTTCCCGGCGACCGCGAGGAGTGGCTGCCCGCCGTGCTCGACCGCGCGCAGTCGATGTACGAGCGCGACAAGAATCATCCGTGCATCCTCATCTGGTCGTGCGGCAACGAGTCCTGCGGCGGCCGCATCATCTACGAGATGAGCGAGTACTTCCGCCGCGTCGATCCCACGCGCCTCGTGCATTACGAGGGCATTTTCTGGGACCGCAGCTATCCGGCGACGAGCGATATGGAGAGCCAGATGTATACGAAGGCGGCGGACATCGAAGCGTTCCTCAAGGAGCACCGCGACAAGCCGTTCATTTGCTGCGAGTATACGCATGCGATGGGCAACAGCTGCGGCGGCATGCACAAGTACACGGAGCTGACGGAGCGCGAGCCGCTCTATCAGGGAGGCTTCATCTGGGATTTCGGCGATCAGGCGATCCGCCGGCGCGGACGCTATGGGGAGGATGTATTCCTCTACGGCGGCGACTTCGGCGATCGTCCGTCGGACTACAACTTCAGCGGCAACGGCATCTTCTTTGCCGATCGTCGTCCGACGGCAAAGCTGCAGGAGGTGAAGTACAACTATCAGAATTTCACGCTCCGTCCTTCATGGGAAGGTGTGGAGATCGAGAATAAGAGCCTCTTTTCGGATGCGGGCGACTATGATTTGTGGCTCTCGCTCCTCCTTGACGGGCGCGAGATCTGGCAGGCGTATGCAGGGGAGCATGATGTGCCGCCGGGAGAAACACGCTTCATCAAGAATAGGCTGCCTTACGCAGGCGAAGGCGAGTATGTGCTGACGGCATCGCTCCTTGTCAAAGAGGAGGAAATATGGGCGCCTGCAGGCCATGAGATCGCCTTCGGGCAAGCGGTCGTCGTGCCGCCTGAGGATGCAGGAACGCGCCTTTTGGATGTCCTTGGCTTTGGCGTCGCCGCTCCTGCCCATATGCCGCTGGAAGCGTCGGGCAGCCTGCGCGTGGTGCAGGGAGATATCAACCTCGGCGTGCAGGGGGAGGGCTTTTCCCTCATGTTCTCAAGCGCGCAGGGCAATCTCGTCTCCTATCGCCATGGCGGACGGGAGCTGATCGAGGAACTGCCGCAGCCGAGCTTCTGGCGTGCGCCGATCGACAATGACTACGGCAGCGGACGCATGGCGGATACGGCGCAGTGGAAGCTCGCGAGCCTCTACCGCCGCTGCACGCGCATCGAGTACAGTGTGGACGGTGAAGATTTCGAGACGGTGAACGGTTTCTTCGTCAGACGCGATGAACGGCGCGCCAAGCGCGTCACCGTGCGCTTTACTTATGCGCTTGCCATGGAGCCTGCTGCTGCATGCGTGGTCTCCTATACGGCGGAGGCGAGCGGGGAAGTCGGAGTCACGATGGAATATGAGGCAACAGAGGGGATGCCTGAGATGCCCGACTTTGCCATGATCTTTACGCTAGATGCGGACTATGATCGCATTCGCTTCTATGGCTATGGGCCGAAGGAAAACTACATCGACCGCTGCTGCGGCGCACGTCTCGGCGTCTACGAGAGCACGGCGGCGGACGAGGTCGAGCCGTATCTGCGTCCGCAGGAGACGGGCAATCACTGCGGCGTGCGCTGGATCGAGGTCACGGATCATGGCGGTCACGGAATCCGTCTCGCGGCAGATGTGCCGTTTGAGGCATCGGCGCTCCCGTACAGTCCGCACGAGCTAGAGAATGCGCGCCATGCGTACGATTTGCCGCGTCCGCAGCATACATATCTGCGTGCGTCGGCGGGCATGTGCGGCGTGGGCGGCGACGACAGCTGGGGTGCACCCGTGCTTGCGGAGTATACCTATCCGAATGGGAAGAGAAGCCTCTCGTTTACGATAAAGGGGATTTGACGGCGGGGGCATCCGTCTTTTGCTGAACCTATGAAAATTTCGGAAAACGCTTGCGTTTCTTTGCGAAAGAGGATAAAATAGGAAGCGGGAAAAGAAAACGTTTACTTTCATACGAGCCAAAATATAGACGGACAAATGAAGATACATGGAGGAGGAGCCAATGGCAATCTTGGATGAGATGAAAAAAGTATTTCGTGAGAAATTCGGTGCGGCTGAAACGCATGCGTATTTCTCGCCGGGGCGTGTGAATCTCATCGGCGAGCATACGGACTACAACGGCGGGCACGTCTTTCCGTGTGCGATCTCGCTCGGCACGTATGCGCTCGCTGCGCCGCGTGCGGATGATGTGTCGCGCCTCTACTCGATGAATGCAGAGGAGCAGGGCGTGGTGGAGTTCCCCATGCACGGTGCGGTGAAGAGCGCGGCCTATGGCTGGGCCAACTATCCCATCGGCGTCGTGCGCATGATGGAGGATGCGGGACATCCTGCAGCGCACGGTTTCGACATCCTCGTCTATGGGACGCTGCCCAACGGCGCGGGGCTTTCTTCTTCCGCTTCCATCGAGGTCTTGATGGGGGTCATTCTGAACGATGAGCTTGGTCTCGGCATCGACATGGTGGAGATTGTAAAGCTCGCGCAAAAGGCGGAGAATGAATTCGTCGGCATGAACTGCGGCATCATGGATCAGTTTGCCGTCGGCATGGGCAAGAAGGACTGCGCGATCCTGCTCGACTGCAATACACTTGAGTACCGCTACAGCAAGCTCGACCTCAAGGGCTGCAGCATCGTCATCACGAATACGAACAAGGCGCACAGCCTCGTTTCTTCTGCGTACAACGAGCGGCGCATGCAGAGCGAGGCGGCGCTGAAAGCTCTGCAGAAGGTCAAGGCGATCAAAACGCTCGGCGAGCTGACGAATGCAGAGTTCGATGAGAATGCCGCCGTCATCGAGGATGAGGTCGAGCGCAGACGCGCACGCCACGCGGTTTATGAAAACCGCCGCACACTGGAAGCGGTGGAGGCGCTTGAGCAGAATGATGTGAAGCGGTTTGGCGCACTGATGAACGATTCCCACGTTTCCCTGCGCGACGATTACGAGGTGACGGGGCCCGAGCTGGATGCGCTCGCGGAACTCGCGTGGCAGCAGGAGGGAGTGCTCGGCTCGCGCATGACGGGAGGCGGCTTTGCGGGCTGCACGGTCAGCATTGTGCGCGACGAGGCAATTCCTGCATTTGAGAAGAATGTTGCAGAGGCATATACGGCGAAGATTGGCTATGCGCCGAGCTTCTATGTGGCGAATATTGCGGACGGCGCACACCGTCTGTAAGAGCGGAGCGAAAGGAGAACTCTCATGGCGATATTGGTATGCGGAGGCGCGGGCTACATTGGCTCTCATGCCGTGCACGCGCTCATCGAAAAGGGCGAGCAGGTTGTCATTGTCGACAATCTGCAGACGGGACACCGCGGCGCACTGAATCCGAAGGCGAAGTTTTATGAGGGCGACATTCGCGATGCTTCGGTTCTCGACAAGATTTTTACCGAAAACAAGGTCGAGGCGGTCATCCACTTTGCGGCGAATTCTCTCGTCGGCGAGAGCATGGAAAAGCCCCTGCTCTACTTCAACAACAATGTCTACGGGATGCAGGTGCTCCTTGAGGCGATGGTGCGCCATGGCGTCGATAAGATCGTATTCTCTTCGACGGCGGCGGTCTACGGCGAGCCGAAGCGCGTGCCGATTCACGAGGACGATGAGACATGCCCGACGAACACCTATGGCGAGACGAAGCTCACGATGGAGAAGATGATGAAGTGGGTGAGCCGCGCCAACGGCGTGCGCTATGTGTCTCTGCGCTACTTCAATGCGGCGGGGGCGCTGCCGGACGGCTCGATCGGCGAGGATCACGCGACGGAAACGCATCTCATTCCGCTCATCCTGCAAGTGCCGACGGGGCGGCGCGACCATATCACGGTGTTCGGAGACGATTATCCGACGCCGGATGGAACGTGCCTGCGCGACTACATCCACGTTGTCGATCTCGCGGATGCTCATGTGCTTGCGCTCGAATACCTGCGAAAGGGCGGTGCGAGCGATATCTTCAACCTCGGCAACGGGCAGGGCTTCTCGGTCAAGGAGATGATTGCAGCCGCGGAAAAGGCGACGGGGCGCTCCATCAAGGTGGAGATTGGCGCACGGCGCGCGGGCGACCCGGCGCAGCTCATCGCGTCCAGTGAGAAGGCGCGTTCCGTGCTCGGCTGGAAACCGCAGTTCACGGATGTGGAGCAGGTCATCGGCACGGCGTGGCGCTGGCATGAACATCATCCGCATGGCTATGAGGACTAGGTGCAGGAGGGGTTATCATGTGTGATATGCAGCATGAAATAAGCCGCCTCCTGCACTTTGCCCGTCAGAAGGGGCTGATTGCGCCGGAGGATGAAGTCTATGCCGCGAATCGTCTGCTCGACGTGCTCGGTGTGGAAGAATATGTTCCGGAGCAGGTGGATGAAACACTGGAGACGGCGACGCCCATCTTGGAGCGCATGCTCGACTATGCGGCGGGGAAGGGGCTGATCGAGGGCACGACGGATGAGCGCGATCTCTTTGATACGCGCATCATGGACTGCGTGATGCCGCGTCCGTCCGAGGTCGTGCGTCAGTTTCGCGCCCTTTATGCAACATCGCCGCGTGAGGCGACGGATTACTATTATGACCTGAGCATCGCCTCGAACTACATCCGCAAGGCGCGCATCGACAAGAACATTGCGTGGCAGGCGGCGACGGAGTACGGCGCTCTCGATGTGACGATCAACCTCTCGAAGCCGGAGAAGGATCCGCGCGACATCGCAAAGGCAAAACTCGCGCGGTCTTCCGCCTATCCGAAATGTCTGCTCTGCCGGGAGAACGAGGGCTACGCGGGGCGCGTGAATCACCCCGCGCGCGAGACGCATCGCCTCATTCCGCTCGATCTTGCGGGGCGTTCGTGGTTTTTGCAGTATTCGCCCTACACCTACTACAACGAGCACTGCATCGTGCTGAACAACGAGCATGTGCCGATGGCGATCTCGCGCGAGACGTTTGAGAATCTCGCGGCGTTCCTGGAGATTTTTCCGCATTATTTCGCGGGCTCGAATGCCGATCTGCCGATCGTCGGCGGCTCGATCCTCTCGCACGACCACTATCAGGGCGGGCGCTATACGTTTGCCATGGAACGCGCGGCGGTGGAGCAGGAATACCGCTTTGCGAACTATCCGAATATCCGCGCGGGGCGCGTGAAATGGCCGATGTCGACCCTGCGCCTCACGTCATCCGACAAGGGAGCTCTCATCGACCTTGCAACGAAGATTCTCGCCGCGTGGCGCACATACAGCGACGCTTCGGTGGAGATTCTGGCGGAGACGGATGCGCCGCACAACACGATCACGCCGATTGCGCGGCGGCGCGGCAAGGATTTCGAGTTCGATCTCGTCTTCCGCAACAATCGCACGACGGAGGAGCATCCGCTCGGGTTGTTCCATCCGCATGCCGATGTGCACCACATCAAGAAGGAGAACATCGGCCTGATCGAGGTGCTGGGGCTGGCAATCCTGCCCGCGCGGCTTAAATCAGAGATGGAACAGGTGCGCACGGAACTCTTGAAGGGAACGGAGGACATCGCGGGCATCGCGGACATTGAAAAGCACGCGGACTGGTATCGCTCGGTACGCGCGTCGCATCCCGCAGTGACGGAGGCGGATGCAGATGAAATCCTGCGCGATGAGATCGGCGCCGTGTTTTTACGGGTGCTCACGCACGCGGGCGTTTTCAAGCGCGATGCGGCGGGGATGGCGGCGTTCGATCGCTGGATCGACAGTATAAAGGACGTTTGAAATCGGGAGTATGAGGGAGCAGAGGAGAATGAGATGAAGGCGACGATCATCGATGTGGCAAAGGAATCCGGCGTTTCGGTGGCGACGGTCTCGCGCGTGGTGAACGGAAATTATCCCGTGCGTGAAAAGACACGGCTCAAGGTGGAGGATGCCATCAAGAAACTGGAGTATGTGCCGAATTTGCAGGCACGTGAGCTGAACATGCAGCGCTCATCGAGCATCGGCGTCGTCGTACCGAGCTTTGACAATATGTTCTTTGTCGAGGTGCTCGACGGAATCGAGGAGCATCTGCGGCAGAGCTCGTACTCCCTGCTCCTCGCGTGTGCACAGAACGATGCGGCGCGTGAGGAAGAGTGCGTGCGGGATTTCATCACACGCAATGTTTCGGGCGTCATCGTTGTCAGTCCGAATACGGAGATGGCTGTGTCGGACTTCTACGAGAATACGGCGGCGCGTCTGCCTCTGGTCTTTGTCAACAGTGCGCGGGAGGTTGCGGGTATATCATACGTGACGAGCGATCAGAGCAGCGGGGCGCGGGCGGCGCTTGAGCATCTCTTTCACTACGGGCACGAACGCATCCTCTTCGTGCAGGGGGAAAACAGTGATTCCTACCGCATCAAGGAGAAAGTTTACCGTTCCGTCATGCAAGAGCGCGGGACATTCCATGAAGAGGATATTGTCAATATCGGCGAGGGCAATCGCATCGAGACCGTCGAGAACACGATGTTCATCCTGATGGACATGATGCTGGGGTTTGCGCCGACGGCAATCTTCTGCTGCAACGATCTCATGGCGATGGGGGCGCTGAATGCCTGTCAGCGCATGGGGCGGCGCGTGCCGCAGGATATCTCGTTGATCGGCTATGACAATACGGCACTCAGCCGATATACTGCGCCCAACCTTACGACCGTCGACCAGCACATGGGCGATCTCGGGCGGGAGGCGGCGCGCCTCATGCTGGCAAAGATCGAGGATGGCGTGACAGAGAACGTCGTGCTTGCCAATACTGTGGTTGAGCGCGGGACGACAGGGTTTCGCGTGGAAGAAAGTTGAAATGCGGGGGACTTGCATGGAAAAGGCTGCAAGCGAAGGGGGAAATTGCATGAACATCGTCTATCATGAGAAGGGCAAGGTCTTTCATCTCTTCAACGATTCCGTGAGTTACATCTTCATGGTGCTGCCCCATGGCGGGCTGGGTTCGCTCTATTACGGCAAGGCGCTTCGCGACCGTGAGGGTTTTGAGCACATCTTCGAGCGTGCGCACCGCGGCATGACGGCATGTGTCTTTGCGGATACGCGCAGCTACTCGCTGGACGCGATCCGCCAGGAATTGCCGACGTACGGCTCGTCGGATTTCCGCCGCCCTGCGCTGAACGTTCTTCAGGAAAACGGCAGCCGTATCCTCGATCTGCAGTATGCAGGCTATCGCGTCATGGACGGCAAGCCGAAACTTGCCGGGCTGCCTGCGACGTATGCGGAGGCGGAGACGGAGGCAAAGACGCTCATCGTCGAGGTGAAGGACGAATTGACGGGACTGCGTGCCGAGCTTCTCTATACCATATTTGCCGAGGGCGGTGCCATCGCGCGCAGTGTGCGTTACATCAATGAGGGCAAGGAAGTGTTGCATTTGCAGAAGGTCATGAGCATGTCGATTGACTTGCCCGATACGCAGTACGATTGGCTGGAACTGACGGGGGCTTGGTCACGCGAGCGTCATATTGAGATTCGTCCGCTCGCAACGGGCATCACGGCGATTGGCAGCCGCCGCGGGCACTCTTCCGGGCAGTACAATCCTTTTGCAGCGCTCCTGCGCCGTGGGACGACGGAAACATGCGGTGAGGCGCTGGCGATGAGTCTCGTCTACAGCGGGAATTTCGAGATGCTTGCCGAGGTCGACAACCACGGCGTGACACGTCTGCAGGCGGGCATCCACAGCACGGATTTTGACTGGAAACTTGTGCCGGGCGCAGAGTTTCAGACGCCCGAGGCGGTTCTTGTCTGGACGGATGCGGGACTCAACGGCATGAGCCAGACGTATCACCGCCTCTATCAGAAGCGATTGGCGCGCGGATCGTGGCGCGACAAGGTGCGCCCGATTCTCATCAACAACTGGGAAGCGACGTATTTTGACTTTACGGAGGAGAAGCTGCTCAAGATAGCGGACAAGGCGGCGGAGTGCGGCATCGAGCTCTTCGTTCTCGACGATGGCTGGTTCGGTGCGCGCACGTCCGACTATGCGGGGCTGGGTGACTGGACGGTAAACCGCGACCGTTTGCCGAACGGCATCGACGGACTTGCGGAGAAGATTGAGGCGCGCGGCATGAAGTTCGGCATCTGGGTCGAGCTTGAGATGGTCAATGAGGACTCCGATCTTTATCGTGCGCATCCCGACTGGGTGCTTTCCGTACCGGGACGGCGCAAGTCGCTCGGACGCTCGCAGTGCGTGCTCGATTTCTCGCGCCAAGAGGTGGTCGACAACATCTATGGGCAGGTGGAGGCGATTCTCGCGAGCGGCAAGGTCTCCTATGTGAAATGGGACATGAACCGCAGCATCACGGAATGCTGGTCGCACACGCTGCCCGCAGATCAGCAGGGCGAGGTGTTCCATCGCTATATCCTCGGCCTTTACGAGCTCTACGAACGCCTGACCGCGAAGTTCCCGCATGTGCTCTTCGAGTCCTGCGCTTCGGGCGGCAGTCGCTTTGACCCTGGTATGCTTTACTATGCGCCGCAGGCGTGGACGAGCGATAATTCGGATGCCGCCGAGCGGCAGAAGATCCAGTACGGCACATCCATGTGCTATCCTGTGAGCAGCATGGGCAGCCATGTCTCCGTCGTGCCGAACCATCAGATGAACCGCATGACGCCGCTGCACACGCGTGCGAATACGGCATACTTCGGGACGTTCGGCTATGAGCTTGATTTGAACAAACTGACGGAAGAGGAGATTGCGGAGGTCAAAGAACAGGTTTCCTTTATGAAGGAGTATCGGGAAATCTTCCAGTACGGGACGTTCTATCGCCTGCAAAGCCCCTTTGAAAATAATGTCATGGCGTGGATGAGCGTGAGTGCGGATCGGAAGACGGCGATTGTCGGCTGGTATCGCACGCTGAACCGCGTGAATTATCGCTTCGAGCGCGTGAAGCTTGCGGGACTCCTGCCGGATGTCCTCTATGAAAATCGCCGCAGCGGTGTGCGCTGCTACGGCGATGAGCTGATGAACTACGGGCTTATCACGACGGACGGCACGGCGGGCGAACCGATTGCGGAGAACGGGCTGTCGGTGGATTTTGAGTCGCGCATTTATGTGCTGAAGGCTGTTGAATAGATTTGTATTGCCGGAAGGCAGCGAGGGAAACCGGACTGCACCCCAAAATACGGACAAAAATCCCTCCTGCTGTAGAAGAACTACAACAGGAGGGATTCTCTATGCTCGGGAAATAATATACAAAGTTGGTGTCCAAGATCGTGTCGGCGAGCGGCTGTGCGAGGTTCATTCTGTTAGCGCTTTGCGCCGTATCTTGGAAGCCCTGCGCAGCAGTTATTACGACGGGGAGCATCCGCCGTGCTTTTTCAGCAGTTCCCCTTATGCACGAATCGAAGATGCTTCCCCGCGATTGCAGCGAGCCGCTCGATCGTCTCGATGGGCGTCGCGGGAGTATTCTCGTGCCAGCGCGGGAAGTAGCGGCTGATGTGAAGCGGCAGGTCGGGACTCAGCGAGGCGAGCCAGAGGGCCTCTTCTTCCATATCGCCTGCGCTGTCGTTCTGACCGGGGATGATGAGCGTCGTGACTTCGACGTGGCAGCTCTTTACCGCGCGGGCGATCGTATGCTTGACCGCAGCGAGGTCGCCGCCGAGACGGCGGTAGAAGTCCGGCTGCCAACCCTTGAGGTCGATGTTCATGGCGTCGACATGCGGGAGAAGCGCTTCCAAGGGCGCAGGCGCGATCGTGCCGTTTGTCACGAGGACGACGAAGAGGCCGGCTTCGTGCAGCAGCGGCGCCGTGTCCATGATGAATTCATAGCTTAGAAGCGGCTCGTTGTAGGTGAAGGCGACGCCGATATTGCCGTGCGGGCGGCGGCTGAGGTCATGGGCGAGCGCGGCAAGCCCGGCGGGCGTGACGTCCTGCGTTTCGCTTTGCCCGTCCGCCATGGAGATTGCGTAATTCTGGCAGAAGGGACAGCGGAGGTTGCAGCCGAAGCTGCCGACGGAGAGGATGAAGCTTCCCGGGTGGAAGTGATAGAGCGGCTTCTTCTCGATGGGATCGAGGGCGACGGAGGTCAGCCTGCCGTAGTTCCGGCAGCGGATCGTGCCGCCTTCGTTCGCGCGGGCGCGGCAGAAGCCCGTCTCGCCGTCGGCGAGGCGGCAGTGATGCGGACAGAGGGAGCAGACGATGCGTTCGTCTGCTCCCTCTGTCTTTGCGGTGCGGCTATCCGCGCTCAATGGTGACGCTCCACTTCGAAGCGCCAGATGCGCACATCGTCGTCGACGGCGATGCCGCCCTTCTTGCGCGCGATCTTGATCTGGTCCTCGATCGTGTCGACGCCTTCGAGGTCGGGCAGCAGAAGCCCCTTGCGGCCTCGCGCCTCGACGATGACGCCGTAGCGCTTCGGGTCGAGGTCCTTCGCGGCGTCGTGGATCAGCTCAGGTTCTGTGAGCACATCGACGCTGTAGACGATGTCGGGCAGTTCGTCTTCTTTGAGCGGCGAGAAGCGCGGATCGTGGAGGGCGGCGGAGACGGCGTTGTAGAGGATTTCTTCGGCGACGTCCTTCTGCGTGGGCTGGAAGGTGCCGATGCAGCCCCTGAGCTCGCCGTCCTTCTTGAGCGATACGAAGACGCCCGCACGCGCCTGCATTTCCTCGGGCAGATCGTCGGGAATTGCCGCGTACTGTCCCGTCACGACGAATTTCTCCACGCTCTCTCGCGCGAGTTTCACATAGGCGTCTTCCGCCGCCTTGATGTCGTCGAGGGCGCGCCTTTGGGCAATCTCATAGCGCATGCCGAAGTTGCGCTTTAAGTCTTCGCGCTTGACGACGAAGGAGAGAAGCCCGTAGCCGACGCCGAAAGGCCCTTGGTAAGAAAGCTTCTTGATCTTCAGCGCCTGGCAGTCGAGCGCTCCCGCCATGATCCAGAAGGAGCGCAGGCCGCACTCCGCCGCCTTCTTGGCGAGTGCGGGATCCATCTGCAGAAGCTTCAGGAATGTGCCCTCTTCGAGGTACTTCATGCACGCCTTGTCGAAGCGCGGCCCTTCGGCGGCGAAGCCGTAAGGCCCGTCGGGCGTGAGCTTGTGCGAGAGGTCGCCGCTCGCGATGAAGACGGTCTTTCGGTCAAGCTCCTCGGCGGTGCGTGCGATGCACATGCCGAAGCGGTAGTGATCAAGCGGCGTCAGCCCCGAAAGGCCGACGCGCACGAGACGGAAGTTCTCCGTGTGCGGCTGCAGGAAGCGCAGCGGGATCATCGTGCCGTGATCGAGCGCCGCATTGCGTCCGCCCAAAGGCCCCGCATCGAGTCCGGCTTCGCTTGCGACGGTCGCGAGCGTCTTGGCGAACGCCGTGTCGTACTCGGCGCGAACCTCGACCTCGGGTGCGCCGAACTGCGCGAAGCTTCCCACACCCTCGTCGCCCGGCGAGATATGGAAGTAGTCGGCATACATGACGGCGTGCGGACTCGCGACGACGACCGTATCCGGCTCGAAGGAAGCCGCCTCCTTCATCGCCCGTTCATAAGCGTTTATCGTCAGCTGAATCTTGCGTTCCTCGCCCTTGCCGATTTCCGGCAGAATGATCGGCGGATGCGGTACAGCATAAGCAGCTAGAATTGCCATGGGTAAGACCTCCTCGAAGTGCGGTGTTCATTAAAAGATGTATTCGATATGAGAAGGGAAAAGCCCTTTATTTGCAGGAAATTTTCGAAAGGCGAATTTTCTGCAGTGCTGCGGGGAAAAGCCGTGTCCGGGAGGATTTGCTATACGATTGTGATATAGCAGGTTGCATGATTGGCATTGTACAAAGCACGATATTTTGCGTAGAATAGCCTTGTAGAGAGCAATGAATTGTTTTGAAAGGGGCTTTCACTATGGAATATACGACGCTTGCCAACGATTTGAAGATGCCGCTTCTGGGGCTTGGCACCTTTATGATCAGCCCAGCGGATGCGGAAGCGTCTGTCTATAAGGCGCTGAAGAACGGCTATCGTCTCATCGACACGGCGAACGCCTATATGAACGAAGCCGCCGTCGGCAAGGCGATGAAGCGTGCGATGGAAGAAGGAATCGTCAAGCGCGAGGAAATCTTCCTGTCGACGAAGCTCTGGCCGACGCTCTACGAAAGCGATACGGCAGTCGATGAAACGCTCGTGCGCCTCGGCACAGACTACATCGACCTCCTCTTCATCCACCAACCTGCGGGCAATTTCACGGCGGGCTATGCGAAAATCGAAATGGCGTACAAGGCAGGCAAGGCACGCTCCTTGGGCATTTCGAACTTCCACGGCGAAAAACTGGAGCGTCTTCTGGCGGAGGCAGAGGTCAAACCGCACGTCATACAGCTCGAAACGCATCCGTACCATATCGATCACGCGGTCATGAAGCGTCTCGCGTCCTACGGCACGCGACTCATGGGCTGGTACCCGCTGGGGCACGGCGACACGACGCTTCTCGAAGAGCCGATCTTCCTGGAGCTTGCCGACAAGTACCGCAAGAGCACGGTGCAGATCATCCTGCGCTGGGCGGTGCAGAGGGGCTTCATCACGATTCCCGGCACGAAGAATCCCGACCACATCCGTGCGAATTTCGATATCTTCGATTTCGTTCTGACAGAGGCGGAGATGGCGGAGATCGCCAAGCTCGACGGCAAGAAGCGTTACTATACGCCGGATGACGCGACGGAAGAGAAGTACGCCTCGATGCAGCTCGCGTTTGAGCTTTGATTTCTGAGATACAATGAAGGAAATCGATGGGAGGAACGGTATCATGACGAAGGAAGAATGGAGCGCAGGAGGGCACACGGAAGAGCGCGGCGGCGCTTTTGGTCTTGGCGTACCGAACGATGCCTATGCGAAGTATTTCAGCGGGCAGTCGTATCTGAATATCTTGACGCAGAAGGGGGCGGTCGTGTCGATTTACAACGTGACTTTCGAGCCGGGCTGCCGCAACAACTGGCACATCCACCATGCAAAGAAGGGCGGCGGTCAGATTCTCATCTGCGTCGCGGGCGAGGGATGGTATCAAGAGGAAGACAAGGAGGCGAGGAGCCTTGCGGTCGGCGATGTCGTGGAGATTCCGCCGAACGTCAAGCATTGGCACGGCGCGAAGAAAGACAGCTGGTTCAGCCACCTCGCCGTCGAAGTGCCGGGCGAAGAGACATCGAACGAATGGTGCGAACCTGTGATGGACGAGGCGTACGGGAAGCTTGAATAAAGCAGGGCATGGATTGCGGTGGTTCGCGGATCAGGGAGGAGCGAAAGAGTATAGAAAGCGCCCCTGCATCAGCTGGGGCGGAAGGGATGGTTAGGTTTGAAACAACGTGGCGTGACTTCCAAGACGGGCAAGTGAAAGGAGCAGCGCGTCCTCCTTGACTTGATAGATGAGCAGCCAGTCAGGCATGATGTGACATTCGCGATGGTTGCGGAAACTCCCTGTAAGAGCATGATCGCGATGCTGTGCAGGCAGCGGTTCCCGTCGTGCCAAAGTGTCGATGACGTTTTCAAGCAAGGTGAGGTCGCGATGTTGACGAATGGCAGCTTTGAGATCCTTTTTGAATTGTGCGGTCTGCTTAATCTTCAGCATCTATCTCATCCTTAGCCTCACGAATCAAGTCGGCAGCACAGAGATATGTTTTCGCAGAGATCTTACCAGCAGCGATGTCGTCAGACTCCTGCAGTGCAGCCAAGGTTTCAGGAGTAAAGCGAGGTTTTTGTATCGCGAATGGCAGACCTTCATGAAGAAGGATTTGATGGAAAAAAATATTTACTGCATC
>ERZ772968.661-NODE-661-length-17053-cov-3.455995_pt1 | contig 17053 bp, 13 predicted proteins | sample MGYA00580674_ERZ772968 | MGnify/ENA primary metagenome ERZ772968 (study PRJEB29015, sample SAMEA2737940) | human oral metagenome | biome: human oral; feature: human-associated habitat; material: dental | place: China | collected 2138 ...
ATCTGAGGTATGACCGTCCGATCTACGGGACGCTCCTGACGCACAGGGGATTCGCAGAGCGCCGCATAGCGCTGCAAGAACTTTTGGTGCAGCGAACTGCTGCACAAGGATGCCGCATGGAGAAGCAGCCCATAATACCGCTCGAACGCGGGATCCGTCGAATCGATGCACTGTGCAACGTACGCCAGAACCTCCTCCTCATCAAGTGCCGATTCCATGACGTTCATATCCCTCAGACGCATGACGCTGAAATAAAAGACAATTTTGTCCGCCGACGGAACATCGGGAATCCTCCATTCATTGTCACGCATGACATAAAATCCACGTTGCGCATGAACGGGTGGATGTATACTCCACACTTTTGCCTCTCTAAGAAGGTCATCCTTAAATGTAATCGATTGAACACCAACCGAATGTCCTGACTGCCCGGCGATCGTGAGCGGACATTGGATTTGTATCACATGGTCATTCAGGCAAAGGTTCACCACCGACATATAGCCGTCCTGTGAAGCCCCATCCAACACACGGCCCGTGCGATGCAGGATTTCCGACAAATAGCTGCGTCGGAATCCAGAGTTAATATAGAGGAGCGGCAACGAATAAAAGATGTGGGTAACACGCCGAACGATGTCCTCCCGATTCGTCGCCAGACCAAATCTCGCATAACGTGTACTCTGCTGTACATCATAGAGCGGAATATCGACGATTCGGCGTAGGTAGAACGCAAGATTCGGCCATGAGTAGAACCCCCGTGCCCAGCTGAAAATCTGCTCGTCCGGGAATTCGTCCAGCGCGTTTCTCAGATAGGTCAGCGCCCATGGACAGACACCATCATCCGCGCCAATGGAGAAGATAAATGCCCCGCGTGCATGGAGATAGGCAAACTCAAAGCTCTTGTCCAGAGAGAGTGGAAACGGGGTCCTATAGTAGCGGATGCGTGAGTCACCAATCTCCTCACAGAGTTCGCGCACTGCCGTACATTCGGCGTCCGAGTTATCGCTCAGGACAATCTCGTAATCTCCCGCATAGTCGACTGCAAGGCAGGTCGCAAGCGTATGACGCAGCGTGTCCGCTGCATTCCGTACGGGAATGACAATCGAAAAATCGCAGGTGTCCGGTGCCGAAAGCAGTGCTTCGACGGGTTCCCCGTAGAGGTCGCTCACATAGCGAAGGTAGCTTCCCGTCCACGCGTATGCGAGTGCATAGGAGAACGGTGACGGCAGACAGCCAGAGAGGCGCTGGATGTCCCCTGCCAGTGCCGTTTTTTCATGCAGCTCTGCCATTTTTCGCTCCGTGGAAAAGACAATGAGAGGAGCCTCCTGCTCAATACTGCGGGCGAGCAGCCGGATGACAGTGGGGACGGCATCCACCGTTGTGCCCACTGCTGTGCGGCATTTTCCCACCGTAACATGGATTTCATCGCCAACCGCTTCCGCTGCCTGCACGCAGTTCTCTGCATAGGCTTGTACATCCTGCGCCGCGCGTATTTCATCGTACAGGAGAATGACCTGCCGGCAAAGCAGACGCAGTGCCATCGCAAGCACGGGCATATCATCGTCGTCCGGCGCCATTAGGACGAGGAACGTATGGGGAGCACAGTCCGTAAGCAGATGCGCCAAATAGCCATCATTTCCATAGCAGGCGGGGTGCGGAAAAAGCTGTCCTGCATCGTGCAGGACATGACGCTCATACTCCTCCAGCTTCCCCATCTCACGGCACCACGCCATCATCAGAACAAAGGAAAGGAGAGGGTTGCGTGTCACATAGTATTGCTCCGCAAGTGCATGCAGTCCGTCCACATCCATCGTTCCCGCGTGCAGCCGCGCCTTCATCTCATCTAGTACGACAAATTCCCGCTGCGGCATTACACCAGAAGCATAAAATTCCGACAGAAATACCAGTTGTCGCCGCTCGGGCGTTCCCTCGGGATAAGTCTCGGCCTTGAGCGCAAACAGCTCAGAGAGTCCCTCCTGCGGATGAAACTCCTGCACGGCATAGTCAACCAGCACGCGGCAGTCCTCTGCAGGCGCCCCCTTCGCCAACAGCAGCGCCACCTCTGCCGCGATGTACGGGAGACGCTTCGGGTAGACGGAGCGCAGCTGCTCCAGCACGTCCTCCGCATTTTGAAGATCCTCCGGCGCACCGGATGCAATCCAATCGCGTACCTGCCGCACCGCCCCATCATAATTTACTTCCGCCATCAACATCCCTCTTCCATCAATAAATCCCCGCCGCCGTCATCTGCCGCGCAGGGCACCCTCTACCACCTGCGCCATATAGTCAATCTTCTCATCCGTCAGCCCCGGATAGACCCCAAGCCAGAACGTGTCGTTCATAATGCGGTCAGTCGTTGCAAGGCCACCCACGATACGATAGCCCTCGCCCGATGCACGCATCTCATCAAAGCAGGGATGCTTCGTCAGGTTGCCTGCAAAGAGCATGCGCGTCTGGATGCCCTTCGATTCGATGCGGCGCACAACAGCTGTGCGGTCGACCCCTTCGCGGCAGGTCAGGAGGAAGCCGAACCAGCTTGGGGCTGCATTCTCCGTCGCCTCCGGCAGGATGAAAAACTCCTCCCTACCGGCAAGCGCTGCACGCAGCCGCGTGAAATTATGACGGCGTCGCTCGACGAAGGACGGCAGCTTCTTCAGCTGCGCCACACCGATCGCCGCCTGCAAATCCGTCGCCTTGAGATTGTATCCAAAGTGCGCGTATACATATTTGTGATCGTAACCGCGCGGCAGCTCCCCGTCCTGCCGATCAAAGCGATGCCCGCAGAGGTTATCCTGCCCCGAGGCACATACGCAGTCCCGTCCCCAGTCCCGCATGGAGCGAACAATGCGGTGCAGGAGGGAATCATTTGTGTAGACCGCGCCGCCCTCACCCATCGTCATGTGATGCGGCGGGTAGAAGCTCGACGTGCCGATATCGCCAATCGTGCCCGTATAGCGCGTCTCTCCACCGAGCGTATACTCCGACCCGAGCGCGTCGCAGTTGTCCTCGACGAGCCACAGATTGTGCGCGTCACAGAACGCCTTCACCGCCGCAAGATCGAATGGATTGCCAAGCGTATGCGCAATCATGACCGCCTTTGTCCGCGCAGAGAGTGCCCCCTCAAGGAGGGTGACATCCACGTTATACGTCGGAAGCGTCACATCCACAAAGACGGGTACCGCGCCGTACTGAATGATCGGCGCAACCGTTGTCGGAAATCCCGCCGCGACCGTGATAACCTCATCGCCGCGCCGCACAGCACGCTCCCCTAGAAGTGGCGAGGTGAGTGCCATAAAGGCAAGAAGATTCGCCGACGAACCCGAATTGACGAGCGAACAGTGCTTCACACCCAAGAATGCTGCAAGACCGCGTTCGAACACCTCCGTATAGTGCCCTGCCGTCAGCCAGAACTCAAGTGCACTCGAAACGAGATTCTCCATCTCCTCGTGATCATAGACCCGTGCCGCATACGGAAGCCGATCCCCCGGCGCAAAGCCCTCCTTCGGCGCATGATATTTCTCAGCGTATTCCCGTACCAGCGCGAGAATCTCTCCGCGCATCTCCTGCTCAGTCATTTTGCTCTCCCATACATCAATATTGATTCCTTCTCAAGATAAAAGCCCGTATCCGCACCGCAGCCCATCAGCAAAATCCGTCATGGGCCGCCACCCCGTATCACGGCAAAGCTTCTCCACAGACGGCTGCAGCGAAAATACATCCGCATCCGCCGCACCATAGGTGACATCACACTGCGGGGCGATCACCGCTCGTGCCTCTTCGATATAGTCCCGCAGAGGACGATAGCCGCCATGCGCGATGTTGTAGATCTCGCCCGCACGCCCCCGTTTGGCAAGTGCAAGAAGCGCATCCGCAGCATCTGCGGCATAGAGATAGTCCCAGTTCTGCGCACCCGAGGAGGAAAGCGCAAAGGGCTGTTCCGAACGCAGGGATTTCACAAGTGCGGGCAGCATCCGCCCCTCCTGCTCATATCTCCCATAGAGACTGAACACACGCCCCCAGATCCACGCGACACCGAGATCTGCCGCACGACGCTGCGAGAGCACACACGCGGCGAGCTTTGCCGCCCCATAGGCGCATACGGGATGCGGACTCATCTCCTCCGTGATAAGAGCGGTCTGCCGCCCGTACTCTGCCTGCGACCCCGTACAGATGAACCGTTTGCAGCCAAGACGCGCCGCCGCTTCGAGTGCACCGATCGTGTCCGCAATGTTTCCATATTGCTCCGCAAAGTCATAGCGACCACCCTGCCACGCAAGGTGGAAGAATACATCGCACGCTTCCTCAATCATCTCATCAAGATGCGTGTATTCCGATAGGTCGGCGGGTACGATCGTCAGCCGCTCCGATGGGGCGAGGCGTGCGTTGTGCGGCGAGTTCAGACGCACAACGGCATAGATGTGTGCATCCTCCTCCTGCATCAGCCGATCCGTGAGATTGCAGCCGAGAAACCCCGCCGCTCCTGTGACGATGTAGTTTTTCAAGGTCGCTCCCTTCATCGTGCAGAGGATTGCCCCTCAGTACAGCCGTACCACTTCATTCGTTAGTCCCATGCGCTCCGTGATCTGTGTATGGATTGCATCCTGTGCGAGCTGGGAGGAGATAATGATGGGGAGAGGATCACGCGCCATGAGCTCCTGCGGGGCGATGACAGGAACATCATAGATTGTCTTGCCCTGATAGTTCACATTGGAATCAACGATTGCCGTGACATAAATATCGTCGAGAAGTCCCAGTTGATACAGCGTCGCGGTATGTGTTCCCGCCGCCCAAAGATAAACTTTTCGTCCCCGATAGGGAGCAAGTTTCCGACAAAGATCCTCGCTCAGAGCCTTTGCACGGTCGAGATAGAGATGCATGCAGCGCACGCCTTCCGTATCAAATTGCAATACAGGGGATGAATCCATTGTTACAGAGGTATCACGCTGCCACATGGTATAGAACGCCTCTCCCACAGAACCACGGCTGATGCAACGCATCCCGAACGGACGCATCAGGTTCGTCAGAGACTGCATGCTGAAACAATTGATGTGCTCCACGCTGAACTGCTGATAGAAATCATTCTGCTCTGGAAAGACCGCAAGATCCGGAACAACAAAGCACAGTTTTCCGTTTTCGGTCAGATAGCGGAGAATTTGTTTCAAATTGTCCTGCACAGGCAGCAGATGTTCCAGCACGCCCTCCAGAATGACAACGTCGAACCGCTCCCCCGCGAGCGCAGGAATCTCCGCGCCGAGCTCCCCCTGCACAGCGCGGATGTCCCAGTCCGCCCGTATCTTCCGGCAGTTCCTCTGCGACGGTTCCAGTCCCACGAGATGCAGGATGCCGTTTTCCTTGAGTGTGTGCAACAAACTTCCCTCGCCGCAACCGATCTCAAGGACAGCGTCCTGCGGCACAATGTCTGCCAGCAAAAGGCGAACAAATTTCTGCCGAGCCTCATCGGATGCCACCCGTGCTGTATACGTCGCTGTCTCATACTTTGACATGCGTTCATAGTACGCAGAGAGCGACATCGTTTCGGCGATATTCCCGGCGAACATCATGCCACAGGCATCGCATTGAAGAACATCATAGTGTGCGAACGGGACAATCTCATTCATTCCGCTGAAGTCACGATGAAAGAATTTCGTGTGATGCTCACTACCACAGACAGGACAAAGACGCATTCCTACCGAATCTTCCCAAATATACTAACTCAGCAAATCCCACGAGAGTGGCGTTCCGCGCCGCACGTCACAACCAACGCGTCTGCCCATGAGGACATCATAGTAGCGGGGAGAGAGGCCCCCGCCGGGGCGTATGGCACGCATATTCCCCTCGGTGATGACATCGCCCGCCCGCATATCGGCGGTAATGTAGAGACTGCGCCGATGAGCGAGCGAGGGGATCTCCTGCTCCTGTACGCGGTAACTGATTTCGCCGAGTGCCTCCCACGCCGCATGGCACTCCCGTACGAGCTGCGCCATCTCCTGTGGTTCCATGGAGAATGCACTGTCCACACCGCCATCGGCACGCGCGAGGGTGAAATGCTTCTCGATCACAGTCGCCCCGAGCGCAATGCTCGCGACCGCCGCACCGATACCGATCGTATGATCGGACAGTCCGACCGCGCAGTCGAACAGATCCTTCAGATGCGGCAGTGTCCGCAGGTTTGACCCTGCGGGTGTGGCGGGATAGCTGCTCGTGCATTTGAGCAGCGTCAGATCCGTGCACCCGTTGTCCCGCGCCGTCCGCACGAGCTCATCCAACTCCGCAACCGTCGCCATCCCCGTCGAGACGATGAGCGGCTTTCCTGTGCGGGCGGCCTTGCGAATCAACGGCAAATCGGTATTCTCAAAGGAGGCAATCTTGTAGCACGGCGCGCCCAGACCCTCGAGGAAATCCACCGCCGTCGCGTCGAACGGCGTGCTGAAGCAGACGATACCGCGCTCCTTTGCATGGGCAAAAATCTTCTCCTGCCAGTCCCACGGCGTATACGCCTTTTGATACAGTGCGTAAAGGGATGAGCCGTACCACAAGCTGTCAGGATCTGAGATAAAAAAGTCCCCTTCATCAAGATCCAGTGTCATGGTGTCCGCCGTATAGGTCTGCAGTTTGACTGCATCGGCACCTGCCTCTGCGGCGGCATCCACGATGCGCAGTGCCCGCTCCAGTGATTGATTGTGATTGCCACTCATCTCTGCTATGATGAACGGCTTTTTCTGCTGCTCCGCCATCAGTTTCCTCCTAGTGAATGATGCACCCAACCGCGAATGCCTCGGCAAGTACTGCGCCCGCCGTACAACCACGGTACTCTGCGCGACTGCACACCGCGCGGTACGAGCGCGGATGAGGATAGGCACGCATCTCGATCTCGTAGAGGCGCAGGGCTTCCAACTTTCGCTCGAACACCTCTGTCACGTCCACATAGAGCTGGGGCAGGAATGCCTGTGCGCCGTCTGCACCTGCCACTCGGTACTCGGGAGCGTCTCAAAGAAGTAAATTTCTCGCACCGGTGCGCCCGGCAGGGAGCGCGCCGCCGTAATCACCGCCGCGTGCGTCACGGTATGATCGACATTGACATCGCCCATATGATGCGTCTAGACAATTGTGGGACAAAATACGTCTATGAGCTACTCCACACGCTTAACGACCTCCAGACGATCAACACTATCCATCCGGTTATCGGGAAATTTACAGAGCACTGCATCCTCCACACCCAAGAGATGCGCCATGGAGGATGCGCGTGCGTGCAGGGCGTTCAACTCCTCCCTGAATGCTGCGGTATCCCGCTGCGTCAGATACATTACGGATGCACCCGTCTCTGCTGCCACGTCTACGGCAATGTGCCGATGCCACTCCTTGTTCGATACAATGACAATCTTCATCAGAGGATTCCTCTATGCAAATGGAAACACAACGTTACAATGCATTGCGTAAGCGCACAAGCTGCGCACGGAACTCCATCATCTGTGGCTCCCTCGCATGCGTGTCGTCATCGACAAAGGTACGCACGGCACGCGCAAGCATCTCCTCGTCCACGTCCTCCGCCCGTCCCAGATAGTCGATCAGCCCCGCCGCTGCACAGTTCCCGCAGCCCTCGAGTTGGTTGTCCGCAATCGCGGTCACGATGGCGGGCAGCCCGAGCGCAAGCCGCTCCCACATGCTTGTTCCGCCCGCCCCGAGAGCAAGATCGGCAACACTCATCAGCTCCGCCATATTCTCCACCTGACAGTGATAGCGTACGCGTGGCATCGCGGCGCAGAGCGCACGCACCTCCTCTTTGTGCGGATTGCCCGCGCCGACCACGACATTTACCGTGACCCCCGGGAGAGACATCCGACTGAGTGCCCGTAGCGCCTTACTCGTCTCACCTGTCAGATCGCTTCCCCCATAAAAGACGAGGATATTATGCAGTGCCCCCGTCCGTCTGCGCGGTTTTATCTCATAGAACTCATCGCGCAGAAGCGCATGCTGTGGTCCGAGAAGCAGCCGACAATCTGCGGGGACAAGCCCAGCATAACGCTCCGCCGCATTCCGGCAGAAGTTCTGATCGAGCAGGATGTCCGCGTCGTGAGGGCGGTTCGCCAGATCGTCAATCACCATAAGTTCACGGACGTAGGGACGGCAGATCTGCTCCCACACCGCATCGATCGCATAGTGATCGACCACGAGACGGTCCACGCCCCCCATTGTGCGCAGCAGAGCCGCCATCTCTGCTGCATCATCTTCTTGGGTGACGGTCAGCCACGCAAGATATCCCGTAAGCATCTGCCGTGATTTCACATACGGCAACGAGTGAACGGAAAAGCCCGCCTCCTCGACGAAGGTAATGAGGTTCGACGGGAGCGCCCGCATCACGAAGGAGACCGTATGCCCTTCCCTGCGGTATCGCTTGGCGAGCGTCAGACAGCGCATGACGTGACCGCTGCCGATCTGTGCCGAAGCATCGACACGGAATACGATGTTCATTCGGCTCTCCTATTGGGCAGATTCTGTCATCTCTCTGCAGCGTTCCATATTTCTCCGCTGCTCGTCCTCGGGCAGGAACGGATAGAGATCCTCGAGTTTCGATGATATCATCTTCCCGTCCGCACCAATGCGGCTCTTGATGATGGGAACGAACTCCACGGCGGGCGAGCTGACCATATTGATGATGGCAGGCACATCGTCCGCAAGTGCGCGGCGCACGATCTCCTCGGTCTCGTCAGCACACACGATCTCGTAGTAGTCCAGCCCATATGCCTCAGCAATACTGCGGAGGTTCGGCATGCCGACGCCCGACTCCGGCGTGCAGCCCGCGAACCGTCCCGCAAAATGCGTCTGCTGCATGGTGTAGATCTGCCGATAGCCGTTGTTGCTGTCGATGAAGATCTTGATCGGCAAATTGTACTGGCGCAGGAGTGCAAGCTCCTGTATGTTGTGCTGCAGACTGCCGTCCCCCTCACCGAGGATCGTGCGCTTTTTCCCCGAGGCAATGCACGCGCCGATGGCACACGGCAGCCCTGTCCCCATACTCCCGAGCCCGACGGGACAGATGTACTCCTGCCCATCGTGCAGCTCGAAAACGTTATAGCCATAGGCAAATGCAGAGGGGGATGCAACATACACGTCATCCGTGCCCGCGTACTGATTGATGTACTTCGTGACCATGTAGCCGTCCGTCAACCCATCCGCATGTGGAATAACCTCGGAGAGCGCAGGATACTTCTCCCGCATCTCGTCCGCATAGGTGATCCATCTCTGCCAATCGGGCATCTTGTGCGTGCAGCAAAGATCCGAAAAGGCCGCAATAAAAGTCCCCGCATCCATAATAATGGTTTTCTCCACCGTCATGCGGAGCTTTTCGATCTCAGGTGCGTGAATATTGACCATGACCTTCTTTGCATACGGTGCAAAGTTCTCGTCGTTGTACGCCGTAAGATAGTACCGCAGTCCACTCCCGATCACGAGCAGGAAATCGGCGTTCTGAAGGACATAGTTCGCATAGCGCGGTGCGACCGCCCCCGCACTTCCATAAAAATAGCGGTCACCGCCACGATGGAAGAGCCGGCGTGCGCGGCGCGAGGTCACCGTCGGAATCTGCAATTCGTTCACCATCTGTACGAACGCCTCACGTGCACCCGCGAGCATAACGCCCGTTCCGGCGAGGATCACGGGACGCTTTGCTGCGGCGAGCATCGCCGCGATTTCCTGCAAGTCCTCCGCATCCACCGCAACATCCTTTTCTTCAGGCTCGTATCCGCGCAGGGAGCTTGGGTCAATCTCCGCCGCCTGCACGTCGAGCGGGATGTCAACCCAGACCGTGCCCGGTCGATCATGGAGTGCAGTATATACAGCACGCTCCAGAACGTAACGAATATCCGCAGGATCCATCACCGTGACGGCATATTTCGTCACAGATTCAACAATCGGAATGATGCCGACCTCCTGTGCCCCTGTCTGACGCACACCCGCAAGTGTGGTGATTGTATCGCGCCGCACCTGCCCCGAGATAACGAGCAGCGGCGTCGAGTCAATATGCGCCGAGGCGAGCGAGGTCACGACATTCGTCGCCCCAGGTCCCGTTGTCGCAAAGACGACACCGAGCTTGTTCGCATACTGCGCGTAGCCGTCGGCGGCAAACCCCGATGCCTGCTCGTGCAGATTGTAGTATTTGTGGATGCGGTCTTCCTTGGCAAGCGAGTCGAGCAGATGCATAATGCCCCCACCCGAGAGCAGAAATACATCTTGCACCTCCCGCCGCCGTAGGAACTCGACAACATAGTCCGACAGTTTCATGGCATACCTCCTCTATGCAAGCACATCGCGCAGTGCCGCAATGATCTCATCCTGCTGCGCGTCGGTCAGATCATAGTAGAGCGGCAGTGTCAAAGCCTCGCGGTAATACTGCTCACTCACGGGGAAATCTCCGTCCCCGAATCCAAGTTCCCGATAGTACGGCTGCAGATGCACAGGGATGTAGTGGAGGTTCAGCATAACACCGTGCTCCTTCATCCCGGCAAAGATTTCCTGCTTGCTCTTTTTTACACGGTCAAGATCAAGCCGCACGATATAGAGATGCCATGACGGATTGGCTTCCGGCAGGCAGTAAGGCGTACGAATCGGCAGCCCGTTCAGTTTCTCATGATAACGCTGGACGAGCTGTCTGCGCCGTGCAACAAACGCATCCAGCTTCGTCATCTGGCTCGCGCCAAGCGCCGCTTGCAGATCCGTCATGCGGTAGTTGCAGCCGAGCGCAATCTGCTCATAGTACCACGGTTCATCCGCCCCGCGTGTCATACGGGAAGGATCACGCGTAATGCCGTGACTGCGATAGAGCTGCAATGCGTCGCAAAGCTCCTGCCGATTCGTCAGAACCATCCCGCCCTCCCCCGTCGTGATGATCTTCACCGGATGAAAGCTGAATACCGTCATATCCGAATATGTGCAGGAGCCGACTTGATCATTCTGATAAGAGCCACCGATGGCATGAGAAGCGTCCTCGATCACGGTGAAACCATACTCCCGCGACAGCTCCCAAATGCGCTGCATCGCACAGGACTGTCCTGCAAGATGAACAGGAACAACAACCTTCGGCAGCTTCTTTGCCGTCTTGAGTTTCTTCTCAAGTGCCGCGACACTCATATTATAGGTCTTATCGTCGATATCGACAAAGTCCACGTCCGCACCGCAGTAGCGGGCACAGTTCGCAGACGCGACGAAGGTGACGGGGCTTGTCCAGAGCACATCCCCTTTCCCCAGCCCTGCCGCCTGACAGGCAATATGCAGTGCCGCTGTCGCATTCGTCACCGCCACGGCGTACGCCGCACCACAATACCCCGACACCGATCGTTCAAAACGCTCAACCGCTGGTCCCTGTGTCAGAAACTCGGAGGTCAGAACCTCCCGTACCGCTTCGATATCCTCATTTGTGATATGCTGATGTCCGTAGTAGATCATACCGCACCTCAATACGCCTTCAGAAGTTCACGCAGATCATCCACGGACAGCCATTCCGTATTCTGCCCCGAGTCGTATTCAAAGCCATCCGGCACACGTTTGCCCGTAATGTGGAGGCGGTCCTTGAGTTCTTTATTCCACCAGTAGTCGTTGGGATAGATGATGTAGTGCTTCTCGTATTCAAACGTATGCTTTGCATCCGCCTTTGTAATCATGCATTCATCGATCTTTTCACCATCACGGATGCCGACCTCCTTTAGCCCGATCTCATCGCCGCCCATCGCCTTCGCCAGATCCACAATCTTAAACGAGGGTATTTTGGAAATGTACGTCTCACCGCCAACACTTTCCTCGAACGCTTTGACAACGAGCTGAACTCCTTCGTCAAGGCTGATCCAGAACCGTGTCATGCGGAAGTCCGTGATGGGAAGTTCCTTGGCCCCCTGTTCCAGTTGCGTCCGGAAAAATGGAATCACCGAGCCTCGGCTGCCTGCAACATTGCCGTAACGCACGACGGAAAACGAGGTTGAGCGCCCACGTGCATAAGCATTTGCCGCAATGAAGAGCTTATCCGATGCCATCTTCGTCGCACCGTAGAGGTTGACGGGATTGACGGCCTTATCCGTCGAGAGTGCAATCACCTTCTTCACCTTGCAGTCAAGCGCAGCATCAATGACATTCTGCGCGCCATTGATGTTCGTCTGGATCGCCTCGCTCGGATTGTACTCACAGACGGGCACCTGTTTGAGTGCCGCCGCATGGATCACATAGTCAATCTCATGAAATGCACGGCGCAGACGCTCCTTGTCGCGTACATCACCGATGTAGAAGCGCAGCTTGTCCGCATGGTCGCGCAGACGGTCTGCCATCTGCCACTGCTTAAACTCATCCCGTGAGTATATGACAATCTTTCGCACATCATAATGTTTCAAAAGATATTTTGTCATCACATTCCCAAAGGAGCCCGTACCGCCCGTAATCAATATCGCTCTTTGATTAAACATTTCATCGCCTCGTTATCTTCCAAATGCCATTTTACGACATCCCAGTCCCATACCATTACATAAACTATATGACATTTTGCATTCCGGAAGGAGTTCATTGATAGAGCATCACAACCTCATGCGGTAATTTCATATCTTCTTTAATCTGTTTCCATATCGCCTTTTGGGCATGCTGCGAGGAAATCACAATCGGTCGAACGGGATGCTGCGACAATTCGTTTGGCGCAATCACAGGAACATCATAAATACGCTTTCCTTGATAATTTGCATTCGAGTCGATGATCGCCCCAATCTGCAGATCATCCAGAAGGCCAATTTGATAAAGCATCGCCGTATGAGTTCCGGCCCCCCACAGGTAAACCGACTGTCCGCGATATGGTTCAATCGATGCCTGTATCGCATCTGCAAGATGCTGCGAATTGTGCAGATATGCCTCCATGGCGGTCTGTCCCTCACCATCGTTTTGAAACACCGGCCGTTCCCCCAACGCAGCTGTCCAAAGGGAGTAGATACTGCAGCCCTCATTTGCATGTGCAACACAGGCCATGCCGAATCCCTGCATCAGATTTTTCAATGATGCGAGACTAAAGAAGTTTACGTGTTCCACGCTGAACTGCTGGTAGAGATCGCGGCAGGAGGGGAATGTTCCGATATCAGGCACTTGCAGGTAGAGGAAACCTCCATCCGCGAGGTAACGAAGTGCATGCGCTACATTCTCCCGCACATCCAAAAGATGTTCAAGGACACCAACCAGCAGAACGGCATCAAATGTTTCGCCGGAGAGGGCAGGAACATCTTCTCCCAAGGCTCCCGGAACAGCGCGGACTCCCCAACACTCCTCAATCGCATGACAGTTCAGTGCCGATGGTTCAAGCCCAGTGAGTTTTTTGAACCCCTGCTCCTGAAGCATATGGAGCAAGGCACCATTTCCACAGCCCAAGTCGAGGACAGAATGTGTCGGTATAAGTTTTTTCCGCAGAAGACGGATGGCAAATTCATATTCAATACGCGCAGCCTCAGAGAGTGCAAATGCCTTTGTTTCGTATTTTGAAAGTTTCTCATAATACAAAACAAGAGGCATGGTTTCGACCATATGATTTGCAAAATAAGCTCCACAGCGTGTGCACCTAACTACGTCATAATATGAAAACGGTACGATATCCTTCATACCGCTAAAATCACGATGAAAAACTTTTGTTGAATCCTCGCCCAAGCAAACAGGGCACGCGCGTTCTATCATCATTTTCCCTTTCGAAGCTCCTGTACTCGTTGAAGCACCTCATCACGATGCTCATCCAGATTATCCATGGGATGACACGTATACTGCATAGAGGAACAGTTGCTGCAATGCGGGATCTCCCGATATTTCCCCTGCAGGTGGCGCATCATATACGTTGTGTGCTGCGCGCCATTCCAAATATCCTTCAATTGCGCTGTATTCATGTTTCCAATGGGAAGTGAGGGATATCGGCATCCGCAGCAACTCACATCCCCATTGGACTCTATATTGAGCATAGAGAACAAAGAGTCACAGACAAGCCGCTCTTTATACTCATATGAATATCGCATGACCTCTCCTGCGGAGAGCAGATCACTGTAATCGACGCAATCTGCAGCGTTGATAATGTGCTCGATATTCATTTCATCGCAGATATTGCCAAACATTTTATAGAAGAGATCATGTTCCTCCGGACTGTCCAGTGCAGCATCTACGATCTTGACATATAGCTTGCATTTACCTCGATGCTCATAGAAGTACGACAGTTCTTCCAAGAATTCAGGGTAGTTGATGGAAAACCCGCAAACAGATTTATATTTTTCTTCCGTAATCCCTTGTACAGAAACGAGCAGGCGCGTCAGCCCCGCATCGATTAGCGCATCTGAGAGTTCATGGGTAAGCATACTGGCATTTGTGGTAATCTCTATCCGATCCGAAAGCATATGCGCACGAGCATGGGCAACAATACGTGTCACATCCTTATTCATAAGGGGTTCCCCATACCCACATATACGAAGATTTTTGGTTCGCAGCCCCCCGTTTGCATAATAAAACTCTTCAATTTGATCTGCAATCTCAAGATATTCATCATATGACATCATATGTGGTCCCCTAAAGCCGCCAGGAACCGAGTGATAGCAATAGATGCATTTAAAGTTACAGAAATCATTGATACTCAGCCCAATGGAAAACGGGACAGCGAGTGGAACCACCTTATAGAGATGTGTGCGATTTTCATCACGTCCCGAGCCGATTTTTTCTCGGTAGTTTTCCTTCGACATTCTGCTTGTATTTCCTCCATGATTGAATATATCTCTAAACAAGACAGTTCATAACTGGCTCTATATAAGCTATCGTATACAATGGCATTTACATAAGAAACTCCCGTATCTGCTCCTCACTCACCGTACGCATATCCGCGCCCGCGTCCCATGCCTTCGCCCACTCCACCGTTTTCTCAACGGCTTCAGCAATGTGCCAACGCGGTTTCCACCCGAGTTCACTCTTTATTTTCGAGCAGTCGAGTTTCAGAAAATGCGCCTCGTGCGGGCCGCCGTCCGCGTGCGTCTGCCAACGCACGCCATCGCCCCACGCACGGCAGAAGATGTCCGCAAGCTCACCCGTCGTCACGCAGTCCGCATCGTCGGGGCCGACGTTCCACGCACCGACAAGGGATGCGTCCGCTGTCTGCCGCGCCGCAATCGTGAGATAGACGGAGAGCGGTTCGAGAACGTGCTGATAGGGACGCGTCGAGTGCGGATTGCGGATGTCGATGGTCTGCCCGCGCACGGCGGCGCGAATGCAGTCGGGAATGATGCGGTCGGGCGCGAAGTCGCCGCCACCGATCACGTTGCCCGCACGCGCCGTTGAGACGCGCACGTCCTGCGCCGCAAGGAAGCTCTGCCGATAGCTGTAGACGGCGAGCTCGGCGCAGCTCTTGCTCGCGGAATACGGGTCATAGCCCATGAGCGGCTCGTTCTCGCGGTAGCCCCATGCCCACTCCTTGTTTTCGTAGACCTTGTCCGTCGTCACAATGAGCGCAGAACGAACGGTATCCGATGTGCGGATACATTCAAGGATATTGACCGTGCCCATCACATTCGCCGCAAAGGTGTCCACGGGCTGACGGTAGCTCTCGCGTACGATGGGCTGCGCCGCGAGATGAAAGACGACCTCGGGACGCGTCTCGTGAAATGCGCAGGAGAGCGCAGCAAGGTCGCGCACATCGCCGCGCACATCCCGTATTTCTTTCAATATACCGAGGCGGTGCAGTGCCTCACGCCCGCCCTCGGTCGGTGCATTGAGAGAGAATCCTGTCACCTCCGCCCCTGCCCGCAGAAGCAGCAGTGTGAGCCACATCCCCTTAAAGCCCGTATGCCCTGTGAGAAGGACACGCTTCCCCTTGTAAAAACTCAGATCGTCCATCGCATTTTTCTCGCTTTCCATCGATGTCCCTCACACGCTCAGAGATTCAAAAGCTGTGCCTCAAGGCGAGCTGCATCCGCCACATTCCTGCAGCCGAACGCCGTCGGATCTAGGGTAATCGCACAATTTTGCGCTGAATACCCTCGCTCCCCTATATGAAATATCCTTGCGTTTGGATCATCAACATATAGCGGATGATCACAGATGTCTTCATAGACTTTGCAACAGATTTTATACATATCACTCGTACATAGAGTCCCACTATAGCGTACGAGCCCCCAGTAGCGTTCAAAACGCAAATCTATCGGAAAGATACGATTTGCGAGTTCATAATAAGTCTGTTCAGGACGAAAATCTATGGGGATACCGAATTCCCCCAAACGACTTACACTCATATAAAGAATAAAAGTATCCGCCATGGTAATATAAGGGATCACCATTTCCCCGCGGCGCGGGATATACTCTCCCATCCGTATACGAATGGAGCTGTTCGAGGGCACCGATGGAATATCCTCAACATCAGAAACAAACTGCCCGGAGGCATAGCCTTGGGACTGCCCTGACATCCCGGCTATTGTGATCGAGCATTGGATTTCGAGGTCCCTCTCCTGCAAAAGGAGGTTGACAGCGCCCATATAGACATCCTGGCACATTCCATCCAGTATGCGTCCGGTCCGCCGCAGCACCTCTCTCAGATAACCGCGCCGGAAACCTGAATTGATATAGAGGAGCGGGAGAGAATAAAGACATCCCTTGATCTTCGAAAAAACATTTGCATGATCGCCGCATAGAGCGTATTCTGCATAGCGTTCCGCTTGCTCCGAGTCAATGAGCTGAACAATTTGTTCATCCTGTCCCTCGGGCATAAATCCCGGCCATGTATAAAAGCCGCGTTTCCACGAAATAACGGCTGCTGACGGATAGTCCGCCATCGCCTGTCTGATGTATTTCAGTGCCCACGGGAGCACTCCGTCATCCGCCCCCAGTGAAAAGATGAACGCACCGCGTGCGTGGAGATAGGCATATTCGAAGCTCTTCGCAAGGGGGAGCACAAACGGTGTCTTATAGTAACGAATGCGCGGATCGTTCAGTTCCTCAACGAGGTGGTACACCTCATTTCGATCCTCATCCGAGTTGTCGCTGAGGACAATCTCATAACTTCCGTCATAGTCCACCGAAAGGCATGTCTCCA
>ERZ772968.667-NODE-667-length-16936-cov-5.030152_pt1 | contig 16936 bp, 17 predicted proteins | sample MGYA00580674_ERZ772968 | MGnify/ENA primary metagenome ERZ772968 (study PRJEB29015, sample SAMEA2737940) | human oral metagenome | biome: human oral; feature: human-associated habitat; material: dental | place: China | collected 2138 ...
CGGCGACATCGACGGCTTCATCGACGCCGGCATCCGCTGGCGCAGGCAGCAGGAGGGCGCCGGGGACTGATCGGCTGACGTCGAGGCTCCGGCGGCTGCGGGCCTGACGGCCGCCTCCTCCGGGCGGTTGGTCCTGTGTGCCTCGCCCATGAGGGGGGACCCCGGTATGTGTCAGGGGGTGCCCGTATTCATCCCTGAACAGTGGATGAGAGTGTTGTGGCGCGGGGCACCGCTTCCTAACGTCGGGAGTCATGAGCACCTCACCGGCTGAAGCACCTTCTCCTGACACCGCAACAGATCCTTCCTCGCCCCGGCGCCGGCTGCCCGGCCGCGGGGGAACGGCCCTGCGAGTCACGCTCGCAGTGCTTGTCATGTCTGCGGGCGACCTCCTGCTCGTTCCTCTGCTGCTTCTCGGTTTGCTCAAGAACCGCCCGGAAGACGCAGCGGAGGCGGTGATGGGAACCGTGGCGACGCTTGCGTCGTCCCTGCTCGTCCTGTTTCTGACCTGGTTGCTGGTGACTCGTCTGGATGGGGGGAGCCTGAGCGACCTGCGGCTGCGAGTCGATCGGCGGGCCCTGGCCTGGATGCTGGCCATGGTCGTGGTGGCCGCGGCCATCGCAGCGGTCGTGGGGGTCGTCGTGGACCTGCTCGGGGTCGAGCCGGCCGCCAGCGGGCTCACGGACATCTCCCTGCCCGCCATTGGGATCCTGCTCCTCAGTAGAGTGAATTCGGCGTTCCTGGTCCAGGGGTTCCCGGAGGAGCTCGTGTGGCGGGGCTGGCTCTTCAGGTCGCTGGGCGGCACTCGCCGGGCCGGTGCCATCTCGGTCATCGGCTTCACGCTGCTGCACATCATCTCCAACGGCGGGCAGGAGAACTGGGTAGAGCGTGTCCTGTACCTGGCGACGCCCTTCGGCTTCGCCGTCGCGGCGGTGGTGGTGGCGTGGGTGTCGGGCTCGACGTGGGCGGCCGTGGGTGTGCACGGGGGCCACCACATGGCCTCCCTGGTCCTGCTCGCCATGCGAACCGATGAGGGGCATCCCGTGGCCTGGGTGCTTGAGGGCGCCCTGTGGCTGGTGGTGGCCGGCGTGGTCCGGCTCCTGGCCCGACGCCGCATGCTGCCCTGCTCCACGGAGCGCGCGATATCGCTCTGATGGTGTGGTATCACGCGGGGAAAGGTGAGGAGGGGTTATGGCCAGTGCGGTGATTCGCGGGCTCTCGGAGGAGACACATGCGGTCCTCGAGGCGCGTGCGTGCCAGCACAAGCGCAGCACGGAGGCCGAGATCCGACAGATCTGTGCCGACGCGGTCGTCCCGATGCTCGAGCGGGGCCAGGCGCCCTGCTGTCGCCGTCTCCGTCCTGCTCCTTGTGCGCGCGAGTGCCGACGGCGTCACGATGCGGGCGGGTCCGAAGCCGGAAACGGCGTCGACCAGCCGGCGCAGCGGCGTTGCGGCCTGTACCCGGAGGGCGGCGTCCTTTTGCCGGGGGTGGGTGTTACCCGCACGGCGGTGAGCAACGATCCACTATGACACCGTGCGGACGGTGGAAGTAGGAAGGTCCGAGGTAGCACGACAAGACACCCGCGCGATGCCTTTTTGAGACATTGGTAATTTGGTTGAAACACATCCTCGAGACGGTTCCGCGCGCACCCGCCTACGACATCCTCGTCTTCCCGTGCCACTCCAACGATTCTCAGTCCACCACCCGCACCTCGGCGAGACGAGAAAGGCCCACTGCCTCCACCAAACCAATGGCGTAACACACTGTCTCATATGGTGAGACATAGCTTGTTGCGCTGTATCGATGCGCGCTATGTTTCTTTTTGAGGCGACTCTTAGCCCTGCGCCCTACATCTCTCCTCTCGTGAGACCCTGTTCACCCTATGGAATTGGAGAAATTGTGATTGTCGACTCTATCGAAGGGTTGGATGAAACCAGCCAATTCGTTCGACTGAGGAAGGCGTTCCCCAAGCATGATGTTTATCTTAAGCTGGAGGGATTGAATACGGCGGGCTCCGTGAAACTCAAGACAGCCATATCTCTAGTCGACAGCCTCGCAAAGCAGGGCACCCTGAAGAAGGGCGGTTGGTTGGTGGAATCCTCGTCAGGAAGCCTCGGCGTTGCGCTAGCGGCGGTGGCCGCGCGGCGAGGGTATCGGTTGAGCATCGTGAGCGATCTAAACGCTAACCCGAAGTCGATCGCACACATGCGTGCACTTGGTGCAGAGGTGGAGGTTGTCGAGCAGCGAGATGCTGCTGGCGGGTTCTTGGGGACGCGGCTGGCGCGGATCCGGGAGCTGGTGTCGAGTTGTGACGGTCCGCTCTGGACCAATCAGTACTCGAACCAGGCTAACCCGTTTGTTCATTCGTCCAAGACCTATCGGGCGATCGTGGATGCGCTCGGGGACCCGGACTATATCTTCGTCGGGGCTGGAACGACTGGCACGCTTATGGGCGTGTGCCGGGGGGTGGCCGCAAGTAGGGCCGCAACTCGCGTCTACGCGGTCGACAGCGTAGGATCGGTCACTTTCGGCGGTTCCCCCTCGTGTCGATATATCCCAGGTTTGGGAGCGAGTGTGCCACCGCCGTTATTCGATGCGAGTTTGGTCTTGGAACAGCACGCCGTCGACGAGATCGACACGGTACGACAGTGTCGGCGGGTGGCGCAACTGGAGGGTTTCCTCCCTGGTGGTTCGACTGGCACTGTCTTGGCGTGCTTCGACGCTCTCCAAGACGTCATCCCGGAAGGTAGCCGAGTTGTCGCAATCTCTCCGGACATGGGAGAGAGATACCTGGACTCCATCTACAACGACGACTGGGTGATGGACAAGTTCGGTCCCGCCGTGCTCGATATTTCGCGTCGCTCAGCAGTGTATACGATGAAGACTAATAGAGAGGATGCAGAATGTTGACGAGTAACGACATGATTGTCATTGGCGCGGAGGAAGTCGAAGACTTTTTGGAAAACGGGGAAACCGCTCTCATCGATCTTATTGAGCGCGTCTACATGATGCATCACGACGGCAAGACGGAGAATCCGGACAGTTATTTCTTGCGGTTCCCGGGATCTCCCGTCAACCGGATCATTGCGTTGCCCGCCCACATGGAGGGTGACGAGGTCACCGCGGTAGGTCTCAAATGGATCTCCAGTTTCCCAGGCAACCTACAGCAGGGATTGCAGCGCGCCTCGGCCGTCGTCGTGCTAAACGATCCCGCGACCGGCTATGCGCGGGCTCTCGTCGAGGGTAGCCGCATCAGCGCCGCTCGCACGGCGGCGTCAGCGGCCCTCGCGGTGCGCGTCCTCCATGGTGCCCCCGCCAGCATCGGTGTCGTGGGCACCGGTCCGATCGCGCAGGCGACGCTGCGGTTCATCGCTGCTGTCTACCCCGTCCCCGTCCCCGTCAAGGTGCATGATCTCAACCCGGATTCGACCGCCCGCATGATTGCTTCTCACGGAGAGGGGTACTTGGCGGCCCCCCTCGACGAGGTCTTGACCTGCGACGTGGTTCTCTTTGCCACCAGCGCGGGGACTCCGCACATCTCGCCCGACAAGCGCTTCGAGCCCGGTCAGCTTGTGCTGAACATCTCCTTGCGGGACCTGGCGCCGATATCCATCCGTGAGGCCAACAACGTCTTCGACGACGTCGAGCACTGCATGAAGGCCAACACCACCCCGCATCTGCTCGAGCAGTTGGACGGTAATCGAGACTTTGTGACTGGCACGCTCGCAGAGATCGATCGCGGCGAGAAACACCTGAATCCGAATCGTCCGACCGTGTTTTCGCCGTTCGGTCTGGGTGTTCTGGACCTCGCGGTGGCCCAGCGGATCTACGAGTCGGTAGCAGTCTCAGGCGCCGGGGTACGCGTCCCGAACTTCCACGGCGATATGAAGCGGTGACCTCTATGCTCGACCTCACCCAAGGCTTCGCAAGCAACGGCCTGAGCTTGATCAGCACGGCTAACCCTCTGGTCGGCGAGACGTTCGACTGGTCTCTCGGACGCACGCTTTACTCCTACGTCCTCAAGTGGGCTGCGGCCGCTCCTGACAAGATCGCCGCGGTTGACGTCAACGACGAGACCACCACCTATGCCAAGTTGCTAGCCCGCACGAACCAGAGGGCCTCGCAGCTTCAGGCGCTAGGTGCGCTCGGAAGGTTCGTCATGTCGCAGCGCTCTCGCGGCGTGGAGTGCCTCATCGATATCCTGGCCTGCAACGCGGTCGGCGCGATCTACATCCCTGTCGACCCACTCTGGCCGGATGCGCGTCGCGCGCATATCCGGATGCTCACCGACGCGGTCGTCATTCTGACCGATGAGGACCGCACGGCAGCGGGAGCCGCAGAGCCGACGCATCTGGATCTGCGCGAGAGTGTCGAGGATCCGTTCAATGCACCTTGCTACTGCCTGTTCACCTCCGGCAGCACGGGCATGCCGAAGGGCGCGATCGTCGCGCAGATGGGCATGATGAACCATCTGAACACCAAGGTCCATCTGCTGAACCTGGAGAGCGACTCCGTCGTGGCTCAGACGGCGCCGACCACCTTTGACGTGGCTATCTGGCAGTTCTGCGCGGCCCTCCTTGCGGGAGGCACGGTCCGCGTTGTTGCGAACGAGGCGGCGCAGGACCCGCATGAGTTGGTACGCTTGCTCTCCGACGAGGGGATCACGCACATCGAGTTGGTTCCGACCGTCCTGCGTGAGTTCTTGCACGAAGCAGGGCTCGATCATTGTTTCCCGGCGCTCCGGCATATGCTAGTGACGGGTGAGGAGTTGCCGCTGCGTCTGGCGAAAGACTGGGTCAGCCGCTTCCCGGGCGTGCCCTTAATCAACGCCTATGGGCCGACGGAGTGCGCCGATGACGTAACCCACGGCATCATCGACGCCGCGTCGCTGGCCCCAGGAACGGTGCCTATCGGCTTGCCGATCCCTAACATCGCGCTTTACGTCCTGAAACTGGTGGACGGGGTGTGGCTTCCGGTGTCCTCGGGCACTCAGGGTGAGCTGTTCGTTGCCGGTCCTTGCGTTGGACTGGGCTACGTCAGTGAACCGGGCAAGACCGCTGAGGCTTTCGCCCAGGTTGAGGGCTACCCCTTCCGTCTCTACAGGACCGGTGACATCGTGCGTCAGCGTCCTGACGGTCAACTGATCTACGAGGGCCGCGTCGATCGACAGGTCAAGATTAGCGGCGTGCGCATTGAGCCTAGCGAGATCGAGAACCAGCTCCTCCGGGAAACGCACGACCTAGAGACCGTCGCCGTGGTCAAGTATCGCCCGCTTGTCCGCGAGGATCGGGCAATCGTCCTCCGCGAAACGACCCACAACTTCGTGCGAGAGGGAGACGCAAGGCTTGCCGCCTTCTACCTTCCACGCACCGGCCAGGACGTCACTCCCGACCGGCTGGACGTCCTTGCCCGCGCCAGCCTGCCCGGACCGATGCGTCCGTCGCGTTGGTTTGAGTTGACAGAGGTCCCCACCACGCCCAACGGCAAGGTGGACATCAAGCTTCTCGAGCGTCGGGCTGTGGAACTCTCCGACACTGAGCACACCGCTCCTGGCCGCTTGCAGGCGGGGCCGCTCTTCACTGAGGGGCAGTTCGACGGCCGCTTCTTCCTCGCCGTCGCCGAGGAGGTGCTCGGCCATCCAGTCGATCCGAGCATGACCTTCGTGGAGGCCGGAGGCGACTCGCTGAGGGCAATCCAGTTGGCCAACACCCTGCGATCTTGGGGCTGCACGGTGCGCGTCAGCACGCTCCTGTCTGGGCAGACGCTCAACGAGATCGTCGCGGAGAACCAGCAGCAGTGGGTTGCCCAAGTCGGTGGCACCACCCGCGAGGCGCCCGTCGTTGCGACCGGCCCCACTCAGTTGCCTCTCACGTGCGACATGAGTTCTGCGCAGCAGGGGATCTACTTCCAGTGGTTGTTGGAGCCGGAGAGCGCCTACTACAACTACCAGGTGCTCTTGGAGTGTCCAGATGGTCTGGATATGGAACGAACGCGTCGTGCGCTAGCACTGACTCTGCGTGCCAACCCGCAGTTGATGGCGCAGTTTGCGGTGGATTCCGATGGCCGGTTCCGCCAGACTTTCCCCGTGACTCCGATCGACATGGCAGAGGTGCCTGTCCAAGAGGTTGCCTCGGTGAGTGAGGCGCGGGCGCTCTGCCGTGTCCGGGCCGCCGTTCCCTTCGACCTCGAGGCGGGGCGGTCCATCGATATGGAGATTGTACACATCCGGGACGGAGCCACCTGGTTCGTCCTGACGATGAACGAGATCCTCATCGACGGCTGGGGCGCCATGAAACTCATGGAACAGCTGGCAGGCTTCTACAGGAGCGAGGACCTCGCTGAACAGGAGAAATCGATAGACTCGGCCGTAGCGTCTGTCGTCGATTACTTCCGCCACCTTGGCAAGCCGACGGAGCTCACACCGGAGGCGCGCGACTTCTGGAAGAGATCTCTGGACGGCGCGTGCCAAGATTCGCCGCTGCGCGACACCGAGGACTCTTCCTGTGATCCCTACGCGGCTTCGATCATGGAGGTATCCCTGGATGAAGGTGTGACGGAGGCGATCCGCTCGACCTCGCGAACTCTCCAGACGAGCCCTTTCGCGGTGTTCATGGCGGCCTACGCGCTTGCGCTTGCCGCGGTCTCTGGTCAGGACGACTTCGTCATCGGTGCGCCGGTCGCCAGTCGCGATCAGGGGAACGGCGTCGACGTGCCCACGCTCATGCTCAACATGGTCGCGATCCGGAGCCAGGTGGAGCGCGGTGAACCAATTGTGTCGACGGTGCGTCGCCTGGTGTCGTCGGCCACCGCTGCCACTTCGTTCGGCGACAGCCCGTTCAGCGCCGTCGTCTCCGAATTCGCTACGCACAGCAATGACGACCCGCTGTTCAGCACGATGGTCAACATGCTCACCTACCCCACGTCGGAGGCGTGGGTCGGTGCAGAGAGCCTACGTCTCGTGGAGTTGGACACTGGCTTCACCAAGTATGACGCGTCCCTCTATGTACAGCGCCACGGCGACGACTACACCCTACAGATCGCGCACAAGCTGGCCCATGTCACGCCCAAGCGTGCCCGGACGGTCCTGGCGCTTACCTCGTGGTTTCTGACCTCTGACTGGCTATCCGAGCAGACGACGGTGGCCGAGGCCATCTCGGCCGCTCTCGAGGGGTGCGCTGCATCGACAATCACTACTCTTCACGTCGCAGGGGACGACACGGAAGGAGAGGCCCATGTGCACATCGCGTGACCTGATGGAAGGCCTCTCCCGGGCCCTGACCATCTCTCCCGAGGACGTCTGTTTGATAGGTCCTGACGGTACTCGACGCACCTGGCGGGAACTCGCCGACGACGTGCGGGCCTGGCAGAACTGGCTCGGGAGCGATGCGAACGCCGGTCGCACGTTCGCTGTCCGCCTCGATCTGTCATTCAACTCCGTCGCGCTCATGGTAGCTGCCGTTACGCGGCCGGTCCGCGTGGCCTGGCTCCCGCTGAAGCTGCCTGCGGCGCGCGAGCAGGAGATCGTCGAAAACCTGGGGGAAGACACGCTGCTGGTCGACGAGTCGTCGTTGGCCCAGGCTCTGGAGGGCGACATGGTAACGGTTGCACCGGAGTTCGTCTGGGACGATCACGCCAAGTTCATCTACTTCACGTCAGGCTCCGAGGGTGTCCCTAAGGCTGTCCAGGTCGGGATGTCTGCGATCCGCAACCGCATCGAGTGGATGTGGGACGACTACGCGTTCCGGCCGTCCGACCGGGTCGTCGTCCAGAAGCCTTTCTCCTTCGTCGCTTCCTACTGGGAGGTGCTCGGGACGCTTCTGGCCGGTACGACTGGAATCTTACTGACCAGCGCTGAGAGGAGCCGTCCGGACCGTTTCTTTGATCGGCTCGCAATCGACGAGGCCACGCACCTGTTCGCGACGCCGCCCGCCATCCTGGGGTTGTGCGAGATCGCCGCAGGTCAGGACGCGCATCTCACCTCGCTTCGGATGGTGTGCAGCAGTGCCGACAATTTGACAGGCGACGTTGCGCGGAAACTCTTCACAACCGCACCCTCTGCTCGCTTGTTCAACCTCTACGGCGCGACGGAGACTTCGGCCAACACGACGATCTTCGAGGTGCCACGCCACGGCGCGATCCCGGACCAGGTGCCGCTTGGCGCCCCGATACGCGGTACCCGGATCATAGTCCGGGACGCGCATGGCGACGAGGTGGCTTTTGGGCAGGAGGGACGCATTTGCATTCAAGGCGTGCCCGTCGCCGACGGCTACCTCGTGAACGGTCGGCTGACCCCGGGTGACGACGCATTCTTCACCTGGGCCGACGGGGTGCGCGAGATGCGCACCGGTGACCTCGGTTTCGTTCAAGAAGACGTCCTGACCCTCACCGGCAGGTTAGACAACGCGGTAAACGTTTCAGGCTACAAGATCCACCTCGAGGAGATCGAGTCCGCAGCACGTCGCCTCGCTGGCTCGGCCGACCAGTGCGGAGCCGTGTACCACAACGACACCAAGGAGGAGTACCTCGCCTTGGTCATTCCGGACACGTGGGAACCGCTGGTGACCGTAGCCAGGCTGGGAGAAGTACTGCCCCCCTACATGGTTCCGCAGCGAATCATCCCAACGCCCAGCGTTCCCCGAGTGCGGACTGGCAAGGTTGACCGGCGCGGATGTCTCACGCTTGTGACGGAGACAGCTCGGGCGACCGCCGAGATCTCTCCCGCACACCACGAGTTCTACGAACGCGTCTGTGCGCTCTGGGCTGCCGCGCTCGGGGAGGGCCTACGAGAATCAGGCGATGACTTCTTTTCGGCTGGCGGGGACTCGCTGCGCGCGGTGCGTTTTATCACGTCGATACGAAAGGAGTTTGGGGTGAGGGTGCCCTTGCGCGGCTTCTACGCAGACCCATCGATTTCCTTTGTCGTCGACCTGCTCACACCTGCCGAGGAGGATCACGTTGAAGACTGAGACCTGGCAGCGCCTCAGTGAGGCGGACTCTGATTCTCCCACTATATTGGTCTTCCCACCGACGGGCGCCGGAGCACCGGCCTTCCAGGCCATGTCCGTGCTGGAAGGAGCCGCGACGGTGTGGGCTTACTGCCCACCCGGACGCGGTCGTCGGCTCTTCGAGGACGGGATATGTACGATGGACGGCTTTATTTCCCAGATAATTAGTTCTATCGAGGTTCCACCTGGTCCGTTGGTGCTCGCGGGGGTGAGCTTTGGGGCGGCTCTTGCCTTCGTCACCACCCACGCCCTCGAGTCCCGTGGCGTCGTGGTCAGCAAACTGGTCGTCCTCTGCGGCACCAGCCCCAGCAGCTATACCGTCAAGTCCGCGGGCTGGGACATGGAGGGCGCCCGCAGACGCATGATCAACTACGGATTGACCCCGGCGGATGTCTTGGAGTTCGAGGATGCCGATACTCTCTTTGTGCGTCCCACGCTGGATGACCTGCTCCTCGCCGACTCATACGATGGTGCCCATGCCGGACCGGTCGCGGCCCCTGTCACGTGTGTCAGCGCAAGCGACGACGAGATCGTCCCAGCGACCGAGGCCGTACGCTGGCGTGACGCCAGCAGCACGGCATGCAAGCTCATCGAAGTGGCCGGCGGCCACTACGCGCACGCTGGTTTTGGAAGAAAGGAATGGTTAAATGTCCTTGCCTGATGACACATCCGCCTGGGCGGTGCTTGTCGGTGTCACCACCTCCGGGTCACACGCGTCAGCGCACTGGTTTCAAGGCTTTCTGAAGTCTTGCCGTGAGCGGAATCTGCGAATTTGCGGCGTGGATTTCCATGGGCCTTTGCAGCGTAGGATTCCGCCCATCCCGGTCGAATGCTTGGTCACGGTGCCCGGTCCCTACTCGAGCGAGTTGGGCGCGGAGCAGATCTCTGCGGCGGTGAAAGAGATTCGAGCGCGCTGTCCGGGCCATGTGGTCCTGTCCACCGCGCTCCGAGAGAGCTACCAGCTGCAGAACAGTCAGCTTGCTCACGCGCTAGGGACAATGGCCAACGATGACGTTTGCATCAGGCTAATTCAAGACAAGCCAGCCTGCCGAGAGGCTCTGCGTCGGGCTGGCGTGCGTCAGCCGCAGAGCCTGCGGATCTTCGATATCGCGGCGGACGGGACACCGCTGTTCGGCAATGCGGCCGGCGCGAGAGCCGAGGCACCGCATCCTGCCCCTGGCGGCTGGATCGTGAAGCCAGCGACCGGGATGGGCAGTGCAGGCGTCCACCACGTCGCGTCGCTGGACGAGTTGCCCGCTCTTGGTCCCGACGTTATTGCAGGAGGTTACTGTCTAGAGGAGTTCGTGACAGGGACGGAGTTCTCCGTCGAGGGTCTTACCGTCGACGGGCAGGTCCGTGTCTACACCACGACCGCCAAGACGACCAACGAGCATTTCGTTGAGACTGGCCACCTCCAGCCGGCCGGGCCGGACAGGATCCCGCTGTCATGCCACTTGCAGGAGCAACTTCAGACCTGCATCGACGCACTGGGGATCCGGTGCGGCCACCTGCACGTCGAGTTCTGGGTGACACCCGAGGAAGAGGTAGTGTGGGGTGAGTTTCACGTCCGGCAGGGTGGAGACTTCATCGCACCAGACCTTGTGTCTGCGGTGTGCCCGGGGCTGGACTTTTACGGCGAGTTGGTCGACTCCCTGCGCGGGGAGGCGCTGCTGCCGATCCCGGAGATCAGCCGCCACGCGGGCGCACGCTTCGTTGAGACCGCCGCCGGTACCGTCGTTGGCACCAGCCTCGACAGGGAGGTCCCGGTCGGGACTGACATCTACTGGGAATGCCGCCCTGGCGAGACGGTCCACGCCGTGAATGGGCTGCGAGCGCGTCCGGCCGCAGTCTTAGCGTGCGGTGATGACGAGCTTACGGTCGAGGCCATGCTGGCTGGAGCGATCGACGCCTGCGATGTCCATGTTGTCCCGTCGTCCGAGTGGAGCGTCGCATGACGCGCCGGACAGCAATGGTGGGCGTCAACCGCAATGCCATCTCGCAGTTGGCCTATTCCGGCACTGCCCCCTCCCTGCTGTGCGAAGAGCGGGAGCTGTGGGAGGCGAAGCATCTAGACGACTGGCTGGCCCAGAGCGGTCTGACCGGGGTGCGACCAGTCTTCTTCGACTATCAGCACGAGACTCCGAGGCTCGCCTCCAACGTCGTCAAGGTCTTGCGCGATGAGCACGTTAACGGCGTTCTGCCCGGCTTGGAGTACGCTGTCGAGAGTGCCGCCTACCTGGCCGCGCGGCTAGGGCTTCCCGGCGCTGGCGAGTCGGCGGCCCGCATCCTCCGCAACAAGTTGCTGCTCCGCGAAGCCACCCAAGGTCGTTCCTGGGGAGCCGTCGGGTTCCGTTTGGCTTCGTCCGCGTCCGGAGTCGCGGACTTCCTGGCAGACCAGCCTGGCGACGTAGTCGTGAAGCCGATCGACCGGCAGGCCAGTCTAGGTGTGGTGCGGCTGACTCGCGGAGACGATGTAGAGGCGGCTCTCTCCCAGGCCGTTGTCGGCCACGAACCCAACCAGACCATCACCGGATGGTCGAGTGAGCAGCGCGTGCTGGTGGAACAGTGCCTCGTTGGCGACGAGTGCAGCGTCGAGGCCCTGGTCTCGTGGGGCGAGGTCGTGTGGGCGAACCTCACCGCCAAGCGAGTCCGCGACGGCAACCACCGGGTGGAGGTGGGCCACGAGATCGTCCCGCTCGAAGATTGGTGTCGGCCCACCATGCAGGAACTGGTCGACGCTGTCGGTTTCGGAGACGGACTGCTCCATGCGGAGTTCATGCGGACAACGGACGGACCGCGGCTCATCGAGTGCGCAGGGCGCCCGCCGGGTGACCAGATCCTCAATCTGATCGAGCACGCCTGGGGATTCTCCCCGGCTGCTGCCTGGAGCGAGATCATGTGCGGACGCCGACCGGAACTGCCCGCAACCCCGACCGGGCGGGCCGCGATTGCGTTTGTCTGGTCCGCCCAGCCCGGCGTCGTCAAGCAGCTGGCGGATCTCGCCGCTGTTCCTGCCAGGGCACTGGTGAACTACCCGGTGACCGTGGGACAGGAGGTCCGGCCACCCCGCTCGTCGTGGGACCGGCTCGGATTCGTGCTCGTGGCAAGCAACAACGGGATGATCGGTGACTATGCCGAGGCTCGGCGCATCGCCGACTCCTTGCGGCCTTCCCTGGAGGCACGATGACCTCCAACCTCGCCGAATCACCCGCCCAGCCGTCCGTAGACAAGCCGCGGCTCCCGGCCCGGGTCCTCGGCCTCATCGGAGCCGACCAGATTTTGAGCCAGTCCTTGTACTTCGCAGTGATGCCAGTGCTTCCGCTCCTGCTCACTATGAAACTGGGCGGTGAGCAGAAGCAGTTCGTGGCCTGGGCCATCAGCGCCCTCACCCTCATGACGCGCGGCGGTACGCTCTTTGTCGCCTCGTTGCTTCACCGCTTGTCGGTGCGAGGTTGCGTGCGGATCGCCCTGGCCTTGATCGCAGTCACCTATGCCGTTGTGGCTGTCACGTCCAACCCGTGGGCGCTTATCCTCGCCCTCGCTGCGGCGGGCCTGGGATTCAGCGTCAACGGTACCGGTGTGCGCAGCTTCATCATCCTGGCTACGTCTGACACGGCGTCACAGAACCGCGGTTTCGCCCTCATCCAGATCGTGGCCAACTGCGCCGCTGCGCTCGGCCCGATCCTGGGTAGCCTCGTGCTCGATCGGGGGCTGTACAACCAGTTTTTGCTAGGCGTCAGCGCGGTCTTCCTGGTCGCCGCGGTTTCGGCTCCGATGGCTGCCCCGCTCGGGCTGATGCTGAACCGGGGGTCGCTGCGGCCCCCGATGGGGCTGGGGATCTTACGCGAACTCATCAGTGAGCCCAAGGTACGTCTGATTACGTTCGCCGCGACAGCGGGCAGCATCCTGATGGGGCAGTTCTTCTCGAGCTTCTCCCTGGTGTTCTCCAGCGTCACCACCAGTCCGCTGCTGCGCGCGCTGTTCTACGCGCTTAATGGAGCGCTGGTAGTGATCATCCAGATGCCTGTCTCCCTCGTGGTCGAAAGGAAACTTCGGGCGGGCGCGTCGGTGCAAAGGATCTTGGTCATCGGTGTGTGCATCCTCGGCGCCGCGATGCCCTTCTTTAGCGCCAAGAATGGGTTGCTCGGAGTGGTTGTGGTCACATGCGGTGTGATCATCTTCTCGTTCGGCGAGACCGTGTTCACTCCCATTCTTAATGTGGCCTTTGCAAATGCCACCGAAGGGCGTCCCGTCGTTGAGGCTATGAACATGCGACAGCTTACCTCGGCGGTTGGTGAGACCCTAGGCGTATGGATGGGCCTGTCCGTCTTCACTAGCCTGACTGGTCACCGCCTTGGCCTCATCTACTGGTGCGGGCTGGTAGTCGTAGCTGCTCTATGCCTGCTGACACTCCCGGCGAGATCTACGGACAAATATGCTGTGACAGCTGCTGTTCGGCTACAAGACGGTCATGGTCGCTGATCTGCTGGCTGCCGCCGATATCGACGTCGTGTGCGTCCTCGAGGACCCTGACGTGTGTCAAGAAGAAGGGCGTCATCAGGAGGCTCGGCAAGTTGTGATATCGGGGGCTAGTCCGGGGAATCACTTTTCACGAGGGGCTCGACGACTTCGCATAGCTGGAGAGCTCTCTGCGAAAAGGTTGACGGCAACATCCCGACGCTGGAGTACGGCCTGCTCAGTGTGAACTGCTGGGTGGAGTGGTCTCATTATCCTCGCGCCCATCGGCGCCCTGTGGGCTCTCACCGCGCTCGTCGCCTCGGCGGCCTTTTTCGGGGTGGCGGCGTTGCCGTTGTCCTGGGTGACGTGGGCGGTGCTGTCCTGGTCAGTGGACTTCACACCGATAAGCGCGTCACTCGTGCCCCGGCTGCTCGGCGGCGCGGTCATGCTGCTCGTCGGGTGCGTGGTCCTCAGCTTCGTCGTCGCCCCGGTGTTCGTCCTGACCCCGAATGCCATCTCCTACGAGGGTCTCCTCCTCGTCCCGGTCGTCATCCTCTCCGGCATCGTGTTCACGTCGGTGGATCCCCCGGCCTGGCTCGCACTGGTGAGCGGCCTGATCCCGCTGCGGTTGCCCGTTGATCTCCTCCTGGGCGAGCCGATCGGTGCGGTCGACGCGCTGGTCTGGTGCTCCGTCGTTCTGGCCTGGCTCGTCCTGTCCGGGTTCCTGGCGGTTCGCGCACTCAGGGGCACGACCCGAGCGGGGACGCCCGAGGTGATCTGATGGGCTCGTTCGTTCACCGGTTGGCGTCCGGCGTGCGCGTGGGCCGGGCGTCCTCCACCGCTTTCGCCTCCCTCGGCACGGCGCTGACGACGCTCCTCGGCACGGCGCTGACGACGCTCCTGCTCATTCCGCTGCTCGACGTTCTCTTCGACGTCCGGGGGACGACCTGTCCTCTCCGAACCTCGTGCGCACCGGGTACGCGGCGGCGCTCGTCGCCGTCTCCGTCTCTGGCGGAGTCGTCTCCAGCGTGGCGGCGGACCGGAACCTCGGGGTCTTTCACGAGGTCCACACCCGCAGGCGAGTCGACGCGGCGTACTGGCTGTCCGCAGGCGTCATGCCGCTGATCCTGGCGATTCCGACCGGGGCCGCCGCGACCGGCTCCGTCTTCGTCCTGTCGTCGGCTCACGACATCGCCATGCTGGGACGGGTGGTTGCGCTCGTTCCCGTGGTCGTCGTGTGCGGGCTGCTCATGGGAGTGGGCGGAGCCGGGGTCGGGGTGGATCTTCCCGACCCCTATCTGGGGACGACGGTGATCGCATCCCTCCTCCCGCTCCTCGCAGGAGTGATCGTGCCGCTGAGCGATTGCCCGCGGTGGTTGAGGGCGGCGGCGAGCCTCATGCCGCTGAGCGGCGTCGTCGGCGTCATCGACACGACGGGCGGTATCCGGCCGGCGATCGGCCACGACCTCGGGGTCACCCTCGCCTGGGCCCTCGCAGGGCTGCTTGCCACTCGCCACGCCGTCGTGCGCGTGCGGGCCGGACTGCGTCACGACGTCATCTGAGGGCGAGTCGGTACCACGGAGGAGGATGAGTGACGCGGAGACGCTCGGCTGGGGCGATCGTTGGCGCGCCCACCTCGAGGTCGCGGCGATGGAGACCGGCGAGGACCTTGCCGCCGGACGCGTCATCGCGGTGCATCGTGGTACCGTCGAGGTCGCGATCCTGTCCGGGGCTCGCGACTCGGCGGCGCACGGCTTCCGGACGGTGGACCTGGGCGCCCGTGGACATTCCACCGGTGACGAGGTGTGGCCTCCCGTCGTCGGCGACTGGGTCGGGCTTCGGCACGTGGAGACGCCGGCCCCCGTCATCGCGGCAGTCCTGCCCCGTCGAACGTATCTTGAGCGCCCGTCGCCGTCGGGGCGGTCGGTCGGGCAGCCCATCGCTGCGAACATCGATGTCGTCCTCATCGTCGAACCCATGGACCCGACTCCCTCCGTCGGGCGTGTGGAGAGGTTCGCCGCGATATCGAGGTCCGCCGGGGCCGAGGCGTGGCTCGTCCTCACGAAGACCGATCTGGTCGCTCCTGGGATTGTCGAGGAGACCCTGACGGGCATGGGGCCCTGGGTTGACGCCGCCGTCGGTGTCACCTCGGCGGACCCGGCGTCCACCGAGCGCCTGCGGACCCTGCTCCCGAAGGGGGCGACCGCCGTCCTCGTCGGGCGGTCGGGGGCCGGGAAGTCGACTCTGCTCAACACGATCCTCGGCGTGGACCACGCGACGGGGGAGGTCCGCTCCTCCGACTCCAAAGGGCGCCTGGATTCCGAACGGCTCGGTCGCTACCAGCGAATGCTGCGGGAGTCCGCTCGGCTGGCTGCTCGCTCGGATGCTCGGCACGCCCGCGAGCAGGAACGTCGAGCGTCTCGGAATGACAGTCGGGGCAGGCGGGGCGTCATGCGCCTCACGGGATGCTGATCGCCCACCGCCGACCCGGTGCTGCACGGAACCGCGGGTGCCGTCGTCGGTTCCGGGGGAGGGCGCGCCTCCATCGCCTCGGCAGTCCGACCCGACTCCTGACGGGCCGGCCTCGAGTTCTCATTCGGAGCACGCGCGCGGGAGCGAGGTTCCCAGACTGCGGGTCCCGGATCAGGTCCTCGGAGCGTTCGGCGCCCGACATCTGGGGCGCCCCGAGTACTGGGAGGCGCTCACCGGATCAGGCCACGTCCTCATCGAGGACATCAGTCTCAGTCCAGCAGTTCTCCAAGCCGGGACAACGCGAATGCCGGGCCCCATCCACGACAGGTACTCCGGCGTCTACTTCCACTCCACCTCAGTGGCGGCCCTCCAAGCGTATGATCGACATACACATCCGGGCAAGAGATCGACGAGACTCATCAGGCATGCCCGCAATGGATGCGATCCGGCGGATCGCCGAGGAGCCGGGAGCTCACCGCGAACGGGTGCCGGGATCGACGTGGACCGCGACATCATCGGCGTCGTCGAGGGCCTTCAACATGCGCTCGTAGGCGTCGGGGCTGAGGAGAACCCCGACGGTGTGTCCCCGCTTGGTCAGGAAGACAGTGTCATGCCGCGCCTGGTCAACGAGATGAGGAAGAGTGGAACGGGCTTTTGACATCGAGACCGTCGTGGACATGGGGCAACTGTACGTTTCGCCGTGCGATACGGGCATGACGCCGTCGATCATCGACGCGCCCGCCTCCCCGAGGGAGAGCTCCCGGGGCTCCGGGCGGAATGAGCGGGTGGAGCCGGCGTACTGCCGGCGTGCCGTCGGCGTGCACCGCCTCACGCCATCGCCCGTCGCCATCGTCCGTCCGCTCCCTTAGGCTTGGCCCCGGTGCGCACGGCCGGGGCCGCGGGGTCCGTCGTCGCGCAGAACCTCCGCTCACACACCGACGAAAGGCGCGGCGAAGCAGTGGCTGAGTACATCTACCAGATGATCAAGGCGCGCAAGGCGCAC
>ERZ772968.668-NODE-668-length-16918-cov-14.690743_pt1 | contig 16918 bp, 13 predicted proteins | sample MGYA00580674_ERZ772968 | MGnify/ENA primary metagenome ERZ772968 (study PRJEB29015, sample SAMEA2737940) | human oral metagenome | biome: human oral; feature: human-associated habitat; material: dental | place: China | collected 2138 ...
GGCGGCGCCCATCGACAGCGCAGCGACGACGGCCGCCAGCACGGTTTTGGAGAACAAAACGGTTTTTGCCATGGTTTGAACTGACGAGAGGATGGAGGGAGGAGGCCGGGCAGGTTCCGGCGTGGGGGAGGCGGCTACGGGACCAAGGCTACAGAGCCGGGCGGGTTCCCGGAATGTGGGCCGTCTGGCTGTAGCGTTTTGGAAGAACGAATGAAGAATGAAACTCGTTATTTCCTGTATTTTTTGATGATAATCAATGTGAACCCCCTTGTTAAGAATGTCCCTGTGGCACAAGAGGCCATGAGCGCGTGTGAATGGACGGGGATATTGGGGCCAAGCTATTGTGCCCTCGGGCATGTGTGCACGTACGAAAGGCCTTGTTCCGTCAGGCGTATTGACGGAACGTGGCATGTGAAGCGGTGTGACCTGAGAGGCGGTGCATACCGACCGGTTGCCCAATACGCAAATGGGGCAGGGGCGCCCCTTGCGGCGGCGATCCGAGATCGGCCAGCGTCTTGGTGAGCTGCGTTGATGCCTTCGCCAGCAGAATCAGCCCAGCGCCTGCGCGGCTAGGGCGCAGACGGTGGCGGTGCGTGCTTGTGGCACGTTCTGTGGCCCGTTGCCTGCATGGGCACCGGTATCCGGCCGGCTGGCGGCCAGCCGGATCATCGTGGTGGGCTGGTCCACCAGTGCCAGGCCATGGGCCTGCAGCCAGTCGGCCAGTATGTCGGCATCGTGGCCGTTGCCTTGGGCGGATGGGCGATCATGCCCTGCCTGAGCCTGAGCCTGAGCCTGAGCCTGTGCGTGGCTGTGGCTGTGGCTGGCCGGAAAGGCGCGCGTGTCCGCTGCCAGGTCGATGCGGACGAAATCGCCTGCACGCTCCTGGGTGAGCCGCTTCACCAGCGCTACGGCGCGGTCTGCGCCATCGGCCAGCAGGGGGCCCACCACCCAGCCGCGTCCGAAGCGGCGCAGGATGCCGTAGCCGCACAGACGGCCCTGCGCGTCCACGCTCACGGCACAGCGTTCATCGGCATCCATCTGTGCCAGCAGGGCCTGCAGCAGTGCCGGGCGTGCCAGGCCGCGTTCACGCTGGTCGTAGGCCAACAGGGCGGGCACGTCCTGCGGTTGCATCAGCCGGGTCAGCTCATCGGCAGCAATGGATGACGAGGGCTCGGCGTCTGCCGGGGGCTGCCAGTGCCCGTGAAACTGTCGTGCATGGCCGATGGCAGAAAAGCCCAGCGATTCATACAGCGGCCTTCCCTGGGTGGTGGCCTGCAGCATTACGTCACGGCCTTGCAGAGCCTGCAGCAAGCCGCTGAAGAGCCGCTTGCCGATGCCACGACGCTGCCATGCATCGTCGACGATGACCATGCCGATGCTGCCCTGTTCACGTCCCCATTGCCAGGCCAGCCCGCAGCCGATCAGTTGCCCATCGGCACGCACGGCCAGGGCTGCGCCGTGTGCCTTCGCCCAGGTAATGAACTGCTGCCAGTCGGCCTCGCGGTGAGGCCAGCGCAGCGCCTGGCTCAGCTGCCAGCAGGTGTGGATGTCGGCAGCTGTCAGAGTGTCTAGGGCGAAAGGTTCTTGCATGGGACAGGCGATGCGCGGGCAGAGAACGGGGCAGGTTACTTGTTCTCGTCCTCGGGCTGGGTGATGAAGCCCACTTTCGAGAGGCCGGCCTTGGAGGCATCGACGATAGTCTGTGCCACGTAGCGATAGGGCGTGTTCTCGTCGGCGCGCAGGTGGACGTTGGGTTGCGGGTCCTCGGTGCTGGCCTTCTTGAAGCGCTCGGCGGCCTCCTCGCGGCTGATCTGGTCATGGCCCCAGTAGAGGTTGCCGTCCGCGTCGATCGAGAACTCGATCGTGGTGGGCTTGTTCTCGGTGGGGCTGGTGGTGGCGCGCGGCAGCGCGAGCTTGACCGAGTTGGTCAGCAGCGGTGCGGTGACGATGAAGATCACCAGCAGCACCAGCATCACGTCGATGAGCGGAACCATGTTGATCTCGCCCATTGGGGTGCTGCTGTTCTTGGAATCAAAACTGGCAAAGGCCATGGTGGATCGATCCTTCGGTGAAGGGGCGCCACCGTGGCGGCTGGCGCCCCTGGAACTGGAATGACGGGCTTGTTCAGGCTGCCTGCTGCGGCTTGCTGCTGTCGACGTGCGTGTGGCCGCTCAGCGTCTTGCCGGAAGACAGGAAGGTGAACAGCTCGAAGGCGAAGGCGTCGAGACGCGCCGTCAGCACCCGGTTGCGGCGGGTGAGCCAGTTGAAGCCGATGACCGCCGGCAGCGCCACGGCCAGGCCCAGGCCGGTCATGATCAGCGCCTCGCCCACGGGGCCGGCCACCTGGTCGAGCGAGCCGGAGCCGCTCAGACCGATGTTGACCAGTGCATGGTACACACCCCAGACGGTACCGAACAGGCCGAAGAAGGGGGCGGTGGCGCCCACGGTGGCCAGCACCGACAGGCCGTTCTCCAGGCGCACGGTCTCCTCGTCCAGCACTTTCTTAATGGTGCGGGTCAGCAGGTCGGCCGTGGTGCCGGAATCTGCCATGCGGTTGGACGGTGCCGTGCGGGCATAGTGCTGGATGGCCTGCAGGGCGTTGGCGGTGACGCGCGAGAACGGGTCATGCACGCCATGGGCGACGATGTCCTTGGCCACGGCCTGCATGGACGGGGCTTCCCAGAACATTTTCAGGAAGCGCTCGGCGCGCGAGCTGCGGATGAAATGGGTGATGCCCTTGACGAGGATCAGCGTCCAGGACACCACGGACATGCCCAGCAGGATGACCAGCAGCGCTTTGCTGACAAAGTCGCCCTGCGCCAGGAAGTGGGCGAAGCCGAGGGTGGGGGTATCGTTCACGTTCAGTTCTCCAGTTCGAAGACGATTGGCATCCGCACATAAGCTTCACGCGGCTTGCCATTTTCCTTGTGGGGTGAGAGGAGGGCATTGCGAGCCGCATCGATGGCGGCCTTGTCCAGGCGGTCGGAGCCCGAGGATTGTTCGAGCTTGATCTCCTTGGGCCTGCCATTCACGTCGACCAGCACGCGCAGCATGACCTTGCCGGTCTCGCCGGCGCGCTTGGAAAACGCCGGGTACACAGGCTTGGGCTGGCGTATGTAGGTGACCTGCGAGGAGCCCAGCACCGGCGGCGGACCGACGGGACCCGGCGTGCCGGAGCCTGGCTGCGGCGTGGCACCGGCCGGCGCATTCGGCTCTCCCTGCACGGGAGGTGTGGGTTGTCCCGGAGGCAGGTTGGAAGGCGCAGGCGGTGCAGGCTCGGCCGGGGGCGGCTCGGGCGCAGGCTTGGGCGGCGGAGGTGGCTCCTTGGGTTTCGGCTTCGGTTTCGGCTTGGGCTTCAGTTTTGGCTTCGGCTTCGGCTTGGGCACCTCGTAGACCGGGGCGGGTTCGGGTGCCGGCGGCGGCTCGGTCATGACCGGTTCGGGCTCCGGCTCAGGTTCGGGCTCGGGCTCGGGCTCGGGTTCTGGAGGCGGCGGCGGAGGCGCGGTGGGCTCGGGAATGACAGGCGGTTGCGGCGGCGCGTTGACCAGCTCGACATAGACGGGCTGATCTTCGCCACTGGCAGCCTGCAGCACGTCGTCGGTGATGCTGATGCCGTACAGTAGTGCTGCATGCAGCAGCAGGACCCCGCCGAAGGCGGGCAGCATGTGCCAGTGCGGAGGGGGACGGTCCAGCGCGAGGGCTGATTCCAGATCCACGGCGCGGGCCTCGCGCCGGTCGGCTGTCTGGGGGGCCTGCGAGGAAGCGCCCGGAGCCGACGGAGGGGAGGACGGTGGTTTCACACGAGAGCGGATGGAGGTTGCTGGGAAAACGGCATGGGTCGACCGATGCTCCGTCACCTGGCTGAGAGACTGGCCGGCCCATCAGGGACGACGTGCTCAGGGCAAGGCAGGGGTTGTCTCCGGGTGGAACCCATGCGGCAAGAGAGCGAACAGAAGCACGACCCGAACAGGCGTGCTCCTGGGACTTGCCGGAAAACCAGCAGGATGCGGACGCAGGCGCGTTCGGACGGACGGTGTCGAGGCGTTCCGGGTGTTGCGCGCTACCGGGCGGCTTGTTCTGGAATGAGCTGCGCAATGGTAACGATTCGTATTGGAATCCTCAAACCGGCCGCTGGCAATTCTTCCCGGGATGAGGTCGGCTTGCAAGCATGACCCGATGCCGTGAAGGGGGGTTGCCTGGGCCCTATTGTTGCAGCGGTTTCGCAGAATGCGCAACGGTCGGCGACCATTCGTCAGCCGGACTGGATTTTGCAGGGGATGCATCTTGTCCTGAGACGGTTGTCATCGATGCTGACGACTGTGTCGTGGCGCGTACCTGACGCGGAGAATCCGGCCAAACACTCTATACAATCGTCGGATGCACACCCAAGACTCTTCTTTCCTGTCCGACTGGCAGCGCCAGCGGCTCTCCATCCATGTCGACCGCGCAGTGACCGAACTGCGGCGAGGGCGGCCTCTTCTGATGGTCGATGGCGACAGCATTGACAGCCTGCTGCCGAAAGGGGTTCAGGGCCCCTCCAACGTCTGGCTGTTTGCGGCGGTGGAGACGCTGACGCCCGAAGGCTGGGCGCGGTTGCGGCGGCTGGGGGGCCAGGGCTTTGACTTGTTGCTGTCCGGGCAGCGAGTCGAGGCGCTGGCGCGTCGGGAAGGCTGGTCAAATCTGCTGCCCCAGAAGGGTGGCAACCTGGAGCGCCAGGACTTCGAGCAGCCTTTCGTGCTGCTCATGACGCCGCAGGATCGCCACAGTTTCGGGGATCTGTCATGGATCCGGGCCTTTGCCGGGCTGGATGGTGCGATCTCGCGCGAGGCGGCGCTGGCGTTGCGCTATCGGGTGCTGTCCCTGGCGGGTGACCCTCATGCTTCGGACTGGGGGGCACCGGGCAAGGAATCCGCGCCGGCAAAACCCGATGACGATGGGGCCTGGCGGACGATGCCCCAAGGCGTCAATCCGCCCTTGCAGTTGGCCCGCGAGGCGCTGGCGCTGACCCGTGAGGCCCGTCTGGCACCGGCGGTGGTCTGCTGCAAATTGTTGTCGGGTGAGGCACATGCGCTTCTTGAGGCCGGTCTGATGCATGTCGACCCGGCGCAAGTGCAGGCCTTCGTGGCCACCCGCCCCGTCCAGCTGGAACAGGTCAGCGATGCCCCGGTGCCGCTGGCCAGCGCCTGGGCGGCCAATCGGGCGGCTGCAGCCTGGAGGGATGGGGCCCAGCCGGTCGGTGCCGTCGGGACGGGGGCTGCCCAGCCGGGTGTGTTCGCCGGACACACCGATGGCGATTACGCCATCGACAGCTGCTTCGTGGTCTTCCGCGAGAAGGACAGCGACTTCGAGCATGTCGCCGTTATCGTCGGCAATCCGGACTTCAACGGCAAGGAGCCGGTGCGGGTCCGGCTGCATTCCTCGTGCCTGACGGGCGATCTCTTTGGCAGCCTGCGCTGTGACTGCGGCGATCAGCTGCGCGGCACGGTGCAGCGACTGGCGAAGGACGGCGGCGGCATCGTGCTGTACCTATCGCAGGAAGGGCGGGGTATCGGCATTGCCAACAAGCTGCGCGCCTACCGACGGCAGGATGCGGGGCTGGACACCCTGGACGCCAACCACGCGCTGGGCTTCCGGATGGACGAACGCCATTTCGAGGTGGCAGCCGCCATGCTGAAGTCGCTGGGCTGCACGCACATCAATCTGCTGACCAACAACCCGGCCAAGATCGCGTCACTGCGTGACGCCGGCATTGACGTGGTGGAGCGTGAAGGAGTCAAGGGCGGCGTCAATGCCCACAACCAGCGCTACCTGCTCACTAAGATGAAGCGCGGCGGTCACCTGTTCGATCAGCAGGATCTGCAGATGGATGCCGAGGGCCCGTCGAGCGGAGTGCCGGGCATGGCTCCTGCCATGAGCCATGAAGGCACGATGCCTGAGGGCGCTGTCCAGACCGAGGCTGGTTATGCCACGGCCGAGGGCAGATCCGCGTCGCCCGCGCAGGCGCTGGGCATCGAGGAGGGTGCAGGGCGTCTTCTGCCGATGGCTGCGTTGGGGGCGGAGGGAACGGATCCCTCGCCCGAAGGCCGGCCCCTGTCGGTCGCCATCCGCGAAAGGCTGCAGTTTGCCAACTGGCGCTTCCACGCCAACGACAACATTGCCGACTTCATTCACGACGAGGCCGAGCTGGACGCGCTGCAGGATGAGGTGGCAGAGCGGATGCAGGCGCTGCTGGAATCGCTGGTCATCGACACCGAGTCGGACCACAACACACAGGACACGGCACGGCGCGTGGCGCGCATGTACCTGAACGAGGTGTTTGCCGGCCGCTACCGCAAGGCGCCGGCCATGACCGAGTTCCCCAACGTCGAGAAGCTCAACGAGCTGCTGGTGGTGGGCCCCATCACCGTGCGCTCGGCCTGCTCGCACCACTTCTGTCCCATCATGGGCCGGTTGTGGATCGGGGTGCTGCCCAATGCCGACTCCAACCTCATCGGCCTGTCCAAGTATGCGCGGCTGGCTGACTGGATCATGAGCCGGCCGCAGATCCAGGAAGAGGCTGTGAAGACGTTGGCTGACGAGCTGGAGCGGTGCCTGCTGCCGGATGGCCTAGCCGTGGTGATGAAGGCCGACCACTTCTGCATGCACTGGCGCGGAGTGAAGGACGAGAGCCAGATGACGTCGTCCGTCATGCGGGGCGCCTTCCTGCGCAATGCCAGCCTGCGGCGCGAGTTCCTGGGGCTGATCTGACCCCTGCGGGGTTGATCCAATCCCGGGCGCTTCGGACCGTTCACCGGTTTTCTGTGGCCTGTATCATGGCCTTTCCGGATGGGGTATGGCATGTTCCACGTCGTGTCGTCGATGTCCGTGCCGTGATCCCGATAACCCTCGCCCGGTGTCCGGTCTGCCTGTTGCGAACCGGACGATATGGAAAAATAGCCTCCCATGGAAAAACAGACTCTCCTCGTGACCGGCGGTGCCGGTTACATCGGCTCCCACACCGTCGTGGAGCTGCTGGCCGCTGGCCATGACGTGGTCATCCTCGACGACTTCAGCAACAGCTCGCCCCAGGTGGTGGACCGCATTGCCGAGATTGCTGGCCGCCGTCCCGCCCTGGTGGAGGGCGATTCGGGCAACCGTGACACGCTGCGCCGCCTGCTGGCCCAGTACCCGGTCGATGCCACCATCCACTTTGCCGGCTTCAAGGCCGTGGGCGAGTCGGTGGCCAAGCCGCTGGCCTATTACGGCAACAACGTCAGCGGGACCGTGGTGCTGCTGGAATGCCTGGAAGAGGCCGGGGCGCGCCGCCTGGTGTTCAGCTCCTCGGCCACCGTCTATGGCGATCCGGCCAGCGTGCCCATCCGGGAAGACTTCCCCACCGGCCCCACCAACCCCTACGGCCGCACCAAGTGGCACATCGAGCACATGCTCAATGATCTGGCGGCGGCCTCGCCCGAGTGGTCGATCGGCATCCTGCGCTACTTCAACCCGGTGGGCGCCCATGCCTCGGGTCGCATCGGTGAGAATCCGCGTGGCATCCCCAACAACCTGATGCCCTTCGTCACGCAGGTGGCGGTGGGCAAGCGGCCGCAGCTCTCGGTGTTCGGCGGCGACTACCCCACGCATGACGGTACCGGCGTGCGCGACTACATCCACGTGGTGGACCTGGCGCTGGGCCATCTGGCGGCGTTGGAGAAAGTGGTGGCCGGCAAGGGCGCCTGGACGCTGAATCTGGGCACCGGCAAGGGCTACTCGGTGCTGGACTTCGTCAAGGCCTTCGAGAAGGCTAGCGGGAAGCCCATCCCGTACCAGATCGTCGATCGCCGCCCCGGCGACGTGGCGCAGTGCTATGCCGATCCGTCGCTTGCGGCCGAGCTGCTGGGCTGGCGTGCGCAGCGTGACCTGCAGCAGATGTGTGCCGACAGCTGGAACTGGCAGCAGAAAAATCCGGACGGGTACTGACCGGCGTGGCTGACAGAGCCCGGCCTTGCACCAGACGCATGGCCGGCTTGGAGTCGGAAGCGCTACCTGGCGGATGCCCGAACGCATCTGTGGTCTCTCTTCAAATGGCACCATCTGGTGCCATTTTTGTTTCCAAGCTTTATGAAAGTGTGTGGAATACCCGAAGATGATGGGTGAGAAATACCGGCTGGTATTTTGTCCCCATCCTCCGTGGATCGGCTTGTGGTGCTTGATTTCAGGTGATTGAAAAACAAGTCGACGGCTTTTTGGGTGATTCGTTTGAAGCCCCACCATTATGGGGTCTTTGTGATCCGTCTAATCTGGGTTGATATAATGACATCCGTCATGCGACGATAATTTTCCGGCAATCACCCATTTCATCATTCATATGTCGGGAATATTCGGTCAGCCTTTAGCTGTACTTTTCTTTCGTGTGTCGGGCAGATGTCACCCTGGCAGGGCGGTGCTGCAGCGTGTTTTCTGTTTATCCGCTGTGCCAGGTCGTGACGGGGCGCCCATGCTCCTGCGGGAGTTCTTTCATGGCGCCCATTCGGGGGATTTCTGCTGTTTTCCGCACCCTCGGCTCAGGCATTTTCTTGGATACATCCCGTATCCCCTTCACCCTGCACCGGTGTTGCAGGGCATGGACCGCCTTCATTCGGGCTGGTCTGTCCCTTCTGCCCGCGCTTAGGCACGGGCGGCCGGTCAGAGAGTCGGCGTCGCTTCGTCCGCCAGGACGCATCGTCGGCCTTCCATCGAGAAGAGGAGTCCATCATGTCACGTTCCAACCTGCTGTCACCCGTTGCCGTTTCGGCTTCGTCTCCGGCATCGCCCATCGTGCGCCCGTCGGCGCCCGCCTGGCGCCTGCTGGCCGTGACCACCCTGGGTGTCGCCATGCTGCTGGGCGCGACCCAGGCCCGTGCCGCCGACGCCCCGAGCTGCGAAGTCAGCCATCCGGTGCGCTTCGGCGGCATGAACTGGGAGTCCAACCTGGTGCTGACCGAGATTGAGCGGCGTATCCTGGAAAAGGGCTATGGCTGCCAGACCGACGTGTTGCCCACCGAGACTCTGCCGGCGCTGGCCGCGCTGGGGCGCGGCGATCTGGAGGTGAACAGCGAGATCTGGCAGAACAGCATCGCCGAACCCTGGGCCAAGGCCGAGGCAAGCGGCAAGGTCAAGGCCGTGGGCACAGCCTTCATGGGCGCCGAGGGCTGGTACATTCCGCGCTACGTGGCCGAACGCCTGCCGGAGCTGAAGTCCATCGAGGATCTGCCCAGGTTCAAGGACGAGTTTGCCGACAACGAGGACCCCGGCAAGGGCCGCTTCTACGGTTGCCCGGCGGGATGGGGCTGCGAGGTGGTCACCACCCAGATCTTTAAGGCTGACAAGAAGCTGGCAGAAGCCTTCAACCTGTTCTCGCCGGGCACCGGTGCTGCCCAGAAAGCCGCGCTCACCTCGGCCTACAAGCGCAAACGCAACATCGTCTTCTACTACTGGTCGCCCACTCCGGTGGTTGGTTCGATGGATCTGGTGCGGCTGAAGTTCCCGCCTTATGACAAGGCGAAGCACAAGTGCCTGACCGATGCCGACTGTGCCAATCCCGAAGTGGTGGACTACCCCGAGAACCCGGTGCTGACCGCCGTCAACACCAAGTTCTCCGAGCAGGCGCCCAAGGCCACCGAGTTCCTGTCGAAGGTGTCGCTGCCGGTGGACGTGGTCAACGGCATGCTGGCCCACATGGACGAGGAATCGCTGGAAGCCCCCGATGTGGCCGACTGGTTCCTGAAGAACCATGCCGATGTCTGGACGAAGTGGGTGCCGGCCGATGTGGCCGAGCGCGTGAAGGCGGGGCTCTGACATGTTCCCGCAACTCTTCGACCCCGCAAAGCTGCGCAAGGGCATCGACGGGTTCGTCGATGGCATCGTCACCGACTATGGCGACTCGCTGGGGGCGCTGTCCGACCACTTCGAGCGCTGGCTGGCCTGGTTCGAGAAGCTGCTGCGCACTGCGCCGTGGTGGTCGGTGGTGTTGGCGGTCATCGTCATTGCCTGGCTGCTCACCCGCCGCATCGGCCTGTCGCTGCTAATGGGCGGGCTGCTGTGCGTCATTGGCCTGCTGGGCCTGTGGGACGCCGGCATGCAGACCCTGGCGCTGATGCTGATGGCCACCTTCCTGTCGGTCGTCATCGGTATCCCGGTCGGCATCCTGATGGGCCGGTTGGACTGGGTGCGGGCTGTGTTGCATCCCGTGCTGGACATCATGCAGACGATGCCCAGCTTCGTTTACCTCATCCCGGTGGTGATGCTTTTCGGCCTGGGTAAGACCCCGGCGCTGATTGCCACCATCATCTATGCGGTGGCCCCGCTCATCCGCCTCACCGATCTGGGCATCCGCCTGGTGGACAAGGAGGTGCTGGAGGCCTCGCGCGCCTATGGCGCCAACGCCTGGCAGCAGCTCTTCGGGGTGCAGATCCCGCTGGCGCTGCCCAACATCATGGCCGGCATCAATCAGACCACGATGATGGCACTGGCCATGGTGGTGATCGCCTCGATGATCGGTGCGACCGGTCTGGGTCAGGAGGTGCTGCTGGGCATCAATCGGCTTGAGGTCGGACGGGGCCTGATGGCGGGCGTCTCCATCGTCGTGCTGGCCATCCTCTTCGACCGCATCACCCAGGCCTATGGCCGCCGGCAACGCCGAGGAGCGCACTGATGAGCAAGATCGAAGTCAGCCACATCTATAAGATCTTCGGCCCGCATCCCGAGCGCTGGCTGAAGGCTGCCCAGGAGGGCATGAGCAAGGAGGATCTGCTGGCCCGCAGCGGCCATACGCTGGGCCTGCGCGACATCTCCCTGTCCATCGACGAAGGCAGCATCTACGTCATCATGGGCCTGTCGGGTTCGGGCAAGTCCACACTCATCCGGCACTTCAACCGCCTCATCGAGCCCACCGCCGGCGAGATTCGGGTGGACGGCCAGAACGTGGTGGAGCTGGGGAGACGCGACCTGGCCCACTTCCGCCAGCAGAAGATGAGCATGGTCTTCCAGCGCTTCGGCCTCTTTCCGCACCGCACCGTGCTGGACAACGCCGCCTACGGTCTGGCCGTGCAGAAGGTGCCACGCGCGCAGCGTGAGGAGAAGGCGCGCTACTGGCTGGACCAGGTGGGGCTGTCGGGCTTCGAGCACCAGTACCCGCACCAGCTCTCCGGCGGCATGCAGCAGCGGGTGGGGCTGGCCCGCGCGCTGGCCACCGATGCCGAGATCCTCCTGATGGACGAGGCTTTCTCGGCACTGGATCCGCTCATCCGCCGCGAGATGCAGGACCACCTGCTGAAGCTGCAGGCACGGCTCAACAAGACCATCGTCTTCATTACCCACGACCTGGACGAGGCGTTGCGCCTGGGCAACCGCATCGCCATCCTGAAGGACGGCGAGCTGGTCCAGGAAGGAGAGCCCGAGGACATCCTGCTGGAGCCGGCCACCGAGTACGTGCAGTCCTTCCTGCAGGACGTGAACCGCAGCAAGGTGCTCAACGCTGGTCATGCGCTGCAGGAGGGTGCGCGGTTGACGCTCACTATGCGTACCCGGCCGAACCATGCGCTGGAGCTGCTTCAGGCGCGCAAGTACGACTATGCGCCCGTGCTGGACGGCAAGCGGCTGGCTGGCGTGCTCACCGTCGGGCGCATCATTGATGCCCTGAAGGAAGGCGCGCGCGACGTGTCCGAATACGTCGAGGAGATGGCCTCGGTGCCGTCCACGGCAGGGCTGGACACCGTGCTGGGCCACCTGTTGCAGAGTGACCAGCCGCTGGCCGTTACGGGCGAGCACGACGAATTCGTCGGCATGCTGTCGCGCAGCAAGGTGCTGAGCCTGGTCAGCAACGAGACGCCCGAGCTGGTGCCGGAAAATGCCGCCAGTGTGCAGCAGGCGGCAGCAGAGGCCGCAGAAGCGGTGGCCGTGGCAGAGGCGATCGTGAGTGCCGAATCTGTCGGGAACGTCGATGCGGCGAGGCCGGGCCATGTGGATGCAGCCGCCGCCGGTAAGGCGCCGGATACGCCGGGGGCTGCTGAGGCGCTGGCTGATGCGGCGGGCATGAAGGCGGGAGCCGCAGACGCCCGGAAAGCGGCCTCGGCCACCCAGGTGCGTTCCTGATCAGACCAGCCGCCGGCAATCCTGCCCGTGCTTGGTGGCCATTAGTTGCGCCAGCAGCGTGGCCGTCGTGCCCAGGCCGGGCACGTGCAGGTCGGCGTCGATCTCGGTCAGCGGCATCAGCACGAACAGCCGTTCGTGCAGGCGCGGATGCGGCAGTGTCAGCATGGCATCCGTGCGCGTTTCACCGACCATCAGCAGCAGATCCAGATCCAGCGTGCGGGGCGCGTTGCGAAACGGCCGTTCACGCCCGAAGGCCAGCTCGATGGCCTGCAGCCCTTCCAGCAGCGACAGGGCGGGCAGGGAGGTTTCCACGCGCAGCGCCTGGTTGATGAAGGGCGGACCGCCCGCGTCTACCGGTGCACTCTCGTACAGGCTGGAAACAGCCGTCACCCGTGTCCCGGGCAGCTCGGCGATGTGCGCCCGTGCGGCTGCCAGCGTTTCCTTCGGGCCGCCGATGCGGCTGGGCAGGTTGGCTCCCAGACCGATCCAGGCAGCGCGGGGATTCGTCCCGTTTCCCATCATCATGATCAGGAGGCCTTGGGGGCCTCGCCGGCGCCGCCATGGCCCTCGGCCGGCGCGCCGTTCTCGGCCGAAGCGCTCTTGCGCCGCCGCCGGCGCTTGCGGGTGTTGCGACCCGACTTGCCGGTGCTGCCCAGGCTTTCCTGCACCAGCTGTTCACGCCGCGAGGAATCGGCGTCGATGAAGTTCGTCCACCAGTTGCCCAGTGCAGGGTCAATCTCGTTCGAGGCGCAGCGCAGCAGCAGGAAGTCGTAGCTGGCGCGAAAGCGCAGCTGCGTCACCAGCGTGAACGACTGTCGGCCACGTTTCTCCAGCCGGGGCTGCATCATCCAGATCTCGCGCATGTCGGCCTGGTAGCGTCGGTGCAGGGCCAGCTTGGTGCCCTGTTCGTCCAGCACTTCAGAGATGGCCTTATCCAGTGCCGGCACCAGGTGTTCGCCCTGGGCATGCAGCTGTTGCCAGCGCACCCGAACCTGCGGCCACAGCAGCGAGGCGAACAGGAAGCTGGGCGACACCGACTTGCCCTGCTGCACGCGGGCATCGGTGCGGGTCAGCGCCTCGGTGATGAAGGCTTCGTCGGTCTCGAAGAGCGTGTCCAGCAGCGGCAGGATGCCGTGGTGCAGCCCCTCCTGGCGCAGCCGCTGCAGGCAGGCCAGGCCATGGCCGCTTTCCAGCAGCTTCATCACCTCGTCGAACAGCCGTGCCGGCGGCACGTTCTCCAGCAGCGGAGCCAGCGTGCGGATGGGCTGGAGCGTGGGCGGATCGACCTGGAAATCCAGCTTGGCGGCAAAGCGCACGGTACGCAGCATCCGCACCGGATCCTCGCGGTAGCGGGTGGCGGGGTCGCCGATCATGCGCAGCAGTCGGGCCGACAGATCGTCCACCCCGCCCATCGGGTCGATCAGCGTCTCGGCGATCGGGTCGTAATAAAGGGCGTTGACGGTGAAATCGCGTCGGTAGGCATCTTCTTCGCGGGTGCCGAACACGTTGTCGTTCAGCATCCGGCCATGGGCGTCGGTCTGGCCATTGGTATGGGCTGCGCGGAAGGTGGTGACCTCGATGGTCTCGCGCCCGAACATCACGTGAACGATGCGAAAGCGCCGGCCGATGATGCGTGCGCGTCGAAAGAGCGACTGCACCGCCTCGGGGGAGGCGTCGGTGGCTACGTCGAAGTCTTTCGGGGCGCGGCCCAGCAGCAGGTCGCGCACGCCGCCGCCTACGATGTAGGCGCTGTAGCCGGCGTGTTGCAGCTCTTCGCAGGTGCGCAGCGCGGCGCTGGAGACCTGCTGGCGGGACAGTCCCAGCGACTGGGCGGACAGGATGCGGGGTTCGGGCAGTTGGGGGGCCGGGGAGCGGGGGCGGCCGGGTGTGCGGCCTGGAATGCGGGCGCGGGGACGGGCGGGTGTGCGGGCCGCGGCCGGAGTGTCACGGTCAGCCGGCCGGCCGGCGATCCATTTGAACAATCGGTTGAACACGATACCTATACGAGGGGGAACAGGTCGATGATCGGCCAGCCGCGCACGGTCGCCGTCTGGCGCAGCACCGGATCAGGATTGGTGGCTACCGGATGCGTGGCCATCTCCAGCATCGGCAGGTCGTTGCGTGAATCGGAATAGGCCCAGATCTCGTCGAAATCGTCCGGCGTCAGCCCCTGTTCTTGCAGCCATTCGCGCAGGCGGACGAGCTTGCCAGCCTGGAAGGTGATCGTGCCCTGGGGCTCGCCCGTGTAGCGGCCATCCTTCACCTCACCCTCGGCACCCAGCAGGTGCTGCACCCCGAACAGCCCGGCGATGGGGCGGGTGACGAAGGCGTTGGTGGCCGTGACGATGACGCACAGGTCTCCGGCGTCCAGGTGCTTCTTCACCAGGGCCAGGGCCTCGGCGTTCAGCGAGGGCCGGATGACCGTGTCGATGTATTCGCGCCGCCAGGCCTCGATCTCGTTGGCAGGGCGCCCGGCCAGAACGCCCAGCACGAAGCGCAGGTGCTCGGCGGGATCCAGCTGCCCGCGCTTGTACTGCTCGAAGAAGGCGTCGATGCGGGCATTGAAGGCTGCCACGTCGGCCACACGGCCAGTACGGCACAGGAAGCGCCCCCACTCGTTGTCGGAGTCGATGGGCAGCAGCGTGTGGTCCAGATCAAACAGGGCTAGTCTTCTCATGGGGGAATTCTATCGCGGTATGCGGCTTGTAGACCGTTCCATGGAGAAGTGTGCCGAATGGGGCGGCAAGGGCAGGCGGCTCCTCTGGCGGCTGCCTTTCAGCGGGTGTCGTGGATGGCGGTGAATGAGGCCCTGTCCGTCCTGTTCCCACCGTTCTGTCCCCTGTTTTGTCCTGAGCGCAGTTGCTCAGCTCAGTGGCTCGATTGTCGGCGGGACTGCTTTCGAGCCCCCGGCGGGGGCGTGTGTTTCAGTGATGCAGGCGATGGAAAAGGAGAAAACCCGGAAAGGGCGTGGGGATTTTTAAATGACCCATTGATTGATGCCCGTCAAAGTAATTGACAAAGACGCCATGGGGGTTGTTGAGGGTTGCAGTCCGGATTGATGGAAGTCGCTGAAGAATCAGCGTTTTCTTACATAGTGCATTTGTCCTTACGGCTGTTTCCGATATTCAGATAATGGGGTTAGGGGTTGATGTCATAATCCGTCGACTTTCAGAATGAAGGAGTAGACGAGATGAAGAAAACCTGCCTCGCTCTGGTCGCAGGCCTGATGCTGTCGTTCCCGGCGTTCGCCGAGATCACCGTTACCGACGTGAAGGGCCGTGAAGTCACGGTGCCCGATGTGCCCAAGCGCGTGGTGCTGGGCTTCTACTACGAAGATTATCTGGCTGTGGCTGGCCCTGGCGCCGCCGACCGCCTGGTGGGCCTGTCGCTCACCACCTGGAAGGACTGGCGGCCCAAGCAGTACGCGCTCTACGAGAAGGCTCTGCCCCAGCTTGCCAAGCTGACGGATGTCGGCACCACCGACGACAACACCTTCTCGGTGGAGAAGGTCATCTCCACCAAGCCTGACCTGCTCATCCTGGGCGCCTGGAACTACGACGCGCTGGGCGAGAGCGTCAAGCAGATCGAAGCGGCCGGCATTCCGGTGCTCACGCTGGACTACAACGCCCAGACGGTGGAAAAGCACGTGACCTCCACGCTGGCGCTGGGCAAGATCATGGGCCAGGAGAAACGCGCCCGTGAACTGGCCGACACCTACAAGGCGGCCTTTGCCGACATCGATGCCCGCATCAAGAAGGCCGGCCCCACCCAGAAGAAGGTCTACGTGGAGCTGGCCCAGAAGGGGGCGTCCGAGGTGGGCAACTCCTACGGAAACTCCATGTGGGGTGCCCTCATTACCCAGCTGGGGGGCCACAACATCGCGGAAGGGCAGGTCGGCAACTGGGGGCCGCTCAGCCCCGAGTACGTGCTGTCCCAGAAGCCGGACCTGATCTTCCTGGCCGGTTCCGAATGGCTCAACAAGCCCCAGTCCGTGCAGATGGGCTTTGGCGCCACGGCTGAGGTTGCCCGCGAGCGCATGGCCGCCTACCTGAAGCGGCCGGGCTGGAGCAACCTGCCGGCCGTGAAGAACCATGGGGTGCATGGCATCTACCACGGTGGCGCCCGCACGCTGTCCGACTACGTGTATGCCCAGTACGTTGCCAAGCAGCTGTACCCGGACGCCTTCAAGGACGTGGATCCGCAGCAGAACCTGCGTGACTTCTACGAAAAATGGCTGCCGGTGAAGGCTGACGGCGAGTTCATGCTGCCGTACACCCCGGTGGCTGGCGCCGCGAAGTAACCCTCCTGAGCCTTCCCCTTCCGGGCCCCCTGGGCGGCAGAAGCGCCCAGGTGAAGGCCTGGCGACCGGGCTGTGGGCACGCGGCATGACGGCTGGCAGGCCGCCCGATGCCCGGAGTGGGGAAGAGGTTCGCACCCGCAGGGGCATCCGGCTGCGTGCACGGATGCCGCCCTGCCGCATCCCGAATTCTCCTCATCATGAACCAAGCCGTTCCTGCTCCCGCCCGGCACGACGACTATCGGCGCGTCTCTGCCCGGCGGCTCCTGCTTATAGTCCTGTCCTGTGTGGTGTTGGTGGCGTTGCTGCTGCTGGACCTCACCACCGGGCCTTCCGGCATGCCCTTTGCCGATGTCTGGCGCGGCCTGATGGCCGGTCCGTCCGGCGAGGAACTCGACGTGGCCACCATCCTGTGGCAGCTGCGCATGCCGCAGACCCTGATGGGGGCGTTGGTGGGCGCCTGCCTGGGCCTGGCCGGCCTGCAGATGCAGACCATCCTGGGCAACCCGC
>ERZ772968.670-NODE-670-length-16876-cov-31.482373_pt1 | contig 16876 bp, 13 predicted proteins | sample MGYA00580674_ERZ772968 | MGnify/ENA primary metagenome ERZ772968 (study PRJEB29015, sample SAMEA2737940) | human oral metagenome | biome: human oral; feature: human-associated habitat; material: dental | place: China | collected 2138 ...
TGGCGAAGAAGAAGCACCGCAAGCTCCTGCGCAAGACGCGTCACCAGCGTCGCAACAAGAAGTGAGCGAGCGGAGGCCCGGCCTTTTGGTCGGGCCTCTCGTGTATCTGGGCCCCTATACTTGGGTGTTATGGAACGCACCATTATTCATGTTATGCGCCACGGTGAGGTGGACAATCCGAACGGTGTTTTGTATGGGCGTCTGCCTGGTTTTGGGCTGACGGAGCTGGGCCATGCGATGGCTGCTCGCGCCGCGGAGTACCTGGTGGATTCGGGTGCGGATATTACGCGTGTGATTTCTTCGCCGCTGCTGCGCGCGCAGTTGACGGCGGCGCCGACGGCGGCGGCGTATGGGCTGACGATTGAGTCGGATCCGCGTCTCATTGAGTCCGATAATGTGTTCGAGGGGCTGCCGGTGAATTCGAATCGGGCGATGCTGGCGAATCCGAAGTACTACAAGTACTACTGCAATCCGCTGCGTCCCTCGTGGGGTGAGCCGTATCGCGATGTTGCGTCGCGCATGAGCGCGGCACTGTCGTCAGCTTTGCGTGCGGCGCGGGGGCACGAGGCTTTGGTGGTGTCGCATCAGAATCCGATCGTGACCCTGACGCGTTTCGTGAATGGCCAGCCGTTGCCTCATTCTCCGAAGTCACGCCACTGCGCGCTCGCGTCGATCACGTCGTTCATTTTTTCGGGTGCGACGCTTGTGGGTACGTCCTACGCGGAGCCTGCGGCGGACCTCGTCGCGATTGCGAAGGATATGACGCCGGGGGATTCGCAGGCGGATCTGCGCCGCTGACCGTAGCGTCCGGGCTGACCGCAGCGGCGGGGGTATCGGGTCGCGCTGCGGTAGGGCGCGTCTGAGGCGTGCGATAAGCAGCGCCTGAGGTGGATGGTAACGGTGTCCCTTAGTGGGCCTCGTCGCCCGAGGCCTCGGTGGGGTCGGATGCGTCGCCGTCGGAGCGCTTGCGGCGCTCGCGCTCGCGGCGTTCTTCCTCGCGGCGCTTACGCTGGATGTCGCGCTCGAGGCGGAAGAGGAACTCGGGGTCGTCGTCGGGGGCGGAGGGGCGCTTGGGGGCCTGGGGCGTGCGCGTCTGCTTCTTTTCTGCGCGGGATACCCACCGCAGGACGAGCCACGCGATGGGGCCGATGGCGGCGACCGTCGCGGTGAACAGGATGATCATGAGCCATATCGGCTTGGCGATTTTGCCGGGCATCTCGTCTTCGGGCGTGCGGTGCCAGTCGGCAGCAGCGTAGATGGTGACTGCGAGCATTGCGACGACGAGGGCGATTCTGGCCATGCCCCTAGCATAGGGGCGTGGGGCGCCTCACGCTGGCGCGTTCACTCCCGGAGCAATCGGGGGCGTTCCGTGTGGCGCTTAGGCGCGCGTCACGCGGGGGAGCGCTACGTACGAGGGGGCGGCGCCCGGCGCGAGGACCGCGGTCGAGCCGGCCCGGATACCGTCGGCCACGGCCTCGTCGAAGGGCTTGCCGAGGGCCATCGCGGCCGCCAGTGCACCCACGCACGCGTCCCCGGCGCCGGTGGTGTCCACGGCCTCGCCGAGGGTGAGAGCGGGGCAGTGCCCGGCCTGGCTGCCTGACGCCCACGCAGCCCCATCCGCGCCCAGGGTGACCATGACGTGCTTGGGGCCGAGGCCTCGTAGTGCGCGCGCGACGCCGATCGCTTCCATGGGGCCAGAGGGGGCGGGCATACCGAGCGTGAGGCCGGCCTCCGTCTCGTTGACAACGAGGATGTCCGTGCGCGCCATGAGCGCGGGGTCCGTCGGGCGCGCGGGGGCGAGGTTGAGCAGGACGCGCGCGCCGAAGGAATGCGCCCATGCGAGGGCTTCGGCGTTGGCGCGCTCGGGGATCTCCGCCTGGAGGACGACGATGTCGGAGGGGGCGGGGAACAACGAGGCCTTGGCTGGTGTGATGCTCACGGTCGCGTTCGCGCCTGCGTCCAGGATGATCGTGTTCTCTCCCGATGCGGCCACCGTGATGAGTGCGGTTCCCGAGGGGCCGTCGGCCTCGCGCAGGTGCGTGACGTCCACGCCGTGGGATGCTAGGTCGCAGCGCAGGCGCTGGCCCGAGGGGTCTGAGCCGAGCGCGCCGACGAAGATGACGGTCGCACCCGAGTGTGCGGCGGCGGCAGCCTGGTTCGCGCCTTTGCCGCCGAGGCTGTAGGTGAGCGAGGTGCCAGAGAGTGTTTCGCCGGGGGAGGGGAAACGGTCGACCGTGACCGTGACATCCTGGTTGATGGAACCGACGACAATGACGCGTGCCATGAGCGCTCCTTTGCGATGGGATGCTCTATTGTGCCACGTCACAGTGGTGTCGTCGCGTATTGTGGCGGCTCCTTGTCGAAGTTGGTGGTGCGGGTTAGCCCATACGAAGTGTTAAGTGCAGCTTCATTCGCGCACTAGTTTCATGCAATACTACTAAATGGTTGATTTGTGGTGAACTAATCGCCGTGCGCACGCTCCGATTCTTCATCTCATCGCGAGCGGCAGGTCCCACCTGCCGCGTCACCACAGTCCCCTCACGGGTGATCCGAGGGGATGCCTCGGCCACCGCGGTCAACATGCGCACCGTCGCCACGGACGGCGAATACGCGGACGGACCCGCGCGCGTGCTCCTGCCGCTTCTCGGCATCTACGCCCTCGGCACCGTCTCCCTTCAAGGGTTCAACCTGGTCTACCTGCGCGTTGCCCAGGACATCGGCGCGGGGGACGCCTCCGGCCTGATCACCGCGATTCCCGGCATCATCCTCGGCGTCGCCTGCTTCCTCTACGGGACCCTCGGCGACTTCATCCCGCTACGCCGCATCGTCGACGTGGGCATCGCGCTCATCGTCGCGGGCTCGCTGCTCGGCTTCGCCTTCTCCTCGTCCTTGCTCGGTGTCATCGTGGCCCGCGCGCTCCAAACCCTCGGCTACCAGGCGGCCGCCTCCGCGTACATGATCCTGGCGACCGCCATCCGTGATCCGAAGAAACGAGGCCTCTACGTGGGCCTCATGTGCGCGGCCTTCCAGGGCGGCACCGCGATCGGTATGCTCTCGGGCGGCATGCTCGCCGACATCAACTGGGCGCTCCTCCTCCTCATCCCGCTAGCCGGCCTTGCGTGCCTGCCCATCATGGGGCGCCGAGTCCCCGCGCGCGCCCGCGCCGGACGCGTCGACGTCGTTGGCCTCGCGATCTTCTCCTCCCTGGCGCTCCTGCTCACTCTGGCCGCAGCGAACCCGCGCTGGTGGCTCATCGCCGGCCTCGTCCTCGGGGGCGTCCTCTTCTGGCGCTACATTGGGCGTGCGCGCGCCCCCTTCATCACACGCTCCTTCTTCACGAACGTGCCGTGGGCGCGCTCGATCAGCCTCATCCTGATTGTCTACTGCATGAACTTCACGGTCGCGCCCCTCATGAACGGCATCGGCGCCGCCTACTACGGGCTCACCCCCGCCCAGGTGTCCGTGCGTCTCCTGCCCGCCTACTGCGTCGCCCTGACCACCGCCATGACGTCGGGCGCCGTCATGTCACGCATCGGACGCGGGCGGACCGTGCGCGCGTGCATCGGCTTCATCCTGACGGGCACCGCCCTCCTCGCGCTGTGCATGAGCATGGGAACGTGGGTCATCACCGCCGCGATGTGCCTCATTTACGCGGGCTTCGGCGCCCTGTTCACACCCATCTACGACACCGTGTTCGCGACCGTCGCCCCCCGGACAGAATGGGCGCGCCGTCGCCATGAACGACCTCGCCATGCAGGGCAGCGCCGCGATCGGCATCGGCGTGTTCACGCCGTGGCTCGCCTCGGACGCATTCCGGGCTGTCGCCCTCGTCTGCGTCGTCGCCGCAGTGACCGGCATCGCGGGCGACTGGCTGCACGAATACCTGTACCGCCGCGGGCGCTGAGCTACTTTCTCACCCGCGGCGCATACGCGCGAGGAGCACGAGTGGTCGCGTTCCTCGGCGTGCGGTTGCTTGTGGCGTCATCCTTGTCCTGCCGGTGGGAGGTTGGGGTCGAACCAGTCGGGGATGCGTCCGGGCTGGTCGATCAGCTGTTTGGGATCACCGTTGGATCCATCTGAGGGGTTGCCTACCGTGTAGTAGTAGGTGGAGGTTTGCTCGCCCAGTCGCGTCGTCGCCGAGACCACGGCGTGGTACTCCTCGTGGGTCCACAGGAATTGGACGATATCAACTCCGTTGGAGGTCCAGCGCTTTTCGGAGAGCTCAAATCCGAGGGGGAGGAGGCGAGCGCTGTAGGTGTCGCGGATCAGGTCGGTGTCCAGCTCGGTAAAAAAGAACATGCGCGAGTGGAAAGAATATACGTTCTTTCCGTCATCCATGTAGGCAGCAATGAAGTAGTTGTCCTTGTATGCCATGAAGTTCTCGGCGGTGACGAGCTCATTACGTGCCGTGATGATGGTGGGCTCGAGGTCGTGCTGGAATGCCTCGACGGATTTCACCGGGGGGGCGCTCGGGGTCATGGATCCTCCAAGAAATGGTGCGCATGCGGCGCATGTGATAACTGAAAAAAGTGTGAGAAGGGCGGTGAAGAACTTCCTCATGAGGGCGGATTCCCTCCAATGACGCTGGCGATATCCTGGTTCGCCTGGGTGTCCTTCTGGAAGTAGCCGCTGTGTTGATCCCACGGTCGATAGGAGCTCGGAGCGGGACCGACGTCCCCTGAGAGGTGCTTGTAGCCATCCATCGTGTCGGGGTTCTTCCCGAACCAATCATCCGGTCCGACGCCCTGCACCACATCGTGAAGGTAGGGAGCAGCGCTCACATAGAGGTGTCCCTCAGGGACGTGGAACTCGCCCACGTCCTGGACGCCTGATCCGGGCGAGCCAAACTGGACAAGATCGTCGATGACGCCGTCTCCCACGAGTGTCGCGGCGATGCCCGCCGTGGTCGATCCATAGGAGTGGCTGGCGACGGTGATGTGGGCATCGCCAGCACCGTGCTCGCGCACAGCATCGATGCCGTTCAAGAAGCGTGCTAGCTTCGGTGCGCCGTTGTTAGCCATCCAGGTGTTTGATGCTCCGACGAGACTGCCTGGGGCGTCGTATCCGAAGAACTCGACCATCGCGACCTTTTCTCCGGGCTTTGCGGCCGCTTGCGCCGCTTGTCGCATGACTGTGGCGTGACCGTCGTAATCGAGGATGGAGCCGCCTTCGCCGTTCCCTGCGACGCTCGTCGTCATGCCGGGCACGATGACGCCGATGTGCTGAGAGTCGTCGGGGTTATTCTGTGAGACGGCCGCGAGTATATTTGGCCCGCTCGGGTCAAGCTGCATCAGGTAGCGGGGAACACCGTCGGACTCGTTCTTGAGGGTTGCGTCGATGTTATCGAGCGCTGTCACGCGGTCTTTCAGGCGTTTCTCTTCAGCGAGTAACCCGGCATTCTCAGGCGTCACGGGGATGGACGTGCCGTAAGTATCGTAGAACTGCTGGAGTTCATCCTCTGCCTGCTTCTGAAGGCGCGGAAGCATGATGCGGTTCGCCTGATTGCGCGACGTGTAGTCGACGCCCTCGAGGTTGCCGATGACGTCCGGATGCTGCTCGATCATCCACTGCTTGTCCTTCTCGGACAAGGCATTCCACCAGGTTGCTACTTGCTCAGGAGAAGCACTCTTCGGAGGTAGCGTCGGGCGACTTGAACCCGTAGCGGTGTAATGCACGCCGTTGTCGAAAGTTCCCTTATCGAGGGCTCTGATCATCGTCGCTAGCTCGAGGGCAAGAGCGTCGGCCTCGGCAATAATTGCGGCGATACGCTGAGTGATTCGCGCCAGGAGCTTCGTGCGGTTAAGGGGATCCTTCAGGAAATCGATGATTTCGTCAGCGACAGAACGAAGGAAAGAAGCAACTCCGCTCGTATCAATGTGGATGCTGTACGAATCCGCTAACTGCTTGACGTCTTCGACATCAGCCTTAATCTTGCTGATGCCTTGCACAGCTTCTGAAGCGATTTCACTCGCACCGATCAAGTAATTGACCAGGTCTTCGATGGCTTTGATGCGCTTACGGAGCTTATCCTGGGCGGCCGTTACGGTCCGTCCAGTGCCGGTCAGGCTATTGAGGTCGGCGACGAGGTCATCAGCAGCGGTCTGCAACTGCTGCTGCATGGAGGTGCACTTGGAGGAATAGTCCCGAAGGGGGGTGGGGTCCCATTGAAGAACGCTCAACCAGCTCACGGCTTCACCACCGAACCCGGGGCAACCGTGCCCATCTGGGCGTGCGCGCCCGGCGTGTAGGAATCATTGCTCATCCTGGCCTCCGCGTGAACGGTGAGTAATGCTGTGGGTCATCCTACCTGACAGGTGGTCGTTTTTCAGTGGCCGACGAGGCCTCGTGAGCGCGTGGAGCCCCGGCCTCGTCGATGAAAACCTACGCAATCACGAGAGCGATCGCCGCGAGGATACTCCACGACAGCGTGAAAAAACCGGTGTTGCGCAGGACCGTGATGAGCTCGCGACCCGAGGCGCCAGTGAGGACCGGCAGGCTCACGCCGACCGCCCATGCGCCCGCGCCCACGCCCAGCGCGCACGTCGCCAGCGGATGCAAGCCAACCCCCGCGCCGAGGGTCACGATCATCACGACCGGAAGCCACGCGCACGCCGCAAACACCCAGCGCGACGGGCGGTCCCCCAGGCGCACCGCCGCCGTCATCTTGCCCGACTCACGGTCCGTCGGAATATCTCGAATGTTATTGGCCATCAGCAGGGCCACCGACAGCAGGCCCAGGGCCGACGCGCTCATCCACAGCCACCACGGGGCCGACTGCACCTGGGTCCACGTCGTGCCCACGCACGCCAGCAGGCCAAAGAACACGAACACCATGAGCTCCGACAGGCCGATGCCCATATAGGCGTAGGGGTGCTTGCCGCCCGTATAGAACCACGCCGCGACCACGGCCGCGACGCCCGCAGCGATCAGCCACCAGGTACCAGAAATCGCAACCAGCGCCAGGCCCGCGACCCCGGCCAGCGCGAACGAACCCAGCGCCGCCGCCAGGACAGTCTTCGGCTTGGCGAGGCCCCCGCCCGTCAGGCGCGCAGGCCCCTTGCGATTATCATCCGTCCCGCGAATGCCATCCGAATAATCATTCGCATAATTGACCCCCACCTGCAGCGCCAGCGCCACCAGGAGCGCCAGGGACGCGCGCAGCGTGCTGAAGCCCCCCAGGTAGTGCGCGGCCGCTGACCCCACGATCACAGGTGCGGCGGCGGCAGGGAGGGTGCGCAGGCGAGCGCCTTCAATCCAGTTCGAAACGGAAGCCATGCCCACCAGTGTAGTTGGAGCGAGCGCTCGCCCGGGCAGAGGGTTAGCGCACCCACTCCCGTTCAGTGCCCGTGGCCTCGGCGGCGGCCTGCGCTGCGGCAGCGCGGTCGACCTTGTCGAACCCCAGGTAGGGGAGGGCCTCGACCGCCACAACCCGGCGGGGAGCCTGCGCGCGACCAATACGAGCCGCTGTGTGCTCGCGGACCGCGGAACCAAGCTCAGCCATCTCCAGCGAATCCGCCGGCACCTGCTCCGGAACCACCAGCGCAGTCACCACGTGCCCCCACTTCTCGTCCGGCGTCGCCATGATCCACGCGTCCGCCACGCCCTCGAACGAGCGCACCGCGCGGCGCACCGGCCCCGGTGCGATCGACAGGCCGCCCGAGACGATCACGTCATCCGCGCGGCCGCGCACCTCCACCGTCCCGGAAGCCCGGATAATGCCCAGGTCTCCGGTGAGCAGCCAACGGTGGCCACCCTCGTCGAAGAAAGGGCTCTCCGCGTCCAAGTAGCGGGTCATGAGCGTCGGGCCGTGGATCGCCAGGCGCGTACGCCCGTCCCAATCCACCGCGCGCACCGACGAGCCCGGCAGGGGCTTGCCGTCGTAGACGCAGCCGCCCGCAGTTTCCGTCATGCCGTAGGTGAGGTGCACCTTCAGGCCAGCCTCGGTCGCGCGTGCGAGCAGCTGCTGGTTGGTCGCCGCCCCGCCCACGAGGATCGCCGTCAGCGAGCGCATCGGCCCCACGACCTCCTCGCCAGCCTCGAGGCACTGGGCGAGCTGGGTTGGCACGAGCGACAGGTAGCCGGGCATGTCGTCCTGCGTGGCGCCCTGAATCGCGGGCAGGAGTGCACGGGGGTCGAAGCCTTCGGAGATGTCGACGATCTGCGGATTCGTCTCCGCGACCGCTGCTCGCAGCAGGATCATCGCGCCAGCGATGTGGTGCGCGGGCATCGCTAAGATCCAACGGCCCGGGCCATCCAGGGCAAGCTCGGTCGCTTTCGCCGAGGCCACGAGTGCCTCGATCGACAGGCCAACGAGGCGCGGGGAGCCCGCGCTTGACCCCGACGTCGGGACGACCAGGTCGATGCCGTCGAAGAAATGCGGATCGTGGTTCATGCGCTCGGCGAGGCCGGGGTAGCGGTCCGCCGGGAAAGCCTCCTCGGGGGGCGCCGCAGAGCCGCGAAGGGTTGCCGGGGGCACATCCTCAGGTGCGCGCAAGACGACGACCGTGTGCGGCGCCGGATGATTCGGGTCTGCCTGGCGCGCCTCGTAGAGTTCCACGAGCTTATGAATCGATGCATTCGTCAGAGCGACCGCACCAATAGAGGTGCCTCCGGGCACAACAAGAAGTCGCGGCGCAGTCATGATGAGCCTCCCAAAGTCGACGGCGAACGCATATGCAACCAGGATAAGCTCTTGCGTTCTCGCAGGTGGTGAGGGGCCTCGCGGCAATAATCACGTTTGTCGGTCGAAATGGCTAAAATGCGCCCAATTCCTTGTGGCAGATAACGCAGCTGAAAATTCAATGGAATCTCCACGTGGGCATGCATGAGGTTATACGATAGGACACGATGCTCAAAAAACTTTCCTTGAAAACCAGATGGGCGATTGGCGTCGTGAGCGCCCTCGTCCTCATTGTCGTCTGCGCCGGCATCGTGTATGCGGCCAACTACTCCGGACGTGCCCTGCCGGGCACGTCCGTCGCCGGTACGTCCGTCGCTGGCATGACTCGCGACCAGGTGATCGCCGCCGTCAACGAGCGCGCCGACGCCGCTACCGTCACGCTCACCGTCGAAGGCAAGACCACCGAGGCCTCGCTCAACGAAGCAGGTATCACGGTCCAGGCCGACGAGACTGCCGACGCCGCCATGAAGGGCGCAACGTCCTTTCCAGCGTTCGTCAGCGCCCTCTTCTCCGAGCGCGACGTCGAGCCCGTCGTCACCGTCAGCGAAGAGTCCGTCAAGAAGCTCGCCGCGGCCGCGAACTCAATGCTCACCTCGGACGTGAAGGACGCTGCGGTCATTGTTGCCGAGGACGGCGAATCCTTCACCTTCACGCCCGCGCAAAAAGGAAACGGCGTGTCCACCGAGGACGTCGCCGCCGCCGTCAAGCAGGCGGGGGCCACCCTCACCTCCGTCACCCAGGACGTGAGTGTGCGCGAGATGGAACCCTCCATCACCACCGAGAACGCCGAAGCCGCCGCCGAGAAGGCCAACGCCCTCCTCGAGACGAGTATCGAAATCTCCGACGGCATCGACACCTTCACCGCCAAGCGCTCCGACAAGGTCCAGTGGGTCGAATTCCTCACCAAGGCCGACGGCAGCCTCGACACGCCCTCGATCAGCATCGTCAAGGTCGCCGACTGGGTCAACGCCCTGGCCGCCAAGACCGACGTCAAGCCCGAAAACCGCGTCGACAACGTCGACTCCGAAGGCAACGTCCTGACCGTTGCCCGCGAAGGCAAGAAGGGCCTCAAGACCAACAACACCGAACAGATCACCAAGGACGTCGTCGCCGCCATGACCGACGGCAAGGCCTACGAGGGCCTGTTCCACTACGACGACGTCGAGCCCGGCTCTGAGACCAAGCATGTCGCCGAAGGCACCGAAAACCTGGTCTACCAGGCCGCCGAGGGCGAAAAGTGGGTCGACATCAACCTCACCGATGCCTCCGTCACCGCCTATGTCGGCGGCAAGGTCGCCGGCGGCCCCTTCTACATGGTCCCCGGTGCCCCCGACACGCCGACCGTCACCGGCACCTTCCACGTCTACCTCAAGTACGACGTGCAGACCATGCGCGGTGAAAACGCCGACGGCTCCAAGTATGAGACCGAAGGCGTCCCGTGGGTCACCTACTTCACCGGCTCCTACGCCATGCACGGTGCCCCCTGGCGCTCCTCCTTCGGTTGGAGCGGCTACGGCGGCTCCCACGGCTGCGTGAACATGCCCGTCGATGCCGCGAAGTTCATCTACGACTGGACCGACATGGGCGACACGGTGGTCGTGCACTACTGACGCGCGCCGTGCGCTGCTGATCGCCACTGAGCATCGAGGGCGGGCCGGAACCGAGAGGTTCCGGCCCACTTTGTCATGTCCGTGGCGGGTGTTTGTGGCCCCACGGGTGCCGCAGCCAGGCCCTGTTGGCCAGGTGGACCGGTGGCCTGAAACCGCGGTCGCCTTTGCTTGCTTGTGTCTGTGTGGGATTGAAACCGTTATCGCCTTTGCGGGTGGGAAATCGGCGTTTTTGCGCCGTGTTGGGCGAGTTTTGTCGCGGAAGTGCCGCTGGAGGGGCTGTGCTGGACGGCTTTTGATTGGAGGCGGCTTTGACCCACGCCGCGGCATACGGTGGGGCGAGGCAAGTCAGACACGGTAGTTTGCTCCTAATGGCAGCGGGCCGACGTGCCCGACCTCAACGTATGGCAGGTGCTCCATGTTCTTCTGTAACGATGCGCTACACCCCCACGGCAACGGCCTGGGGGCCGACGAGTGGTGGAAGGGCGCGGTCGTCTACCAGATCTACCCGCGCTCCTTCAAGGATTCCAACGGCGACGGCTTCGGTGACCTCGAGGGGATCCGTTCCAAGCTCGACTACCTGCAGGCCCTCGGCGTGGACGTCCTGTGGCTTTCGCCGATCTACGCCTCCCCGCAGGCCGACAACGGCTACGACATCGCCGACTACTACGACATCGACCCGATGTTCGGCACCCTGTCGGACTTCGACCGCCTGCTGGAGGGTGTCCACGAGCGGGGCATGCGCCTCGTCATGGACCTGGTCGTCAACCACTCCTCCGACGAGAACCCGTGGTTCGTCGAGTCGCGTTCCTCGCGGGATAACCCGAAGCGTGACTGGTACATCTGGCGCGATCCTCGCCCCGGGTGCGTGGGCGGCGAGGCCGGAGCTGAGCCCAACAACTGGGGGTCCTTCTTCTCCGGCTCGGCTTGGGCGTGGGACGAGGCCACGGGACAGTATTACCTGCATCTGTTCCACAAGAAGCAACCCGACCTGAACTGGGACAACCCGCAGGTTCGCGCGGCCGTCTACGAGATGATGAACTGGTGGCTCGACCGCGGCGTCGACGGCTTCCGCATGGACGTCATCAACCTGATCTCGAAGAACCCGGGCCTGCCCGACGGGATCGTCTACCCCGGGCGCGCGTGGGGCGAGGGCTTCCCGCACTTCTCGCAGGGTCCCCACCTGCACGAATATCTCGCGCAGATGCGCCGCGAGGTCTTCGAGGACCGCAGCGGCACCATGACGGTCGGCGAGTGCCCCGGCGTGCGCCGCGACAACGTCCTGCTCTTCACGGACCCGGCGCGGCGCGAGCTCGACATGGTGTTCCAGTTCGACCACGTCGACCTCGGCCTCGAAGCGGGGAAGTTCCATCCGCGCCCGCTGCGGCCCGGCGAGCTCGCCGACTGTTTGAGCGCCTGGCAGGAGGCCCAGGGCGAGGTCGGGTGGAACAGCCTCTACCTGGATAATCATGACCAGCCGCGCGCCGTCAGCCGCTTCGGTGACGAGGAGTGGCGCTACGAGTCGGCCACCGCCCTGGCTACCGCCCTGCACATGCTGCGCGGCACGCCCTACGTGTACCAGGGAGAGGAGCTCGGCATGACCAACGGCGTCTTCGGTGGCATCGAGGACTATCGGGATGTCGAGGCGCTGCGCTACTACCGTGAGGCGGTGGAGTCGGGGGAGAGCCCCGAGGCCGTCCTGAAGGGGCTGGCCTTCACCGGCCGCGACAACGCGCGCACCCCCGTCCAGTGGGACGCAAGCGAGAACGCGGGCTTCACGGAGGGCACCCCGTGGATCGGCGTCACCCCGAACTATCGCGAGATCAACGCCGCCTCCCAGGTCGACGACCCTTCCTCCGTGCATGCCTACTACCGCGCGCTCGCGGACATCCGCCACGGCCTGCCCGTCATCGCGGCCGGTGCGTTCGAGCGTATCGACACTCCCTCGCCCGCGATCTTCGCCTATCGCCGCACCCTCGGCGAGGCCGTGGCAACGGTCCTCGTCAACCTCTCCTCCCAGCCCGCCTCCCTCGGTGATGCGATGCGCGGGGTGAGCGGGGGTCTCCTCCTGGCCAACCGCGACCTGTCCGAGGAGGACCGGGGAGTACCGACAGTCCTGGAGCCATGGGAGGCGCGCGTCTACCTCACGTGAGACGGGCGGAGCCCCAGGATCGGCGAGATCCCCGGGCTCCGTATCGGGGCTGCCGACGAGCAAGGCTGCCCGATGAGCAGCTGCCGATGGGCGATGCCTCAGTAGTAGTAGGGGTAGTCCTCCCAGCGGGGGGCGCGGTGCTCGAGGAAGGCGTCGCGCCCCTCTTGGGCCTCGGCCGTCATATAGGCCATGCGCGTGGCCTCCCCGGCGAAGACCTGCTGGCCGGCCAGGCCGTCGTCGGCCAGGTTGAAGGCGAACTTCAGCATGCGGATGGCCTGGGGGGACTTCGTCGCGATGGTTGAGGCCCACTCCAGGGCGGTCTCCTCGAGCTGGGCGTGCGGGACGGCGCGGTTGATGACGCCCCAACGCTCGGCGTTCTGAGCGTCGTAGCGCTCGGCGAGGAAGAAGATTTCGCGCGCCCGCTTGTCGCCGGCCTGTCGGGCCAGGAGCGCCGAGCCGTAGCCAGCGTCGAAGGATCCGACGTTCGCGTCGGTCTGCATGAAGGCCGCGTGCTCGATGGACGCCACCGACAGGTCCGCGACCACGTTGAGGGAGTGGCCGCCGCCTGCCGCCCATCCGGGGACGGCCGCGATGACGACCTTCGGCATCGTGCGGATCAGGCGCTGAACCTCGAGGATATGGAGGCGTCCGGCGCGCGCGGGGTCGATCTGCTCGCGGCGCTGGGCGGTGGCGGCCTCGGGGTCCGCCCCCTCGACCTCGTAACGGTAGCCGTCGCGGCCTCGCACCCTCTGGTCGCCGCCCGAGCAGAAGGAGTATCCGCCGTCTCGCTCCGAGGGACCGTTGCCCGTCAGGATGACGGCCGCGACCGAGGAGGTCTGGCGCGCGTGGTCGAGCGCGCGGTACAGCTCGTCGACCGTCCCAGGGCGGAAGGCATTGCGGATGTCGGGGCGGTCAAAGGCGATGCGCACGACCGGCATGTCGGCGCCCTTGGGGCGGCCGTCCACCTCGGGGCCGCGCGAGATGCCGCGGTGGTAGGTGATGTCGGCAAAATCGAAACCCTCGACCTCGCGCCAGCGGGTCGGGTCGAAGGTGTCGGAGACGAAGGGGAGAGCGCTCATGTGTCGGATTCTAATCGACGAGGCGGTGGCAGGCGTCGGGGTGCGTGTGCTCGAGAGGGGGGTGGCGTTACCGATGAGTCTGGGCCGACAAGCTCATGTGGGGCTATGGGGTGCGCAAGCTAACCAAACGAAACAAAGTCTACTGCGCAGTAACCATTCTATGAGCCTTCTTGACAGGCGCAGCTGTGTTCTGTGAGACGCGCCTACATACCACGTGTCCAATCGCTCTAGAGAGTCTGTCACTTTGTCGCACTTACTGCGCAATGGATTACGAGGTGATGTGTGTAGGAGTTGTTGATAGTGCGAGGTTGCGTGATAATATTACCGGGAAGTAAGGAGTGTTCTTGTGAACGCAGCGCAGCAACCGACGCTCATGCGCATTCCGATGCGCACGCTCAGTCATCAAACGCGTTACGCCCTCGAAGGCGTCGACGACATCCTTGTGTACAAGATAGCGATGACGACGCGTTTCCGTGGCGTGACTTGCCGCGAGGGGCTCCTCCTGCACGGACACGCTGGTTGGGGAGAGGCCGCGCCCTTCTGGAACTACGGCGATCTGGAGTCCTCGCGCTGGCTGGCCGCAGCCCTTGAATCCGCTCGCCGTTTCCCGCCGGTGCCTCGGCGCAAGTTCGTGCCCGTCAACGTCACGATCCCCGTCATTTCGCCTGAGGAAGCCTACGAGCGCGTGAAGGCCTCGGGCGGCTGCGCGACTGCGAAGATCAAGGTCGCTGAGCCCGGCGTCAGCGTTGGGCGAGACTGCGCGCGCATCGCCGCCGTCGCCGACGCCCTGCGTGAGACCGTGGGCGGGCAGGCGATGATCCGCCTCGATGCCAACGGCGCGTGGGAGGTCGATCAGGCTCGCGAGGCCATCCCTGCAATGGCTGCGGCCGCCGGCGTTGTCCCCATCGAATACGTGGAGCAGCCCTGCCTGACGGTGGATGAACTGGCGCAGGTGCGCCGATCCGTGGACGTGCCGATCGCCGCCGACGAGTCGATCCGCCGCGCTGAGGACCCTCTGGCGGTGGCCCGCAAGGAGGCCGCTGACGTGGTCATCATCAAGGTCGCGCCCCTCGGAGGCGTGCGTGCTGCCCTGAAGGTCGCCCGCAAGAGCGGCCTCGGCGTGGTCGTGTCCTCCGCCCTCGAGACGTCTGTCGGCCTGTCGGTCGGCGTCGCCGCGGCTGCCGCCGTGCCCGGTGTGCCCCGGGCCGCGGGACTGGCCACCGCCTCGCTGCTGGTGGGCGACGTGACCCAGCCCCTGATTCCCGAGCGTGGCCTCCTGCCTGTGGGGCGCCTCGAGCCGGACCAGGACCTCATCGACCGCACTCCGGTCGACGGCGACCTCGTCTCCCGCTGGGGCATGCGCCTCGAAGGCATGGCTGAGCATCTGAGGGCGGGCTCCCGGTAGGCTGAGCGCATGCCCTCCGTCGATTCCGCCAGCGCTATCCTCTCGTCCCTGGATGCCCTGGGCGTCACGCACGTCCTGTACTGCCCGGGATCGCGCTCCGCGCCCTTCGCCTATGCCCTCGAAGTGGCTTCTTTCGGCGGTGACGCGCGCGCCGTCCTGGATGAGCGCAGCGCCGGGTTCATGGCCGTCGGCTTGGCCAGCACCGGAGCCCTGCCGGCCGTCGTCGTCACCTCGGGGACAGCCGTCGCCGAACTCGCGCCCGCGGTCCTCGAGGCTTCCCACGCGCGCCTGCCGCTCCTGGTTGTGAGCGCCGACCGCCCCGGCGAGCTGCGCGGCGTCGGAGCATCCCAGGCCACCGACCAGGCCGGTTTCTTTGGCACGCACGTGCGCGCGCAGGTGGACCTGGAACCCCAGGAGGCCTCGCCCTCCCTGGTTGGCCACCTCGCCCGCGCGGTCGCCGCCGCCTGCGGGGCTCCCAGTGGCACGCCTGGCCCCGTGCAGATCAACGTCGCCTTCCGTGATCCGCTGACCCCCGCGTCGCCCGCGTCCCCTTCAGCTTCCGGGGACGAGGCAGGGGCTTCGTTCGTTCCTCGTCCGACCCGGGTGCTGCGAGCCTCCGTGACGCCTGAGCGCTGGGAGGACGTGGTTGGACCTGCCGCCGCCGGGCTGATTGTTGCGGGTGAGGGGGCATCGCCTCGCGCCCGTGAGTGGTCCCGCGCTGCGGGCTTCCCGCTGTTCGCGGAACCGGCGTCGGGTGCGTGGAAGGGCGGGGGAGTGACCCCCTTCGAGCAGTCCCTCGTGGCTTCGTCGCTGGGGCGAGAGATCGACGTGGTCGTCGTGACCGGGCGTCCGACGCTATCCCGCCCCATCCACGCTCTCCTCGCGCGACCCGAGGTGCGCGTCATCCTCGTCGATCCGCACGCCCCGTGGGTCGACGTCTCGGGCAACGCCTCGGTCGTCGTCGCCGACCTCGAGCCCGCCCGGGAGCCGATCAGTGCTGCTCAGGCCGAGTGGGCCTCTCGCATACGCGACGCCGCTCGCGACGCAGGTGAGCGCATCGAGACTCTGCTCGCCGCCGGTTCGGGCCGGACCATGCTCGACCTGGCGCGAGCCGTCGCCGCCTCCACGAGCGGCCCCCTCGTCCTCGGCGCCTCCAACCCCGTGCGCGCCTTCGACCTGGCCGTCCCCACGTTGGAGGGACGCGTCGTCCACTCGAACCGCGGCCAGGCCGGGATCGACGGCACCATCGCGACCGCCGTCGGTATCTGCCTGGGTTCCGGATACGCGGGCGAGGCCTCGGCCCCTTCGGGCGAGCGCGTCAGCGCCGTCATGGGTGACCTCACGGCCTGTCACGACGCCTCTTCCCTCGCCCTGGCGGCGAGCGTGGGCGCCCACCTCGATATCGTCGTTGCGGATGACCAGGGCGGCGGCATCTTCGCCACCCTCGAACACGGGCGCGCCACCAGCCCCGAGGCCTACGACCGCTGGTTCGGCGTCGCGCAGGAAATCGACTACGAGGCGCTCGCGGCCGCGTACCACCTGGCCTTCGCCCGCGCCGACGAGCCTCAGGAACTGGAGTCGTTGCTCGCCCAACCCATCAGCGGCCCGCGGTTGATTCACGCGCCCGTCGAGCGCGGCGCGCACCTGTACGCGGCCGTCCGTGACGTGCTCTCCTGAGGGGAGAACGTTCGCTGTGAGGTTGAACGGTTTACAGGAAACTTCCAGGACGCTTTCAGTGGCCCTTTGAGGAGACGGCCCATACTGATGGACAGATAATGAACTGACACCAGAGGAAACCATGACTCAGCCACATATTCCGGCCCACGACGCCGATTCGGTGCGCGACACTCAGACGGCCTCGGCCCCCAGCTACCCGCAGCCCTCGACGGCTCAGGACTACTCGGCCACCCAGGAGCTTCCGGCCGCGCAGGACGCCACGCGCGAGATGCCCTC
>ERZ772968.672-NODE-672-length-16842-cov-25.914994_pt1 | contig 16842 bp, 14 predicted proteins | sample MGYA00580674_ERZ772968 | MGnify/ENA primary metagenome ERZ772968 (study PRJEB29015, sample SAMEA2737940) | human oral metagenome | biome: human oral; feature: human-associated habitat; material: dental | place: China | collected 2138 ...
TCCTCGCTTAACGATGGGTCGCGTAACAATACTCCCCACCAGGGTAGTTCACGCCCGCGCGCCCCGCCGGATGCGATGACTGTACGAAACGGACGCAAATAGGTGACAATAGTCGCATGAGCACTGTCTTCGACAACATCATCACGGGCGTCTGGCCCGGACGCTTCGTGTGGGCAGACGACCTGTGCGTCGCCTTCGCAACGATCGAACCGACGTCTCCGGGGCACGTCCTCGTCGTCCCGCGCACCTCCTACGAGGCGTGGACCGACGCCCCTTCCGACGTAGCCGCGCACCTGATGAAGGTGGCGCGCGCGATCGGCCTCGCGCAAAAGGCGGCCTTTGATGTGCCGCGCGCCGGCCTCGTCATCGCCGGCTTCGAGGTCCCCCACACGCACCTGCACGTGATTCCCCTGCGCGACGAGTCCGACGTTCTACTCTCGAAGGCGGCGCCCGCCACCGATGAGGAGCTCGATAGCGCGATGACGGCACTGCGTCAGGCTCTCCTGTCGGCAGGCCACGGCGCGCACGTGCCCCCATCGATGGGATCCGCTGCGCTCGCCTGAGTTCCGCCGCTCCCCTATTTTGTGCGCCCCGCGAGGGCGCGCCCAGCCCGCCCGGCCCCATCGGTCAGGTGGGCTGGGTCGTTTCCGGGCCTCGTCAATAAGGACGCGTCAGGAGCGAACGATCCCGTTGCCGGAGTGTCGCCCAGGCTCGTCAGTCACGGACGATGATGCCCGAGGCCTGGGCGGGATCCAGGAGAAGCATCTGTCCATCATCGAGGAGGACCGTCACCCCATCGGCGTCGGTCGCGATGACAGTGATGTGAGCACCGGGGACGAGGCCGATCTCTTCCCATGCACGAAGCGCCTCGGGGTCGCGGTCGGGCAGCCGGTCGATGATCCCCCCGGCCGCAGCGTCGAGTTCATCGAGAGGGCTGCCGGCGAGGCCATCACTGGAGCCATCGGCACGCGGGATCGGATCCCCGTGGGGATCGCGGCTCGGGTACCCCAGCACGCGGTCAAGGCGGTCGAGGAGCCGATCAGAGACCGCGTGTTCCAGGATCTCTGCCTCTTCGTGCACTTCATCCCAGGAGAAACCGAGGGCCTCATGCAGGTAAGTTTCGAGCAGGCGGTGGCGGCGCACCATACCCAGGGCGATCGCGCGCCCCTGCGAAGTCAGGCGTACCCTCCCGTAGCGCTCGTGCGTCACGAGGCCTTGGCGGGCCAGGCGCTGGATGTTCTCGGTCGCGGTTGAGGGAACGACGCCCATGTGTTCGGACACATCCTTGGGCTTGACACCATCACGCCCGGCCTCCTCGGCACTCCACACGAGCTTGAGAGTGTCCTCCACGACCGTGGAATATGCGCTCGACGCGTCCGACATGGCGTTCCCCTTTCATCTGAGGCCCCATTGTAGGTGTCCGGATACCACCCGCTCGCTGCGTGCGCCCATCGCACGACCCACCGGCTGCATGCCAAGCGTGCGACATAGGCCACGACGCCCCTGATTGACTTGCGCCAAGCGAAGCGCGCCTGTATATTTATCTCTCGGTTGCAAAACCCCCGCGTCATTAGCTCAATTGGCAGAGCAGCTGACTCTTAATCAGCGGGTTGAGGGTTCAAGTCCCCCATGACGCACAGCTTTCCCGGTTTCGGCTGGCGAAAGTTCCCGCGTCATTAGCTCAATTGGCAGAGCAGCTGACTCTTAATCAGCGGGTTGAGGGTTCAAGTCCCCCATGACGCACAGATAACCGGTGGCCTTCGGGCCGCCGGTTTTTGTCATCTGCGGCGCCACTACCCTGCCCACATCCCCTTGTTTCGGGTTATAGGACAAAACGTGGGTTATAGGACAAAACGTGTTGGTTTTGTGGTGATTTTTTGGCTTGTTGGTGCGGGAAAGCCGCTATTTTAGTTGGTCGTGCACGCCTCGTTCCTGCGCATACTGCATCGCGCCCAGTGCGCGGCCCCCTGAAAGCGCACGTGGGCCCAATAACTCGCACGTGGGCCCGACGATATGCGTGTGGGCATCGCCGCCTACACGCACATCTAGCGGTTGACGTGTGTATGTACGTATGAAGGGGTTGATGCGCGCGATCAAGGGCTAACGAGCGAGTGCGCAACGGGGCACATGGGGACCACCTGTACGCGAGGACCGCGCCTGAGAGAACACTCCATCCAGGGCTGAGCTCGGACAAGACAATGTGCATTTTATCGGCAACATGCATACTGGAAAACTATAAATCATAGCGTTTCATACGCACGCCAGCGATTGGGGAACATCATGAGGAAAAGCCGGAGAGTTCTGGCTACGGGCGCCGGTTTGGCTCTAGTCGCTGCAGGTACCGTCACAATCTTTGTGCCTCGCAGCGCACAAGCCGATGCGGAGCCCTTCACCCTCTCACAATACGTCTCATCAACAAGCACGACTGTGTGCAATGCCACCCCTGTGATCACGACCTATCACGGTACCGTCATTGTGGACATTCCGGCCACGACGCTTCTGGCAGGCCACGAGGCCGAAATCCGCGCTGCGGCTGCACAGGGACTCTCCCCTCATGACTCCGGCAGCAATAACAACCCCGATATCACACTGACCGTGAGTGTCCCCTATGCCGTCACGTTGGGGACGTCTCGCGCGAAATCTACCTCGTCCATGCTCGGCGACACCTCGTTCTCCCCGGGCGATGACCGCACACAGGTCACTGCGAACATTCAGCTCAAGGATCTGAGCTGGCAGCAGCTGCTCGATATCTACGATGCAGAGAAAGCCAACCCCGGCCAGCACACGATCAAGGTCCAGGTCCCCTATGCCGTTGGCACCACTGACCCCACGGAAGCTACTCGACTGGCCAGCGAACAGGTGACCGTGACAGGTACGTTCGATTTCTTCGCATCTCCGACCACCTCCGCTCAGGTTTTTAACTTCGACACGAAGACCCTGACGCTGGCGGAGTCGCCTACCGACTGCTTCGCGTCCGCACCGACCAGGACAACGCGCTGGGTTGATGAAGAAGACGGCCACGACTTGCAGCCCCCGAAGACCGGACTAAACTTCTTCCAGCCCGCAGGAATTCCGGACTACGAATTCTCCACCTGGGAGCTCTTTTCGGATCGCCTGACCGGTATTTACAAGTACAAGAAGGTTTTCGGCACCCTTCCGGTCAACGGTGATGACCCGACAATCGGCACCGATTTTAAGATCGGTACCGATGAGAACCCCCAACTCAGAAGGAAGAGATCCACGCCGAGAATAAGAACTCGCTTCTGACGATCGAGAACGTCGTTCACCTGGACGACCTTAGCGGCGGACGCATTGCGGATCGCCTCGAGAAATACGACGAGACTCCCACTGCTTGTGACGATATTGCGCTGAAGAATGCTCACTTGGGCTTCACAACGCAGATCACTCTTCCTACGCAGCTGAAGTTCTCTGACCCCTCGGCCATCTCGGTAACCGGGCTTCCCCAGGGCTTCTCAGCGAAGACCGTGGCAGTTGACGGACAGACCGCAACCGTCACCGTTGACTTCGATAACCCCGATCAGATCACCACTATTGAAGCCCTCAAGGATGCGATGGCTGGGCTTCAGGGAGAAGCGGTGATCACCATGAATAAGATTGCCTTCGCTGATTCCGCAACTGCCGATTCGGATTACACGATCGATCACCTCACGCAGGGAATCATCTCGGTTGATGTCGAGAAACAACTCGGCGCTATCGTCAGGCCCGGGTGGCCGTCACCCGCATGCCCTCCGACTATGGGAGACGACGACACTGTCGAACCGGCCGATCCTCGTTTTGTTGTTGGAACACTTTTCGATCCCCCGCCGCCGGTTTGTCCTCCTTCGGGCATCCTTCTGAGCGCCGGGTGGAGGGTACCCATGATCGGCCCTTCTGCCGGGTGGGATGAAGCTCCGCTCATGAAGCACCCCTGAAGTACACGACCAGTGAGACGCATCCCTACGTGACACGACTGTCCTTTAAGCCGGGTCCGACGCCTACACCGACGACGGTCACACCCTCGGCTCCTCCCACGCCCGCAACGCAGCTCGCCAAGACCGGTGCTCTCACCGGCGAGGTGCTGATACTCGCTACCGTGACAGGCGCTATCGGCGCCGCGACAATGCGGAGGAAACGCTCGTCATTCGCGTTTCACAGCCCGAGGCGGGGGTGCCGGTCATCCACCGGCACCCCCGCCTTATTTGTGTTAACGGACAAAACGTGTTGGTTTTGTGGGGACTTTTCGGCTTGCTGGTACGGGAAAATCAACATTGAAGGTGGTTGTTTCATCATGGTGATATGAACATAGGCGTTGTGAGTCTTTGTGGCAGTTACGGCCGTTCAGCCCAATCGTCGATGAGGTTCATGACGTCATCTTCCTCGACGGCATCCATCTGGGCCGAAGCACTGTGGTCCTCATCGCCCACACACCCGATTGCGTGCCGGGCTGGGACGCGACCGGGAGCGAGAATTCTCAGGTCCGGGAAGCTCTCGTGCCAACGAACGGTGACCAAGCACAACCCCAAGGAACAGCAGCCGAGCACGATACCGACCGATAGCGAGGCCGGGGCACCCCGCAGGTAGCCCCGGCCTCGTCCTTCAAGCACAACGTGTGGCTCATCTCTATCGAATTACCACACCGGTTCTTGTCGCGGCGATTGGCATCACCGCTCCAACATGTCAGGCACGCGCTCTTCTCACGGTGATAGCACCTGCACCCAGAAGCGCGAGGACGCCAGCCTCGCCAGCAAGAACCGCCGCATCACTGCCTGTCTTCGCCAGCCCGTGGGAGGGAGCAGGCTTGCTCCGAACCGGAGTCACGGGAGCAGTGGGTGTCACGCCAGCGGGAGTCTGAGGAGTGGGAGTCGCGGGGGTGGAAGGCGTCCACGGCGTGGAAGGCGTTGACGGTGTAGAAGGAGTAGACGACGTGGAAGGAGTAGAGGGGGTGGAAGGAGTAGACGGGGTAGAAGGTGTGGATGGAGTAGACGGCGTGGACGAACTAGTTTCCGGCGTGGGCTGCGCAGCGATCTTACGGATCACAATGTCCGTATCGACGCCGACAGCGCGCGCGTTCGCAAGATCGTTCGGATCAACCGTGCGAGCGGCCGCATCGAATCCTCGAATCGTTTGGCCCGGGACGGCTTCGTATCCCTCGGGCAACGCCGGGAGCGCCGTGAGCGCGGCGCGCGACGGGTCATTCTGGTCGTTACCGTAGGACTGTGCCGCGTGCACGGTGCCGTCGGTGTCAACGAGACGAACCTTACCGAGGGGTGAGTAAAAGACCTGGCACGCAAAGTGCAAGTCAGGCTGATCCGGATCGAAGTTCATTGCAGGAGCGCTCACTTCCAGCGTGTACTGGCCGGCGACGACGGGACTGGGAAGCACGGGGAGCCCACCGGCCCCTTCGCGCGGAGTGTACTCCTGGCAGGGTTCGCTGATGGTGCCGTTTTCATCGGCGAGGTAGCAGGTCGCCGGTCCCGCGACGTCCGCAGCATAAGTGGGTGAAGGCAGAAGGGCGGGAAGAGCATCGGCACCAAGGGCAGCCGCTACGACGAAAGAGCGCGACATTGACGGGATACGCTTGGAAGATTCCTCTCCATCGATGGTCAGGTTATGAGCATTACATGACCGAGTATCTGCATTCTGGTCTACAAGCTATGCCCAGTTTTTCGCCAATCCAGCGCACCCCGATGTAATGGACGCCTGGTCAGGGGCCACATGATACCGCTCATCATCAGCGGCGTTCCCCCGGGGACCAGGCAGCAACATTCTCGGGCATAATGGGACGAGGCCGGGGCACCCCCGTGGGTAACCCCGGCCTCGTGCCTCCGATTCACATGAAATCAGTGTCCCGGCCAGCTGCGGATCGACGTCAGAGCGGCGACAGCGTACCGGTCCCACACGCGCCCACCAATCCGCACGGCAGCCTCAAGGACGAGGACCGACCAGACGATGCCAACGACGTAGGCGACCCAGTCGGGAACCACGCCAAAGGATGCCAGCACGAGCAGCACGTAGGATGGAATCTGCAGGACCGCGGTACCCGCGAAGCCTACGAGCTGCAGCAGCATCGTCATCAGGAACGACCCGGTACCCTTCGTCGCCAGCGGCGACGTACCCGGAGGCTGCACCGGGTAGACCCATCGCGCATTCACGACGAGGGTCGTGGCGGCCGCCCCCGCGAAGAGGACGACGCCCATCACCTGGTGGAACATGAAATCGGAGGCGCTCGCACCTGCCACAGCATCATGAATGAGATAGCCGATGACCTGGGGCACGAACACGATGAGCGACCCCACGAGGCGCCCACGACGTTCCTCACGACCGCTCATCCCCGACGACACCACGATCCAGGCACCCGTCGAATCATATTGCATGAGCGCGCCGGTCGTCAGGCCCGTCGTGATGGGCACCAGGTAGAGGAAGATGCCCGACGTGAACTCGAATGACTGCCCCTCGGCCGCCAGCCGCCCCATAAAGATCGCAACAACCGGGAACAGCAGCGCAAGCACCATGTTCATGTTCAGGCGCGTATCGACGATCCAGTAGCGCAGCGTACGCGCGGCCAGGGAGGCGCTGCGCACCCCGAGGCCCAGCCGCGTGAACAGGTCAACGCTGCGCAGGCCGGCGGCTCGCGACTGGGCGGAACGACGACCGCGCTCTTCCTCTTCGAGGGACTCGTCGATGAGGTGGCGCCCCTCGTCGATGGCGCGCTGAGCGTCAGCACTAATCTCACCGGCGTATCCACTCATGACGGGGCGCAGGACCGCCAGCCAGGCACGCCAGCCGGCGAGCGCGGTCGCAACCACGATGAGCCCGCGGAGAGCCGCCGCCACCCATGCGCCCTCAAGCAACGAGGCAACAACCCCGAAGGGAGCGCCGAAGGGCGTCCAGAGCGCGACGTTCAATCCCGCCTGGAAGACCTCGACGGAGAAGTTCTGACTTAACACAGACATCCAGTAGCCCATGGGGGTCAGCACCATCATGAAGACGACGGCACCCAGGACGGTCACAGCGTCTTTCTTTCCCGAGGTGTCGAGACGCACCGCGAACCAGGTTCCGACCGCACGCGCCCACAAAACCGCGAGAGGGAGCGTCACGAGACCAGCGATGAACCAGCCGAGCGCCTCAATCCACTGGGCGCGCCACAGGGCGAACCAGACGGGCAGGAAGAGCACCATGGCGGACAGGAGACCGCCGGGGCCCACTGCCGTCGCCGCGGCCAGGCCCGCACCAAGGCGCCTACTCGGTCCCACGTAGGGCGACAGGCGCACGGGGTCCACCGAGTTATCCATCGACGCGAAGATGATCGGGAGGACCAGCCAGAGCAGGAAGACAAAGGGGCCAGCGATCGGCATCACCGACGAGGCCTGGGGCGCTTCATCGGACTGCGCGAGGAATGCGGTGCCCACGAGCGCGGAAGTATAAATTGCGCCGAAGTAGAGGACACCGAGGACGGCAAGAACGAGAACGACCGTCTGCTTGCGGACAGTGTTCCAGATGATCCGGAGCTTGAGGCGAATCAGTTGCCCAACCACGACAGACCTTCCTCAGCGTGGACGCCGCCGACCAGAGCGGTGAAGCGCTCCCCCAGGTCCCCGCCCTGGGCGACCTCGTCGGTGGTTCCGGCGACGAGCACACGCCCCTTGTCGATGATCGCAACGTGGGTGCACAGCTGCTGGACGGTCGCCATCACGTGGGAGGACAGGATGACTGTGCCCCCGCGCTTGGTGTAGTCGGTGAGGATCTGGCGGATGTTGGCCGCAGAGACGGGGTCCACGGCCTCGAAAGGCTCATCAAGAACCAGGACGCGCGGGGAGTGAATGAGGGCGGCGGCCAGGGCGATCTTCTTCGTCATGCCCGCCGAGTAGTCGCTGATCAGCTTCTTCCCGGCCTCGGCCAGGTCGAGGGCTGCCAGGAGCTCCTGAGCGCGCTCGCGGGCGGTGGACGCGTCGAGGCCGTGGAGCATGCCGACGTGGACGAGGAAGTCCGGGCCGGAGAGGCGGTCGAGGAGGCGCATGCCGTCGGGCATGACGCCAAGGAGGGCGCGTGCCTCCTGGGTGCGTGCCCACACGTCGACACCGTGCACATAGGCCGTGCCTCGGTCGGGGGTGAGCAGGCCAGTGGCCATGGTCAGCGTCGTCGTCTTACCTGCGCCGTTAGGCCCGACGATCCCATAGAAAGAGCCGGTGGGGATATCGAGGGACAGGTCCGCGACGGCGATGAGGTTGCCATAAACCTTGACGAGGCCTCGGATCGCCAGTGCGACATCATCCCCGACGGGGGTGGCGGGTACCGCAGGCGCGGCGGGCTGCGAATCGGACACGAGATTCTCCTTCAGGCATTGAAATACCTCCCCATTCTACGAGAGATACAAGCCAACGCTCAGGAGCACATCCCAAGAAGCAGACGTCACAACCGGCAGGAAAAGTTAGCGGGCGCTAATAATGACGATCAGCCCCTGCTCCGGTTCGTACGTCCATGTGGCCTTGTAGGACCCCCACTCCTCCGACTGGGTGCCATCAATTGCGCGGGTCACATACATGCGTTCTTTCACCGACGAAGGGGTGTCAAGCTTGCGCAGAACGCACTGGAAAATCGGCGTCGTCAAACCATTACCACTGTCATTGAAACCTTCAAGGGTAAGCGACGTCTGATCGCTGGCAAGCCGGGCATAGACGCCTCCCGCATGACAAGAATCGACGGCTCCCGAAAGGCTGCTAGAAACGGACGAGCGCGTCATGTAGAGGCCTGCAACAACAGCCGTCACAAGGAGGAGAGCCGAGAGGAAGCCAAGGAGGAACATGACCAGGCCATGGTGTCGACCGCTACGACGCGCTGGGCGTTCGCGACGATCCAGCCGCGATTCGATGTGACCGGTGCGGCGAGCTTCAGCCTCGCGCCGCGACGCACCTCCAACGTGAGAAGATCGCACGATTGCCTGCTCCGACGACGATGCCTCGACAATCGCACTGTACTGCCCACCATTTCGCTGCGCGGGCGCACCCACAACGCGCATGGTGGTTCGACGCCAGTCACTATGGACAGGAAGGCCGGAGCGCTGATCACCCTCGAAGGCCACCACAGCCTCGTCTCGATCCGCATACTCGCGGGCAGGAGTAGGAGGCTGCACGACGTCCCCAGCCTGCGCGGGAGCGCCGTCGCGCACCACCGCCTTCTGCTGCGCCACCGTGACAGCATCCTTCGAGGGACGGGAAGCATTCGACGAGCGAGGCGTAGCGGTCGCCTGTCGCCGAACCACCGCAACCTCGGCGGTAATGACCTGCTCATCAGAGGAGACAGACTCGGGCACGCGGGCCATCGTGGGCAGGCTCGGCTGCTTGCGCGCACGCGCAGGTGCAGCGTCGACCGGATAGTCCTGCGCCACCTGTCCCGCACCGATTCGATACGCGTCAGGCGTCGTAGCCGCCATAAGTTCTCCACGAGTAACTAGCTGTCAGTTTCTTGACAATCACATGCGCTAGTTACTGCGAAAGCAGCCGATCAGTCGATACCGAGAGCCTTACGCAGGCGGGTCACGTGGCCGGTCGCCTTCACGTTGTACTGAGCCAACGCCACCGTCCCGTCCGGGTTGACAACCACGGTCGAACGGATAATGCCCACGTACGTGCGGCCGTAATTCTTCTTCTCACCCCAGGCGCCGTAAGCCTCGAGAATCTTGTGGTCCGGGTCCGAGGCCAGCGGGAAGGTGAGAGCCTGCTTCTCCGTGAAACGTTCGAGCGCGGCCATCGAGTCGGCGGACACGCCGATCACCGAGTATCCCGCTCCCTGCAGGGACACCAGGGAATCGCGAAAGTCACAGGCTTCCTTCGTGCATCCGGGCGTGGAGGCCTTCGGGTAGAAGTAGACGACGACGCCTCGCGATGAGGCAGCGAGAAGATCAGACAGGGACACGGTTCCCTGGGTGGTCTCAGCAGTAAAGTCCGGGGCCTGCTGGCCAATGTCCAAAGCGCTCATGACCTCAGTCTATCGAGGGCTACTCCCCCGGTGCGACCGGGCACGAGCTTTTGTGCGCGAGATGGGACTCGAACCCACACGTCAAAGACACTGGAACCTAAATCCAGCGCGTCTGCCAATTCCGCCACTCGCGCGCGCACACTAGTGTAACGGATGCGGGCGAGGCCGTCCGCATGCCTTCGCCCACGTCCGCGCCGACGTGGCGCGAGGCCTTAGCACCCAGTTGCGTCAATGGTTCCTTCGCCCAGGACTCGACTGCCCCGATAGACAACCATCGACTGACCGCGGGCGACGCCGCGCGCACTGCTTGCGAGGACGACACTGATGGTTCCAGCGTCAACGTCGCGAGTGAGCGACGCGACAGGAATGGGCGTTCCGTGCGCGCGCAGCTGCACGAAAAGGTCGGTCGCGTCGGAGCCATCATCATCCAACGCGAGCCAGACGGCATCCGTGGCCGCAATCCGCGAGATGGACAGGAGCTCGGAGGCACCCACAACGACCTGGTTGCTCTCCGGCCTGGTCTCGAGGACGTAGCGCGGACGGCCGTCGGGCGCGGGCGCGCCGATGCCGAGGCCTTTACGCTGGCCGACGGTGTAGTTCCAATACCCCTCGTGATGACCGAGTACCTCACCGTCGGGGGTGATGATCTCACCCTCAGCGGCACCCAAATGGGAGCGCAGGAATCCCTGCGTGTCGCCGTCGGGGATGAAGCAGATGTCGTAGGAGTCCGGCTTGTTGGACACGCCCAGGCCCAGGTTCTCGGCCTCGGAGCGCACCCACGCCTTGTTGGGAGCATCACCCAGCGGGAGGACCACCCGCGTCAGTTCCTCGGGACCCATGACGGCCAGGACGTAGGACTGATCCTTCAGGCTGTCAGCTCCGCGGTGCAACTCAGGCCCCGCCACCCCGTCCTTGATGGCCGCATAGTGGCCGGTGCACACCGCGTCGAAGCCGAGTACGCGGGCGCGGTTGGCCAACTCTCGAAACTTCACGAACTCATTGCAGCGCACGCAGGGGTTCGGGGTACGCCCTGCCTTGTATTGGGCGACGAAGTCGGTGATGACGGTCTGCTCGAATTCGCTCGCGAGATCCCACACGTAGAACGGGATGCCGATGATCTCCGCGGCGCGCGCAGCGTCCCCCGCGTCCTCAATCGAGCAGCATCCGCGCGAGCCGATGCGGCACTCCTGGGGCTGGGAGGACAGCGCCATGTGGACACCGACGACGTCATGCCCGGCCTCGACGGCTTTCGCGGCGGCGACGGCGGAGTCCACGCCACCGGACAGTGCTGCCAGAACTCGCATCTAGCGTTCCTCGTTTCGTTCGTTGCGCACGTGGGTGATGCCGTCCAGGGCGGCACCCGCGCGGATCGCCATCGGCAGGGCGGCCAGGAAGGAGTCGATGTCGTCGCGCGTCGTCTCATGACCGAGAGAGACGCGCAGGACGCCGAGCGCCTGCTCTTCGCTGCGTCCCATCGCCATGACGATGTCGGATGGGCGCGTCACCCCCGCGTGGCAGGCGGACCCGGCGGACACGGCGATGCCGGCCATGTCGAAAGCCATAAGGACGGCCTCCGGGCGGGCGGTGGGTAGGGAGAGGTGGATGATTGCACTCGACGAGGCCGACTCCCCCACCGTCGCGCTCACGCCGTCCGGCAGGTGGGAGCGCAGGTAGGCGCGCAGGTCCGCCGCGCGGGTCGTGAAGGCGGCGCGCTCGGAGACAACCTCGGTGAGGGCGGCGGCGAGTGCGCACGCACCCGCGACGTCTGGCGTGCCCGAGCGGATCGAGCGCTCGTGGCCGCCGCCGGGACGGTCCGTCGTCACGGGAATGCCGCGCCGTGCGACAAGCACACCGGTGCCGGCAGGTGCGCCGACCTTGTGACCACCCACGGTCATGAGATCAAGGCCAAGCTCGAAGAAGGACACGTCCAGGATCGGGATCGCCTGGGCTGCGTCTGAATGTGCGAGGCCACCGCTGGCATGAACAAGCTCAGCGAAGTGCGCAACCGGCTGAATGGTGCCAATCTCTGAGGATACGAGCGTCATGGAACCAAGCGCGAGACGCCCGTCCCACACGGCGGGTGCCTCATGACCGGAAACGGCAGGCAGGACCGACACGCCACCCGCATCCACGGGCAAAATCTCCCAGTCAAAGCACTCACGCGACGCGACCTCGCACTGGTGGGCGACCGCGTCGTGCTCAAGGCCCGAAACGACGATGAGATCGCGACTGGCATCGCGTCCGCGCATGCCGCGGGCCGCAGCCATCACGCCGAGAGCGTCGGACTCAGTGGCGCCGGACGTGAAGATGACCTCGTGGATGTCGACCCCGAGAGCCGCGGCGACCTGCTCGCGGGCGTCGTCGAGCATGCGACGGGCCCGCCGCCCTCCGAAGTGGAGGGCGGCGGGATTGCCAGGGGTGGCAGCCAGGTCACGCTGGGCGCGCGTCCACGCCTCGAGGGCGCACTCGCGCAGCGGCGTGGTGGCCGCGTGGTCGAGATAGACGCTCACGCCTGGGAGCGCGCCTCCTCGATGGCGGCCAGGGCCGCGGGCACGACCTCGGTCACGTCGCCGACAACACCAAAGTCCGCGATCTCGAAGATCGGGGCATCCGGATCGTCGCACACGGCGACGATGTGAGCGGAGGACTGCATACCCACCGTGTGGTGAATAGCGCCGGAGACGCCCAGGCCGAGGTACAGGTTCGGCGTGACCGTCAGGCCCGTCTGGCCGATCTGCTCGGCTCGCGGGGCCCATCCCTCGTCACAGGCGACGCGGGTCGCGCCCACGGCACCACCGAGCGCGTCGGCGAGCGAGCGAACCAGCTCGAAGTCACCGTCCACGCCGCGGCCACCACACACCACGGTGGAGGCGTCAGCCAGGGACACGCCTTCCTCCTCGTCGGGCACGCTGGAAACAACCTGAATCGAGGAAGCCTCGGGGCTCAGCTCGACGGACAGAACCTGCGGGGTCAGGGCGACGGGAGAGGCCACCGGGGCCTCGTCGATGACGCCGGAGGCGATGCCGACGATCGGAGTCTGTCCCTCGAGGACGATGCGCATCGACCAAGAGCCGCCCAGGGCAGTCTTGCCGATCTGGAGGACGCCGCCGTCGAAGCCAACGGACGAGGCACCGGAGACCACGCCGACCTCGGTGAGCGCGCCGACGCGACCGGCGATCTCACGGCCGCGGTAGTCCGAGCACAGGAGCACTAGGCCGAAGCTGGCGGTGGCCAGCGCGGAAACAAGCGCGTCGGAGGCCACGACCGAGGAACGCGCCGAGTCACCCAGGTCGGCGTGCAGCAGCTGGGTCGCGCCCAGCTCAGACAGTGCTGCCACGTCGGGCGTGGCGGCCAGGGACAGGGCGACAACGTCTGCGCTGGTCAGGGACGCAGCCAGCGTCACGGCCTGGCGGGCCAGGGGCGTCAGGTGATCGCCCGCCTGATCGGCCAGAACAAGAATCGGGGAACTCATCTGCTGCGTCATGTCACTTCACCACCGAAAGGATGTAGTCGGCCAGAGCGCGCCCGCCCTCGCCGGCGTCCTGAATGATCGTGCCCGAACCGTCGCGGGTGTTCTCCTCGCCGTGGGTCACGGCGGTCAGCGCGCGGCGCATGACGAGGCCCTCCCCGCCGGGAACCTCCACAAGGTCGTCGATGCCCCACTGGTCCAGGGGCTTCTTGCGGGCGGCCTTCATGGCAGCAAAGGCCGGGTAGCGCGGCTCGTTGATCTGGTCGGTCACGGAGACGACCGCGGGCAGCGCGGCGCGCACGGTCTCGGTGTAGCCGTCGACGGCGCGTTCGATCGTCACGGCGTCATCCGAGACGCTCAGGGAGCGTGCAAGGCCCAGCAGGGGCATGTGCGCCTTGGCGGCCAGTGCGCCGGGCAACATGGAGGTCATCGCATCCAGCGACGCCATGCCGGTGATCACCAGATCGACGGGGCCGCACTCCTCGCTGATCTTCGCGATCGCGACGGCCAGGACGGAGGCGGTCGTAATGACGTCGGAGCCCTCCAGGAACTCATCAGACACGATGTAGGCACGGTCCGCGCCCATCTGCAGGGCGCGCATGAGCGAGTCCTCGGCGTCCTCGGGACCCATCGTCAGCGCGACGACCTCAGCCTCGCGGCCTGCATCCTCTTCGGACTCCTTGAGCTGAACGGCAGCCTCAATGGCGTTCTCGTCCAGTTCGTTGAGCACATCGTCCTCACCGCGCACCAGGCGACCGCCCTCAAAACGGCGTTCGGACTGCATGTCGGGGACATGCTTCACACACACGACAATTCTCATGCCTTCTAGCGTGCCACATTCCGCGCCTCACGCCCATATATATGAGGGTTGCCTCACCAGCGCGTGCCGCTGTTCATAGCCTCTCCCAGTTCCTAATCCGACCGCTTAATTAACGGTCACGTATGATGGATAGTGGCTGCATCTATCAGGCTTGGGTGCAGTCAATAATTCGTCAGAAAGAGGCACTCTTTTATGTCCGAGCGCTCCGGCTCGCCTTGCGTCCCCACCGTGCGTGTCACCGAACCGAACCCCGTCCCCTCCCGCCTGGGAGTTTTCCGTTCGGGCGACGGGCTCGATGTGTCCGTGGTCGCGCGGGGCGCGTCCGGCGTGGATATGTGCATTTTCGACGAGGCCGGGGCTGAGACACGCTACGCCCTGATCGGCCCCCATGCCGGCATCTGGCACGGTCACGTCCCGGGCTTTGGCGCAGGCACCCGCTACGGCTTCCGCGTTCATGGTCCGTGGGATCCGGACGGCGGCAAGTTCTACAACTCGCACAAGCTCCTCCTCGACCCCTACGGCCGGGGTGTCGACGGCGTCGTCGATATGAAGCCTGGCGTCTACGCGCACTGCGTCGACGAGGATCTCTACCCCTCCGAGTACCCGCTGCGCCGCTCTCCCATTGACTCCGCTGCCTACATGCCGCGTTCGGTCGTCGTGGAGCCCTCCTTCCCGATCGAACCCCAGCCACATACGCCGTGGGAGACGACGGTCATCTACGAGATCCACGTCAAGGGCTTCACGAAGAACATGCCCGGCGTGCCCCCACAGTTGCGTGGCACCTACGCGGGACTGGCTCACCCGGCTTCCGTGTCGTATCTGAAGGACCTGGGCGTCACCGCGGTCGAGCTGCTCCCCGTGCACGCCAAGTGCGACGAGCCTTTCCTCACCGAACGCGGCCTGACGAACTACTGGGGTTACTCGACCCTCTCCTTCTTCGCTCCCGAGCCCTCCTACGCGACCGAGGCCTCGCGTGAGCGCGGCGCCCAGGCGGTCGTCGACGAGTTCCGCGGCATGGTCTCTTTGCTGCATCAGGCTGGCATTGAGGTCATCCTCGACGTCGTCTACAACCACACGTGTGAGGGTGGAGACGCCGGCCCGTCTCTGTCGTGGCGCGGCCTCGATTCCGACCTGTACTACCGCCACACATCCTCGCGCCCCGTCCAGGCGATCGACGTGACGGGCACCGGTAACACCATGAACATGGATCACCCGAAGACCATTCAGATGGTGCTGGATTCGCTGCGCTACTGGGTGCGAGAAATGGGCGTGGACGGCTTCCGCTTCGACCTGGCGGCCACGCTGGGCCGTTTCGCGACCGGTTTCAGCCCAATGCACCCGCTCCTCATCGCGATGGCCACGGACGATCTGCTCGCACACGTCAAGCTCATCGCCGAGCCCTGGGACGTGGGCCCCGGCGGTTGGCAGACGGGCAACTTCCCGGTCCCGTTCTCCGAGTGGAACGACCACTACCGCGGCGCTCTGCGTAACTTCTGGCTGGCCGACGTGCGCGCCCAGGCCTCGGGCCATGTCGTGTCGGGTCCCAACGACCTCGCAACGCGTCTGTCCGGCTCCCAGGACGTGTTCGAGCACGGGCTGGGTCGCCTGCGTGGCCCACGCGCCTCGATCAACTTCGTGACGGCCCACGACGGCTTCACGCTAGCGGACCTGACGGCTTACGACCGCAAGCACAACACCGCGAACCTGGAGAATAACCGCGACGGTTCGGACGACAACCGCTCGTGGAACCACGGCGTCGAGGGTACGCTGGCTGTCAACGCCACGCACCCCAACGCGATGACGCCCTACGCGATCCTGTCCGACATGACGATCGCGGACCTGCGTGCGCGCTCTCAGCGCAACATCCTCACGACGATGTTCGTTTCTTCGGGCACGCCCATGCTCACGGGCGGCGACGAATTCGGCCGTACCCAGTACGGCAATAACAACGCCTACTGCCAGGATGATCCGATCTCGTGGGTCGACTGGGACCTGGCTGAGGAACAGCTCGAGCAGATCGACACGGTGTCCTGGCTCATCGCACTGCGTAAAGTCCATCCGGTTTTGCGCCCCGACCGCTTCGCGACCGGCACGCCGCACGGCGGCGACACGATCCCTGACCTGTCGTGGTACACGGCGCAGGGCACGCCGATGCCGGACTACGGATGGACAGACGCACGTCACCGCGCATTCCAGATGCTGCGCTCGGGCGTGACCTGGGGCGACCGCGATGCCCTCATCATCATCAACGCGAACCTGGACGGCGCCGAGGTCACACTGCCCGAGGGGCACGACCTGGACTGGCTGGTCGCCTACTCAACTGTGTGGGCGACACCCTCCGAGGGCGGCGTCGGCGAGACACGTAACCCGAGCGAGCTCTCCCTTGAGGCTGAGCACGTCGCTCCGCGCTCCACGCTGTCGATTGAACCGCTGTCCGTGACCATCCTGCTCTCTGACGTCGCGTTCCGCCCCGAACACTGAGCACCCCAAGTTTCATTCATTCCCACCCACTCGTTAGGATTGACGCATGACTCGCAGTGAAGATGCCCTGGAAACCGCAACCTCCGATGCCTCGCTG
>ERZ772968.673-NODE-673-length-16841-cov-13.638627_pt1 | contig 16841 bp, 11 predicted proteins | sample MGYA00580674_ERZ772968 | MGnify/ENA primary metagenome ERZ772968 (study PRJEB29015, sample SAMEA2737940) | human oral metagenome | biome: human oral; feature: human-associated habitat; material: dental | place: China | collected 2138 ...
CCCGGCAAGAGCGGCTTCCAGGCCACGCGTGCCATCGCCCGGGATCCGGCGATGAAGGATGTGCATGTGATCCTGTGCACCAGCAAGAACGCCGAGAGCGACCGCATCTGGGGTCTGCGCCAAGGGGCGCGTGACTACCTGGTCAAGCCGGTCGAGCCGGAGCTGCTGCTGTCCAAGATTTCCGGCCTGACCATGGAGCAGTGACATGAGTGCCATCGAGACCGTGAGTCAGCAAGTCGGGAAGGCCGCCACGGCAGCCGCTTCCCCCACCCATGCGGGTGCAGCGAAGGATGTGGAAGAGAAGGGGAGCAAGGGTGCCTCGGCCACACATCTGGCGCTGATGATCGGAGAAGATCGCTATCTGGTCGAACTGGCTGAGGCCGGCGAGATCGTGCCGATGCCCTCCGCCTCGATCATGCAGGTGCCGCTCACCCGTGACTGGTTCCTGGGGGTGGTGAACGTGCGTGGTGCGCTTTTCACGGTGGTGGATCTTGCGCGCTTCATGGGCGGAAACTTCACGCCGCTGTCCAAGGAATCGCGTCTTCTGACGCTGTCCCCCTCGCTGACTTTCAATGCCACGCTGGTGGTGAGCCGGATGCTGGGCCTGCGCAACGTTGCGGCCATGACGGCGGTTCCGGAGAAACAGATTATCGACAAGCCCTGGCTGTCCGAGCAGTTCCGTGACGCAGAAGGGCAGACGTGGCGTCGGCTCAGCCTGTCCAAGCTGGTGTCGTCGTCGTCGTTCCTGATGGTGGGTCGCTGACCCGAGCGCAGAAAGAGGAATAGGGCAAATGTCGGCATTGTCTTCGTTGCAGGGATCGACGGTGGGGGCGCAACCCGCCGTCCCCGTGTCGCCTGCACCTGTGGCCGCCGGAAAGGCATCCGGCAAGACGGCCGCCGCTGCATCCCCGGCACGTGCGCGTGTGCGCACCACCCCGCTGCTGGGCAGGCTCAGCCTGAAGTGGCAATCGATCATCCTGCTGGGAGCGTTGGCCATCACCGTCGGTGCGGCCGTTGCGCTCAGCGCCTACGAACGTCAGTCCGACCGTGTCAACGCTCTGCAGAACGAGGTGGTGGGTGATGCCCTGATGCACTCGCAACGCCTGGCCAAGGCGGCCAACATGGCGGTGCAGGGCAACGAGGAAGCCTATGATCAGCTCAAGAGCAGCCAGGCCTTCCTGTCTGATGCCGTCAATGCGCTGAAAGAGGGTGGGGAAGTGGATCACCTGCGTGTGTCGCCCCTGCCGGAAAGTTACCGAACTGAAGAGCAGCGCTTCAGCAAGGCCTGGGAAGACGTCTCTCCTTCGGTTAAGGCCCTGATTGAACAGCAGGATGTGCTGGTGCGCTTTGACGACCTGGTCAACGAAGTGGCTGCGCTTGAGCGTGAACTGTCCGCTTCGCAGCGTGCCGCGAAGGCATCCATCCGTGACGGAGCCGGAAACGCTCCCGACCTGCTGCTGTTCTCTCGTCTGAACGCGAAGATGCGCACCATTGTGGGCGAGATCATCCGCATGCACGGCAGCAGCCAGTTTGACAGCCGCGATGCCGTATCACTGGCCGACGCCATCGAGAGCTTCGCCGTGACGCGCGAGACGGCGCTCGATGGCGACACCAACCGCAATATCGCCCCGCTGAGAAACACCGAGGCTCGTGAAGCCCTGCGCAAGAACAATGCCCTGGCTGCGAAGTTTGTCCGGCTTGCGCTGGAAGCGCAGAAGGCACTGCCTGCCCTGGCGCAGGCACGCCATGCTGGTCTGGATGTCTTCAGAAAGAGTGATGGGCTGATGGGCGCGGCCAACGCGTTGCGGGCGCGTCTCATCGAGCAGCGCAACACGCAGAACTCGATGCAGTGGGCCATTCTGGGCTTTGCGTCGGCGGCGGTGCTCTCGCTGCTGCTGCTGTGCAAGGCCTACTATGACGATTCCAAGATTCAGGCTGACCGCTCCATCGACAAGCGGTTGGAGGCCGAACGACTGGAGCAGGAAGCCAGTCGCATCAACGACCAGAACCAGGCCGCCATTTTGCGCCTGATGAACGAACTGCAGAACGTGGCCGATGGTGACCTGACCGTGCAGGCCACGGTGTCCGATGACATCACGGGCGCCATCGCCGACTCGATCAACTACACGGTCGAAGAGCTGCGTAGTCTGGTGGGCCGAATCAACCGTACCGCTGCGGCTGTGGCCGAGGCCTCGGCCAGCGCACAGGTCACGGCTTCGCACCTGCAGGCCGTCAGTGAGCAGCAATCGCGCGAGATTCGCGAGACCGGTGAGGCCGTTCTGAACATGGCGGCGCAGATCAAGCAGGTGTCTGCCTCTGCTTCCGAGTCGGCCGAGGTGGCACGCCAGTCGCTGTCGGCGGCCAGCCGTGGCCGTGATGCGGTGCAGAACGCCATTGCCGGCATGGGCGGCATCCGCGAGCAGATTCAGGACACCGCCAAGCGCATCAAGCGCCTGGGTGAATCCAGTCAGGAGATCGGCGAGATCGTCGAGCTGATCTCGAACATTACCGAACAGACCAACGTGCTGGCGCTGAACGCGGCCATTCAGGCGGCGTCGGCCGGTGAGGCGGGCCGTGGTTTCACCGTGGTTGCCGAAGAGGTGCAGCGTCTGGCCGAACGCTCGGCTGAGGCCACGCGCCAGATCTCGGCCCTGGTCAAGGCCATTCAGACCGACACGCACGATGCGGTGGCTGCCATGGAGCGCAGCACGCAGGGCGTGGTGCGTGGTGCCAAGCTGTCCGATGAGGCCGGCATGGCGCTGATCGGTATCGGTCAGGTGTCTCAGGAACTGGCGGACCTCATCATGCGCATTTCCCGCACGACCGAGAACCAGGCGGCTTCGGCCTCGTCGGTGGCGCAGAGCATCCAGCGCATTCTGCTGGTCAACAGCCAGACCAACGAGGGCACGCAGCAGACGGCAGGGTCCATTCTGCAGCTGTCCGAGTTGGCACGGGAACTCAAGAATTCAGTGGCCCGCTTCCGAGTGGGGTGAAGTTTCAGGGGTGTGAGCGCATCTCCGGATGGTCCGGCTGCGCGATCCAATCGAGTCGAAGAGGGTGACGGGTGGAACACGGCAACAATATCGATATGATGACTCTGTCCTGGTTCGTGCCAGAGATCCGGGAGTCGCTGCAGCACGTCGCGCATGCGCTGGACGAGCTGCGGGCCAACCCGCATGGCCAGGACGCCATCAAGCGCGCACGCCTGCACCTGCACCAGACCCATGGTGCGCTGCAGGTTGCCGGCATTTCCGGTGTGGCACTGCTGACCGAAGAGGCCGAGCATGTGATCTCGGCCTTCGAGGACGGGGTGCTGGAAGCCGACGAATCGAGCATCGATGTCCTCAAGATGGTGATGCGTGCCATCACGGAGTACCTGGAGGACATGCAGGCCAGCGGTACGGTGATCCCGGTGCTGGTGCTTTATCCGTACTACCGTGATTTGGTGGGCCTGCGCAAGGCGGTTCAGCCCGATCCTGCTGCGCTCTTCGACGTGGATCTAGACCGAGCGCTGCCCGCCTCGGTGCGGGCGATGATTTCCGATGCCCCGGATCGTGAAGAGCGGGCCAAGTCTGCCGCACGCGGCTTCGAGCGTGCGCTGCCGGCGCTGATCCGCGGCGAGAACGTCGTGGCGGCCATCGACGGGCTGCACGAGTCTATGGGCCGCATGTTGCGCAATCAGCCGCATGTGGGGGCACGGCTTTTCTACTGGCTGTCGTATGCGCTGCTTGACGGTCTCAAGCACGGTGCGCTGAAGGTCGATCTGGCCACCCGTCGTGCGGTCGGTCGCATCAACATCCAGAACCGCCACCTGTTTACCGGCCAGTCCGACGTGCCGCCGCAGTTTATCAAGGAACTGCTGATCATTCTGGCGCAGGCGGGCAGCGGCTCGGCCGTCGTGGAAGAGGTTAAGCGTCATTTCCATCTGGCCAGCCTGGTGCCGGCCGACTACGAGCGTCGCCGCTACGGCCTGGCGGATCCGGAGACCATCCGCATCGCCCGCGAGGCGCTGGTGCAGGTGCATCGCTCCTGGGAAAAGCTGGCGGGTGGAACGCAGGCCGAGGAGCCTGCATTTGTCGAGGCCGTCGGACAGCTGAACCAGACGCTGGCCAAGACCCACTACGCTGGCCTGGGCATGCTGGGCAAGACGCTGGCCACCATGCCGTCAGCGCTGGCTGGGCAGCAGGGCAGGACACGCGAGATGCTGGCCATCGAGGTGGCCACCGCCGTGCTGTTCATGGAAGAGGCGCTGTCCGGTGCGCTGCGCTCCAACCCCGCCTATGACGACCGGGCACAGGAGCTGGCAGCACGCATCAGCAGCCTGCTGGCCAACCCGGATGCCTTCGACCCCACGCCGCTGCCGTGGCTGGTGGCGCTGTCGAACCAGGCGTCCGAGCGCATGACGCAGGCGGCCTTCGTCAACGAGCTGAAGCATAACCTCTCCACCTGCGAGCAGGCGCTGGACGACTACTTCCGGGATGATACGGCGGTGAATCGTCTGGAAACGGTGGAGCCGCTGCTGGCCGAGACGGGTGCCGTGCTGACCGTGCTGGAGTACCGGGATGCCGCCCATGCCTGTCGTGCCATCAGCAAGCAGGTCGACGACATCATCCGTGCCCGCGTCACGCTCAACGATGCAAGCCGTGCTCGCCTGGCCGATGGTCTGAGTTCAGTGGGCTTCTTCGTCGAGACGATGCTGCAGTCGGCGTCGCGCGCTCGCCGTTTCCGCTTCGACGCGCAGCGTGGCATGCTGTTCGAGGACACCTCCATTCCCGAGACGTCGGAAGAAGTCGCAACGGATGTCGACTCCGATGCACTGCTCCGATCGTTTGCTGCCAATGTGCCGGCAGAGGCGGAACAGCCGACGGATGCTTCGCATGAAGCCGCTCCTGAGGCCTCCATCGCTGCCGACAGCCTGAAGGCGACGGCGGGTCTGGCGGCGACACAGGGTGCGGCTGAAGATCCTGCGTCGAAGGCTCATGACGGGGCGGGGGATGCTCTGGCATTCGAGCTGCCTGCGGCGCCGGTTGCCGAGGCAGCCATGCAGCCGGCCGTCGAGGAAGGCCTGACATTCCCGGCACCGGAAAGCGTGCAGACTGAGGTGGCGCCCGAGGTGGCTGCGCCGGCCCTGCCCGAGGGCGTGCTGGAAGACGGCAGTGTCGAGCTGTCGGCCGATGAGGCCGAGCTGCACGAGATCTTCCTGCTGGAAGCCGCCGAGGTACTGGACGCCATCGACGAGAACCTGGGCGTGGTGCGCAAGGCGCCGGACGACCGCGAGGCGATGACCACCATCCGCCGCGGCTTCCACACGCTGAAGGGCTCAAGCCGCATGGTGGGTCTGGACGCCTTCGGCGAAGCCGCCTGGGCTTTCGAGCAGATGATGAACCACTGGCTGGCCGAGGACAAGGACGGCACCACGCCGCTCTTCGATCTTATCCAGGATGGTGCGAAATTCTTCCGAAGCTGGTGCGAGCAGCTGCAGGCCGCGCCGCGTCGTGTGCTGGATGCCAGCCTGTTGACAGCTCGCTGCCACGCCTTCCCCGACAAGCCCGCCACCGTGCCGACCGCCCAGGCTGTCGCTCAGCCGGTGGCGCAACCTGTCGCTCAGGCTGCTGTTCAGCCCGTCGTCAAGTCTGTCGCCCAGCCGACGCCTGCTGCTATTGTTTCGCAGCCTGCTGACGAGGCCGAGACCTTGCCGATGCTGTCGCTGAATGGCGAGGCCGACACGATGCCCATGCCGGAGGTGCATGCACCGGAGCTGCCCACGCTGGAGGTGCCGTCGCTGGACGAGGCCCTGTCGGCCAGTGCGCTGTCTTCCTCGCGTGCCGATGGTTTCTCGCGGAGCCACAACTTCGCCAGTGTCGCCAGCCCGATGGCCGAAGGCGATCTGCGCCAGTCGCTGGAAGGTTTCCTGGATGACGCCAGCCATCGTCAGGCCGACATGCCCGTGGCCGATCTGGCCTCCCTGCACAGCGACCCGGTCCGTCCGACAGCTTCCCTGCTGGATGAGGAACTCGAAGATCAGAAAGACGACCTGCTGGGTAATGACACCTTCGAGGCCCAGGCTGAGGACGAAGCCTTCGACGAGCAGACCGATCTGGATGCCTGGTCCAATGCCATGGCGGGTGAGTCCACGGACTTCGAGTCCATGCTGGGTGAACTGCCCAACGGCGACGAACTGGCACTGAGCAATGTGGAGGCAGCCGACTTGGATCTTGCCGATGCCTTCATGGTGCCGGCCGATTTCGGCGAGAACGACGAAATTCCGCTGCTGGACATGGGTACAGCCAAGCCGGCCGACAAGCCGATCGAGGCTACGCCGGTTTCGCATGATCCGTTCGACTTCGATGCCGGCTCGCTGGGTGTCGAAACAAAATCATTTGCTGCCGAAATGCCTTCGAAAGGGTCTCAGGAAGAGGCCCTGGACGTCAACGCATTCAAATTCGATGACGAATCGGCTCGGAAAGAACCTGATGTGCAGCCGACGGCTGAGCATTCTGCGCCCGCCGCGCCGGTGGTGCCTGAAGCCGCCGTCGTGCCGTCCGCCCCCGCTCCGGTCACCAAGGTCGGGCAGCCCGAGCACCAGGAGTCGATGGTTCGCATCGGCGAACGCCTGGTGGATGCCGAACTCTTCGAGATCTTCAATGCTGAGGCCACGCAGGCCCGCATGCGGATGAACGAAGACTGGCAGGATTGGCATTCTTCCGACGCGTTGCGTGCACCCGAGCCGCTGATTCGCGCCCTGCACACCTTGGTGGGCACGTCGCGTCATGTGGGTCTGGTTCAGGTGCGCGGTATTGCCGCCGCCATGGAAAAGCTGCTGGTGAAGCAGCGCGAAGTGGCCAGGCCGCTGCCCGATGGCATGAAGGCGAGCATGCAGGCTGCGCTGGGCGTCATCGACCGGATGCTGGCCGAATTCGCATCACGCATTGAGCCGGCGGCCGATCCCGAGACGACCGAGCGCATGGAAGCGCTACTGGCCAACTGGGATGCCGAGATCAACGCCGACAGCCAGCCGGCCAAACCGGTGGTCGAGTCGAAGTCTGGCCGCGAGATGCGTGGCGAGGACCTGCTGAAGAAGGCTGCCGAAGTGCTGGGTGCCGCCCGGCGTGAGACCGAGGAAAAGAGCGATCCGCTGGCCGGCCTGGTTGACGAGATCGATCCGGACCTGGGCCCGGTGTTCTTCGAGGAAGCTGAGGAGCTGATGCCGCAGGTGGACAACAACCTGCGCGAATGGCGCGAGCGCCCGGCCGATGGCTCGGTGCCCGGCGCGCTGATGCGGCTCTTCCACACCATCAAGGGCAGTGCCCGGATGGCCGGTGCCATGCGCTTCGGCCAGATGATCCACGAACTGGAAACCCAGGTCGAGGATGCGCTGGCCCAGCCGCCGGTGCAGCCGTCGGTCATCGAGACGGTGCTGGCCGGCTATGACCAGGCCGTGTCCGCCTACGAGGTGATGCTGCATCCCGAGCTGGCCGAGCAGCGTGCTGCCGAGACCAAGGCCCTGCAGCAGACCTGCGCGGCCCAGGCTGCCAAGGCCCAGGAGACCGCGCCCGAGGCAGCTGCGCCGCAGGCCCAGCCGGCGGCGGCACCGTTGCCGCAGTGCGAGGCCCTGGCACGCCAGCAAGCTGCTCAGGCAGCCGCCCAGGCCGCCGCTGATGACCATGCGCATGATGCGGCCAAGGCGGGCGGAGCCCTTCTGGATCCGTCGATGGGTGGCGCTGCTAACCCGGCTGCTGCGGCCCAGCATGTCATCCGCGTGCGCGCCGACCTGCTGGATCGCATGGTGGCCGAGGCCGGCGAGGTGGCCATCGCTCGGGCGCGCCTGGACAGCGAGATGGGCCTGATCCGGGGCGCCATCAACGAGTTGACCGAGAACGTCAACCGCCTGCGCCTGCAGCTGCGCGAGATCGAGATCCAGGCCGACAACCAGATCCAGGCTAAGATCGCCCACTCCAACGAGACCGAAACCGAATTCGACCCGCTGGAGTTCGACCGCTACACCCGCTTCCAGGAAGTGACGCGGATGCTGGCCGAATCGGTCAACGACGTGTCCACCGTGCAGCAGAACGCCCTGCGCGCCCTGGATGCTGCCATGCAGGACCTGGCGCGGCAGGGGCAGGTGAGCCGCAGCCTGCAGCAGAGCCTGATGCGCGTGCGGATGGTGCAGTTTTCCACCATCAATGACCGCCTCTACCGCGTGGTGCGTCAGGCCGGCAAGGACACCGACAAGCGCGTGACCCTGGAGATCAAGGGGGGCCAGGCCGAGATTGACCGCAACGTGCTGGACCGCATGGCCGGCCCCATCGAGCACATCCTGCGCAACTCGGTGGCCCATGGCATCGAGGAACGCACCAAGCGCGCTGCCAGCGGCAAGCCGGACATCGGGGAACTGACTATCGAGGTCTCGCAGGACGGCAACGAAGTCATCATGCGCTTCCTGGACGATGGCCAGGGCCTGGACTATCCGCGCATCGAGGCACGGGCACGCGAGCGCGGCCTGATCGCCCCCGATCATCAGCCGTCCGAGCGTGAGCTGGCCCAGATGATCTTTGCACCGGGCTTTTCCACCGCCAAGCAGGTGACGGCGCTGGCCGGCCGGGGCGTGGGCATGGACGTGGTGCGTGCCGAAGTGGCGGGTCTGGGTGGCCGCATCGACGTGGACTCCACGACGGGCAAGGGCAGCTGCTTCACCGTGCACCTGCCGGTCTCTCTGGCTGTCACACAGGTGGTGCTGCTGGAAATCGAAGGCGGCAAGTTCGCGGTTCAGAGCGCTCTGGTCGAGCAGATCGTGCAGATGAAGCCCGAGGCGCTGACCGAGGCCTACCAGGCCCAGCGCGTGGAGATCGCCGGCGAGCGTGTTCCCTTCTACTTCCTGGGCAGCCTGCTAGAGATTCCTGGTGTGAAGCCGGTTGCCCAGCGTGTGGCCCCGGTGGTGGTGCTGCGTGCCGGCGCCACGCGGATCGCTCTGCACGTCGACACCGTGGTGCCCAACCAGGAGGTGGTCATCAAGCACATTGGCCCGCAGTTGGCCCGTCTAGCCGGTGTGTCCGGCGCCACGGTGCTGGGCAACGGTGACATTGTGCTGATCCTGAACCCGGTGCAACTGGCCATGGCCCGCGTGGCCGGCCAGCTGGGCAAGGGCAAGGCCGCCACCTTCAGCGCCAGCGAACTGCAGACGGCTGCCACCGTGATGGTGGTGGACGATTCGGTGACGGTGCGCAAGGTGACGCAACGCCTGCTGGTGCGCGAAGGCTACAACGTGGTGCTGGCCAAGGATGGCGTGGATGCCCTGCGGCAGATGCAGGATGTGATTCCTGACGTGATGCTGGTGGACATCGAGATGCCGCGCATGGACGGATTTGACCTGACGAAGAACGTGCGCGAGCACGCCGACTTCGCCAACGTCCCGATCATCATGATCACCTCGCGGACGGCCGACAAGCACCGCAACCACGCGCTGTCGCTGGGTGTGGACGTGTTCTTGGGCAAGCCGTTCTCCGAGGACGACCTGCTGCGCCACGTGCGAAGCTTTGCCAGCCAGCGTGCACCCCGGGCGATGACGAACTGAACATCGTGGTGAAGGGCTGCCGGCTTGAGCTGGCAACGCCAAGGGGGCAGTCCTCCGATGAGGAGGCTGCCCCTTCTTGTTTTTATGGCTTTGTCTGGACGAAACCGGAACGGTTTCCCCCATCATGCCTTCATTGCTTGAGAATGAACGTGATGACTTCCTTCAGGTCGTCGTCGCTGATGGCGGCCTTGCTGTTGGGGGGCATGGGGATCTTGCCGAAGCTGCCCTTGCCGCCTTTACGCACCTTGTCGAAGAGCTGCTGGTTGACGTCCTGGCCCTTGTACTTCGCGGCCACGTCCTTGAAGGCTGGACCGACCAGCTTCTTGTCCACCGAGTGGCAGGTGGTGCAGGAGGCCTTGTTCAAGGCCGTCTGCGGGTCTGCTGCCAGCGAGGGGGTAGCGAGGGATCCGACCAGCATGGCAGCCAGGATACCAGGGATGAGAGTACTTTTGTTCATGTCGATTTCTCCGGGTAGTGAACTCGGGGTGAACTGGTGGTGAACCGTTCCGAAGAATCAATTGTTTGCATGGACGCAGGAAAATCCTTGACCGCCCTCAAGACAGGTGCATTTGTCGGGTTTGTATTTTCAAAAGGACTTGCCCGGCATGAAAGGAATATTGCATGAGCTGAGATTTATCAACTTATCGGGCTGATAGAGGTCAATGTATGCACTTGAAGGATATTTATTTTTATTCTCAGTCCCTTTGTTTTGCTGATCTGTTTGATGCGCTCGGTCGTTTTGTCATTCTGGGAAGTTGGCCATGCGACGGTGTTTGTCAGAAATGACCGAGATACGGACAGTAATGATTCTTGATAACTACGTGTGATCCAGTTTGATGGGGCGGAGTGGCTATCTCAACGATATATCGCTGAAATTGCGTCAGGCACGTTCGGCCAACATCCTGACACCTTGTGCAAAGACCTTCAGGCTACGCGACGTTGCCCGGTCTGCATCCAGCAGCCTTCCCAGCCTCCGGGCTCCTTCGTTCTTCTGGAAGTCCTTGATGTTCCGCTCAAGCTCGTGCGAGGGCTTTTGGCACTCGTCAGGGTCGGGGAATCGTTTGGCAAGGGTCCGGATCTTCTTCTGGGCCTCTGGATAGGCTGCGATCAATGCGTCGGGGTCGGCCAAGTACCAGGACTCCAGCTCCTGACAGACGAGGCGTATCAGGGTCTTGCGGCCACTCGTGGCGCACATGGTCTGTAGCCGTGCCTTCAGGGCAAGGCAATCGGCATTGTCATTGTCCCGGACAATGATGAAGCGGGCACCAGGTTCCTGCCATGCTTTCAGCTTGACCGGAATGCTCTTGTCGAGATCACTCTTGCCTTGGTGCGGGAGCAGAAGAAAGTGCTGCCCCTGTATCCATCCGGGGACCCGACGAGGGAGGTATTCTGCCAGCATGGCCTTCATGGAAGGCTCTTCCAGCAGGAAGATGACACGGCCGCTCACGTGTTCAGTCCTTCAAAGACCCCTTGCTTCCACAGATAGCCGGGCAGGTCGCCGGCGTCAACCAGTGCCTGCAGGTTGGCTGAATCACTGGCATGGGTGATGGTGGTGAAGCCGTTTTCTTTCTTCAGACAGTAGATCTCTTCCAGCTTTAGCGCGTTCAGGAAATCTGGGGAGTGCGTGGAAACGAAGACCTGGCCACCACGACGGGCATAGCTTCTGAATTCCTCGGCCAGTTCCGGCAGCAGATCGGGATAGAGCTGGTTCTGGGGTTCCTCGACGGCCAGTAGCGGAAACGGCCTGGGATCCTGCAACAGGACCAGGTAGGCGAACATCTTGATGGTGCCGTCGGAGACGAAACGGGCGATGAAGGGATCGTGGAATTTCCCGTCCTGAAAGCGCAGGACCAGGCGGCCGTCTTCCGTGGATTTCGCTTCGCTTCGATATGGCTGATGCCGGGGACACGGCGCTCCATGGCCTCCAGGACGGCCTGGAAACGTTCCGGATGATATTGATGCAGGTACTGGGCCACCTGGGCCAGGTTGTCACCCCGAGTGGACAGGTGCTCGGCAAAGCCTTCTTCCGTAGAGGGGCGTGCGTCGGCAATGTGGAAATCAGAGATCTGCCAGTTCTCGATCAGGCTGCGGAACTCGGCCACGACCCGGAACTCCTTGAACTGGCCTAGCCCCTTGATGGCCAACACATCTGGCTCGTCCAGCGCGAATACGGCACACTGTTCGTCTGTGCTTGCCAGTCCATATGCGGATTCATTGGTGATGGCCGTTCCCGTACCCCGTTGGAAGTCGACGAAGTGCCACGGTCTTCCCTCCTGCCCGCGGCGGTACTTGAGGACCTCGCGCTCAATGAAGACCCGCCCATCCAGCTCGTCGAAGGCCAGCTCATAGGTGGCTAGGCGCCCGCCCGACTCGCGGAACTTGATCTCGATCCGGATGGGCCCCCGCTGGTCGCGGCTGCGCAGTTCCCGCATGGACCCGCGTCGGGCCACCGCCTTGCCTACATTATGGGCAAGTGCATCCTTCAGAAAGGAGAAGACGTCGAATAGGGTGCTCTTGCCGGTGCCATTGGCACCGACCAGCGTCACGAGCCTGGGTAGCCCATCCAGATGTGCATGGCGGAAGGTACGATAGTTCTGGATCTTGATGGATTCGATCTGCATGGGCTCGCCGTGTTGAGGGTATGAAGGAAGAGGGCCGACCTCCCTGGATCAAGCGTTGCTTTCGATGATACTCGGCCTGACAGGGATACAATGCGCTGTCGTCGAACCGAATCGCATTTCCGGGGAGCCTTGTGGTGTTCTGGGCAGGAGCAGGTCACTTCACGTCGCGGGCTGCGGAGCAGGCCGTGATGGCGCGTTCGTTGCGTCCGGGCAGCGAGCACGGGAGCGCATCATGACCCTTTCTTCTGCAACACTCACCCCCGCCGTCCAGACCCTGCTGGCCTTCGACTTTGGCCAGAAGCGCATTGGCGTGGCGGTGGGCAACAGCCTCACCGGTGCGGCGCGGCCGCTGGCCACACTGACCGAGCAGACCACGGATGGCCGCTTTACGCGCATCCAGGCGCTTCTGAAGGAGTGGCAGCCCACCGGGCTGGTGGTGGGGCGGCCGCTGCACCCCGACGGCACCCCGCATGAAGTCACGGCGCTGGCCGAGCGTTTTGCGCGCCGGCTGGAAGGCCGCTTCGGGCTGCCCGTCTTTCTGGTGGATGAACGCTACAGCTCGGTGGCGGCGCAGGAGCGGATGCGCGACGAGGACGACGAGCACGTCACGCGCGGTGGCCGGCGTCGCAAGGGCGGGGCGTCACAGGGCGACGATGCGGCGGCTGCGGCCATCATCCTTGAACAGTACCTGAGCGAGACACGATCATGACCACCCCTCTGCCGGCCGATGCCGAGACCCTCTTTGCGCGTCTGCGCGATTCCCTGAAGGACGCACTGGGCGTCTCCTGCAACGGCCTGGCACAGGGCGGAGCAGATGCCCCGAAGGGCGAGGGTGCTGCGGGCAGCGGCCCTGAAGCGGCACAGGCGGGCAGTGCGGAGGCCCCCGCCTTCATCGGCATCCACACGGGCGGGGCGTGGCTGGCAGCCCGCCTGCATGCCGAGCTGGGGCTGTCGTCGCCGCTGGGGTTCCTGTCCAGCGCCTTCTACCGCGACGACGTGCAGGCGCGGGGCCTGTCGATGCGGATGCAGCCCACGCGCATCGATTTTGACGTGAACGGGCGCGACATCGTGCTGGTGGACGACATCCTGCACACCGGGCGCACCATCCGGGCGGCGCTCAACGAGATCTTTGACTATGGCCGGCCGGCGCGGGTGCGTCTGGCCGTGCTCATCGACCGCGGCGAACGGGAGCTGCCGGTGCAGCCCGATCATGTCGGGACGCGGCTGGTGCTGCAGCCCGGCGAGAAACTGGCCCTCAGCCAGCGGACCAACGGGATGTTCGAGCTGCGGGTGGAAACGGTACAGGCGTGATCGGCGCTGATCAGGCGTGACCGGGCCGGGAAGGCCGCAAGAGTTCAGCAGAGGTAGAGAGGCAAGACATGCAGATGCAACAGGTGCAAGTGGGCAAGGACGGGCGACTGCGCCACCTGCTCACGCTGGAAGGGCTGTCGCGAGACATGATCCATCAGATCCTGGACAACGCGGCGTCGTTCCTGAACGTGTCCAACCGGGAAATCAAGAAGGTGCCGCTGCTGCGGGGCCGTTCGGTGTTCAATCTGTTCTTCGAGGATTCGACCCGCACGCGCACGACCTTCGAGATTGCCGCCACCCGGCTGTCGGCCGACGTGGTGAATCTCAACATCAGCACCTCGTCCACCTCCAAGGGCGAATCGCTGCTGGACACCATCGACAACCTGCAGGCCATGGCGGCCGACGTGTTCGTGGTGCGGCACAACCAGAGCGGGGCGGCGCATCTCATTGCGCAGCATGTGGGCGACCATGTGCACGTGGTCAACGCCGGTGACGGTCGGCATGCGCACCCCACGCAGGGGCTGCTGGACATGTACACCATCCGCCACTTCAAGAAGGACTTCACGAAGCTGTCCGTGGCCATCGTGGGCGACATCACCCATTCGCGGGTGGCGCGCTCGGACATCCATGCGCTGACCACGCTGGGCGTGCCTGACGTGCGCGTGGTGGCGCCGCTGACGCTGCTGCCGGGTGGGCTGGAGCAGATGGGCGTGTCGCTGCACACCGACATGCGCACCGCCCTGAAGGACGTGGACGTGGTGATCATGCTGCGGCTGCAGAACGAGCGGATGCGCGGTGCGCTGCTGCCCAGCCCGCAGGAATACTTCAGCCACTACGGGCTCACGCGCGAGAAACTGGCACTGGCCAAGCCCGATGCCATCGTCATGCACCCGGGGCCGATGAACCGGGGCGTGGAAATCGAATCGGCCGTGGCCGACGGGCCGCAATCGGTCATCCTGCAGCAGGTGACCTTCGGCATTGCAGTGCGCATGGCCGTGATGAGCATGCTGGCAGCGGGATGAAGGAGAACATGATGCAAGAAGGTGTGATCAAGGCAGGCCGCAGCGGGCACGAAGCCTCGTTTTCCATCACCGGCGCGCGCCTGGTGGACCCCTGGGTGAAACTGGACATGCAGGCCGACCTGCATGTGGCCGATGGCCGCATCATTGCCGTGGGGGCGGCGCCCCATGGTTTCCGGCCGGCACGGACCATCGACGGCACGGGCCTGGTGGTGTCGCCGGGGCTGGTGGACCTGTCCGCCCGCCTGCGCGAGCCGGGCTTCGAATACAAGGCCTCGCTGGAATCCGAGATGCAGGCCGCCGTGGCCGGAGGCGTGACGGCGCTGGCTTGCCCGCCCGACACCGACCCGCCGCTGGATGAGCCGGGCCTGGTGGAAATGCTGAAATACCGCGCCCATAACCTGGGATTGGCGCACCTGTACCCGCTGGGCGCCCTGACCGTGGGCCTGAAGGGCCAGGCGCTGACCGAAATGGCCGAGCTGACCGCCGCCGGTTGCGTGGGCTTTGCCCAGGCCAGCCAGCCCATTCAGGACACCCAGGTGCTGTTGCGCGCCATGCAGTACGCCCATTCCTTCGGCTACACCGTGTGGCTGAACCCCGTCGACCCCTTCCTGTCGCGGGGCGGCGTGATGCACGCCGGGCCGTTTGCCTCGCGGCTGGGGCTGCCCGGCAACCCCGTCACCAGCGAGACCGTGGCGCTGCACACCATCTGCGAACTGGTGGCCTCGGTGGGCTGCCCCGTGCACCTGTGCCGCCTGTCGTCGGCTGCCGGTGTGGAGCTGGTGCGCCAGGCCCGCAAGGCCGGCCTGCCCATCACCGCCGACGTGGCCATCAACCACCTGCACCTGACCGATATCGACGTGGGCTTCTTCGACACCGCCTACCGGGTGGAGCCGCCGCTGCGCGCCCAGCGCGACCGTGACGCCCTGCGCGCCGGTCTGGCCGACGGCACGCTGGACGCCATCTGCTCGGACCACACGCCGGTGGTGGAAGACGCCAAGCGCCTGCCCTTCGGTGAGGCCGAACCGGGCGCCGTGGGCCTGTCGCTGCTGCTGCCCCTGTCCCTCAAATGGGGCAAGGAACAGGGCCTGAACCTCGTGTCCGTGCTGGATCGGCTCACCCGCATCCCGGCCGGCATTGCCGGCATCGACCCCGTCCGCAAGGGCGAGCCTGCCGGCCTTTCCGTGGGTGCCCGGGCTGACCTGTGCGTCTTCGACCCCGAAGAGTCGTGGGTGGTGAACGAGAAAACCCTGTGGGGCCAATGCACCGACACCCCATGGCTGGGCCGTGAAGTGCAGGGCTGCGTGCGCCTGACCGCCGTGGGCGGCCGTCTGGTCTTCACGCGGTGATTCCCGCTCTGCGCCGCGCGGCGCGCCTGCCTCTGCTGACGCTGCTGCTGGTGGCGGGTCTGATGGGACTGGTGCTGGTACAGCCCTGGCTGCCCCAGCAGGGCAGGCGCGTCCTCATCCGTGGGTGGTCGCGCCTGCTGATGCTTATCTGCGGCGTGAAAGTGCAGGAAACCTGGGCCGGCGATCCCATCCGGCCCCGCACATTGGCCGAACTGGCCCCTGGCCGCCTGCTGGTGGCCAACCACGTCTCGTGGCTGGACATCTTTGCCATCAACTCCCTGGCCACCTCTGCCTTCGTGGCCAAGGCTGAAATAAAACGCTGGCCCGTCATTGGCTGGCTGGTGAGCCTGGCCGGGACCGTCTACATCGCGCGCGGCAACCGCCGCGCCGTCCCCGACGTGCTGCGCCAGATGCGCGAACGCCTGCGCACCGGTTTTCCGGTGGCACTCTTTCCCGAAGGCACCACCAACGCCGGACCGGAACTGAAACCCTTCCACGGCAACCTGCTGCAGGCTGCCATCGACGAAGAAGCCGAGATCGTCCCCGTGGGCCTGAAATACCTGCACACCGACGGCACCCCGGGCGTGGAGGCGTACTACCTGGACGAAACGACGTTCATGCAGTCGCTGTGGGCCGTGGTGGGGGCGAAGGGGCTGGTGGTTCGGGTGGTGGTGTTGGATGCCGTTCCCTCGGGGGGGAGGGAACGGCGAATGATTGGTATAGAGCTGCAAGAGAGCATTAATTTGAGGTTAACTACGTATTGACAAAGAAGGTTGGATGATCTTGATTTGTGGTGACATTCTCCTTGCGAATCGGATTAAATTTCGCTAGTTTTGGTTGCGAGGATTTATAAGGAACCTTGTCAATAGCTCTTGGATTTCTCTTGGTTTCTCCGCTTTTTCTGTGGAATCTGCGTTTCTCCAATACAGCTCGTCGTTATAGTAAGAGATTTCTGTTTGCCTAGGAATTG
>ERZ772968.674-NODE-674-length-16798-cov-13.419937_pt1 | contig 16798 bp, 15 predicted proteins | sample MGYA00580674_ERZ772968 | MGnify/ENA primary metagenome ERZ772968 (study PRJEB29015, sample SAMEA2737940) | human oral metagenome | biome: human oral; feature: human-associated habitat; material: dental | place: China | collected 2138 ...
CCCCCGGCACGATGACCAAGTCGGAGCTGATCGCCAAGCTGGCGGAACGCTTTCCCCAACTGGTGGCCAAGGATGCCGAATACGCCGTGCGTACCATCCTGGACGCCATGGCACGGGCTCTGGCCGACCGGCATCGCATCGAGATCCGTGGCTTCGGTACCTTCGCATTGTCGCACCGCCATTCCCGGATGGGGCGCAACCCCAAGTCCGGAGAACCCGTGCCCGTGCCCGAGAAACTGGTTCCCCATTTCAAACCCGGCAAGCAGTTGCGGGAAAGCGTCGACCGGGCGCTGCATGCGACCGCTTCCTGACACTTCGGTCCTTTGCCCATGCAACTCATCGCCTGGCTGATCAAAATCCTCATCTTCATCGCCCTGCTGGGGTTTGCGCTGGGCAACACTGAGGTCGTGCACCTTGGCGTGTTCGGCAAGCAGGAAGTCGGCTTCGACGCCCCGCTGGTGGTCTTCCTGCTGGGCTTCTTTGCGCTGGGCATGATCGTGGGCCTGCTCACGCTGGCGCCGCGCGTCATGCGCCAGCGCCGTCAGGTCAAGCGCCTGCGCCGTGATGTCGAACGCCTGCAGGAAAAACTCGGCCACGTCTCCGAGGACGCCACGCTCATCGGTTCTTCCAGCCGCCTGCCGGCCCCCTGATCCATGGAGTTCGAATACTGGTGGCTGCTGGCCATTCCGCTGGCGTTCGGTCTGGGCTGGGTGGCCTCGCGCCGTGAAGGGCGCCTGGACGAGCGCCCCGCGCCCATGGGCAACGCCTACTTCCGTGGCGTCAACCTGCTGCTGAACGAACAGTCCGACAAGGCCATCGATGCCTTCGTCGATGTGGTGCGCATCGAGCCGGAGGCCAGCGAGCTGCACTTCGCCCTGGGCTCGCTGTTCCGTCGGCGCGGCGAGACCGATCGCGCCATCCGCGTACATCAGAACCTGGTGGATCGTCCCGACCTGGACGATCACACCCGTGCCCATGCCCTTTACGAGCTGGGTCTCGACTTCCTGAAAGCCGGTCTCGTCGACCGCGCCGAAGACAGCTTCAACCGGTTGCAGGGCACCGAATACGCCGAAGCTGCCTCGCGGCAGCGGCTGGAAATCGCCCAGCGCAGCCACGACTGGGAGCGGGTCGTCGACCTGGCGCGCGCCACGCCGGCCGAGCCCGGCTTCGATCCGAAACTCATCATCGCCCAAGCCTCCTGCGAGCTGGCCATGGCGGCACTGCGTGCCCGCCAGTTCGACAAGGCGCACCAGTTCGTCGTGCAGGCCCAGCAGGCGCTGCCCGATCATCCGCGTCCGCTCGTCGTCGAAGGCGAGATTGCGCTGGCCGAAGGCCAGCCGGCTGCGGCCATCGCGGCGTGGACCAAGCTGGCCGATAAACACCCCGAACAGGTTGAGCGTGTGGTCGACCATTGGCTCAAGGCCGCCGATGCCGTGGGGGGTGACGAAGGGCTGCGCCTGGCCATCGCCCGTCTGCAGCAGCTGGATGTCGCTCAGGCACCTGAAATGCTGCGCGCCATGTCCGAGGCCATTAGCCGGCTGGATGGTAAGGCCGCTGCCGCCCAGTGGGTGCGCCAGCTGGTCAACAAGCAGCCTACCCTCAGTGGCCTGCAGGTGCTGCTGTCGCTGTCACGCCGCAGCGACAAGAATGGCCCCGCCACGGTGGAAGACCTGGATGAGGACGCGCTGGCGGCTACGCTGCGCAAGCTCACCCAGCGCATGAGCCACTATGGCTGCCGTGCCTGCGGCTTCCGCGGCCAGCAGTACTACTGGCAGTGCCCGGGCTGCAGCCGCTGGGACAGCTACGGCCCGCGGCCTGGCGAGGAAAGCGTCTCCTGACCCTTCCTGCTGTTCCACACCTCTTTGCTTTGCACCTCCTGTTGGCCGAGCATGACTCGGCAACATGGCTGATGTGCCGGCTCCTGCCGGCGCGCTAGGCTGTCTCCCTTTGATGTGCCGGATCCGCTCAGACGGCACGGCAGACGGGGAGTTCGCCATGCAGACCATCTTTCGGGCAGGGGCTGCCCTGTCGTCACCGACGGGCCGTCTTGCCCGGCTCGTCGCCGTCCTCCAGACGTTTCTGCTGCTGTTTCCGTGGCTGCTGGCAGGCGCTGCTCCTGCATGGGCGGCGGACCTTTCCCCGGGTGAAGCGCGGGCCATCGTTGTGGCGGCCGCCACCGTCCTGGATGCCACCCAAACGAACATTCCCGGCCGGGTGGACGTCCTTGGCCCGGCGGGCACGTCCGGTCAGGTAGACATCTTCGGGCGTCAGGTAGACATCTTCGGGCAGGTGGGCATTCGCGACCACGTGGACGTTCTCGCTCAGGGCGGCACTCCCAACCTGGTGGGGATCCCCGACACCTCCCTCGCTGCCGACCCTGCTATCGACGCCAACCGTGCCACGGCCGAGCAGCTGCAGACCCTGCGCGGCATCGGGCCAGCCATGGCGGCACGCATCATCGCCGAACGCGAGCGTCAGCCCTTTGCCAGTCTCGACGACTTGGCCCGTCGAGTTCGCGGCGTGGGCGCGCGCCGCCTTCGTCAGTGGCAGGAAGCGGGTCTTGTCCTCTCGTCTCGGCAGCTCGGGGGCGTGCAGGATCGGGCCGTGTACAGGCATCACGGCCATGCCCGGAGTGCCGATGCCCGTAGCACCGATATCCGGAGAGTCGATGCTCGGGGCACCAACGCCCAGGGTACCCATATCCCGGTGGGCGGCACGAATGCTCATCCCGGCCGTACCTCGACCCATCCGCCTGGCCGTGCGGGGGCTGCGGGCCGCATCATCGAGGTCATCCAGGGCCATCCACGCCTGCCATCCAGGGGCGCCACAGCACGCCCGGCGCGGGCGACCAAGGGGCGGTCCGCGGCCGGGCGAGCCGCAGTGCTGCGATCCCTAGCAGAGCAGCACGCAGGGGATGCTGTTTTGGCCCGATCCCAAGGCACCCCGGCCACGGGTTTGCACACGGTCTCACGCTCCCGGGGCCATCGCGCAGACGAGCCCTCCTGCCGTCTGCAGCGCCGGGCCCATCAACGCGGCCGCAGCGGGAAGGGCCCTCAGGTCCGGCGCAGCAAGGCTCCGCCGCTATTCGAGGACCGGCCGCTCTTCGATTGCCGCTCGATATTCGATGAGCGTTCCAGGCTGCTGCCACAGGGGTGATTCGGTGTCTCATTATAAATTGTCCCCCTTGGCGAGCCAGAATGTCGTCATGTCCCGCGGTTCCCGAGCGGTCGGGCGTTTTCCCTAGAATCCGGCGTTTTCCCTAATGCCGTCCCGGGCATTTTTCCCGACAGCGCCGCTATACTCTGATCACACTTTCCCTTTGAACCCCGCTGTCGTTCAGCGGCACAGGATCCTTCCCTTACCCCCATGAGCACAAGAACCGAATCGAACATTTCCGAATCCGGCCTCGACGAAGGGCTGGTCCTGGTCCTGAACTGTGGTTCGTCCAGCATCAAGTTCGCCCTGTACGATGCCGCCGAGCATCCGCTGCCCAAGCGCCCGATGTGGAGCGGCAAGGCGGTGGACATTGGCGGCCCCAATGTCGCCTACGAGGACACCGATACCCCCTGCGGCCCGCTGCGTACCGAAGATGACGGCCGCCGTCCCTATGTCGCCGCGATCGACTACATCCGTGCGCGGGTCCGCAAGCGCGTGGGCCAGCGCCGGCTCATCGGCGTGGCACACCGCGTCGTGCATGGCGGCCCCAAGTATTCCCATCCGGTGCGCATGGACGCCCAGGTGCTGGCCGACCTGAAGAGCTACATCCCGCTGGCCCCGCTGCATCAGCCCTACGCGCTGGAAGCCATTGCCGCACTGATGGATGGCGTGCCCGATCTGCCGCAGGTGGCCTGTTTCGACACCGCTTTCCACCACACCATGCCCAAGGTGGAAAAGCAGCTGGCGCTGCCGCACGAGGTCTGGGACAAGGGCCTGCGCCGCTATGGTTTCCACGGCCTGTCGTATGAGTACATGGCGCTGTCGCTGCCCGAGCACTATGGGGACATTGCCCGTGGCAAGGTCGTCGTCGCCCACCTGGGCAGTGGCGCCAGCCTCTGCGCCATGGAGGACCTGAAGAGCCAGTCCACCACCATGGGCTTCTCGGCACTCGATGGCCTCATGATGGGTACCCGTCCCGGTACGATCGATCCGGGTGCGCTCCTCTTCCTGATGGAATCGGAAAAGCTCAGCCTGAAGGACATGACCCGCATGCTGTATCACAAGTCGGGCCTGCTGGGCGTCTCCGGCCTCTCGCCCGAGCCCCGGGTGCTGCTGGCCCGTGAAAACGAGGAAGGCGAGGTTGGCGAGCGCATCCGCGATGCCATGCGCCTCTACGTGCGCCGGGTCATCCGCCAGATCGGTTCGCTCATTGCCATGATGAATGGAATCGACATGCTGGCATTCACCGCAGGTGTGGGTGAGAACAGCGCCGAGATCCGCCGTCGCATCCTGGAAGGGATGAGCTACTTCGGCATCAAGGTGGACCAGGAAGCCAACAAGGCCAATGGTCCGGTCATCTCCACGCCCGACAGTGCCGTCAAGGTCGTGATCCAGCCCACCAACGAGGAATGGATCGCCGCGCGTCACGCCGTGCAACTCCTGCTGGGCAAGGAACAGTAGTGATCGACACCCCCGCATCGGGCGGGCATCCCTGGTGGCACCGGCTGGGCCTGTATGTCCGGCTGGTGCGCCTGCACAAGCCCATCGGCATCCTGCTGCTGGTCTGGCCCACGCTATGGGCGCTGTTCGTGGCCAGCCATGGCTGGCCGCCAGCTTATCCCCTGTTCGCTTTCTGTCTTGGCACCGTGCTGATGCGTTCGGCCGGCTGCGCCATCAACGACTTCGCCGACCGGGACTTCGACGGCGAGGTGGCACGCACCGTCGACCGGCCGCTGGCCCGCAAGGCCATTGCGCCCTGGGAGGCCGTGGCCGCCTTCGTCGTGCTCAGCCTGCTGGCACTGCCTCTGGTCTTTCCCTTCGGGCCGCTGGTCTGGGGGCTGGCCGTGGTGGCGGCCGTGCTGGCCGGCAGCTATCCGTTCTTCAAGCGCTTCTTCGCCATTCCGCAGGCCTACCTAGGCATTGCCTTCGGTTTCGGCATCCCGATGGGCTTTGCCGCATTGACCGATACCGTCCCGCTGTCGGCCTGGATCATGCTGCTGGCCAACATCTTCTGGACGGTGGCCTATGACACCGAGTACGCGATGGTGGACCGCGACGACGACCTGAAGATCGGCATCCGCACCTCGGCCATCACCTTCGGTCGCTACGATGTGCTGGCGGTCATGGGTTGCTACGCCATCAGCCTGCTGTTGCTGGTCTGGGCCTTCGCCCGCGAGGGGCTGTCGTCCTGGTACTGGGTCGGCATCGTGCTGGCGGCTGGCGTGGCCGTCTACCACTACTTCCTCATTCGTCACCGCACCCGCGAAGGGTGCTTTGCCGCTTTCAACCACAACAACTGGTTTGGCGCTGCTGTCTTCCTGGGCGTGCTGCTGGGGGTCTTCTTCAAGTAGTCACACGCCGACTGTCCGCCAGTTTGCCGCTCTGCCTGCCCTCTGTCGGAGTCAATGGCGGGAGAATAAGGTCGTCGGCGGGTGGACAAAACAACATCGGCTGGCAGACCAACTCTTTCTTTCCTTCACCACAGCTTCACCACAGCCGCCGGATGGTGCGCCACAGTAGCGACAGCCCCCAGCTCCACAGTTCGTCCACGAAGGGCGGGCCTCCGGGCAAGCTGCTCTTACGCCAGCGCTCTATCTGTTCTCGCTGGCGGTGCTTTTCCTGCAGATAGCCGGCCTGGTGTCGGGCCAGCGTCAGGCTGGCGCGCGCCTCGGCAGGCAGGGCTTTCTCGCCCAGCGTGCCGACCTGGGCGGCCTGGGCCTGCTGTTCGCTGCGTTCCTGGTAGCGCTGCATGGCCTGCGTCACTGCGTCCGGATCCAGCAACGAGAAGGCCGAGCGGCAGTAGGGGCACGCAGGGTGTTGACGCAGATCCACCGGAGCACCACAACTGCTGCAATGGATGACCCGAAGCGTGCGGGCCAGTGCCTGCACCTCGGCCGGTGCCAGGGGGCGCACGAAGCCTTTTTCCACCATGAAGGCCGGGAAGGTGCTGAAATGCCCGTGCTGGCGGGGGCAGCGATGAATCGTATAGGCGCCGCTGATGGTGCGGTCGGTACCGCGTGCCAGCGTCTGCCGGCAGCGCGGGCAGGCCATGTGTTCCTTCAGCGGAAGCTGCGGATCATCACGGTGGGCGTGCAGGGTGCGAAAGAGCGTCAGCACGCCGTCAGGTGACAGCAGCAGGTTCTCGCGCCGGTCGAACCAGATGCCATGACAGGCAAAGCACAGGTCCAGCACGATCTCGGTGTCATGCTGCCCGCCCAGCCGCAGCGTCCGCATCGGTGCGCGGCAGGAGGGGCAGGGAAGGGCTGACGGCGTCTCGGGCTGGGCGGCTTGCATGGCGGATGGGGATGCACGGCACCGGAAGGGGCTTGCCTGCTGTCAGGCATGGCTGCCTTCCGAAGGCACAGGTTCCCCATGGTGTACCCGGCTCCTTGCCCGCGGTGCAGCCGTCCGATGCGTGGACGGCCGGCACCGTTGGACTGCACCGGGTTCAGAACTGATAGTTCGTCGTCATCAGCACCGTGTGCGGCCCGCTCAACCATTCTCCGCCGGCGGCCGCAGCACTTGCCGAATGTTCAGCCCCATGGCCATCAGGAGTCCGAAATAGAGCAGGGCGCCGCCAGCCACCATGCCCAGCACCATGGCGATGCGCAGCCAGGGCGTGGCCTGCAGCGCAGCCCAGTCGAAGGACTCCGCGCCCCAGCCCAGCAGGCCCGACATCACGGCCAGCGCCAGCGCCACTTTCAGCATGAAGGGACGCCAGCCCGGACGGGGGGTGTAGCTGCCGCGCTTCTTCAGGCCGCGCAGCAGCCAGCCGGCGTTCAGCCAGGCGCCCAGCGAGATGGACAGCGCCAGCCCGGCATGGGCCAGCCACGGCACCAGCGCCAGGTTCATCAGCTGCGTGCAGATCAGCACCGTCACAGCGATCTTCACCGGCGTGCGCACGTCCTGCTTGGCAAAGAAGCCTGGCGCCAGGATGCGCACGGCCGTCAGGGCAAACAGCCCGGCCCCGTAGGCACGCACGGTGTGTGAGGTCATCAGCAGGTCATGCTCGCTGAAGGCGCCATAGTGAAAGAGCAGCGCCGTCAGCGGCTTGGCCATCAGCGCCAGACCCACCATGGCTGGCATGGCCAGCAGCAGTGCCAGCCGCAGCCCCCAGTCCAGCAGGTCGCTGTAGCGCTGCGTGTTGCCCGACGCATTGGCCTGAGAGAGGCTGGGCAGCAGCAGCGTGCCCATGGCGATGCCCAGCAGCGAGGTGGGAAACTCCATCAGCCGGTCGCCGTAGCTGACCCATGACACGCTGCCCGGCGCCAGCCACGAGGCAATCTGCGTGTTGATGATGAGGCTGAACTGCGCCACCGACACGGCCAGCAGCGTGGGGGCCATGTTCTTCATCACCCGTTGCACCGCTGGATCCTTCAGCGCGCGCCAGAACGACAGCCGGATGCGCGGCAGCATGCCGATGCGAACCAGCGACGGCACCTGCCACAGCAGCTGCAGCACGCCGCCGATCATCACGCCGGCCGCCAGGGCCAGTACCGGCGGATCGAAGTACGGGCTGAGAAAGAGCGCCGCCAGGATGATGGAGATGTTCAGCAGCACGGGAGCGAACGCCGGCACCGCAAAGCGCTTCCACAGGTTCAGAACCGCAGCGGCCAGCGCCACCAGCGAGATCAGCAGGATGTACGGGAACATCCAGCGCGTCATCAGCACGGCGATGGAGAAGGTCTGCGGATCCTGCCGCAGGCCGCTGGCCACCATCCACACCAGCCACGGCGCGGCCAGCACGCCCACCGTCACGACCGCCGTCAGCACCCAGAACAGCATCGTTGCCACCGCATCCAGCACCCGGTGCGTTTCCTCGGGCGAATGCTGCTGGCTCTGCGCCAGCACCGGCACGAAGGCCTGCGTGAAAGCCCCTTCGGCAAACAGCCGCCGCAGCATGTTGGGCAGGCGGAAGGCCACGAAGAAGGCGTCCGTCAGCGCCCCCGCGCCGTAGACCGAGGCCACCAGCGTCTCCCGGACCAGACCGAGGATGCGGGAAACGAGGGTCAGACCACTGATGGTGGCGGCAGCGCGGAGGAGGTTCACGATGGAAAGCGGGGTGAAGGTAATGGGAAGGGATGCCCGGGGCGCTCATGGAGGCCCGGACGCATCATGCCCTGTCGCAGACTTGAAGGTACCGAAGATCGGACGCTATAATGATAAGCTTAGTTTTCGGGCAGTGTTGCCCGATCGTGAACATACGCAACCGGGCGGCCCGCAGTCGTTCCCGTTGTTCTACCAGAGCCCTCGGGCTCCTAGAGGAAACCGCTCCATGGCAAACATCGCGTCGGCGCGCAAACGTGCTCGCCAGGCAGTCCAACTGAACGCCCACAACAGCAGCCTGCGTTCGCGCCTGCGTACCGCCATCAAGAAGGTGCGCAAGGCCGTTGCCGCTGGCGACAAGGAAGCCGCCACGGCCCAGTTCCGGGCTTCGATGAGCGTCATCGATTCCATCGCCGACAAGAAGATCATCCACAAGAACGCCGCTGCCCGCCACAAGAGCCGGTTGTCGGCCGCCATCAAGGCCATGGCCTGATGGTGCCTTGTCGGCCGGCATTGCCCGGCCGATGATCAGCACACCCGGTTGAGTGCAGCGGGGCCTGTTCCCTCTGCACCCGTACCCGAAAAGCCGATTCCCGTAGCGCGCGGGTGTCGGCTTTTTGCTTTTTCGTTCTGTCGCGCTTTTCTCAGCCGTGCTGCAGCAGCCCCAGCGCCTGCAGCCCGTTGCGCAGCGAATCCGTCCCGGTGAAGTGAATGCCCCGAAAGCCCAGTGCCCGAGCGGCCTCCACATTGCGCAACGAGTCGTCGATGAACACCGTGCGCTCCGGCATCAGCCCATGGCGTTGCACCAGTAGCCCGAAGATCTCGGCGTCCGGCTTGATCACCTTCTCCTCGCCGGACACGATGATGTCCTCGAACCATTGCAGGAAGGCAAAGCGTTCGCGCGCCACCGGGAAGGTCTCGGCCGACCAGTTGGTCAGCGCCAGCAGCCGCACCGGCTCGCGGCGCAGCTGCTCCAGCAGGGCCACCGATTCGGGCAGCTCGCCATTCAGCGTCTCGGGCCAGCGCAGGTGGTAGGCGGCAATTTCGTCAGCATATTGCGGAAACTGCGCCTGCAGCAGCTTCACCGCCTTGGCCCAGGGGCGGCCCCGGTCCTGCTCCTGATTCCATTCCGCCGTACAGACCCGGCCCAGGAAGTCTTCCACCTCGGCCTCGGTGCTGAAGATCTTGCGGTACAGGTAGCGCGGGTTCCAGTCCACCAGCACCCCGCCCAGGTCGAAGACCACCGCGTCAACCGTGGGAGGGGCAACACCGGATTTTGCAGTACCGACAGGGGAGAGGGGGGCGATGCGTTCGGCCATGATGCAATTCTTCGGGTGCTATTTCCGGAGATTCTGCCAGAGAGGGAGCGTACGTGACTATCTTTAGCCGTTTTCGCAGGAAGAGGATTTTCTCATGGTGAAGTAGAACCTTACTTTTCGTTGTGAAGTGTGAGTTTTGTTTCTATAAGAAATGCTATTTTATTATGAAGGAGGCCAATCAGCTCAACTGGGAAATGCGCCAGATCGAGGTTGCCTGATCGGCCATCCATTGCTGCTGCCTTGCGATGTGTTCAGGTGTCCATTCTGAATTCTCTTTTGCGAGTCGGCGGGTAATGGCAAACTCGCTTCCCTGATAGAACGTGCGCTTGAGTGCATAGGATTGATCCGCCACCTCGCGGTTTGTACTGGATCGCAATAGGGTCATGTTACCTAGTCGATAGACCATGGCTTCCGCTTCTTCGTTGCTGAAGCCTCCCCAGCCGTCAGGGGCGTTCTGGGGGAGGACATGCTCCACGTCGAAGGCATCACTGGTGAAGCTGGGATCCTGTCCGGAAAGGTGCTTTTCCATGGCACAGAGCAGCCAACGAACGACCCGGTTGTTGCGGCTGTCGGTGGTACGAATGGTCTTGTCAGCGAAAACGTTTCGGAAAATCCTGTCCTCGACGTAGACCTGACGAAGCGCCTGCAGTACGGGGAAAAGGGAACTAAGTTCTCCCTGGGCGATACGTTCGGCCACGGTGTTGTAGGTACGTTCCTGCTCTGCAGTGCTGAACGAGCAGATGACGTTGTAACGCAGCGATATCACGACACAGGCGCGCAGCAGTGCGGTGAAATCACCGGCTGGCAATTTCCTGTGTGCTGCCAGTAGAAGCGCCAATGGCTGGCGCACCCGAAAGGTCTTCAGGGTACTGGCCAGTTGCTTGTTCTCCAATGACCAGTCGGATGCCTCTGGTGAGGAAAGTGCCAGATAGGCATCCAGGTCCTCATCCATCTCGCGCAACAGCATGAAAACTTGGGCTCGGTCCGTGATATGGCTGCGGATAGCCTTGAACAGCTCTGCCTGACGGGTGAAGCGATGACGGCTGTTCCAGTGGATACGCAGGAAGTCCGGGAAACTGTCCGAGCCTAGTCGACCGACGATGCTCTCCCAGCGTTCTTCCAGTTGCTGCAGCTCCCGGTCTCGGGGCGGTTCACTATCATGATGGAGGGAGCCATCATATTGTGCGGAGCCCGAGTACGTAAGGGGAGTGCAGGGTGAGCTGGGTCTGTCCAGAACCGAGAACAGGTAGTTTTTCAGCAGGTCTGTCGATGACAGTCGCACGCCACGTGCGTTCAGCGTCTCGAATACCTTGTAGGCATTCAGCTCGTCACTGACAGTGATGACCGTGAAGAACAGTCGATCACTGATGTCTTCCACCAGCTGTGCCAGTCTGGTGCCCTCGTCGAATGGGGGGGGAGCGTCCGAGGCCTTGGTTCCCGAAGCGTTGCTCTTCCGGCCGTCACTTCCTCTGTTGGCACATGATCTAAGCCAGTTTTCCACACGCCTGTCAAACCATTCGAATGCTTTGCGCAGGAGGTGTTCCGATGCTCTGAAACCCCTTTTGGGCAGATGCCCCAGTGATACAAGATAGCTCTGATAATAACTGTTGTTGTTGCGATTGAGCGTGAGCTTAGGGCGTACCAGCAGTGTGACCGGGTCCAGATAACCAATATAGGTCTGACGGATCTGTTCCAGGCGTGTGCGGTTGGCTTCCTGGTTTCTGTTGGATGAAACCAGTCTCTGTAGGTTCTTCAATACGGCCAGTATGATCAGACTTAGAGTCGTAAGCCGCTGCTGGCCATCAATGACATCGAAACGCCGGTCATCAGTGGATTGGAGGACCAGATACCCCATGTAATGAGCAGGATCACCATCCTCGCCGATCGTTGTCAGAATATCCTGCCACAGGTCCTCCCATTCGTCTTCGCCCCAGCTATAGTCGCGCTGGAATCGTGGAATCCTGTAAGTCAATCCATTGCCGATCAGTTTACGGAAGGTGTTGTTCTCGGTCTTGAAATTGGTTGCTGCCATGTGAGGTCCAGGATCCGGTTTCCATGATGCAGTATGGCGCTGCCCGAGCGAGACATCGCAGTGATCGGACTTCCGGTATGTCCGATGCGAACTGATGTCAGGAAGACGCTTTTCGCATCATGGACATACAGGCCGAGGAAGTCAACGTGGTCATGCACCTGCCTGCCGCTGGGCGCAAGGGGGCGAGAGCCTGTCTGGACTCGAATTAGGCCAGGAATTCCCGAATCACCGGCAGCACCCAGTCCACCCGCTCTTCATGCGCTGAATGCTCCGTGAACGGCAGGTGCAGCAGCTTCGCGTGCGGTACCCGATCCAGCAGGGCCTGGGTGTGGGGGCGGCTGACGAAGGGATCATCCTCGCCGTGGATGATCAGCGTCCGGGCTCGGATGGCGCGGATGCGCTCGCCCGGATAGGCGTCATCACCGTCGCTCAGCCACATGGCCAGCACGGCCCGGGCAAAGGCATCGAAGTCCGGTTCGGGGTTCAGCGCCTCGTAGGTGCCCACGCCATAGGTCTGGCGGGTGCCCGGGAAAGTCTTTCGCCAGAAGGCGGGCGTGGCCTGCGCCAGCTCGTCGCGGGCCGGATCATCAGGCGGCAGCTCCCACTGGGCCCCGATGGGGATGATGTGCGTGACCGGATTGGCCGGGTCGGCCGCCAGCCGCAGCGCTACGATCCCGCCATCGCTGTGGCCGATGACGCCATAGTGCGTCAGTCCCAGATGCCGCACGACGGTCTTCACATCCTCTTCCAGGCGCCGGTAGGACAGTGGCCGCGGGCCCAGCGTGGACCGGCCGTGCCCACGGCTGTCGATGCCGATGAGGCGGTGCGTGGCCGCTAGCCCCGGCGTGAGCAGGTTCCAGGTCTCGATCTGGTCGAAGCCACCCGGCAGGAACAGCAGCGCCGGCCCGTCCGGGTTGCCCTGTTCCTCCACGTAGATGCGTGCGCCGTCGATGTCCAGGTGCTGGCCATCCCGATGGTTGAAGGTGTGCATGTCAGGGCTCCGGGGGATGAGGGGGATGAGACCATGATAGCCACGCCCGCTGCCAGTTTCCGTCAGCAGGCCGTGTGATATGGTTCCAGCTCCTTCCCCTGATCCATGGGCTTTTCATGTTCATCGTCTCTCTCAGCTACATCAAACCCCTGGCCGAGGTGGAGCAGCACCTTGAGGCGCACCGCGCTTGGCTGGACAAGCAGTACGCCGCCGGCAGCCTGCTCATGTCCGGCCGCAAGCAGCCGCGCACGGGCGGCGTCATCCTGATGCGTGCCGAAAGCCGGGCCGACGCCGAGCGCATCCTGGCGGAAGATCCGTTCCACCAGGCGGGCGTGGCCGACTACCAGCTCACCGAGTTTCAGGTTTCCAAGGTGGCACCTGGGCTGGAAGCCTGTCTGGAAGGCTGAGCGAGGCCTGCGCCCAACGATCCCGCCGCGTGCTGATGCCCAGCGCCACGATGAACTGCAGGGCCAGCAGCAGCACGATGGTGGGGGCCGGCGCACTGTCCAGGAAGAAGGCCAGGTAGACGCCCACCAGCGAGGTCACGACCGTCAGCAGCACCGCCACCACCAGCATGCGGCCAAAGGTGCGGGTGAGCAGTCGGGCGATGGCGCCCGGGGCGATCAGCAGCGAGATGGTCAGCACGATGCCCACCGACTTCAGCGCCCCCACCACGGCCAGCGATACCGCCGCCAGCAGTGCATAGTGCAGCAGGCGCACCGGCAGCCCCGCCGTGCGGGCCTGGACCGGGTCGAAGCTCTGCAGCATCAGGTCGCGCCATTTCAGGCAGATCCAGCCGGCCACCACGAGCGCGATGCCGCCGCTTTCCAGCAGATCCTGCGGGCTGGTGCCCAGCACGTCGCCAAACAGGATGTGCTCCAGATGCACTTCGCTGCGCGCCCAGACATACAGCAGCAACCCCAGGGCGAACATGCTGGAGAACACCACGCCCATCACCGTGTCCTGCTTGATGCGGCTGTGCTCGTTCACGTAGCCCGTGAGCAGCGCGCAGCCCATGCCGGCCACGAAGGCCCCCACCGCCAGCGGGATGCCGATCATGTAGGCGATCACCACCCCCGGGAAGACAGCGTGCGAGATCGCGTCCCCCATCAGTGCCCAGCCCTTCAGCACCAGAAAGCACGACAGCAGCGCACAGGGCACGGCCACCACCGCCGCCATCAGCAGTGCGTCCCGCATGAAGTCGAATTGCAGGGGAAGCAGCAGGGTGTCGAGGTCCATGGTGGAAAAGGGAATCGGAAAGGGGCAGGAAGTGGCGGGTGGATGAGGAAAACGGGATGGGTGACCGGCGGGCCGCCGGATACGGCCCCGGTGTCAGCCGCTCACGGCCTGCCGCCGCCGACGCCGGGCGGCCAGCAGGCCATGGGTGGGGGCGAACAGGAAGGCCAGTGCGAAGAGGGCCGCCTGCACCAGCACCACCACGGCCCCGGTGGCGCCATCAAGGAAGTAGCTGGCGTAGACGCCGACGAAGCTGCTGACGGCGCCAATGACGGTGGCAATGATGATGACGTGGCCGAAGCGGTCCGACAACAGGTAGGCGGTGGCCCCAGGCGTGACGATCAGCGCGATGACCAGGAAGGCCCCCACCGTCTGCATGGCGGCCACGGTACAGGCGGCCAGCAGCGCGAAGAAGATCAGCTTCATCGGCCCCGGGTGCAGGCCCACACTGCGTGCATGGGCCTCGTCGAAGAAGATGACCAGCAGATCCTTCCACTTCAGCAGCAGCACGGTCAGCGTGACGGCGCCGATGATGACCAGCTGCAGCATGTCGCCCGGTGTGACGGCCAGGATGTTACCCAGCACGATGGTCTGGATGTTGACGCTCGTGGGAGAGACCGACACCATGAAGAGCCCCAGCCCGAAGAAGGTGCTGAAGATCAGGCCGATGATCACATCGGGCTTCAGACGGGTGTGGCGGTTGAGAAAGCCGATGGCGCCGGCAGCCATCAGCCCGGCGAAGAACGCACCGGCCGAGAAGGGCAGCCCCAGCATGTAGGCACCGGCCACCCCCGGCACGATCGAATGCGAAAGCGCGTCGCCAATCAGCGACCACCCCTTCAGCATCAGGAAGCACGACAGGAAGGCGCAGACGGCGCCCACCAGCGTGGCCACCCACATGGCGTTGGTCATGTAGGCATAGCCGAAGGGTTCCAGCAGCAACGCCCAGTTCATGCGGGGTTGCTCCCGCCGGACGGCGGAACGGCCGCGCTGCTGTCCGGGTTGCCGCGCACCGCGGAACGCCCGCCCACCAGCACCAGCGGGCGCTCGTCATCGGTCATGATGCCCACGGGCAGGCCGCTGCCTGCGCCATCGAGCGAATGCGGCAGGTCGAAGTGGCGCAGCACGCCGCCAAAGGCCAGCTCCAGGTTGGGGCGGGTGAAGACCTGCTCGGTGGGACCGTAGGTGAGCACCGTGTTCTTCACCAGCACCGTGCGGTCGCAGAACTCGGGCACGCTGCCCAGGTTGTGGGTGGAGACGAGAATCACGCAGCCTTCATCGCGCAGCGCCTTCAGCAGCTCGATGATGGCGTCCTCGGTCTTCACGTCCACCCCGGTGAAGGGTTCGTCCAGCAGGATCACCCGCGCCTGCTGGGCCAGCGCGCGAGCCAGGAACACGCGCTTTTTCTGGCCGCCTGACAGCTCACCGATCTGGCGGTGACGCAGCTCGTCCATCTGCACGCGCTGCAGCGCCTGGTCCACCGCCTCGCGGTCGGCTGGGCGCGGGCGGCGGAAGAAGCCCATGTGGCCATAGCGGCCCATCATCACCACGTCCTTCACCAGCACCGGGAAGTCCCAGTCCACCTCTTCGTTCTGCGGCACGTAGGCCACCAGGTTCCTGCCGATGGCGGACGAGACCGACTGGCCCAGCACCTGGATGGTGCCAGCCACCGGCTTCAGGAAACCCATGATGGCCTTGAAGAGCGTGGACTTGCCGCTGCCGTTGACGCCCACCAGCGCGGTGATGCTGCCCAGCGGCGTACAGAAGCCGGCGTCCCTCAGCGCCGTATGGCCGTTGTTGTAGGTGATGGTGACCCCGCGCACGTCCAGTCCGGCGCGGCACGCGGGGTCATCATCGGCCGTTGCCGGCCGCAGGCGAGAGGGATCGGAAGCGTCCTTGTTCAATGAGACAGGCCTTTGGCAAGGGTTTCGGATGTGACGCGCAGCAGGTCCAGGTAGGTGGGCACCGGACCGTCCGGTTCGCTCAGCGAATCCACGTAGAGGACACCCCCGTAGTGTGCCCCGGTTTCGCGGGCCACCTGCTGGGCGGGTGCGGCCGACACGGTGCTTTCGCTGAAGACGGCCGGAATGTGATGCTTGCGCACCTCATCGATGACATGGCGCACCTGCTGCGGCGTGCCCTGCTGATCGGCGTTGATCGGCCACAGATACAGCTCGCGCAGCCCGAAGTCGCGCGCCAGGTAGCTGAAGGCGCCCTCGCTGCTCACCAGCCAGCGCTTCTGCGCCGGCAGGGCCTCGACCTGCTGGCGGATGGGGTCGATGGTGGCCCGGATCTGCTGCTTGTAGCGTTCGGCATTGGTACGGTAGGTGTCCGCATGGGCCGGGTCATGCTGGATGAGGGCGTCGCGGATGTTGTCCACGTAGATGATGCCGTTTTCCGGCGACATCCAGGCATGCGGGTTGGGCTTGCCGGAATAGGGGCCCTCGGTGATCGACATGGGCTTGATGCCCTCGGTCACGACCACACCGGGCACCTTCTTCAGCCGATGGAAGAAGCGCTCGAACCAGCGCTCCAGGTTCAGCCCGTTCCACAGCACCAGCTGCGCGCCCTGGGCACGCACCAGGTCTCCCGGCGTGGGCTGGTAGTCGTGGATCTCGGCGCCGGGCTTGGTGATCGACTGCACGTCGGCGGCGTCACCGGCCACGTTGCGCGCTATGTCGGCGATGATGGTGAAGGTGGTGACGACCTTGAACTTCGGTACCGACGAGGCGGCATCGGCGGCGTGCGCCGGCTGGCTGCCCAGCATCAGGCCCGCCGTGGCCATGCTGGCCAGGGCCAGCGACAGGGCGCCCAGCAGGGTGCGGCGCGACGTTCCGCACGATGCAGAACGGGCGTGGGGAGTGGCAGAGGAAGCGGTGCGGTGGTTCACACCTGCGAATGTGTCTCTGTTCATGTTGTGCAATCAAGAGATTGATCTTGATATTCTACGTCTATCAAATGAGTTGCGCCACCCAGTCTAGCTAGGGATTGGATGAGGATTTTAAAAATGCGAATGAG
>ERZ772968.681-NODE-681-length-16704-cov-10.307466_pt1 | contig 16704 bp, 14 predicted proteins | sample MGYA00580674_ERZ772968 | MGnify/ENA primary metagenome ERZ772968 (study PRJEB29015, sample SAMEA2737940) | human oral metagenome | biome: human oral; feature: human-associated habitat; material: dental | place: China | collected 2138 ...
GGTCGATGACGGCGACCCCTGCGGCGACGGCGATGGTGGCCACGACGGCCAGCAGGCCGGCTTGAGCGGCAACCTCCCAGCCCGAGGAGTGTGAGACCCGGAAGGTCAGGCCCGTGATGACGGCGATGCCGATGGAGGCGCCGATGCGCTCACCGGTCTGGAGGATGCCGCCCGCGGCTCCGGCGTACTCCAGGGGGACGTCGGCCAGGGAGAGGGTCTGGTTCGGGGAGACCACGAGACCCTGCCCCACTCCGAGCACCAGCAGCGTGAGGGTCAGCCACCAGGGACTCCACCCCGCACGCGCATGCATGTGCATGATGCCGATGCTCCCCAGCAGCCCGGCCATGCCCAGCACCATGCCGCCAAGCACCATGGCCCGACCCACCCGGATCACCCGGCGGCCGGCAACGGCGGCGGCGATCGATCCCGCCAGGGCGGCCGGGACTCCGATGAGGCCGCTGGCCAGTGCGGTGGATCCCAGGCCGGCCTGGACGTACTGGGCAACGATGATCCACACGCTGGTGTAGCCCAGGAAGTACACGGCGATGGCCAGGCTGCCGTAGGCGAAGGAGGGGATGGCCAGCAGACTGAGGTCCACCATGGGGGCGCCGCCCTTGGCCCGGTAGCGCTTCTCCCAGGCCACCCAGGCGGCGATGACGCCGATGCCGGCGGCCTCCAGGCCCCAGATCCAGGTGCCGGCCGAGGCCTCCATGAAGGGGATCATGATGAGCAGCGTGCCGACGGCGAGCAGCCCCATCCCCACCGGGTCGAGATCGATCCCGCCGCGGTGGGCGGCCCCGGCGGTGTCGGCATCGGGGCTGTCCGCCTGTTCCGTCTGACCTGTGTCGCTCCCCCGCTGCCAGGAGGAGGCCGGCAAGTACCGACGTGCGGCCCAGACGCCGGCCAGGGTGAGGGGGACGTTGATGAGGAAGGAGGCGCGCCAGCCCCAGTCGTCCCCGAGCCAGCCGATGAACCCGCCGCTGAGCACCGGCCCCAGCGCCACCGAGACCCCGATGACGGCGCCGAAGAGCCCGAAGGCGCGTCCTCGGGCCTCACCGGTGTAGTACTGCTGGATCATGCCGGTCACCTGCGGGTTGAGTAGCCCTGAGCCGACCCCCATGACGACACGAGCCAGGTTGAGGGTGACGACGTCGGGGGCCAGGCCCGAGGCGAGGGATCCGGCCCCGAACAGGAGCATGCCGATGACGAAGAGCCGCCCCCGTCCCATGACGTCGCCGGCGCGGCCGGCCGGGACGAGGGCGACCCCGAAGACGAGGGCGTAGCCGGAGACGACGAGCTGGAGCCCGGCGGTGCCGGCGCTCAGGCTTTGGGAGACCGCCGGCAGGATGACATTGACCGAGGAGACGGCCAGCAGCGTGACGAAGGCGGGGATGAGCAGTGTCGGCAGAAGCCGCTCATGGCCCGGGCAGGGCGTGCGGGCTGGGTCGCAGGGGCGAGGCGTGGGCACGTCGTGAGGCTACCGCGTGCCGGGCGGTTCACAGCTGTGAGGCGGCGGCGTGCTCGACGTCCTGCTGAGCCCGGCTGGGAGGCTCCCCGGGGGCGGGCGTGGACCAGGCTCCGGAGCAGATGTCCAGGACGATGCCGATCCCCAGGGCGATGAACGCCGGCAGGATCCAGCCGGTGGAGTCGTTCCACAGGCCGGTGCGTGCCAATAGCTTGCTGGGGCCGTCCCAGCCGGCGGCGGTGATGGCAGAGACGGAGCCGAAGAGCCCCGCTGTGCTCACGCACCACCGATAGGCGGCCCTGAGTCGTCCCGGTGCCAGGGCGTCGATCAGTGTCACGACGACCAGGGCGATGGCGAAGGGGTAGAGCAGGAACAGCAATGGCCCCGCAATCTTGAGAATGGCGCTCAATCCGAGGTTGGCCAGGGTGAAGGAGACGATGGCGCAGGCGGCGAGCTGTCGGTTGAAGGAGACCGCCGGCCAGGCGGTGTAGGCATAGCCGGCCCAAGAGGCCAGCAGTCCTACGGCGGTGGTCAGACAGGCCAGGATGACAATGGCGGCGAAGATGACGACGCCGGAGGTGCCCAGCGTGGAAGAGGCCGCATTGCGCAGCAACGCGGTTCCGTCCTTGGTGTCGACGGTGATCTGCCCATGGGTGCGGGTTCCCAGGACGGCCAGACCGATGTACACCAGGCCCAGGAGTACGGCGGCGATACCACCGGACAGGATCGTTCCGCGCACCAGGGCGCGGGGGGAGGTCAGGCCGCGCTCGCGCAGGGAGGTGATGACCACGATGCCGAAGACGGTGGCCGCCAGGACATCCATGGTGAGGTAACCCTGAGTCAGCCCAGTGGTCAGGGGCTCACTCGCGTAGGGCTCGATGGCCTCGCGCTCCACCCCGGGGGACATCACGATGGTGCCTCCGCACAGCAGGGCCAGCAGGGCCAGCAGGGCGGGAGTGAGCCAGCGGCCGACGCGATCGGCCAGGCGGCTCGGGCTACGGGCGATACTGAAGGACACGCCCATGAACACTGTCACGTGCACCAGCAGGGCCAGGCGGGAGTCGTGGAAGCCCCACAGCTCGAGCATCGGGCGGGTCGCCAGCTCGTAGGCGACCGTGGTAACACGGGCGATGGCGTACAGCGGGCCGATCGCCAGGTAGACCGCCAGCGGCATGACTGTGCCGAATCGGGGTCCCACTCTGCGGGCCAGGCCGAGGATCCCCTCACCGGAGGTGGAGACGGCCACCACCGTGATGAGTGGCATGAGTACCCCGGTGGCGAGGAAACCCACCATCACCGGGATGAAGGACCCGCCCGAGGCGGCGCCCAGCAGGGGCGGGAAGATGAGGTTGCCCGCCCCGAAGAACAGGGCGAAGAGCATCAGGCCGGTCGGCAGGATGGTGCTGACGGCGGTGCGTGAGGATGGCTGGCTCATAGTGGTGGTCGGTTTCTCTTCTCGGATGCGGCGTCGGTGCGACGTCCGGGAGCAGTGTGGGTAGCAGTGGGGCTGACGGGCCTCAGGCGACGGTGATCCGTCCAGTGATCGAGGCCGACCCGGTCAGCAGCACGCTGCTGTCCTCGCCCAGGGGGTCGGCGCCCACGTGGACCCCGATCTCTCCGCCGGGAACGAGCAGTCGGTAGTCCTCGGGAGCGCCCGGACCGCTCCAGGCGTGCAGGGCGACGGCGACGGCGCAGCACCCCGCTCCGTAGGAGAGGGACTCCCCCACGCCGCGCTCCAGGACACGCATACGGGCGATACCCACCGGTGAGTGGGTGTCGGGGTCGGTCTCCTCCCCCAGCGGCACGACGAGCTCAAGATTGGTGCCGGCCTCGGGGGCGGGGTCGTAGGCGACCGGGTCCGCGGAGTCGGTGAGCCCGGCGAAGGCAGCCGCCTCGAGCTCGCCCTCCTCCCCCAGGGCGACGACGGTGTGGGGGCCGGCGATCTCCACACTCAGGGCGGCCCGCGGCCCGTCCAGGCCAGGGACGACGACGGCCGTGTCCCAGCCCTCGTCCTCGGCCTCCTCGGGGCTGGTCAGGCGGGCCGGCCCCATGTCCACGGTCCACAGCTCGCCCAGGCGGGTGATGGTGCGGGCCCCGCCGCGCGTGCCGATGGTGACCGACTCGCCGTCGGCGATGGGGCACAGCCCCTCACGGTCCAGGACGTGGGCGAACAGGCGTGCGGCGTTGCCGCTCATCTCGGCCACGGTTCCGTCGGCGCGGTAGTAGTCCATGAACCACTCGGCCTCGGGCACGGAGGCGGCGAAGGCTCCGCCGCCGGGCAGGGCGGTGGTCCGTACGACGCGCACGAAGCCGTCGGCGCCGATGCCGCGGTGGCGGTCGCAGACCGCTGCGATGTCGGCGCCGCTGATGGCGACCTCGCAGCCGGGGTCGACCAGCATGAGGAAGTCGTTGAGGGTCGCGTGGCCCTTGATGAGCTCACGACCGCGAAGACCTGTCGAGTGCGGCATGGTCCCTAGCCTAAGCGACGCCGCGACGCGTGCAGACGAGCTCCCATGCCTGCCGGGTAAGCCGGGAGCGCTCGGAGTCGGTGCACTGCCCGGTCTCGGTGAGGGCGACGTCGATCCAGTGCAGCCGTGGGTCACGCCGGAACCACTTGATCTGGCGGGAGGCGAGCTGGCGGGTGGCCAGGGCGGTGGAGGCGACAGCCTCGTCAACGCTCAGCCGGCCGTCGATGACCGCGAGCGCCTGGGCGTAGCCGATGGCCCGTGACGCGGTCTCGCCTTCTCTGAGGCCCTCGGCGATGAGCGCCTCAGCCTCCTCCACGAGCCCGCCCTCGAACATGGCTCGGGCCCGGGCACTGATGCGCAGGTCCAGGAGCGCTCGCTGGCAGCGCAGAGCCAGGTGGACGGTGGGGGCGATGTCCTCGTAGCGGGGCAGTGAGGCGGAGAAGGGGCGGCCTGTGATCTCGATGACCTCGAGGGCCCGCACGATTCTGCGGGTGTTGGAGGCCTCGATCCGCTCGGCGGCCACTGGGTCGACTCGGCTGAGCTCGGCGTGGAGGACAGAGGCTCCCTCTCGCTCGGCGCGCTCGCTCAGGCGGGCGCGAACGGCCGGATCGGTGCCGGGGAAGTCGAGGTCGTCAGTGAGGGCACGCACGTACAGGCCGGAGCCCCCGACGATGATCGGCAGGTGGCCCCGTGACTCGACGGCGTCGATGTCGCCGCGGGCGCTGCGCTGGAAGGCCGCCACGGAGGCCCGGTCCCTGACGCTGAGGACGTCGACCTGGTGGTGGAGGACATGGGCACGTTCGACGGGGGTGGGCTTGGCGGTTCCGATGTCCATGCCCCGGTAGAGCAGGGAGGCGTCGGCGTTGATGATCTCGGCACGGGCGGCCGGTCCGATGGCCTGTACCCGTTCGGCAAGGTCGAGGGCGAGGGCTGACTTGCCGGTGGCGGTGGGACCCACCACCGCGACTCGTGGGAGCCGGATGGTGCTCGAGGCCGTAGGGCTCACGGTGCTCAGATCTCCGGCAGGAGGGGGCCCACGAGGCTGAGGGCCTGGGTGCAGGCCGACAGCGCCGTGTCCAGGTGGAGGCGCAGCTGGGCGTCGGTGACCCCGGCGGACAGGTCGGTGAGGTAGGTGGCCCGCACCAGCGGCCCGATGGGCGTGTCGACGACGCCGACGGTGGGGAAGAACTTGTCCCGGTTCCAGTCGTTGACGCTGGCGGCGATCTCGTCGCGCTGGGAGGCGGGGGCGGCCTCCTCCCAGTCCCCGGAGACTAGGAGCCAGCCGTCGTGGCCCTCGGGGATCTCGATGACGAAGGGGAAGGAGTCCCAGGTGCCCAGGAGGCAGGGGTGCTCGCGGTCGTCGGCCAGCTGCACGTTGTACTCCATGGGGCCGGTGAGCATGGACTCGATCCTCGCCAGGGTCAGGGCCGCGGTCGCCTCCTTGGTCCTGCCTGTGTCCATCGGGGTGAAGGAGCCCGAGCCGACCGATGCGGAGTCCCGCAGGCGGCCGATGCCGTCCAGCTGCCCTGATGGGTGCTCGTCCGGCGCATCGACCGGCCCCGTCGAGGCCGACGACGCGGCGGCCGGGGGCCCAGAGGCGCCCGTCTCTCGTGGTGCCGTGTCAGGGGCGGTGCCTCCTGCGCCGTCGAAGGCGACCGGCGGCTCGTGCCGACCGTCCTGCCGGCTCCCCGGTTGGTCTGCCTGTCGGTTGCCTCTCTGGTCCAGCGCGCGCACGTCCCACTCCTTGCCCAGGAGCCGTGCGATGAAGTCGGTGAGGCGTTGCAGTCGTGGCATCAGGGCTCCAGGCTTCCGCGCAGCTCGTCTGGGAACTGCTCCTCGGCCTCGTGCATAAGCGCGACAATGAGCCGGCAGCCGCCGAAGACGAAGTCTTCGAGCTGTCGGTCCGTCATCCCGGCCTCCAGGGGGTAGGTGTACTCGCCGTGGAGGCGCACCACGCCGCCGTCGGCGACGGTGAGGTAGGCCTTGGGCCCGATGCGGCTGGTGTTCCAGTCCTCGACCAGGGCGCGCAGCTGGGTCAGGTGCTCGGTGTCGGCGATGCGGTGCCAGATCCCACGCATCTGGACCGCCCGGGTGTCCTGGAAGATGGCATGGACAGTGACGTATCGCCACGGGATGCCGATGTCGCCCTCGTCGTCGATGAAGTAGCGCAGGCCCAGGCGCTTGACGCACTCGTGGATACGGTCGACGTCCACGGGCCTGGGGACCGTGGCGGCGGCAGCAGAGCTGGCGTCGGAGCTGGGCATGCTTCCCAGCCTAGCGGGGCGGGCGGTCCGCTCCCCACCGCATGTCGGTCCGCTCCACCGTCAGCGCAATAAGGACCGGTTGGATATGCTCCCGGCGCCCCTTTGGCTGCGCTCAGGACGTCGACTGCGCCGCCGATGCCCGGGACTGCGCGGCGATGGCGTCGACGGCGTCGTTGAAGGCGTTGGAGGTCTTGGAGGCTCCGGCCAGGGCCTGGACATGGGCGTCCTCGATGCTGTGGCCGACGACGGCCGCGTCGATGGAGCCGACGAAGTTCTGGATGTGCTCCTTGGAGGTTCCGGTCGAGGCGTGACCGGAAACCTTCACGTCCGTAATCACCCCGCCGGACAGGGTGAGACTGACGTCGAGGGAATCGTCTTCGATCAGGTCGTCGACCGGACCGTAGGCCTCAGATGCGGAGAAAGTGCCGTCGGCGTATGGACCGGCCGTCGGCGAGGCGACGGGGGCGGACGCGGAGGCCGGGCTGGTGGGCTTCCCGGCGGGACCGGCAGTCTGCGCGCGCCCGGCGTAGTCCCCCTGGGAGGGTGTCACGTCCCCTCCCCCGCAGCCGGTCAACGGACCCGCTGAGGCCAGAAGCACTCCGGCAACGGCCAGTGCCCGGGAGCCGGCTAGGCAGCCGCCGTCCGGATTCCTGGGTTGACTCCGCCGGCGGGTCGGCGAGGTCTGCTCTGGGTCGCGCGGACGGTTTGGGATCTCGGGGCTCACCGCTGCTCCTTCGGCTCGGGCTCGCCGAGGGGATCGGCCTCGTCCGCGCTCTTGATCTCGGCCCCGGTCGTGCCACCGCCGTCAGCGCCCGGCGGCTTGTCGGCGAAGTCGAGCATGGTGCTGGTACGTCGTCCCTCGTCGCCTTCGGAGAGCTTCTCCCCGACGAGGCGGCCGTGGTTGAGCAGGATCTGGCGCTGCCCGCAGGAGGCGACGTGGGAGTCGTGGGTGACGACGATGAGCGTCGTCCCCTGCTCGTGCAGGCGGGAGAAGATGTCCAGGACCAGCTGCTCGTTGGTCTCGTCCAGGTTCCCGGTGGGCTCGTCCGCCAGGACGATCTCGGGGTGGTTGATGAGTGCACGGGCGATGCACACGCGCTGCTGCTCGCCCCCGGAGAGCTGAGAGGGCAGGTGGTCGGCACGGTCGGCCAGTCCCACGTTCTCCAGTGCCTCGAGCGCTTCCTTCTCATCGGTCATCGAGTGGTAGTACTGGGCCACCATGACGTTCTCCACCGCGGTGAGGTGGCCGATGAGGTGGAACTGTTGGAAGACCAGGCCGATAACGTTCTTGCGGATGTCGGTGAGCTGGGCGGCGTTGAGGCTGCCCAGCTCCCGGCCGTCGAGCCTGACCGAGCCCTTCGTCGGGGTGTCCATGCAGCCGACGATGTTCATGAGCGTGGTCTTGCCCGAGCCCGAGGAACCGACCACGGAGAGCCACTGGCCGCGCGGCACCTCCAGGCTGAGGTCGTCCAGTGCGTGCAGGTCGCCGTAGATCTTGGACACGTGTGACAGCTCGAGCAGCATGTCATTCCTCCCTGAGGACGAGTGCGGGATCGATGCGCGAGGCCCGGCGCACCGGGGAGTAGGAGGCGGCGACAGCCACGGCCGAGGTCAGCACCACCGAGACGATCGCGAGCGGCCAGTTGAACACCAGGGTCGTTTCGAACACGCTGCGGCACACGGCGACGGCCAGACCGTACCCGACGGCGGTGCCTAGGATGCCGCCGATGGCCCCCAGGACGGCGACCTCGGAGTAGAACTCGGTGGCGATGGAGCGTCCCGAGGCCCCCAGGGCCTTGCGCAGGCCGATCTCGTTGCGCCTCTCGGAGACGATGACGGTCATGGTGGTGGACACCCCGACCAGTGTCAGTCCCAGAACCACGGCGGAGACCACCCAGAACAGGGTGTTGAGCATCGTGATGATCCGGGTGTCGCCGGAGGTGATCTTGGATACCGGCTGGGCCTGGAGCCGGCCGCCGCCGGCGGACTCCACGGCGGCGACGACGTCGTTCATGGTCGTCGACGAGGTGTCGACGGACATCTCGACGACGTCGTATCCCGCCGACGATGTTCCGGTGAGCCGGTCGACGTCGGCGGAGGTCGCGTAGACGATGTCGTCCTCCTGGCCACCGGTGTCAACGATTCCGGCGACCTGCCACTGCGCGGTGCCCTGGGCGCTTTCGGTGATGGCGGGTTCACCGGCCGCGCCACCATCCGAGGAACCGCTGTGGCCACCGTGACCGCCATGTCCGGAATGGCCGTCATGTCCGGAATGGCCGTCATGTCCGGAATGGCCGGTGCTCCCGGAGGCGGCATCGGTAGTGGCGCCGGAAGCAGAGCTCTGATGGGAATTGTCCAAGGAGAGGTTGTCACTGGAGAGGTACTCGGCCGTGACGGTCGAGCCCACCTTGAGGGAGGCTGCCTCGGCAACGTCCTTGCCCACGAGGACCTGGCCGCCAGAGGGCCATGAGCCCTCCAGGGACCAGTGCCCGTTGAGGCGCCGCACGTCGTCGACGTCGATGCCCGCCAGCAAGTAGGGGGAGCGGTTGATGCGGACCGTCTCGTAGCGGTAGTCGGCCTGCCTGATGCGGTCTGTCTCAGTGCTGGTGGTCGATGCTGCGGCCCGAACGGCGGCCCGGGCCGACTGCTCGGTGATACGGGGAGTGGTCGCCTCGGCGGAGACGGGTACGACGATGAGATTCGCCCCGAACTGGCGCATCTGGGCGGTCATCTGGGCCGGTACTGCTAGGCAGACCGCGGCCAGGCAGAACAGCGTCGCGGCTCCCACGGCGGAGGAGAGCAGGGCGGCCAGGGCACGGCTACGGCGTCGGAGCGTGGCGCCGACCAGCATCGTGAGGAACATGCGGCGGTTCGACATGGGGCGGCCACCGCGGCGCGAGGATTCTCCGGGCACCTGCGTCACCTCCTGTGCAGGGCAATGGCGGGCTGGATCCGCAGGATCGAGCGCATGGACGAAGCGGTGGCGGCCAGCAGGACCACGGTTACCAGGACCGCAACTAGCACGTAGACCATGGGGCGCATGGTGATGCCCGAGTGGAAGACGACTCGGCCAATGAGCTGGGCCAGCCCGGAACCCACCGCGGCCCCGATCGTCAGCCCGATCGCCCCGATGACTGCGCTCTCGGCCAGGATGAGCCGGTTGATGGAGGCCGACGAGGCACCCACCGCCTTGAGCAGGGCGAACTCCCCGGTGCGCTCCACCAAGGAGGCGGTGGTCAGGGAGGCGACGGCCAACGCTGCGGCAACCAGGCTCAGAGCGGTCATGAGGATCATGAGCACCTGCGTCTTGGAAAGCACGTTGCCCTCCACCGCGGCGACCTGACGGACGGGTTTGGCAACGGCGCCGGTGACGACCTCCTCGATCTGGTAGGAGATGGACGAGGCGTAGGCCGTGCAGTACCAGGTCTCCCACTCCGCGGTGGACAGGGCGGCTGGGTTGGCGGCGGCCTTGCGAGACAAGTCGTTCTCGGGGGTGGTCAAGGCCTTGACCTCGATCTCATCGACCTGGCCGTCGTGCCCGGTGACCTTCTGAATGCCGGCCAGAGGGGCGTAGAACGTCTGGTCGTCCTTGTCCCCGGCGGTGTAAATCCCGGTGACGGTGAGGATCTCCTCGCCCTGGGGCCCGGTGACCGTGATGGTATCCCCCTGGGAGACGCCTATGCGCTGCGCGAGCTTGGTGCCGACGACGGCCTGGGAGGCGTCGTCGGCGGGCCAGGTGCCATCCACCTTCCACCACGAGCGCATGGTGGACACTCCCAGGGTGGTGGACTCCCCAGTGGAGAGCTTGACGTCCTTGTTGAACCAGGCTCCCGCAGCCAGGACCTCGGTCCCCTCGGAGTCCTCCTTGCCGACCCCCGAGCCCGTGACCTTGACGGAGCCCGACAGCCTGGGTGTGAGGTCCACGATGTTGTAGGCCCAGAAGATCGTCTTGATATTGGTGACCTCCTTCTCATCCAGGAAGGAGGCCGCCTCCTTGTCCTTGTTCGTCTCGTAGAGGTTGTCGACTACCGCACCCGCGCGGGGCTGGACCACGATGTTGGAGCCGTAGTTGGTCAGCTCGGCATTGAGCTTGTCGCCCACGTCGAGGACGACGCCGAGCATGGCCACCGAGATAGACGCGCACAGGGCCACGGTCAGGGCGATCAGCGAGCGACGGCGCAGCTGGCGGACGAAGGAACGGCGAAGCAACCGGATGAAGAACATCTCAGGACTCCTTTCCCAGCGCGAGACGGACGGATCGCGGGCTGAGGGGGCTCATCGTTTGAACACCTTCGCGGAGTCCTCCAACACAGCGGTGGCGATGGTTAGGTCCCCACCATCGACCTCGAAGTCCACCGGAATGGGGTTGCATCCTCCCTTGAATCCGATGGTGGCGGGGTTGATGGCGACGTCGCAGCGTTTGCAGATGACCTTGCCGTCCTTCTCGAAGTAGCCCGAAGGCCCGCAGTTCTCACAGGCGTCTAGCCCGACCCCGTAGGCCCCTCCGTTCTTAAGAATCGCGATGAAGCGGACCTCGATGCCTCCGGAGGCGGCGTAGGCGTAGCGGTGGAGGTGCCCGTCGGCCAAGCCGGACAGTGAGACGCGGGCGAGCCCGGCGGCCTGGTCGAGGTTGTAGGGCTCGGGATCGGAAAGCTGAGGAACCTCATTGACCTTAGCCAAGGCAACGGTGCGGGTCAGGACCAGAGCACCGAAGCCAAGCGCGGAGGCCAATACCCATCGACGGCTGCGGCGGCGCTCGGCCCGACGCGAGCGCCGTACGGCCGGGTTGGGCTGCTCCGGCAAACGCCGCAAACTGGTGACGAACAGGCCTGTCAGGGGAATGAGGAAAACCGCGGCGGCCAGGAACAGGATCATGGTCTGCATGTTGTTGCTCGCCCAGACAACGAGCCGAAACACCTCCAGGGACAGCGTGATGCGGTGCGCGGCGTGCAGCAGGCGCATGAGAGTCAGGGCGTCGGCTCCGGTCATGATGACGGTGAAGCCGAGCACGGCCAGGTTCGTGATGCGCCGCGGAAGTCCTTTACAGGCACGCACATAGATGAAGGCCAGTGCCGCCACGGCGCACCATCCTCCCAGGAAGCCGAGCACGCGCAGGAGCATCTCAGAGGAGAAGGTGGCCTCCCCGGGGGCGATGAAGGCCGACAGTTGCAGGATGACGTCCGGGGTCGCTCGGAAGAAAGCCAGAGCCAGAACCAGGCATGCCACGGCGTTGGCGACCGGCGAGAATCGCCCCGTATAACCCCAGGCGGGTCTGGCGACCAGCATGATCAGCACCGCGATCAGCAGGACGTCGGTGATCACCAGGGCGCTCGCCGCGGGCAGATTGACGGCGGTGCGAGACGCGAGAATGGCGGTGGCCCGAAGCGCGGCGAAGATACCCGCACCGGCCAGTCCAACGACTGTTGCGGCGAATCTGGCGCGGCTGGCCCTGGGCCACCCGTTGACGATATCAGGGGCCAGGCTCACTGCCAGCGCGGCCAGGAGCAGGAAAGGCATAGCCATGCCACCGACGACGGATACAAACCGTTCCAACATGCCTGTGAGCACCTTCTTCCTTGAGTTGGCTCAGAGGCCGACGACGGCCGGCCGCCTCGCGCCCGCCGGAGCGGTCGGGATTCACTTCCTCACCCGATCCTCCAGACGGGCACCGAGGAACACAGCCGGTCACGTCATCGGCCCCGCGTGTTCTCAGCCGTCACCACTCGTGCGGAGTGTATTGCCAGTCCCAGCTGAGCTCGATGGGGGTTGTCCAGAAGCGCCCTTCGACGCCGGTCTCCTTGTCGACGTGAAGCATCCAGCCGTTCTCGGCAGGGCTGTGGATCTTCAGCGTGAGCTGATAGGTGCCAGCGTCCGGCAGGGCGATATTGGCGCCGTAGTGGGGGCCGTCGGAGGCGTTCATCTGCATGAAGGTCCCACTGGTAGCTTCCTGCCCGGTGTCCTTGTTGGTGATGGAGTAGTCAATGGTCAGCCCCGGGACGAAATCGCCCTTGCCGTAGCCCAGGGTGTTGCCCTCCAGCCCGGTGACGTCGGCCTCCAGGTGGAAGGAAGCGTCAGCGGCCTTGAGCCCCATCCCCTGGGGCTCCATGTCGATAGGCTGGAAGTAGACGACGGAGACGTTGATCTGCTTCTCGGCCTCCTTGTCGCTACCGACAGGATATTCCTCGAAGCCCTTGCCCTTGGCGTCGTCGGCGGCCGAGGCGGAGCTGGAGGCGTTGGATTTGTCACCGGAGGAGCAGGCGGTCAGCCCCAGGGTGCCCGCTAGGACGATTGCTCCGATGGCGCTGACAATCTTGAGTGTACGCATGGGATTCCTTTGCTGTGTTGCGGTTGCTTGGCAGCGATGTGGTTAGGTGATGTGCGGTGGTGAGCCGTGACGCCGGCCCGGGTTGTTAGCACGGGCGTCGCAGCAGCCGCGGATCAGTGGGTCTGGGTGCGGGATTCGACTGCTAGCCGGAGGGGTCGTGTCAGTGGGCACTGGAAACGTCGGCAACCTCCTCGGCCTCCTCTGCTTCCTCTGCCTCCTCGGCCGCATCCTTCGAGGAACGGCCGGCCTCACCGGACCGCCGAGTCGACAGACCGCGCTCGTCATTCGCCCGATGCGTGCGCTCGGCCTGACGCCTCTTGATGGTGGAGACGATTCCGAGAACGACGACAACGATGGCGATCAGGGCCTGGAACACGAGAGTCTCGTGGTAGGGGTAGATGCCCAGGAAGTCGTAGGTGGGCCAACCCGTCACGTAGGTGCCTGAGACGATGTCACCCTCGATGAGGGCATGGAGGCCACCGCCGGCGAAGATGACCACCAGGATGGCCATGAGCGCGCTGGTGATCGCGAAGAAGGGGCGCAGCGGGATCTTGACGCTGGTGTAGCGGATGACCAGGAAAACGGCCACGAGGACAACCATCCCGGCGGCGAATCCCTGCCAGATGGAAGCTCCGCCGGAGCGATCCATGGTGAGCAGGGCCTGGTAGAACATGACCGTCTCGGCGCCTTCCCGGAAGACCGCCAGGAAAGACAGGGAGGCCAGTGCCCATACGCCCCCGGTGGACACGGAGGCCTCCGTCTTGTTCTTGATGTAGGCGTTCCAGGAGCTGACCGAGGATTTCGAGAGCATCCAGTTGGAGGTGAACAGGAGCATGACCATGGCCATGAGCGCCACGGCGCCCTCGAGGATCTCCTGGTGGGAGGAGGCAGAGTTGTAGAGCACGGCGAACAGGACCGCAACGATTCCGGAGGCGACCAGGCCCAGAATCAGACCCAGGTAGACCAGCCGGACCCGGTCCTTGAGCCCCGCCTTGATGAGGTAGGCGATGACGGCGGCGACCACGAGGATCGCCTCGAGCCCCTCACGAAGCAGGATGAGGAAGGCCTGTCCGAAGGAGCCGGTGAAGAAGGCTCGTACGGGGTTCACCTTGCCTCCGCTCGCATCGAGCGTGCCAGCGTCCTGAGTGATCATGTCCTTGAGGCGCTCGGACTGCGCCGTCGCATTCGAGTCCCCCGCGATCATGGCCTTGCGAACCACCTTGAACTGATTCTCGACCTCGGAGACGCGGTCTCCGGAGATGACGGCCATGACGGTCTTCTCAAAACCGAGCTTCTCGTAGTAGCCGTAGTAGGCCTTGTTGACCAGTTCCGCCCCGCCCTGTCCGTCGCCGGACCGCGTCTTCTCGACCGCCTGGTCGATGAGGCCGCTCATCTCGGAGGCGACCTGCGCCCAGCTGCGCTCCCCACGCCCCTCGTTGACGTTGGTCTTCTTGGCGTCGAGCTGGGCGCGTTCGGTGGCTGTGGTCGCCGCTTGCTGAGCGGCGTAGTCGCGGGGGCCAGCAAGATCGGCCATGCCGTCAAGCTGCGTGGCATCGGCGGCGATGTCAGCCGACAGCGCCGCGGCCTGGCTGGACAGGGCCTCTCCATTGCCCGCGGAGTACGCCGACTGCCTCAGGGAGTCGAACGTGGTCTTGTGGTCTGCGGCTCTCTGGACACCGATACGGTCGGTGGTGACGCGCGAGAGGTTGGAGGCCACGTAGGCCGTGTTGTAGGCGCGTTGCACACCTGCTGCGGCGCCGGAGGTGTTTCCGTTGTTGTACTGGGCGACAGCTGCCTGAAGCTCGGTGTCGACAGTGGTCGCAGCAGCAGTCCACGTGTCGTAGTCGGTAGCGGACTCGGCGGCATCGGCCCGCAGCACTGGGTAGGGCAGGAGGGGGGTGATAAACAGGGCCATGGCCATCAGCGCAAATGCGGCACAGGCGGCGAACGAGCCGTCACGCCGGTGCGGGAGCGCTGCCTGTGAATGGCGCATACGGGTTGTCCTTTGCACGGCTGGGAACTGTCGGTCGAGCCTTCTTGCGAATCTGTCGATGACATTCATGAATATCGACATCCTCACACTGAAGTTTAGGCTTCCCTAACCTTCATCGTCAAAGGTCAGACGGCATTCATGACAAAACGTCAGTTCGTTTCCTGGGAAGACGCCGATATCCTCGCGTACATCGCCACGGGAACACGCAGTATGTTCACGTCGAGGTCAACCCTCTCGATCGGCGGAAAGGAGAGCAGCAGGCGATGACCTCATCTCACTGGATGGCCCCTTCCGCGCTGGCCTCACTCGATGGCGGGTCTTTTTCTTTTCCCGCAACAGGCACCATCTGGACGGTTCGCACCCCGTCCCGGCTCCCACCGAGGACGGGAGCAGCTGTCATCGAGCATGCGGAGACCTTCGAAGCCGTATGGTCCAGGTTCCGCCCGTCGTCCCTGGTGCGTCGTATCGCAGACGGCGCACTGGGCGAGGGTCCGATCACGGTGGAGCTGCCCGCAGGCTCGTCCATCATGCTCGACCTCTACGACCGGCTGCACGCCGCGTCACACGGACGCATCGATCCTCTGTGCGGGGCCGACCTGGTGGAGCTGGGGTACGACCCTCAACTGAGCTTCACGGTCAGGAGCGGTGCGGCCGAGCGCATCGGCGCGTTCCACGGCCGGGGCACGTGGACGGACGTCGTGAGGCACGACGGCGACCGGCTCACCATGTCGCATCCGGCACTGTTGGATGTGGGCGCCGTCGGCAAGGGATTCCTGGCCGACGGCATTGGCGAGATCCTCCTGGCCCACGGCATCGAGGAATTCGTCATCGACGGCTCGGGCGACCTGCTCATCGACAGTCGGAAGCCGGTTCGCGTGGGGCTGGAGCAGCCGGGCAGGGAGGGCATCGTCGTCGGGACCGTGGAGGTAACCCGCGGCGCCGTATGCGGATCGAGCCCGCACCGGCGCTCCTGGGGCACGGGTCTGCACCATATTCTCGACGCGCTCACCGGGCTACCCGCCAAGAACATAACGGCCACCTGGGTGGTGGCCGAGTCCTGCGCGGCTGCCGACGGCCTGGCCACCGCCCTGTTCTGCGCGGATCCGGAGCAGTTGGCTCAAGCCTTCCGCTTCGAGTGCGTCATCCTCTCCAGCCATGGGCGGGCCTCGGTATCCCGGGGATTCTGCGACCTGCCCGGCCAGATCTTCACGGCGTGAGCGGACGGCCAGGGCCCTCAGGGCCGACGGCGGTGCCGCCAGACATCACCGCCGTCGGACCCGAGAGACAGGTTCTTAAAGCCGCTCACCAACTTTCTGAGAGAACTCCACGAGCCGGTTGGAGAAGCCCCACTCGTTGTCATACCAGCCGAAGACCTTGACCTGGCCGCCACTCACCTCGGTCAGGGGTGCGTCGAAGATCGAGGAGTGCGGGTTTCCGACAATGTCATGGGAGACGATCGGGGCCTGGGAGTACTGCAGGTATCCGGCCAGCGGCCCGTGATCGGCAGCCTCGCGGAAGGCCGCGTTGACGTCCTCGACCGTTGCCGGACGGGAGGTGACCACGGTGAGGTCGGTGATCGAGCCGACCGGAACCGGCACTCGCAGGGCCGCGCCGGTCAGGCGCCCGTCGAGCTCGGGGATGACCAGACCGATAGCCTTGGCGGCGCCAGAGGAGGTCGGGATGATGGAGGCGGCGGCAGCGCGCGCCCGACGCGGGTCCTTGTGGGGCGCATCGTGGAGCCGCTGGTCACCGGTGTAGGCGTGGACCGTCGTCATGAGCCCGCTCTCGATCCCGAAGGTGTCGTTGAGCACCTTGGCCAGCGGTGCCAGGGAGTTGGTGGTGCACGACCCGTTGGAGAACACGTCGGCGGCTGAGACGTCCAACCGGTCGTCATTCACGCCCAGAACGAAGGTGGGGACATCGCCCTTCGCGGGAGCGGAGACGATAACCTTCTTGGCGCCGCCCTTGAGGTGCTCGGCGGCCTTGTTCCGATCGACGAAGAACCCGGTCGACTCGATGACGACGTCAGCCCCGACCTCGCCCCAGGGGATCTTGGCCGGGTCCGACTCGGAGAAGACCTTGATGGTCCGCCCCGCCGGCCAGCGCGGCACGCAGGTACGTGCGTCCGATACGCCCGAAGCCGTTGATACCGATACGAATAGTCATGATCCTTCTCCTTCGGTGAATGG
>ERZ772968.686-NODE-686-length-16670-cov-6.663196_pt1 | contig 16670 bp, 15 predicted proteins | sample MGYA00580674_ERZ772968 | MGnify/ENA primary metagenome ERZ772968 (study PRJEB29015, sample SAMEA2737940) | human oral metagenome | biome: human oral; feature: human-associated habitat; material: dental | place: China | collected 2138 ...
CGTCGAAGGGGATGGTCGTGCCCGTCGGGTTCGACGGCGTGGCGAGCATGACGGCACTCGTGGCCTGAGTCCAGGCCGCCGTCATCGCCTCGACGTCGAGCTGGTAGCGGCTGGACGCGCTCGTGGGGGCCAGGACCACCCGGCCTCCGAAGGCCTCGACGAGCTCGCGGTTGCAGGGGTAGCACGGGTCGGCCATGACGACGTCGTCGCCGGGCTCAGTGGTCAGGGCCGTGGCCAGCAGCAGGCCCGCCGAGGCCCCGGCCGTGATGAGGATCCTGCGGGGATCCACGCTCACCCCGTGCCGCGAGGCGTACAGCTCGGAGAGGGCCTCGCGCAGCGCCGGCAGTCCCGCGGCGGGCGTGTAGGGCAGCGGGCGTCCGTCCATGGTGGCGCGCATGGCCTCGTGAACTCCGGGCGGGGCGCCGAAGTCCGGCTCGCCCAGGCTCAGCTTGGCCACATGGCGGCCCGCGGCCTCGATCTGGCGTGCGCGTGCGCCGATGGACATCGCGTGGAAGGGCTGGGCGTTGCGGGCGCGCTGAGCGAGCTTCATGAACACTCCTGTGCGGACGGGGACGCCCCGCGGCGGGGCTCTCACCCACAGCGTAGGACGACGACGGCCTTGTGTCCGCCACATCGGGGGAGATGCTGAGGCTCCGGGTGCGGTAGGGTTCGGGCGTCGGAGCGAGCGGGGCCCACCGTCCGGTTCCGGCGGGCCCCCATAGCTCAGCGGTTAGAGCAGCGAGCTTATACCTCGTGCGTGCCTGATAAGCACATGGTCCTGGGTTCGAATCCCAGTGGGGGTACCACGGTGCCGTCGCGCGGCCCGGCGTCATGAGACGGTTGTGGTCGCGGCGCGGTCTTGTACGGTCCGCAGCCGAAGTTGTGTGCGGCGGGCAGGCGCTTGCACTCGCCTCGCCATTTAGATCCGGAGCCGCCCATGGCCTGCTGCTCCCTGCAGACGCCCGTCGCGAAAGCGGTGCGCGTCGACCCAGGACTCGAGAATATTGCCATCAAGCACTGCCGGGTCGCCACCGGCCTCCAGGTAGGGCTCGATAATCCTGTCGAGGAGCTCGCCCTCGAATATCTCGGTGCTGCTGTGGGCGAGAAATCCCTTGGATATCAGCGACCTGACATATGTCAGGAGGTCCTCGGCGCAGCGCGTGAGGTAGTCGTGCTCATCCTGGTCACCACGGCAGTCCCTCTTGAAGGTGCTGCCTTCGAGGTCGTAGGTGACATAGCCGTCGTCCGGGGCGTCGAGGGCGGTGCCGATGTTCTTCAGCTGTAGATCGCCGTGTGTCAGGTGCCGATGCATCCGCGCGATATGACGGCTCGTGCTCTCCAGCGTCAGTGCGATGCGCCCGAGGTAGGCGTTTTCGACGACATACCCGTTCCAGTCCCCGGAGCCTCCCCAGTCGGTGGTGGTCAAAGGATCCAGGCCGGGCATCGTGGTCGTCACCAGAAAGGCGCCGTCGACGCCGGGCGCGTCTATCATCTCATCGAACGCCGGTATCAGCGCTGTTAACCCATACCCCCGGGCTCGTTGCAGCGCCTCGAGCTCTCGCTGTCCCTTCTCCGGGGCGCGGTGAATCTTGACCGCCACGGATATGTTCCTCATGGCGTCGCTCAGGAAGAAGACGCCATGGGCGCTGTCGCCGATGGCGAGCTGGTCGACGGGGTCCTCGGTCAGCCGGCACCTGAGCCTGAGCGACAGCTCGCGAGCGGCCAGCCGGCGCTCCCTCATGGTTGCCCTGCCCGTTGCCGGAGATGACAGGAACGTGGAAGATCTCAAGGCGGCGCCTCCTGCCGCAGGGTGCCGGTGGTTTCATCGAGCGCCCCCCGCGAGCGCATCTATCTTCTGTCTGTAGGTCGTCGCCGTTGTAATGGTCTGCCGCTCGCCCTCAAGGGCCTGCTCAACAATGATGGCGGCAGGACGCGCCCCTTGATTGCCGTGATTGGCATCGACGTGAGGCCGAGCCTTCATGGCCATCGGTACGACCTCCGCTCTACGATTGGTCCTGTCGATGACGACTCCGGTCAGGGACGGGATCTCAATTGCGTAACCGGTTTCGCGCTGTGCCCGATCGGCGTAGTCGATCAACAGGGAGAGCAGTATCTTGAGGTGGCCCTGGTTGTCGACCGCGGTCGCGCTGAGAACACCGCGAAATGATTGCAGCCACGTATTCCGAGGGTATACCACCATGCGTTGCCCGTCCTCGGCCCGGCGTGACGCGGCGGTCAGGCCTGCCGACTTGAGAGCATCGAAGAAGTCTTCATCCAGACGGCCGTCCGACGTCAGAACAACACGCTCGCCGGCATCGCTCAGCTTCTCCCTGTATCCGGTCGTCCCCATCAGTCGATGCTGTGGCGGGACCTCGCGCATGGCGTTGATGTCGAACATGATGGCGACCATCATAGACGGGGCGTCGCGTCGCCCGCGGGCGCGCGGACACTGCGTGAGCCTCCGACGTCGTCCTTCAAGCCGGCGACCGGAGTGCTAGGTTGCGGTGGCGGGAGAGCCTCAGGGCGCGCCCGGCCTCCGTGGTGGAACTGGTAGACACCGCGACCTTAAAAGTCGCTGCCTGCGGGCGTGCGGGTTCGAGTCCCGCCGGGGGCACAGCGCCGCGGTGCTCCGGGGCGCGCTCGCCTCGGCCTTGCTCTCCGGGTCGGGGCCGAGACAGTGCCGCGTTGCTCCGGGACGCGCTGCCGGTCGGCCTAGAATCGTGGCATGAGATCTCGCTCAGACCCCGGCAGGGAAGATGCCGCCGAGATGTGCGCCGTGCTCCGTGCGGTCTCCACCGTGTGCGCGCTCGGATGGTTCGCGAACGCCCTGCTCCACCTGCTGCTCCTCGCCGGCATGCCTCTGGGGGCGCTCGTGCTCGGCGGCGGGCACGAGGTCATGCCTGTCGCCATGAGACCCGTCAACGCCCTTCTGGTGGTGCTGTGGGGAGTGTGCGGGTGGGCGTACCTGGCCTACGGCGGCGTCGTCGCCCATCGTGCCTCGCGCGGGCGCCTGCGTTCGGGCCTCGTCGTCATGACCGTGTTCCTCCTGCTCGCGTCGGTCTTCAACCTCTTCATCACCTCAAGCCCCGCGGAGCGGTACGTGACGGGGGCGCTGTCCGCCCTCATGCTTCTGCTCAGCCTCGTGCTGCTCCTCGGGTCCTCACAACAGGTTCGTTCGGTCTCCTGGCTCCGGTGCGAAGCCTCCTGACAGCCGCCGGTAGCCGGCCCCTTGGCGCGGCGTCGTCCGGAGAGCCTGCGGGCGCGAGCCCCGCCGGATGCGCTCGCGCCGGTATCGCGCGCCGTCCCGGGGCGGCCGGCGGCAAGTACAAGTTCTGATACTTGACGGGCCCGCGGTGGGATCCTGACACTTAAGTCATGGCTACGACACTGAAGCTGGGGTTCTCATATGCTGTCTTCGGCGCCCTTATGTGCGTATCCACGGGCATACTCGTCCTAACCTTCTCAGACATAGACTTCTCGACCGGCGAGTTGTCTGTGACCTCGGACATGGCTATTGCGATGGCGCATACCCTCGCGATTTCGGGAGGAACTGTGGGTGGCATCGCCGGGGTCGTTATCAGCCTGCTTCCGGGCGAGAGCAAGCGAGGCAGGAGGCTGGGCGTTGTCAAGGCGATCGCCATCCCTGTCGGCACATTCTTCGGCTCGATAATGTTCGCCGCAATGATTTCGTTGATACTTGCGATCCTGGAGGCCGCTGGCATCGACTGGCTCCAGTACCAAAGACAGATCATCGTCGCAGGTCTGTGGTTGATACCGGCTGTCGTCGTCCTGCTCACTGTCCTCAGCAAGGAAAAACCGCCCCGGTCGAGCGGCCGCCTCAAAGGCGCGGGCTATACCGGAGGATATTACGGCGGAGGATATTACGCCAGAGGATATGCGATGACAGGCTCGTCGCACGGGGATACCTCTGGTACCGCGCCGGCCAGTGGTTTTGGAATGTCGACCACCTACCGGACCACGAAGGACTTCTTCGGCGACGGCACAACCACCCGGGGATCGGATGGGACCACCTACCACACGACCAAGGACTTCTTCGGCGACGGCACAACCACCCGAGGGTCGGACGGGACCACCTACCACACGACCAAGGACTTCTTCGGCGACGGGTACACGACCCGGGGATCGGACGGCTCCGTGTACCACACGAGGAAGAATTTCTTCGGCGACGGCACAACCACCCGCAGGGACTGAGCAGTCGCACAGCCCCGGTCCGCCCGGTCGGGCGGCAGCGGAGACGGTGGAGGCCCGGGCCGTGGGGCTGTACGTCTCAGCCGGCTGCCGCCCAGGCGCGCAGGCGCTGCATGGCCTCGTGTGCGGGGGAGCCGGTGGGCGGTGTGACGACGACCACCTGCGCGCCGTCGTCCTCCGCGAGCATGCGGAAGGGGACCGTGACATCTCCGATGAGGGAGTGGAAGATCCTCTCCTCGCCCTGGGAGGAGCGTGGCGGCAGGTCCTGGTCGATCCACAGCCTGCAGAACAGGCGGCTGCGGGCGCTCAACGTACCGACGACGCCGATGAGGTCGGGATCGTCCGGGTACTCCTGAAGCGCCCCTCGCAGGTCCGCCACCGCGCGCGTGATCACATCTCCCCAGTCGGGCCAGAAGCTCTGTGCCGCCTCCTGGTCGAAGAAGGCGAACTCGAGCAGGTTCACCGTCTTCTTCTGGGTGCCGGCCCACTCCAGCACTGGCGCATACAGAAGGCGAGCCGGCCTGTTGACGGCTACGAGGTCGAGCGACCGGCTGCGCAGGTAGGCCGGCATGTCGAACGAGTCCAGGAGCCGGCGGGTCGGCTCGGACACCGCGCTGCGTTCCGTAGCCCGTCCGGCTCCGGAGGCGCTCGGCTGCTGGACGGGCGGCGCGACGGCGGCCTGCTGCGTCACGGCACTGGCGTCGGGATAGGCCGCGTTGAGCAGAAGGCCGAGGCGTCTGCGGTCGGCCGGGCTCAGCGCGAGCACGTCGCTGAGAAGATCCTGCAATGACGTCTCCGGCGCCGAGGGCAGCAGGCCCTTCTCAAGGTCCGTGTAGTAGTCGGTGGCGACGCCGAGCAGCCGAGCGATCTCATCGCGACGGAGCCCGGGCACACGGCGCGGCAGGCCGTTGGCGGGCAAGCCGGCCATCGCCGGGGTGACCACCGCACGATGTTCGGCGAGGAACGTGCGCAGGTCAGCTTTTTGAGACTTGAGTCCTCGACGCATATCTACAGAGTAGAAGATGAACGGGGGCTTCGTTACCCTTTCATGATATTTCGCTCAATCTTGGCGGTTAGCAGTCGGTTAATTTTAGAACCGTGCCCAGTGGCCCCGGGTGAGTCTAGCCTTCACTCATGAGCCAGTCCGAAATCTCCCCCGCCACGCCGCTGAGCGTGGCCGACGTCGTCGCCGTGCTGCGTGCCGCGGCCCCGCCAGAGCTCGCCGAGCCCTGGGACTCCAACCAGCTCATATGCGGCGATCCCGCCGAGCCCGTTGCTTCCGTCCTTCTGGCCGTCGACCCGGTCACCGCCGTCGTCGACGAGGCCATTGAACGCGGCGCCGACATGGTGATCACCCACCATCCTCTTTACCTGCGCGGTACGGATCAGGTTTCCGCCACCGACCCCAAGGGCCGCTCCGTGCACCGCCTCATTCGCGCCGGAATCGCCCTGGCCAACGCCCACACGACCCTTGACGCCGCCCACGGGGGCGTCGCCGCCGCGCTCGCCGCCGCCGTCGGCCTGCTCGCCACCACGCCGCTGGAGCCCAACCCGCTTGACCCGACCCAGGGCATTGGCCGAGTCGGCGGCCTGCAGACTCCCACCCGGCTGCGCGACCTGGCTGTCGCCGTCGCCGCCGCTCTTCCCGACTCGGCACCCGGCCTGCTCGTCGGCGGGGACCTCGACGCGACCGTGGAGACCGTCGCCGTGTCCGGCGGTGCCGGGGACTCCCTGCTCGCTGCCGCACGCAGCGCCGGCGCCGACGCCTTCCTCACCGCCGACCTGCGTCACCACCCGGCGTCGGAGCACCTGGAGGCGGGACGCCCCTACCTGCTGTGCGGCACCCACTGGGCGACCGAGTGGGTCGGCCTGCCGCCGCTCGCGGCCCGCCTGGAGCGGGCCGCCGCGGCGAGTGGACGTAGACTCACCACATACGTGTCCGAGATCGTCACCGACCCTTGGACCCTGCGTCTGAGCACGGGCTCCCGAGCCGGTGCCGGGACCGCTCAGAGCTCGATACCCAGCCAGTGAAGGACCACAGCAGTGACGAGTGCCCCCCTCCGCCAGCAGCGTCGCCTCATCGACCTGCAGAGTCTCGACTCCCGTCTCGCCCGCCTCACCCATGAGCGGACCCACCTGCCCGTCCTGAGCCGCATTGAGGCCACTGTCGGGCGTCTGCGCTCCAACCGGCGCGACGCCGCTGTCGTCGCCGGGGCCCTGGCTGACGCGAAGGCGGAGGCCGCACGTGCCGAGGGCGAGGTCGGGCAGGTTGTGCGCCGCGCCGCGATTCTGCGGGAGCGGCTCTCCTCGGGTACCGCTGCGGCCCGTGACCTCAGCGCCATCCAGGGCGAGATCGACCAGCTCGGCCGACGCCAGAGCGTCCTGGAGGACGCCCAGTTCACCGCCATGGAGGCCATGGAATCCGCTCAGGCGGAGACCGATCGCCTCGCAGCCGAGGAGCAGGAGATCCGCGCCGTCGGCCGTGAGCTCACCGCGACCCGCGACGCCGAGTTCGTTCGTCTCGACGGCGAGATCGAGCGGCTCCGCGCCCGACGCGCCGAGCTGGCCGGCACGATCGATGCCGCCCTGCTCGACGAGTACGACGCCGCCCGGGCGGCGACCGGCGGCATCGGCGCGATCGCCCTGTACGGACGGCGGGTCGAGGGCGCCGTCGAGATCAGCCCCGCCGAGCACGCCCGGATCGCAGCCGCACCGCAGGACGCCGTCATCCACGCCGAGGCCAACGACGTCATACTCGTGCGCATGGAGGAGTGAGTCGCGGGGGCGTCCTGGGCCGTGCCCGGTCTGCGCTCGGGCGGGGGAGAGGATAGAGTGCGTCCTGCGGACGAGCCGACCGGGCGGCCGCGGTACCGCGGGGCGACCCGCGGATCGAGGAACGTCCGGGCTCCACAGAGCAGGGCGGTGGCTAACGGCCACCCGGGGCGACCCGCGGGACAGTGCCACAGAGAACAGACCGCCGGCCCCGGCCGGTGAGGGTGAAACGGTGGGGTAAGAGCCCACCAGCGCCGCGGGCGACCGCGGCGGCTCGGCAAACCCCGCCCGGAGCAAGACCGCGCAGCAGGCGCCCGAGGGCTGCTCGCCCGAGCCTGCGGGTAGGTCGCGTGAGCCCGCCGGCAACGGCAGGCCAAGATGGATGGTCGCCACCGCCGCACCGGCAACGGTCGGCGGCAACAGAACCCGGCGTACAGGTCGGCTCGTCCGCCCCTCCGGCTCGCTCTCATGAGGGCGCCCACCAGGCAGAACCTGGTGGGCGCCCTCATGAGCGACGGAGAGCCAAAAGGCCAGTCGGCCCGCCGGCGGTCAGCGCCGGTCGGCTCTCACTGCCTCAGCTTGATGTAGATCGGGGTGTCGTTGTACAGGGCCTTGACGGCCCACACGCCGTCCTTCGCCTGAGCCTGCTCCTTCGTCAGCAGGAAGGAGAAGTAGCCCGTTGCGCTGCCCCCGTCGTAGGGCATGTTCTGGCTGATGAACTCGTCCGGGGCGGAGTAGGCTTCCGCCGCGGAGACCGTGTTGCCGTTCTGAACGTACTCGATGTGCAGGTTGTACGGGTTGTACTGCTCCGTGCCGTGGTAGTTAATACTCACCGGCACGCGGATGTAGACGGATCCGGCCGGCGGCTCCAGCCGCTGCCAGCTGTAAGGATTGTTGACGCTGTCCTTGAGCTGCTGGGTGGCGTCCCAATCGACGACCCCGAAGGTGACCTCGAGCGACGCGTCCGGGTCGGTGCTGTACGGGCTCGCCTTGATGGGGACGGTATCACTCGCCTCACGCGGATTCTTCTCCGATGACCCGATGCTGTCGGTGGTCGATGTGGCGGACGTCGTGGATGTAGCGGTGGGGTCGGTGGTGCTGCCGCCGTCACCGCTGGTCAGGATCGCGTAGAGACCGCCTCCAACAAGCGCGATCACGAGCACGGCGATAATGAGCCAGAACCACCACTGCCCGACGACGGACTTGGAACCGCCCTGAGTGCTGACGTCGACGGGCTGCCACCCCGGTCCCCCCTGCGGCGGCCCGCCGGGAAGTCCCTGGCCCGGGACGCCCTGGCTGTGATAGGGCGTTGGCGCCTGGGCGTAGTTCATGCCGGGCGCGTACGGGGACGCGCCCGGGCTCGAGCCGACGACGGGGGCCGACCCCGAGCCGACCATGGGGGCCGAAGCCGCATAGTCGCCCGACGGCGCGGAGGCCGACTGCCCGGTCGGGTCCGCCACAGGGGCCGAGCCGGTCGAGACCGCCTGAGTCGGGGCCCAGGCGGCATCCGCGGCCGACGACGTCTGAGGCGCTGAGCCGGCGCTGCCACCAGGCACGGAGTCCTCGACCCACAGCTGCCAGCCCTCCGGGGCCGGGCCCCAGGCGGGGTCGGGCTGCCACCCCGCGGGAGGGTTGAACCCCTCCGGGGGGGCAGGCCAGTTCGGCGGCGGGTTGAATCGAAGTGCCATAAGGAACCTCCGGGACGGTCGGATGATGGGGGGCGTCGGTGCGACGTGTGTCGTCCTGAGGAGGAATGTACACGGGGTGAGCCTCGTCGTTCTTCCCCTGGGCGCATAGTGCACTGGGGAGCTCTGCCCCTCAACGGGCGGCCGAGACCGCCCGGAAGGCCGGGCGCGCCGGTGATCTACGGCAGGGTCAGCACCTCCGCACCATTCTCCGTCACCACGAGAGTGTGCTCGAACTGGGCGGTGCGGGAGCGGTCCTTCGTCACCACTGTCCAGCCGTCGTCCCACTGCCTCCATTCCTCGGTGCCCAGGGTGAGCATGGGTTCAATGGTGAAGACCATGCCGACCTCCATGACGTCGGCATACAGGGGGGCGGCGTCGTAGTGGGGGATAATGAGGCCGGAGTGGAATGCCTCGCCCACTCCGTGGCCGGTGTAGTCCCGCACCACGCCGTAGTCGAAGCGCTTGGCGTACTTCTCGATGACGCGTCCGATGACATTGACCTCGCGGCCGGGCCGCACGGCCTTAATCCCGCGCTCCATGGCGGTGCGCGTGCGCTCGATGAGGGCGGCCGTCTCTGGATCGACCCGGCCAACAGGGAAGGTGGCGTTCGTGTCCCCGTGCACGCCGTCGAGATAGGCGGTCACATCCAGGTTGACCAGGTCGCCCTCCCTCAGGACGGTCGAGTCCGGGATGCCGTGGCAGATGACCTCGTTGACCGACGTGCAGATCGACTTGGGAAAGCCCATGTAGCCCAGGCAGGATGGATAGGCGCCGTGGTCGCACATGTACTCGTGGGCGATCCGGTCGAGCTCGTCGGTGGTGACCCCGGGGGCGATGGCCGCCGCGGCCTCGGCCAGGGCGCGGGCCGCGACGCGTCCCGCGCGGCGGATCCTCTCGACCGTCTCCGCGTCCTTGACGTCGGAGGCTGTCACCCGCTCGGGGCCGTCGTGGAACATGTACTCGGGACGGGGGATCGAGCCGGGCACGTGCCGGTCGGGGCTGAGCCTGCCCTTCGTGAGGGTGCCGCGAGGGGCCCTGTCCGCCAGGGAGGGGGTCGAGTGAGTCATGGGCCCAGCATAGGAGTCGCGCTCGGCGGGCGGCTCACCGGTCGGCCCTGCCATACGATGAGCACATGGCGAAGATCCACTTCGTGCGGCACGGTCGCACCATCCTCAACGAGCAGCGTCGCACGCAGGGCGCCGCCGACTCCCCACTCACCGCCGAGGGCCGCCGCGGCACCGAGATCTGCAGGGACTTCCTGGCGGAGGCGCCGTTGACCCGCGCCTACCTCAGCCCCCAGGGCCGCGTCCAGGAGACCGCCGGCATCCTCCTGGCGCCCCACCCCGACGTCGTCCCCGTCAACCTCGTCGGGCTGCGCGAGTACAACTACGGCATCTACGACGGCGGCCCCGACGAGGAGATGCTCGCCGCCCTGCCGACCGCCGGCTTCCTTCCCGAGGTCATCGCCGGCACCCACCCCGGCGCGCCCGAGGGCATCAGCGCGGTCGACTACCTCTCCGACATCGACGGCGCCCTGAGCCGGATCGTCGCCGACCTGCGCGCCGCCGTCAGGGCGGGCCGGGATGACGATGAGGAGGTTCTCGTCGTCTCCCACGGCATGACCATCATGAGCATCATGAGCCGCTGGATCGGCTTCGAGGTCTATGGCATGGCCCCCATGGCGAACTGCTCGATCACGACCGTCCAGGTGGACCCCACCGCCGACGACGGCGCCCCCCGCCTCCTCCAGTGGGCGCTGGACCCGGCAGGCCAGGGCGTCACCTTCGCGGCGGACGACATCACCGGCGCCTTCGTCGGCGTCGTTCCGGTCCCGATCGACTGGTCGCACCCCGAGGGACTGTGACGTCTCGTCAATGGGCACCACCCTGGAGACCCTTCACACCGGCACCGTCATCGTCGACAGGACGCTGCCCTACCACCGTCCCGGGGACCCGCCGCTGTCCTGGACCCACGCCTTCCGCGGCCGCGATGACCTCATCGCCGTCCCGGTGAGCACCTACCTGGTCGAGAACAGCCACGGTCTGACCCTCATCGACACCGGCTGGCACCCGGTCAACCGCAGCCGCCTCGGCCAGATGGCCAACCTGCGCCACCAGTACCCCGTCAACAAGGCGGACCTGCCCGAGGGGCGAGCCATCGACGAGCAGCTGGAGGAGCGCGCCATCCGTCCCCGGGACCTGGACCTGGTCCTCATGAGTCACCTCCACTGCGACCACGCCGACGGCCTGCGGCTGGTCAGGGAGGCGCCTCGTATCCTCGTCTCCCGGCCCGAGGCCGAGGGCGTGCGGGCGTCCCGTCCCATGTACCTGCCTCACGAGTGGGACGGTGTCGATCTGCGGACGTTCTCGTGGAACACGCCCGTAGGGCCGTACGGTGCCGGCTATGACGTCTTCGGCGACGGCAGCCTGGTCATGGTCGCGGTCCCTGGGCACTCGCGCGGGCTGTGCGCCACCATCGTGCGCGGGAAGAGGGCCGACGACGGCGCGCTCGATGAGGATCGATCGGACCGGGCCGAGGGGCTGGAGGAACCCGGACGCGAGGATCCCCGATCCTTCTACCTCCTCACCTCCGATGCCGGGTACGGGCGGCCGTCCTTCGATCAGGGACTGCGCCCCGGCGTCGTCGTCAGCGCCGACCAGGCCGAGTGCTCCCTGGCCTGGGCGTGCCGCGTGGAGCACGATCCGCGCTGCCTGGGCCTCATCGCCAACCACGATCCGGAGGTGGAGCCGGGAGTCCGCACGTTCTGAACGTTCTGAGGCGGGAGCTCCTTCGCGCTGGTATCGGGGCGTACGCTCGACGGCGAGTAGCGGCGCAGGCATGCCGTCCACTCATCCGGAAGGATACGTGTGAGCACACCCGCGATCGTGACCGAGAATGTTGACGCCTGGCTGCGCCGGCGCCGTCGTCGGCGCAACCTGCAGACCAACGAGACCTACGCGGCACTCGCACTGGCTGTCGCGACCGCCCTGGCTTTGGTCTGGGCCAATATCGGGCACAGCTACCACAGCTTCTGGGACACGTCCGCCGCCCTCGCCATTGGCCCGTTCAGCGTGGAGCTCAGCCTCCACGGCTGGGTGGATGAGGGCCTCATGACCGCCTTCTTCTTCATGGTGGGCCTCGACGTGCGCCGCGACCTCACTCTTGGCGAGCTGCGGCTGCCCGGCCGCGCCCTCCTTCCGGCCGCCGCCGCGATCGGAGGCCTCGTGGTCCCGACGATCGTCTACCTGGGGATCGCCCACGGGGCCGACGGCGCGAACGCCTGGGGATCGGTCATCTCCACGGACACTGCCTTCGCCCTGGGGATGCTCGCCCTCGTCGGCCCCAGGAGGGCTCCCCGCCTGCGCGCCTTCCTCCTGGCCTTCGCCGTCATCGACGACATCGGCGCCCTGCTGGTGATTGCCGCGTTCTACTCCGGCTCCCTCAACCTCGTGGCTCTGGGCTGTGCGGCCCTGGGGCTGCTCGGCATCCAGGTCCTGGCGCGTCGGGGCGTATGGCGCACGCCCCCGTACGCCTTCCTGGCGGTCATCATCTGGTATGCGCTGTACCGCTCAGGCGTTCATGCAACCCTGGCTGGTGTTCTTATCGCCCTCCTCATGCCCGTCTATCCCGTGCGCAGCACGGACGTGGACGGAGCCAGTGAGGTCGCCCAGCTCTACCGCCAGTCTCCGGCTCCGGGCACGGCGGTCATGCTGCGTGAGGCCCTGGTCTACTCCATGCCCATGAACCAGCGCCTGTCCTGGATGCTGCCGCCTTACGTCAACTACGTCGTCGTCCCCCTGTTCGCCCTGGCGAACGCGGGCGTGGCCCTCAGCGGTGACACCGTTGTCGCGGCCTTCTCCTCGCGTATCACATGGGCGGTCGTCGCGGGCCTCGTTGCCGGCAAGCTTGTGGGCGTGGCTGCGGGTGCGGGCCTGGTCCTGCGCTTTGTGCCGGCCTCGCGCCTGCCCGGCCTCGACCTGCCCCGGATCCTGGGACTTGCGGCCCTGTCCGGCATGGGGTTCACGATCTCCCTGCTCGTGGCCAATCTGGCCCTGGAGGAGGTCCTGCGCGACCAGGCCTGCCTGGGGGTTCTTATCGCCTCCCTGGGCTCCCTGCTCCTGGCCACCATCATCTTCCGTGTTGGCGACAGGGTCTCCCCGCTGCCCCCGCCTCCCGGCGAGCGCCTGTGCCGACCCGTGGACGTGCATGAGGACCTCATGGTCGGCGATCCGGACGCGCCCCACACGCTCATCAACTATGCCGACATGTCCTACGAGGGGCGCTGGCGTCTCATGGAGGCCCTTAAGGGAATCGCCCACCTGCGCGACTCCGGAGACGTGCGACTCGTTCTGCGGCACAAGCTCTCCGGCCCGGAGAGCCTTCTGGCCGCGCTCGCCCTGGAGGCCGTCCACCACGACGAGCCCGAGAAGCTGTGGCGTTTCCACGACGCCTTGGCCGAGCTGCGCGGTCAGATCACCTCCCGCAGCATCACCACTGCCGCTCGCGAAGCGGGCGTGGACGACCGCACCATGTGGAAGCGGATCAAAAGCGCCGCGGACGAGCCCAAGGTGCTGGCCGATGCCCTGGATGTCGAGGGCCTCACCGAGGACGGCAGCCCTGTCGTCTACATCGACGGGCGACGCTTCAACAGTCTTCTCAACCGATGGACCTTCTCCGAGGAGCTCATGCGGATCGAGACGGCTGAGCTCACAGGGCCCGCGGAAGGCCGCCACAGCGGTGGGAGCGGGGAACGTCCGTGACGCTTGCACACATGGTCCTCGGCTTCACGGCCCTTGTCGCCGTCCTTACCGTCGTCCCAGGGCTCGATACGGCCGTCGTACTGCGCGGCGCACTCAGCCACTCCCGAGGCTACGGCCTGGCCACCGTCATCGGCGTTGTCACCGGGCTTCTCGTGTGGGGTGCGGCCGCCGGCGCCGGTGCAACAGCGGTGCTCGCCGCCTCCCGCACCGCCTATCGGGTACTGTCCCTCGCTGGGTCGCTCTACGTGATGTGGATGGGAGTGAGCATGCTCGTGCGCTCTTTCCGGGGTGCCCGCGGTTGGCGCGGTAGGGCGGCCGCGGGGCAGAGGACGGCCCTTGACTGCGCACCGGAGGAGACGAGGGCCGCGTCTGCGGCAGAACCCACTGCTCCCGCGGAACGATTGCTCGCAGGCGCTTCTGGGCGTCCCAGCGCCCCGCTGTGGCAGGGGTGGGGAATAGGACTGATTACGGACCTGCTCAACCCGAAGGCCGGTGTGTTCTACCTCGCCACCATCCCGCAGTTCATGGCGGCTGGGGTGCCCCCGCTCCTCATGGGCGTTCTGCTCGCCGCCGTCCACGGCCTGTGCTGCCTGATCTGGTTGGGCGCGCTCGTCCTGGGCGCCTCCTGGCTGGCACCGCGGATGGGGGCGGCCTCCGGAGGTGTGCTGGTGCGCTGGACGGACCGCGTGACCGGGATGGTGCTCATAGGCTTCGGCACCAGGCTCGCACTCGGCGCCCGCGTCTGAGGCGTGCCGGCCCGCTGGCGGCGGGTCAGGAGTCGAACCAGTGCTCCTTGGCCGGGAAGGCGCCCTCGCGCACCTCGGCGGCGTAGTCGAGTGCTGCCTGGCGCAGCGCCTCTCCGACCTGCCCGAACTGCTTGGCGAAGCGTGGCCTCCAATCGGTCATCCCGGCCATGTCAGACCAGACGAGCACCTGGCCGTCGCAGCGGGCGCCGGCGCCGATACCGATGGTGGGGACGGCGAGAGCCTCGGTAACACGCGCGGCCAGCGGCTCGGGCACCATCTCCAGGACCATTCCCATGGCCCCTGCCTCCTCGATGGCCAGGGCGTCCGCCAGGAGCGCCTCGCCCGCCTCGCCCCGACCCTGGACGCGGAACCCGCCCAGCGCGTTGACGGACTGGGGAGTGAAGCCGAGGTGCCCCATGACGGGGATGCCGGCCTCGACCAGGGTTCGGATCGTGTCGGCGCGCGGCCGCCCGCCCTCGAGCTTGACACCGTTGGCGCCGGCCTTGACCAGTCGGACGGCGCTGGCCAGGGCCTGCTCGGGACCGGCCTCGTAAGCGCCGAAGGGCAGGTCGGCGACGACGAAGGCGCGCTGGACGGCGCGGGCGACGCCCCGAGTGGCCACCACCATCTCGTCCAGCGACACGGGCAAGGTGGAGCCGTGGCCGAGCATGACGTTGCCAATGGAGTCGCCGACGAGGATCATATCCATCCCCGCCTCGTCGAAGACCGCCGCGGTCAGGGCGTCATAGGCGGTGAGCATGGTGAGTCTGGTGCCCGCGGCCTTCGCCGCGAGCAGATGGGGAAGGCGGACCGGTTTGCTGCCGGCGACGTTCTTGGCGGCGCAGGGCCCGTAGGGGGACTCGGGAGTAGCCATGGGGCGAAGTCTACTGGTCGCGGCTCGACGGCGATGTCCACGGAAAGGTCGGAAGTCCTCAGCCAGGCGTCCTCCCTCTTCCGTTTCGCTCCGCCTCTTCCGTTCCGTCTGCCCCCCTTTTCGCCGAGATCGGTTCACTTCCGCGCCGAGATCGGTTCTGGTGCGTGGTGTGCGGGTCTTGGTGGGGCGGGGGGCTTGGCGGGTGTGCGGGCCGGGGCCTCTGCAGGGGTCTCTGGCGGGGTCTGCGCGCGCGGGTCGGCCGGGGGGTGGTTTTGTGTTGGGATTCCGGGGTTTGGGGGTTGTGGTGGAGGGGTGGTGGATGCTATTCTGTACACATGTTCGAGGACTGGGGCGTGTCGTCCCCGCCCCCGCCGGGGGGTGAGGGTGGGGACGACGGTGCGCCCGGGGGCTCGGGTGGGGTCGAGGCCGTGGTGGGGGTGCTGTCGGGGATGGTGCCGGGCGCTGCCCTGGCGGGCGTGGTGGAGCGGGCGGTGGCGCCGCTGCTGGCCCCCGCCGCCGGGGACGGCAGCACCGTCGGCGGCGCTGCCGGGGGTGCCGCTGACAGTGCTGGTGGGGTTCTCGGGGGGCTGGCGGGTCCTGGTGAGCGGGCTCTGGCTGAGGCTGCGGGGTCGGTGGTGGTCGACGGCCGGGGCGCGCAGGTCCTGGTGGGTCTGGGTGCGGAGGTGCTCAGCGAGCTGGTGGCGGCCTGCGGCCGCCTGGCCGCCTGGGCGCAGTGGGCCCAGGCGGTGGCGGCGGCCTGCATGGCCCGCTGCCCGGAGATGAGCGGCCTGCCCTACCAGCTCGACCGGCCCGACCGGCCCGACGGCGACGACAACCAGGACGACGGCCAGGACGGCGTCCGGGGCGACGGCCGGGACGATGGTTGGGGCGGGGGGCTGTCCCGCCGTCGTGTCCTGGACGGGCCGGGTGCGGCCTCCGGTGCGGTGTCCGGTGCGGTGTCTGGGGCGGGGCGGTGGAACGCCTCCGGTGAGGTGGCGTGCCGTCTGGGGGTCTCGCGCCTGACGGCCTCCCGGGTGGTGGACCGGGGCGCGGGCCTGCTCGACGCCCGCCTGGCACCGGCGTGCGGCCTGCACCGGGTGGGGCTGCTGGACTCCTCCAAGACCTCCGTGCTGGTGCGCCGCCTGGCCGACGAGCCCGCGGCCGTGGCGCAGGCGGTGCAGGACCGCGTGCTCCCCCGCGCCGCGCACCGCACCCCCGCCGGGGTGGGACGAGACCTGGACCGGGCGCTGACGGCCCTGGACCCGGCCGGCACCAGCCGCCGGGCGCGCCGCGGCACCGCCGGCCGTCACGTGACCAGGCCGAGGGAGGCAGGCCCAGGAGTGTGCGAGATGCGCGCCCTGCTGCCCCGGGCCGACGCCGTCCTGCTGGACGCCACCCTGGACGCCGTCACCGCCTCGGCCCGGGCCACCGGCGACAACCGCACCCCGGCACAGCTGCGAGCCGACACCCTGACCGCCATGACCCTGCACGCCCTGCGCACCACCCACCACACCACCACAACCACACCCGCAACCACACCCGCAACCACGCCCACCAGGACCACAGTGGACTGCCGGGCGTGTCTCGGACAGCCCTGAAAGCGGTCTTTCAGGCTGCTTGT
>ERZ772968.687-NODE-687-length-16667-cov-5.630448_pt1 | contig 16667 bp, 14 predicted proteins | sample MGYA00580674_ERZ772968 | MGnify/ENA primary metagenome ERZ772968 (study PRJEB29015, sample SAMEA2737940) | human oral metagenome | biome: human oral; feature: human-associated habitat; material: dental | place: China | collected 2138 ...
CGGTGGCGTAGCGCTGCTGGGCGTTGATCTTGATCAGCGGCCCCCGGTTGAGGGCGGGCCTGACCGCCGGGTCGTGCAGGTGGGGGTATCCGGGGTGGACGGCGTGCCCGGCGTCGGCGGACACGCAGATCGAGCGGGCGAGCATGGCAGCCCGGACGTCGCCGTCGACCCCGAGCACCCCGGCCAGGCGCCCCAGGACCGTCTCCAGGAAGGGACCGCCCGCCCCCGAGCGGGTCTGGGAGCCGACCTCCTCGTGGTCGTTGGCGACCAGGACGATCGGATCGCCCGTCTCGCCGTCGCGAGCCGTGCCGCGGGCGACGGCCTCCAGCGCCGCCAGGGCGGCGTGGACGGAGGAGAGGTTGTCCAGCCGCGAGGAGGCGAGGAACTCGCCGTGGCGCCCGAAGCGCGCGGGCGGCTCGGTGGGGAAGGTAAGGATGTCGTGGAAGGCGAGCCGGTCGGCCTCGATGCCGGCGAGCCCGCACAGGTAGCGCTCCGGGTCGTCGGGGCGGGCGCCGTCGTCGTCGAGGCTCCACAGCGGCAGCAGGTGGGCCTGCCGGTCGAGGTGGAGGGAGTCGTTGACGCTGCGGTCCAGGTGCGGGGCGACCTGGGCCACGCGCGCGACCGGGCCGGTGCGCACCAGGTGGACGGCGCCGTCGCGGGTGACCAGCCGCCCGGCCAGGCCGAGCTCGCGGTCCAGGAAGGAGTTGAGCAGCGGGCCGCCGTAGACCTCGACGTTGAGGACCTGGAGGCCGTCGCGCACCATGGCGGCCCCTGGCTTGAGCTTCAGGGCCGGGGAGTCGGTGTGGGCGCCGACGATCCGGAAGCCCGCACGCTCCCCGCACCGCTCGGGCAGGATCCAGGCGATGATGGCGCCGTCGCGCACGGTGTAGCCGCGGCGCGGCAGCCCGGCGTCCCAGGGCCGGGTCTCGTCGACGGCGGACAGGCCGGCGGCGCCCAGGCGCACGGCCGCCGAGGCGGCAGCGTGGTAGCTGGTCGGGGAGGCGACGACGAAGTCGATCAGGCCAGCGGTGTAGGCGGCGTCGCTCAGGGCGTCGTCCGGGGCGGCGGCACGGGGCGGGGTGGTCGGCATGGCCCCAGTGTGGCACTCGGGCTCATGAGCCCGTCCGTCCCGCGCGCGAGCCCGCCCCGGTGTGCCACAATCGGCGGTGGACACGGGGTGCGCCGTCCGGCGCTGAGATCACACCCGTGGAACCTGATCTAGCTCGCACTAGCGAAGGGATGTCCGCATGACACCAACGCGCCCCGCCCTGCCCAGGGTCCTGTCCATCGCCGGCACCGACCCCTCCGGCGGCGCCGGAACCGCCGCCGACACCAAGTCGATCAGCGCCGCCGGCGGATTCGCCATGACCGCCGTGACCTGCCTGGTCGCCCAGAACACCACCGGGGTCCAGGCCATCCACACCCCGCCGGCCGACTTCCTGAGCCGGCAGCTGCGATCCGTGTCCGACGACGTCGAGCTCGACGCCGTCAAGACCGGCATGCTGGGCACCACCGAGATCATCGCGGCAGTCTGCGCCTGGCTCGACGAGCACCCGCCGGCCGTGCTCGTCGTCGACCCGGTCATGGTGGCCACCTCCGGCGACCGCCTCCTGAAGCCCGAGGCCGAGGAGGCGATGCGCCGCTTCTGCGAGCGCGCCACCGTCATCACCCCCAACGTCCCCGAGCTGGCCGTGCTGCTGGGCGTCGAGCAGGCCCGCACCCCGCAGGAGGCGGTCGACCAGGCCCTGGGGTGGGCGCGGCGCACGGGTGTGCCGGTCGTGGTCAAGACCGGCCACCTGGGCGGCGAGGAGGTCCTCAACATGTGGGTCGACAACGACGGCGTGCGCGCGACCGCGAGCGCGCCCCGGGTCCGGACCGCCTCCACCCACGGGACCGGGTGCTCCCTGGCCTCGGCGCTGGCCACCCGCCTGGGCGCCGGGGACGGCCCCGAGGACGCGCTGACCTGGACCACGCAGTGGCTCCACGAGGCCGTCGCCCACGGGGCCGCCCTGCGGGTCGGCGCCGGGCACGGCCCGGTCGACCACTTCCACCGCGCCCGCCGCCTGGCGGACGCGGGCCTGGCCGACCCCTGGGCAGAGGTCGACGAGGTGCCGGCCGAGCTGCACAGCCCCGGGGACCTCGCGCCCGGGATCGTCCCGGCGCCGCTGCACATCGCCGCCGCCGGGCCGTGGACCGAGGCGCTGTGGCGGGCCTCCAGCGACATCGCCCGGGACATCAGCGCCGGTGACTTCGTGGCGGGCCTGGTGGACGCCACCCTGCCGGTCGCCGCGTTCGACCACTACCTGGCCCAGGACGCCCTCTACCTGGAGGAGTACTCCCGGGCCCTGGCCCTGCTGGCCGCGCGCGCCCAGCGCACGCAGGACGCGATCTTCTGGGCCCGCGCCGCCGACACGGTCCTCAGCGCGGAGAGCGAGCTGCACCGCACCTGGCTGGCCGGGCGCCCCCGCGCCGAGGCCGGCCCGGTCACCCGCGCCTACACCGACTTCCTCGTCGCCCGCGCCGCCGTGTCCTCCTACGTGGTGGGCGCCGGCGCGGTACTCCCCTGCCACTGGCTGTACGCCGAGATCGGCGCCGCGGTGCCGCAGGTCGACCCCGGTCACCGGTTCGCAGCCTGGCTGTCGACCTACCACGACCCCGCCTTCGCCGCGGCCGCGGCACAGGCCGTCGCGGCGGTGGAGGCCGCGATGGAGGCGGCCACGCCCGCCGAGCGCGCCCGGGCGGCGCGGGCCTACCTGCTGGCGAGCCGGCACGAGCTGGAGTTCTTCGACCAGGCCCTGCGCCTGAGGGCGGGCGGCTCGCGGTGAGCGCCCGGGCCCCCGGCGCGCCCAGCGCCGCCGTCGGGACCGGCACTACCGGCGCCGCCGTCGGGACCGGCACTACCGGCGCCGCCGTCGGGACCGGCGCTACCGGCGCCGCCGGCGCTGACGATGTTGATGACGTCGGGCCCGGTGCGCCCCCTGCGCACCTGCCGCCCGAGGGCCGCGCCGCGCTGCGGGCGGGCGTGGTGGGCAACTGGATCGACAACATCCACGTCTTCCTGCCGCTGGTCGCCCTGTCCCCGGCCCTGGAGAAGGTGGCGGGCCCGACGGCGGGAGCCTCCGCGGGGGCGCTCGTGGTCATCGCCATGCTCCTGGGGCGCCCCGTGGGCGGGGTGGTGCTCGGCAGGGTCGCCGACCGCCTGGGGCGCACCCGCACCACTCGCCTGGCCATCGCCGGGACGGCCGGGTGCAGCCTGGCCATCGCGTGCGTGCCCACCCATGAGGCGCTCGGCGCGGCGACCCTGGTTCTCATCCTGCTGCTGCGCCTGGCGGGCGGCGTGCTCGTGGCCGGGGAGTACTCGGCGGCGATCCCCCTGGCCATGGAGTGGTCCGCTCCCCGGCGACGGGGCCTGATGAGCGGGCTCATCCTGTCCATGGCTCCCCTGGCCCAGGCCTCCATCGCCTTCGGGACCATGGGCCTGCTGATCCTCCTGGGACCCGAGCGCTACGCCGCCTGGGGCTGGCGGGTGCTGTTCGCCCTCGGGGCCCTGCTGTCGGCGGGCATGCTCCTGTACTACTCCCGCCAGGTCGTCGACGCCCCCTGCTTCCACCGGCGTCGGAGCGCGGAGGCGGGCGGCCGGCGCCTGCGCTCCCTGCTGGCGGGGTCCTGGCGGCGCTCCTTCTGGCAGGCCTTCACCATGATGAGCGGGCTGTGGCTGCTCACCAGCGCCACCGTCCTCATCCTCACCGCGCGCCTGGCCTCCGACGCCGGCCTGCCGACCAGGACGGTCGGTCTGGTCATGGGGGTGGCCTCGCTGGCTCAGGCGGCCGCCATGGCCGGGGCCGGCCACCTGTCCACGCTGGTGGGGCGCCGTCGGCTCCTGATCGCGTGGGGGCTGGTGGCGGCCGCCGTCGCCCCCTGGGTGTGGCGGGCCGTCCTCGGCGCCCCCGGTGCCGGGCGAGCGGCGCTGCTGGCCGCGCTGCTCCAGGTGATCACGGTGTCCGCCTACGGCCCGGTGGCGGCCTACCTGTCCGAGCGCTTCCCCGTCCAGGTGCGCTCGACCGGCTACGGCAGCGCCTACAGCCTGTCCCTGGTGGCGCCGGCGCTCTACCCCTTCTACCTGCCGCTTCTGGAGCACCTGGCGGGTCGCACCGGAGCGGTGCTGGTCCTCGTGGTGTGCGGCGGCCTCCTGGTGGTCGTGGGGGCCGCCCTCGGCCCGGCCCTGGGGCCGGGCGCGGTGTCCCGCGAGCTCGACGACGTGGCGGGGGGCGGCCGGTGAGCAGTCCCGTGAATGATCCGGACCTGGAGCGGGTGCGCCCCGTCCTGGACGCCGTGCGCGGGCGCGCGCCGCTGGTCCACTGCCTGAGCGCGGCGGTGTCCATGGAGATCGTGGCCGACGGGCTGCTGGCGGCGGGGGCCCGCCCCATGATGACCGAGACGGCCACCGAGGCGCCCCACATGGTGCCCCTGGCGGACGCCCTGCTGATCAACCTGGGCACCCTGTCCACCGACGGCGCGGAGGGCATCCCGGCAACCGTCGAGGCGGCACGGGGGCTCGGCCTGCCGTGGGTGCTGGACCCGGCCGCCGTCGGGGCCGCGCCGGTGCGCACCGCGCTGGCCCGCCGGCTGCTGGGGCAGCGGCCCGCCGTGGTGCGCGCCAACGCCTCGGAGGTGCTGTCCCTGGCGGGCGGGACCGGCGGGCGCGGGGCGGACTCGACCGCCGCCCCCGAGGACGCGGCGCAGGCCGCTCGCCAGATCAGCGCCCTCACCGGCGGGGCCGTGGCGGTCTCCGGCGCCGCCGACCTGCTGCTTGACACCCGTCGCGAGCTGCGCGTGGCGCGCGGCACGCCGCTGCTGACCCGGGTGACCGGGACGGGCTGCCTGCTGGGCGCGCTGACGGCGGCCTGCCTGGGGGCCGGGTCGGCGCCCCTGGAGGCCGCCCGCGCCGCCGCCGTGTGGATGGGGGCGGCCGGGGAGCTCGCTGAGGAGCGGGCGCCGCGGCCCGGCAGCTTCCGGGTGGCGCTCGCCGACGCCCTGGACGAGGTGGGGCGGTGAGCGGCCCGCGGGCAGCCGGGGCGCTGGACCTGCGCTGCTACCTGGTGACCGCCGGGAGCTCGCGTCGCACGGTCGAGGTGGCGGCGGCAGCGGCGGGCGCAGGGGCGGGGATCGTGCAGGTGCGGGCTAAGGACCTCAGCGCCGCCGGCCTCCTGGAGCTGACCCTGGCGGTGGCGCGGGCGGTCGGGCGGGCGAGCGCGGCCACGCGCGTGGTCGTGGACGACCGCTGCGACATCGCCTTCGCGGCCATGCGCGCCGGGGCCAACGTCCACGGCGTGCACCTGGGCCAGGACGACCTGCCGGTGGCCGACGCGCGGGCCCTGCTCGGCCCGCGGGCCGTGATCGGGCTGACCACCGGGACCCTGGAGCTGGTGCGCGCCGCCCAGGAGGTCGCAGGCCTCATCGACTACGTGGGGGCCGGCCCCTTCCGCCCCACGCCGACGAAGGACTCGGGCCGCCCCGCCCTGGGCGTGGAGGGCTACCCGCCGCTGGTGGCGGCCACGAGCCTGCCCGTGGTGGCCATCGGTGACGTCAGGCCCGCGGACGCCCGGGCCCTGGCGGGCACCGGCGTCGCCGGGGTGGCGCTGGTGCGGGCCATTATGAACGCGCCGGACCCGGCCGGAGCGGTCCGCGAGGTCCTCCGGGGCTTCGCCGCCCGCCCCTGACCGGGGGCGGGACGGGCCCGACGTCTCCCCTCGTCGAGATCGGTCGCATTCCGCATCGAGATTGGTAGATCTCCGCGCCGAGATCGGTCGCGTCCCGCGCCGGCCGCACCCGTGCTCCCAACAACAAGGACCTGGGTCCTATGGACTGCCCAACGAATGCACCCTAGACTTGCAATCGTTCCCGGGAACGTTCGCACAACCTCTCGGACCCCGCACCGCCACCGATCGCAAGGAAGCGAGACAGCCATGACCGTCCCCGCCCCCGACCTCCGCGGCCTCAACCCGGCCCCCGTCACCCCCTTCACCCCCGACGGCGAGATCGACTTCGCCGCCATCAAGCGGCTGGGCTCCTGGCTCGGCACCTTCCCCGAGGTCACCTCCCTGGTCGTCCTCGGGCACGCAGGTGAGGGCACCTTCCTCACCCAGGCCGAGCAGGTCGCCGTCATCGAGGCCTTCGTCGCCTCGACCGACGGGCGCGTCCCCGTCGTCGCCGGCATCACCGGGGAAGGCACCCGGGTCGCCGTCGAGGAGGCCCAGCGCGCCGTCGACGCCGGCGCCACCGCCGGCCTCATCTACCCCTCGCACGGGTGGCTGCGGTTCGGCTTCCAGCCCGGCGCCCCGCAGGACCGCTACAGGGCGATCTACGAGGAGACCGGTCTCAACGAGATCCTCTTCCAGTACCCGGACGTCACCAAGTGCTCCTACGACCTGGACACCCAGCTCGCCATCGCCGCCCTGCCCGGCGTGCACTACACGAAGAACGGCGTGCGCAACATGAGGCGCTGGGACACCGAGATCCCCGCCCTGCGCGAGGCCTTCCCGGAGCTGACCATCATGAGCTGTCACGACGAGTACCTGCTCCACACCGTCTTCGACGTCGACGGCCTCCTGGTCGGCTACGGCAACATCGCCCCCGAGCTGCTCATCAAGCTGCTCAAGGCGGGTCAGGCGCACGACTACGACGCCGCCCGGGCCGTCCACGACCAGCTCTTCCCGGTCACCAGGACCGTGTACCACCGCGGCTCGCACATGGAGGGCACCGTCGCCCTCAAGGAGGCACTGGTCGCACGGGGCGTGCTGGACACCGCCACCGTCCGCTCCCCGCTGCGCCCGCTCGCCGCCGGCGCCCACGAGGAGATCGCCGCGGCCCTGGCCTCCGCCGGCCTGGGCGAGGCGCAGGTGCCCGCCTGAGCCCTGCGGCACCGCCCGCCCTGGACCCTGCCCCGCGGCCACGGCCCGCCCTGGGCCCGGCGGGGCGGCACGATCATCACGCGCCGCCCCACCGGGCCCGCGCCCCGGGCTCCGCAGTCGCGCGAGGCCCGCCTCTCAGCCACCTGACCACCACGCCCCGCAACGGAGTCGGCCGTGATCCTCATCCAGTTCCTCGTCTTCGTCCTGTTCATCATCCTCGGAGCCCGTCTGGGCGGGATCGGCGTCGCCTTCGCGGGAGGCGCCGGGGTCGTCGCCCTCGGTCTGCTGGGGGCCGCGCCCGGAGACCTGCCGATGCAGGTCATCGTCTTCATCATGGTGGTCATCTACGCCGCCTCGGCGATGCAGGTCGCGGGCGGCCTGGACTACCTCGTCAACCTCACCGACCGCCTCCTGCGCGCCCACCCCAAGTACCTCGCCGTCCTGGCCCCGCTGGTGACCTACCTGCTCACCCTGGCCGCCTCCACCGGCCAGGTCTCCTTCGCCACCATGCCGGTCATCGTCGAGGTCGCCAAGGAGAACAACATCCGCCCCACGCGCTCCCTGTCGGTGGGCGTGGCCGGGTCCCTCCTGGGCATCACCGCCTCGCCGATCTCGGCCGCCGTCGTCTTCCTGTCCACCAGGCTCGAGGAGGACGGCACCGGCTGGACCTTCATCGACCTGATCGCCGTGTCGATCCCCGCGACCTTCCTGGGAACCATGACGACCGCCGTGCTCTTCATGGTGTGGGACAAGGCCCGCGGCAACGACAGGCTCGACTCCGTCGAGGAGTACCGGCGGCGCCTGGAGGCGGGAGAGGTCGCGGCCCCCAGGCGCGAGGTGCGAGAGCTGCGCCCGGGCGCCAGGCTCTCGGTCCTCATCTTCGTCATCGCCCTGCTGATCGTCCTGGCCTACTCGGTCCTCACCTCCGAGAAGGTCGGGGTCATCGCCGACCCGGTCATGGACGCCGGGCAGTGCCGCATCTCGGTCATGCTCGCCGCCGCCGGAGCGATCCTCGTCCTGTGCCGCGCCGATCCCAAGGCCGTCCCCGCCGCCTCGATCTTCAGGACCGGCATGAACGCCTGCGCCTGCATCCTGGGGGTCGCCTGGCTCGGCACGACCTTCATGACCGCCAACAAGGACTGGATCCAGGCCCACCTGGGCCAGGCGCTGTCCGGCAAGCCGTGGCTGTTCGCCATCCTGGTCGTCGTCGCCTCCTCCCTGCTGTACTCCCAGGCGGCCTCCACCAAGGCGCTGTTCCCGACGGCGCTGGCCATCGGCGTCGCCCCCGCCACCGTCGTCGCCTGCTTCCCCGCCACCTCCTCCCTGTTCATCCTGCCGACCTACCCGACCCTGCTGGCCGCCGTCGAGCTCGACGACACCGGCTCCACCCGGCTGGGCACGAGGTTCTTCGACCACCCCTTCCTCATCCCGGGCCTCGTGGCCACCGGGTTGAGCGTGGTCTTCGGCTTCCTCCTGGCGGCACTCGTCATGTGAGCGCGCCGCCGTCCCCCGGAGCCGGCCGGGGGCCGCCCCTCCACCCGCCCATACCGGCGTCCGGATAACGTCGCGCCCCGCCGTGCGGGTTACAGTGCCGCATGTGGACCGCCACCGGTCCGGATGGAGGTGCCCGCCCGTGAAGGCCACGACGCTCAAGGATGTCGCCGCGGAGGCCGGCGTCTCGGTGTCCACCGCCTCGCGGGTCCTGGACGAGCGGCTCCCCGCCTCGCGGTCGGCCACCGCGGTGCGCGTGCGCGAGGCGGCCGCCAGGCTCGGCTACCGGCGGGACGCCGCAGCCTCGGCGCTGCGCCGCGGGGACACCGGCACGGTCGGGGTGCTCGTGCCCCGGCTGTCCGACACCGTCATGGCGATGCTCTTCGAGGCGGTCTTCGCCGACGCCGCGTCCCGCGGCCTGTTCGCCCTGGTGTCGGTGTGCGGCGACGACCCCGACCGGGAGCGCGCCGCCGTCGACTCCCTCCTGGCGCGGCGCGTCGACGGGCTCGTCCTGGCCACCGCCCGCCTGGACGACCCGCTGCCCGCCTCCCTGCGGGACCGGCAGGTCCCCCACGTCCTGGCCGTGCGCACCGACTCCGAGTCCCCCTCCTCGGTCTGCGACGACGAGCTCGGCGGCTACCTCGCCACCCGGCACCTGATCGACCTGGGCCACACCGAGATCGCCGTCATGCCCGGCCCGGACTTCGCCTCGACCTCCCAGCGCCGCCTGGCCGGATTCGGCCGGGCCATGGCCGACGAGGGACTGGCGGCGCCCGCGGACCGCATCCGCCACTGCGGCTTCGGCTTCCAGGAGGGGCGCCGCACCGCCTCCGAGATCCTGTCGGCCTCGCCGGGGACCACGGCGGTCTTCGCCGCCAACGACCAGCTGGCCCTGGGCGCGCTGGCAGCTGCGGACGCGCTGGGCCGCCGTGTGCCGGAGGACCTCAGCGTCGTCGGCTACAACGACACGCCCCTGGCGTCGCAGCTCCCTGTGCCCCTGACCACCGTCCGCGTGCCCTTCAACCTCATCGCCTCCGGCGCGCTCGACCTGCTGGCCGCGCAGACGCAGGGCGCCGCGCCGGCCCGGCCCGGCTCCCGCACGGCGATTCCCACGCTCATCCCCCGCCGCTCGGCGAGCAGACGGCGCTGAGGGGCCCGGCGCGCCGCAGGGGGGCGGGCTGGGGCGCCGGCCGCCCGCGGTGAGGCAGGATGGGCGCGTGATTACCGCCGCCTCCTCCGAGTCCTCGTCCTCACCGCCCCTGCCGCCGTTGGGCACGACGGCGGTGCGCGCCGTGCTCCTGGACGCCGACGGCGTCCTCCAGCTCATCGGCACGCCCTGGTACCGGGCGCTGTCCGCCGGCGGCGGAGAGGCCTTCGCCAGGGCCCTCCTGTCCGGGGAGGGACCGGCGCTCTCGGGCAGGGAGAGCCTGCGGGACCTGCTGGAACGGCTCGTCGTCGAGCTGGGCCTGAGCAAGGACGCCGATGCGCTCATGGTCCTGTGGCGCCGGGCGACGCCGGACCCGCCGGCCTGGCGGCTGGTCCGCGACCTGAGGGCCGCGGGCTACCTCACCGTCCTGGCCACCAACCAGCACGAGGAGCGCCGCGAGTGGATGCGCACCGCGCTGGGCTACGACGGCCTGTGCGACGTGGACGCCTACTCCTGCCTGCTGGGCGCGGCCAAGCCCGACCCGGACTACTTCCGCGCCGCCCTGGAGATGGCGGGCGTCGGCGCCGGCGAGGCGCTCTTCGTGGACGACAGCGCCGAGAACATCGTCGCGGCCACGGCACTGGGCCTGCGCACCCTGCACCACCCGACCGACGCCGGCGGCCGGGTGCTGCGACACGGGGTGGTCGAGGCGCTGAGCGCCTGACAAGACGGTCGCCGAGCGCCGGCCTCCTTCTGAGGAAGGAGACCAACGCGACTTCTTTCTCATCCCGCAGAACTTGTACAGCACGCTTTATCGCGAAAGACTCAACTCATAGGTGAACCCGACTCACAAGGCGCCCCGAGAGGACGATATGACAACACAGGATGCCGCTGGATCAGCAGCCCGGCTCTGCGCCCCGAAGTACGGGGCGGCAATGTCCGCACGATCCGCCGCATCCGCCCGAGAGCGCATCTCCAACAAGCTCGACGAGCGTCTCAACGACCCCTCGCGCCGCGCCCCGCGGGCGTTTCTCCACGTCATCAGCCGCATCCACCGGCTCCTCCCCCGCAGCCTGCGCGGACGCGTGCCCGTGACCTTCATCGGATACGCCCTTATCAACGGCTCGGCCTTCCTCATTGACATCAGCTTCCTGTGGCTCTTCTTCGACAAGCTCCACTGGTTCTACCCGCTGGCCGTCACCCTGGGATACATGATCGCCGGGGCGTACTCGCTGCTGCTCAACCGGTGGCTGAACTTCCAGTCCCGCGGCCATCTCGCCGCACAGGGCTCGCGCTACATGATCGGGCTCGTGAGCCAGTACGTCATCTTCATCCTCGGCCTGTCCTCCTTCCTGCACTGGATCGGCGTGAACGCCGAGCTGGCCCGCCTCGCCTCGGCCTGCTGCGAGGGCGTCTACCTCTATGCCCTGATGAAGCTCTGGGTCTTCCGGGGGACTCCCGAGCCCGACGACGACGAGCCCGGGGCGCCCGCGCCCGCCTGAGCCCGCCCGGGCACGGGCCGCGCGGACCGATCTCGACGCGGGAGTGAACCGATCTCGGCGCGGAAATCGACCGATCTCGGCGCAACCGATCGGTCGGGCCAGCCTCACCGCCGGGCCCGGCTCACCACCGGGCCCGCGTCGTCTCCCGCGGCCCGTCGAGCTCGGTGAAGCCGGCGTCCACGACCGAGACCGGCCGGGACGCGGCCTCCCAGGTCTCCGGCGTCGGGAAGGAGACCCGCACCCGGTAGTCCTGCGCCGCCCAGGCGGAGCGGACCGCCTCGGGCATGGCCGGGCTCTGCCAGGCGAGCTGGGCGGCGTGGGCGATCTGCGCGCACAGCTTGCCGCTGGTCATCTCCTCCAGGGGCGTGACCTCGACCACCACCAGCGCAGTCGAGGAGACGGACTCCTCCGTCAGCTCGACGCCCGCCGCCGCCCCGGGGTCGCGGCGGACGGCCGCGGTGATGGCGGCCGGCGGTGGCGGCAGCTCGTCGCCGTGGGGGAAGTGGGTGCCCTCGACCTGCGTCTTGGCCAGCGGCGGGGGCAGCGGCCGCACCGGTCCGGGGACGAAGGCGCGGGCGGCGGCGGTCCCCCAGCCGGCGGGGCCGTCCTGGAAGGCGGTGACGCCCGCCAGCTCCTGGACCTCCTCCCAGCGCCGCCCGCGGGCGCGGCGCACGAGCTTGCGGATGCGCCTGCTCCTCCAGCGCTCGACGGCGTCGTGCCAGTCCCCGCCGGGCGCGGCCCGCGGCGAGGCGAGCAGGGCGACGACGGCGCGGGCCGCGGCCTCGGCGACGTCGATGCGGCGCGGCGGGCGGACCTTGTCGTAGCGGACGGCGATCTGCATGCCCCAAGGGATCTCGTGGTCGGTCACGCCCCGACCCTACTCAGTCGCCCGGCCGACGGTCCCGACGGCGGCCCGGCCCGTCGCGGACCCGTCCCCGGGGAACGCTCTCCTTCGCGGATGTCGCCGGCGTCGATGAGGAGAGCCCGCCTCGTCCCCGGGGGACGCCCCACGAGCGATGCCGGCACCCGAGCCGATCGCGGGCCCCGCCGCATCCCCGGCGGGACGCTCCCCGGCGGCACGCTCTAGGGTCGTGGGCATGACGCTCCCCTCCCCCGCTCCGGTGCCGCCCACCGCCCCCGGCCGCCCCCGACCGCTCAACGGCGCCACTGTCCACGGGCCGCACGGCATTCGCCGTCTGCGCCACCGCGCCGAGATGCCGCTGCTGTGGGCGAGCGCGGTCATCAGCGCCATGGCGGTCGCGGCCTGGCTAGCACTGGTGATCTGGCTCGCGGCCGTGCCCGACCCGACCGGACCGGCCGGGGAGGTACGCCGCCTCATCCTCGAGAACGCCACGTCGACGGGGGGCCAGGTCCTCCTGGCCGTCCCGCTCCTGCCGCTGGTGGTCTGGGGCGCGCGTGCGCTCCTGTACGCGAAGATGCGCGCCTCCTCGGTGCAGATGAGCCCGACCCAGTTCCCCGAGGGATACCGGATGGTGGTGGAGGCCGCGGAGCACGTCGGGCTGCGCCGCGTCCCCGACGCCTACGTGGTTCTGGGCAACGGCAGAATCAACGCCTTCGCCGCGGGGCACGGCTTCCGCCGCTTCGTCGCGGTCTACTCCGACTTGTTCGAGACGGGGGGATCCGCACGCGATCCCGAGGCGCTGCGCTTCATCATCTCCCACGAGGTCGGCCACCTCGCCGCCGGCCACACCTCCTTCTGGCGAGTCCTCGTCCTCCAGATCGTGTACTCCGTGCCGATCCTCGGCAATGCGCTGTCGCGGGCGCAGGAGTACACGGCGGACAACCACGGCTACGACGTCGCCCCCGCCGGCGCGCCCGGCGCCATAGGGCTGCTCGGAGCGGGCAAGTACCTGGGCGCGCAGGTCAATCTGCACGCGGTGGCGGATCGCGCCGTGTACGAGAGGGGCCTCTGGGTGCATCTCGTGCAGTGGTCCTCGACCCACCCGGTCCTGACCTGGAGGGCCCACGCGCTGCGGGACCGCAGCCGCCCCGGACGGCTCATGGTGCGCCCCGGGCACGCGCTGTACCCACCGGTGAGCCCGATCGGCAGGGAGCGCAGCCGGAACTGGCCGACTCCAGCCGAGGTGCTGGCCGGCATGCGCGACGACGAACCGCGGGTGCCCGGAGCCGAGGAGCAGTTCGGCCGGTACCCGGGCCTGTCCTACTCCGCGAGTCGCGACGAGTTGCACCTGGCCGATCCGACTCCCCTCCGACCGTCTCGCACCGACCCCAGCCACGGCGGGACCGGGTGACCGCCGACGGCCGACCGCCGGCGAGGCCCGGGGCTCCGCGCCCCGGCTCCCGCCTCACCCGGTTCGACGCAGCAGGACGCCCTGCCCTCCCTCGAAGGTGACGGCGCCGAACCCCTCCAGCCGCGCGAGCCTCTCGAAGCCGACCACCAGGTGCAGGCCGACGGAGGCGTGGTTGGTGGCGTTGACGACGCTGTACAGGGCGGCGGCGGGCTCCAGAGCGCGCACGGCATCGGCGATGGCGGTCAGGAGCACCCGGCCGACGCCGCGTCGGCGCGCCACGGGATCGACGACGAGGCCCGAGACCATCCAGGCGTCGGAATCGGCGCTCGCCTCGGGCAACGAGGCGCGCATGCGCTCGGGCAGCGGGAAGGCTCCCGACAGCGCGACGGGTGCGAGCAGGGCATCGTCGGGAGCCGCCGCCGTCTCATCGTCGGCGCCCCCGGACCCGTCGTCGCCGATCGCCGCCTCCGCGGCGGACAGGAGGGCCAGGAGGAGCACCGGGAGGGCATCGATCATGCGGGGCGCCTGCTCGCGGGCCTCCTCCGCCGAGATCCCCCGCAGCGTCAGGAGCCTGGCGACGCGGGAGACGTCGTCGGGTCCGGCTGGACGGACGATGACGCCGCCGACCGACGTGCCGTGCAGCATGGGTTCGAAGGGCGCGAAGTCGTTCATCGGCACAGTCTCCCGCTCATGCGCGGGCGCCCGCGAGTACTGCCGCGCTATGCGCCCTACCGATCGGCCGGCAGCGTACGGAGGATCCCGCCCTGTGTGCGCGCCCGACCGACTCGTGCACGACGGCCAACGGGACGAGGACCTCCACGACGCGCAGTTGCTGGGCCCGTTCGGGGGCGCGAATCAACGACGCCGACGCAGGCCGAGCAGCACCCCTCCGACCACGACGGCCACGAGGGCGACCAGTCCGCCGATCAGGCTCGCCCCGGTGACCGGCAGGGACAGCGAGGCCTGCCCGGCGTTGGCGGAAGGCTGGGTCGTCGCCGCAGCGGACGGGTCCCCGGCGGCAGGAGTCGCGCTCGCACCCGCGGCGACGACGGTGGGTGTCCCGGTCGAGGCCTCAACGGGAGCGGCCTCGGACGGCGATGCCGAGGTGGCGGCGGACGCGGAGTCGGCCGGAGACTCGGAGGCGGGGGCCTCGGTGGCGGCGGGTACCGCAGCGGGCGCGCTGCTCGAGTCGGTCGATGCGGGCGCGGGCGCCGCAGGCGCCTCGGAGCCGGGCTGCGTGGACTGGGACGAATTCGACTGGTCCGCCGCCGTCGGGGTCAGACCGGCGGCACTCGGATCGGAGTAGGAGGAGAAGTTCTGGGCCGCGTACCAGGAGTCCGTCGACGGATCGTAGGCGACGCCGATGCCCACGGCATTGGCGGCGGGCGCCACCATGTTGGCGTAGTGCCCCGGGGAGTTGCGCCACTGCTCGAACAGCTGCGTCCCGACGTCGACGCCCCGGGCGCCGGACAGCGTGGCGACGTTCTCCGAGGCGACCGACCATCCGCCCGGGTACTGATCGGCGAAGCCGGGGTTATGGCTCATGGACTGCTGCGCCACCATCTGCTCGGACCAGCCCTGAGCCACCGAGTCCAGCTGGGTGTAGCGCGTTACGGGTCCCAGGCCCTGCTGGGCCCGCAGCTCATTGACCTTGCTGAGAATCGTGTCGGCGTAGCCGGCTCCTTCCGCTGTGACTGCAGCCGGCTCCGCGGCGGTGGAGACCTGCTGGGCGGACGGCCCGGCCACCGCGACGGCCTGCGCAGCCGGTACAGCGGCCAAGGAGACGGTGGCGATGAGCGCGAGGACGGAGGTGCGTGAGATCTTCATGGGCTGTCTCCTGTCAGTCAGAGGCGCGGCGACGGGCCCCACCTCATCACGGCACCCGAGATCACGGCTATGTCACCGCCCGCTTGTTCACTGAGAGCATGGTCCCGCGAATCCTCCGTTATCCTGAATACTTATCCGGCGGCCGGGCGAGCCGCGTGAGCCGGGCGAATCAGGCGATCGGACACGGGCGCGTCGGGGACTCGCGGGCGTCGCCGAAGAGACAAAATCGTTACTTTCGAAGTTCTCGCGGTACGCTCCAGTCGTGACGACCGCGGCTCGGGGGGAGGCGCGAGAGCCCGGCAGCGCCCCGGCCCCGATCGGATCGCCGGCGGCCCGATTCTCGAGCGGCGCGCCGTCGCAGCACAGCCTTGGTGCCCCTGAGCCCAGTCAATATCACGCGCTCGCCCAAAGCGCTCGCTACGAAGGACATGCACATGAGCACCGCAACAGAGTGGCCTCGAGCCGAGGTCTTGCTGAGCGCCGAGGGCCACGCGCACGTCATTTTCGAAGGCGTCGAGGCGGACCTGAGCAAGCCGACTCCGAAGGAGGCCCGCGCCGCCGTCGTGACTCACCTGTCCCACCGCGCCAGGGCACTCGGGCACCCGATCTCCACCACGATCACCGAACCCGCGGGAAGCTGGCGCATCGCCGTCTACCCCGACGGCGCCGTCATCACCGAGGGCGCGCTGACTCCGACTCCTGCGGCGCCCCGGATGACGCGCCAGTCGAGGATCAGGCCCTCAGCCGCCACGAGGTCCTCGCCTCCGCTTCCCACCCGCCGCCGACAGCGAGCCGCGCCCGCTCCGGACGCGGATACCCCCGAGACCGCCGGAATCCGGCTGCCCCCGGGGCTTCTGCCCCGGGACGAGAGCACCACGGGGCGCACGACGCCGCGGAGGCGCCGCGCCGACCCGACGCCCGCGCCACCGGTGGTGACGTCGGTGCCGTCCCCCGCGGTATCGGCGGCGCCCCCTTCCCCATCGGCCCCGCCGCGCACGAGATCGGCTGCGCCGCCGCCCTCGTCGCCGGCACCGCCCGCATCGCACTCCCAGTACTCCCAGTCGGCCGCGTCCGCGGGATCAGCCGCATCCCCTCCGGTATCGGCCGCATCGGCGACCTCTCCAGCCCCGCCCCGGGGCTCGACGACCGCATTGACCACGCCGTACTCGGAAACCGCAGCGACCACAGCGACGACGGCGACAGCAGTGACGGCAGTGCCGAGCTCGGAGGCGGCAGCGCCGGCGGCGCAGGTGGCTCAGCCCCCGATGACGGCCACACCGCCCTCCCCGTCGGCCGCGCCGCCGAATCCACGCGAGCAGGCCCGCTCGACATCGCTGCTCACCGAGATCACCAACGAGGCGCCCGCCGCCACCGGTCTGCGAGGCGCCCTGAACCAGTTCGGACTGCACCTGGCCCCCACCGAGCGGGAGCGCGCCGAGCGGGCCGACGCCGCCGCCGTCGCCCAGCACTGGGCGGGGCCGCGCACCATCGCCGTCGTCAATGGCAAGGGCGGCGC
>ERZ772968.690-NODE-690-length-16654-cov-10.479848_pt1 | contig 16654 bp, 18 predicted proteins | sample MGYA00580674_ERZ772968 | MGnify/ENA primary metagenome ERZ772968 (study PRJEB29015, sample SAMEA2737940) | human oral metagenome | biome: human oral; feature: human-associated habitat; material: dental | place: China | collected 2138 ...
AAGAAATTTGGGAATCACTAGTATTCTGAGTTTTGAGAAGGTGGCATCATGGCAAACTTCAAGCTGATCTACCAGATACTCACGCTTTTGGACAAGTACCTCGACCATGACGACCCCGACTGGTCGAAGCTCTCGGCAGAACATTTCAAGGTCACGGAGAAGCGGTTCACGCATATCATGCTTATGCTCTACGAGGCGGGCTACATCGACGGCATCGAGCCGATTCCCTTGGGCGGCAATGCGTATGACTTCAAGCCGATAAACCCGTCCATCACGCTTCGCGGCATGGAATACCTTGAGGAGAACACGACGATGAAGAAAGCATATCGGCTGCTGAAAGGCATCAAGGACATAACGCCGAGGATTTAACTGCATAGGAAAAAGCACTTTGCGTATTCTGCAAGGTGCTTTTCTTATGCCCATTTTTAGGAGGTGGCGCCATGCCTGAAAGTGTAATGATTGACGCAGTACGATATGCGATTCTACGCGTCAAAGAGCCGCTGATTCTGCTGTGGGCGAGGTAAATGTTGTGGCTAAGATGCGCGACGTGCAGGCGGTAATAGGAGGCGAGGGAAACGGAGGCGTTATACTGCCCGATCTTCACTACGGACGCGACGCTTTAGTAGGCATTGCGCTTTTTCTAACCTATCTTGCTAAGAGTGGCAAGACGTGCACGGAATTGAAAAAGCAGTACCCCATGTACTACATGTCGAAGAACAAAATCAGCCTCTCCGCGGCAGTAAACCCAGACTCGGTGCTAGAGAAGGTAAAGCAGCTTTTTGCGAACGAACGATTGAATACAGAAGACGGTGTGCGGATAGACATGCGTGGTGGGTGGATACATTTGCGTCGATCGAATACCGAGCCAATCATTCGTGTTTACACCGAAGCTGGTACGCAGGAACAAGCCGACGAACTGGCAGTGGGGATGGTGAATAAGGTGAACGAAATTCTGTAAGAGGGGAATTATGGAGATGCTCAGGATGGATGTCAATTCCTTTCTGCACACAGAAAGGCCGCACAGGCCAAAAACCGACCGTTCATCCTGCTCGCATCGTCCGAAGATCGGCCCAAAAAGCCGATCTTCAGCACAAGGCCCCTGTATTGTAATAATTTGTAACTTACCTGCCTTTGATGCTCTCATCTCTTTTGAAGGGGTGACTGGTGGTTGCCAAAGGGCGTCAGAGGAGATGCGCGGGCAATCTGTACGGCGCACGGGCGCTTTCGGTTGCGCCGTAGCGTCATTTCACACCAACAAGATCACCACGGAGAAGCCCCCTTTCATCGCCCTCATGGCTCCTGGAAGGACAGATCTTGTCACGGTACCCGTACCAGGTCCTTGGCATTCGGATTGGGGCCAAGGTCTGTGTCCCCACCTGCGAAGGTGGGATTGTGCTCACTTGGGGAGGGCTCAACGGTGCTTGAAGCTGGCGGGACGTTTCTCGAGGAAGGCACGCATGCCTTCTTTCTGGTCCTCGGTGGCAAAGAGGCCGTGAAAGAGCCGTCGCTCGAAGCGCAGACCTTCTGCGAGAGGTGCCTCATAGGCACGCTGGACAGACTCCTTCAGGGCGATGACGGCCATGAGGGGCATGGCAGCGATCTCGGCGGCGACCTGGAGAGCGGTGGGGAGAGTTTCTTCGGCGGGAACGACACGCGAGACCAGGCCAGCTCGCTCAGCTTCGCCGGCATCGATGAGACGACCAGTGAGCATCCAGTCCATGGCCTTGGCCTTGCCGACGGCGCGCGGCAGGCGCTGGGTCCCCCCGGCTCCCGGCATGATACCGAGCTTGACCTCGGGCTGCGCAAAGCGGGCGTTGTCGGCTGCAATGATCAGATCGCACATCATGGCCAGCTCACAGCCGCCCCCCAGGGCGACACCTTCGACGGCAGCGATGGTGGGCTTGCGGACTCGGGTGATGGTTTCCCAGTTGCGGGTGATGAAGTCGTTACCGTAGGCATCCACGAAATCGTAGTCGCTCATGGCAGCGATATCGGCACCGGCGGCAAAGGCGCGGGCGTTCCCCGTCAGGACGATGGCACCGATATCGGGGTTCCGGTCGAACATCAGCAATGCGTCGCCGAGCTGGTCCATCAGGGCGTCGTTCAGGGCGTTGAGCTGTTTGGGGCGATCGAGCCGGATGAGCCCCACTCGGCCATGGGTCTCGATCTGGATACGTGCGGTCTCGGGCTGCGACTGGCTCATGGTGTCTCCTGGCTGGAATGTCGTCGTTGATGGATAAGCATAGCGCAGGCTTCCGCCGTAAAGGCCCATCGCAGGTACCGCACCAGCCGTCATAGGGAACTCCCTCCCCGGAAGTTATCCGGATCATGCCCTGCTGCCGTCATGGGCGGCGTTGACAACGGTGTTCTGGATGATGGTTGCCAGCATTTTGGGTGCTCGGCGAAAATGGTTCCGTCGATCCAGCTAACCGTCACGATGCCCTCAAGAGAGGGGAAACCACGTGGCAGACAAATGTGCAGCCCGATCCATGACTGTCTGGTATGCAAGCAGGTGGCTGCATGACCCTGTCGTCGGCATGGTCGTTTGAATAGGGGCGTTTGGATCAGGTGGACTCAGGAAGGATGAGGATGGCAGTGGAAGACGTTCATTATTCAATTTTCCCGGTGGATCCGGGCGCACATCTGTTCGAGGTGTCGGTATGGGTGGCCAGGCCGGACCCGGCGGGGCAGCGGCTGTCATTGCCAGTCTGGATTCCGGGCAGCTATCTGGTCCGGGAATTTGCTCGCCATCTGGACAGTGTTTCAGCGCTGGCGCGCCGACGCCCGCCCAAGAGCCTCCACAGTGAAGAGGCGTCACAGGCGTCTGTTGCCACGAGATCGACGAAGCGTCCTGCCGCCAAGGCCTCTGCTTCGAGCGACGCCGACGCGATGACGGTCGGTATCCGGAAGGTCGACAAGAACACCTGGCTCTGTGATGCGCTGCAGGATGCAGGACTGGGCCTGATGGTCCGCTATCAGGTCTATGCGTGGGATCTGTCCGTGCGGGCAGCCCATCTGGATACGACGCATGGGTTCTTCAATGGCAGCAGCGTGTTCCTGTGTGTAGAGGGGCAGGAAGACAGGCCCTGTTCGGTGGACATCCTGCCGCCCGACGGGGAGGCCTTTTCACACTGGAAAGTGGCAACGACACTGCCACGCCCTGAGCTGTCTGCGGGTGGTTCGAGAAGCGCCAAAGGGTCCGTTGACGCCCTGTACCAGTTCGGGCGCTTCCGGGCACCGGACTATGACGCACTGATCGATCACCCGGTGGAGATGGGAGACTTCCAGCTTGCGCATTTCGATGCAGGCGGCTGCCGGCACGAGATCGTGGTGACGGGTCGGGCCTCGGTGGACTTCGAGCGACTGATACGCGACCTGAAGCCGATCTGCGAGACGGAGATCGCGATGTTCGACCCCGTGAGCAGGAAGGCACCCGTCCAGCGCTATCTGTTCCTGGTGATGGCGGTGGGCGATGGTTATGGCGGCCTGGAACATCGGGCCAGCACGGCGCTGATCTGCTCACGGGATGACCTGCCCTGGCCCGGCATGCGAGGTACGCCGTCCGGCTATCAGACCTTCCTGGGGCTGGCGAGCCACGAATACTTCCACACCTGGCATGTGAAGCGGATCAAGCCGGCCCGGTTCGCCCCCTACGACCTGGACCGCGAGGTATATACCGATCTGCTGTGGGTATTCGAGGGCTTCACGTCGTATTACGACGATCTGACGCTGGTCCGCTCGGGGGCCATCGACGAGGCCGCCTATCTGAAGCTGTTGGCACAGGCAATGCAGCGTGTGGCATCAAACCCGGGACGCAGGCTCCAGAGTGTGGCGGAGTCCAGCTTCGATGCGTGGATCAAGTATTACCGCCCGGACGAGAATACGCAGAACGCGGTGTCCAGCTATTACGTGAAGGGATCACTGGTGGCGCTCTGTCTGGATCTGCTGATCCGGGAGAGGACCCAGGGCCAGCGTTCGCTGGATGACGTGATGCGGCTGCTGTGGCAACGGTATGGTCAGGGCTTCTATGACACCGATACGCAACGGACCGGATCAAGGGCAGGAAAAACCGCCGGGGTGAAAGGCTCTGCGGGACGCTCCCGGTCCGTGGCGACGAAGACGGCGGCCCGTGCCTCGCACCGCACGGTGGAAGAAACTGCCAGCCCGGATACCGCTCTGGATGTTGTTCAGAAAGGCACCACAGGGCGAGGCGTGGGCGAAGCCGACATGCCGGCCCTCATTCAGGAAGCGACAGGGCTGGACCTGCGACGGCAGATCCGTTCCTGGGCATATGGAACGGAAGAGCTTCCTCTGGCTCGGCTGCTGAAACCCATGGGATTGGCCGTCATCACGGAGCGTCCGGAAGATGTGCGGGTATCGCTGGGAATGCGCACGGGCATGCGAGATGGCGAACTGACAATCCTGACTGCGGAACGGGATGGACCGGCCACCGCTGCCGGCCTGTCAGCCGGCGACCACCTGGTGGCTGTGGATGGATTGCGTTGCACGGAGGGTCGGCTGAAGACGCTGCTGGCACGCAAGGCGCCTGGCGAGACCGTGCTGGTGGCGGCCTTCCGGCGCGACGAGCTGCTGATGGCCACCGTGGGGCTGGTCGAGGCGCCGGGGACGATCCGGCTGGAGGCCCAATTCGGAGCCCATGCCATGCGTGCAGCCTGGCTGGGTACTGCGCAGAAACGGGGCGGCAACAAGAGCTGTGTCCGCCCATCGCGACGCACATCCCGCGCAGTCAGCGGCAAGACGCGGTTGAAAGCCGGGAAGTGACGCTTCTGAAGCCCCGACAACTTGCCGCGGGCGTCAGCTCGCCAGCCAGTCGGCGAGTTCCTGGCCCGGGTCAGGAGCTCGCATCAGGGCCTCACCGATGAGGAAGGCGTGGATGCCGCCGGCACGCAGCTGGCGGATGTCCTGGGCACCGAAGATGCCGCTCTCGGAGACGGTGACCCGATCGGCAGGCAGGCGGTCCTGCAGGTCCAGCGTGGTGTCGAGGCTGACGTGGAAGTCGTGCAGGTTGCGGTTGTTGATGCCGATGAGGGGCGTATCGAGCTTCAGGGCACGATCGAGTTCAGCGGCATCATGAACCTCGACGAGAACATCGAGGTGATTCTCGCGCGCGCAGGCAGCGAGTTCCGCCATCTGGGCATCGGTCAGTGCGGCAACAATAAGCAGGATGCAGTCGGCGCCGATGGCAGTGGCTTCAAGGACCTGCCAGGGATCGATGGTGAAGTCCTTGCGCAGCACCGGCAGGGAGACGGCGGCGCGTGCCTGGCGCAGGAAGTCGTCGTGGCCCTGGAAATACTGCTGGTCAGTCAGCACTGACAGGCAGGTGGCCCCGCCCTTTTCATAGCTGCGCGCAAACGCCACGGAATCGAAGTCGGGACGGATGACGCCCTTGCTGGGGCTGGCCTTCTTGACCTCGGCGATGATGGCAGGGGGCGCCTGCAGATCGGCGGCAGCCTGGGCGACCTTGGCCTGAATGGCCCTGGCAAAGCCGCGCGGCGGATCTTCGGCAAGGCGCTCGGCAGCCTGACGCTGCAGGGCGGCTTCGCCGATGGTGGCACGGGCATGGGTGATTTCCGTGCGCTTGGTCTGGAGGATCTTCTCCAGGATGGTAGGAATCTTCGTGGTGGTCATGTGATCAGGCCAGGGATTGCGTGACGCGGACGAATTCATCGAGCTTGCGGCGTGCAGCACCGGAAGCCAGGGTCTGTTGAGCCAGACGGATGCCATCGGCGATGGAGTCGGACACGCCACAGCAGTAAAGCGCGGCCCCTGCGTTGAGTGCGACGATGTCGCGTGCCGGGCCGGGCTGATCATCAAGGACACTCAGCAGCATGTCGCGCGATTGTTCGCGGTTCTCGACGCGAAGCTGGCGATTGGAGGCCATGGTGAAACCGAAGTCCTCGGGGTGGATGCTGTATTCGCGGATCTGTCCATCACGCAGCTCGCCCACCAGAGTCTCGGCCCCCAGCGAGATCTCGTCCATGCCATCCATGCCGTGAACGGCCAGCACCCGTTCGGCACCCAATTGCTTCATGACGCGCACAAAGATACCCACGAGGTCGGGATGGAACACACCAAGCAGATTGTTTGGTGCCGAAGCAGGGTTGGTGAGAGGCCCGAGAATGTTGAAGATCGTGCGCACGCCGAGTTCCTTGCGGACGGGGGCAACGTTCTTCATGGCCGGATGGTGGTTGGGCGCGAACATGAAGCCGATGCCACACTGCGCGATGCTGGCGGCGACCTGTTCACTGTTCAGCATGATGTTGGCGCCCAGCGCCTCCAGCACATCAGCTGCGCCCGACTTGGAGGAAACGCTGCGGTTGCCGTGCTTGGCAACGGTCCCCCCGGCGGCAGCAACCACGAACATGACGGTGGAGGAGATATTGAAGGAGTGCGCACCGTCACCTCCGGTGCCCACGATGTCGATAAAGTTGCGACGATCAGCGACATGGACCGGATTGGCGAACTGGCGCATGACCTCGGCAGCGGCCGTGATCTCGCCGATGGATTCCTTCTTGACCCGCAGACCCGCCAGGATGGCCGACGTCATGACTGGCGAGACCTCTCCCTGCATGATCATACGCATCAGGTACAGCATTTCGTCATGGAAGATTTCCCGGTGGTCGATGATGCGCTTGAGGGCGTCCTGCGGCGTAATGCTCATGATGGTGGCTGGTTCGTGGTTGTTCAGATGACTGCAGCGGCATGCCTGCGGCAGCCCCATGACGAGGGGCTGCCTGGCAATATCAGGCCCGACGTTCCAGGAAGGTCTTCAGCATGGCATGGCCATGTTCGCTTTCGATGGATTCGGGGTGGAACTGCACGCCCTCGATGCTGAGTTCGCGGTGGCGCAGACCCATAATCTCGCCGTCTTCAGTCCAGGCCGTGACTTCGAGGCTGTCGGGCACGGTGTCCGGGCCGATGACCAGCGAGTGGTATCGAACGACCCGAAAGCGCTCGGGCAGACCTGCGAAGACGCCCTGACCTTTATGGATAACGTCGTCATGCTTGCCGTGCATGACACGCTTGGCGCGGACGACCTCGCCACCATAGGCCTGCCCGATGGCCTGGTGGCCGAGGCAGACGCCCAGGATAGGCAGCTGGCCGGCAAAGGTGCGAATGGCATCGAGCGTGATGCCGGCACCATCCGGATCTCCGGGGCCGGGCGAAAGCACCAGGTGCGACGGCGCCAGGTGACGGATGTCATCGAGGTCGATGGCATCGCTGCGATGGGTGACGACATCCGCACCCAGTTCGCCCAAGTACTGGACGATGTTGTAGGTGAAGGAGTCGTAGTTGTCGATCATCAGGACTTTGGCGGACATGACAATCTCTTGGGATTCCCCGAAATGGATGCGAACGTGATGGTGCCGTGCCCTCCGGCCGGTCGGCAACCTGCGAGAATCGACAGTTTAAACGGTTCGCGGGGCTGAGGCGCTGCGGACTGCCTGGTGGGCCGCTGGAATGGGACAGGACAGCAGTCGATGCCAGAACCAGGGCTGGGGCTGGATTACAGGCCGCGAGTCGTGAAATGGAGAATGCCCGGATGCGACGGAGGCGGCCGCGTGTTTGGTGAAGAACTAGAATGAGCCGACCTCCGGGGCCATCGTTCGATTTCGAGTCCATCATCATGCCATCCACCGACGCTTCCCTCCCTCCCCCCTCCCGGGTGCATCTGGTGGCTGCCGTAGTAATGACCGGGGTGGCTGCGGGCCTGGGCGCGGCGGCGCTGTCATGGCTGATCCACATGGTGCAGCACCTGACCTATGGACACAGCGAGGCACAGATGCGGATCGTGACCGACGGCACAACATCGGAGCACCGACTGTGGGCGCTGCTGGCGGGCGGGCTGGTGGTGGCGCTGGGCTGGACCTGCCTGCAGCTGAGGGGACGACCAGTGGTGGGCGTCAATGGTGCGGTAGCGGCCGATACACCGGCACGACGGCGGCCACCGTTTCTGGAGAATGTGCTGCATGCCGTGCTGCAGATCGTGGCGGTGGGCTCCGGCGCACCGATCGGGCGCGAGGTGGCCCCCCGCGAGCTAGGGGCGCTGTTTGCCGGGCGAATCGCCGACAGCTTCCGGCTGGATGACGAGATGCGTCGGATTCTGGTGGCCAGTGGCGCGGCTGCCGGCCTGGCCGGGGTCTACCAGGTGCCGCTAGCGGGCACGATCTTCGCGCTGGAGATCCTCCTGGGCGCATTCTCGATCCACGCCGGGGTGGTGGCATTGGCCGTGTCGGTCATCGCAACACTGGTGGCGCGCATGGATGTATCGACAGAGACCTTCTATCTGGTAGGCCAGGTGGAAGGCGGTACCGTCATGGTGCTGTGGGCCGCGCTGGTGGGGGCGGTGGTCGGGCTGCCCGGTGCGGCGTTCCGTCGGGCCGTGCAGCAGGTGGAAAGCCATCGTGCCCGAGGCTGGGGGGTACTGTGGGCGCTGCCGCTAGCGTGTCTTGTCACCGGTGTGGTGGCGATGTGGCTGCCGCAGGTGCTGGGCAATGGCCGTTCTGCCGCACAGGCGGCCTATGACGGAACGACGCTGGCACTGTGTGCGGCGCTTCTGGCGGGCAAGACGGCCGTGGTGCTGCTAACGCTGCGGGCCGGTGCGTTTGGCGGCACGCTGACCCCCGGGCTGTCGATCGGCGCGCTGGCGGGGCTTCTGCTGGCGCTACTGGTGCGTCTGCTGCCGCAGACGGGCTGGGTACAGGATGTGGTGGTACCCGGGCTGGGCGCGCTGTCGCAGGTGGACCTGCTTCTCTCGGCACTAGCAGGATCGATCGGATTCCTGGCGGTGTCGATGAACGCACCGCTAACGGCCTTTGCGCTGGTCCTGGGCTTCACGGGGCAGCATTCGGCCGCCATGCTGCCGATGCTGGCGGCCGTGACGATGGCCATGGCAACGGCTTCGCTGTGGCCGGCACGGCGCTGAGCCACGACAACAGACGAGAGTTTCACCTCAGATGGATCGACGGCTCCCCACGGACTGTTGCGGACTGAGCTTCCGGGGTGAATGTCGTGGGCAGGATACGCTCGAGCAGCATGCGTATCTGATCGGACACCGGCCGCTTAGCCCGCGAGGATGTCTTCTTCTGCACCTCCCTGCAGCTCGAAAGGGCGATGCGCCTGCTCGTGGGCGATGAGCCACTGCTTGCGCGACAGACCCCCACCATAGCCGACAAGGTGACCGTCCTTGCCGATGACGCGGTGGCAGGGAACGATGATGGAGATGCGGTTGGCACCGTTGGCAGTAGCCACCGCACGAATGGCGCGCGGGCTGCCCAGTGCCTCGGCCTCGTACTGATAGCTGATGGTGCGGCCGTAGGGGATACGTTGCAGGATGGACCAGACACCCAGCTGGAAGGCCGTGCCGGGGGTATGGAGCGTCACATCGAAGCGCTGGCGAGTGCCCGCAAAATACTCGGCGATCTCCTGTTCGGCCCGCATCGTGTGGGGGTTGTGCCCGGGCTCGATCCGGGTGCAAAGCAAGCGGCAGAGATCTGCACGCTCGTGGTCCAGGCGAGCAGTATCGGTGAACTCCAGCAGGCAGAGACCCTGGGGGCTGGCGCAAGCCTGCATAGGACCGAGCGGTGTCTCGAAGGTATGCGCGCACAGGAACGGCGGGGATGATGGAATGGTCATATTCATGATCGGAAGAGACAAGCCGTCCCAGGAAGCCTGTACGGCCTGGAGTGTACCGTCCGTGATATGCCCGCCACCTGGGAATACGGCCCAACAGCGCGGAACAGCCAGATTTGACAGCCTCCCACAATATGCGGCAGAGATGTCGCTGCGTGCCATGTTGGTGCGACAATGTCGGCCATCATCTGCGCCATTATCTGCACTGGAGACAGCATGTCAACGACACCCGCCCGACGCTTCGATACCAACCTACCCGATACCCGGGGCTATTTTGGCCCCTATGGGGGACAACTGGTGCAGCCTGTACTGAAGCAGGCGATGGACGACATCGACGCCGCCTACGAGACGATCCGGCAACGGTCCGATTTCCAGGAGGAGCTGGCAGCGCTTCTGGCCGACTACGTGGGCCGGCCGAGCCCAATCTTCCACGCGCGGCGGCTGTCGAAGCAGCTGGGCGGTGCGCAGATCCACCTCAAGCGCGAGGATCTCAACCATACGGGTGCGCACAAGATCAACCACTGCCTGGGCGAGGCGCTTCTGGCCCGTTTCATGGGCAAGAAGAAGGTGATTGCAGAGACTGGGGCCGGCCAGCATGGGGTGGCACTGGCGACTGCCTGTGCGCTGGTGGGTATTCCATGCGAGATCCACATGGGTCAGGTGGATATCGAGAAAGAGCACCCGAACGTGACGAAGATGCGCATCCTGGGCTGCCGGTTGGTGCCTGTAACGCAGGGTGCAGCGACACTGAAGGAGGCGGTGGACAGTGCCTTCGAGGAGTACCTGACGAATCCGACCGACTTCCTGTATGCGATCGGGTCAGTGGTGGGGCCGCATCCGTTCCCGAAGATAGTGCGGGACTTCCAGGCGATCATCGGACGCGAGGCGCGCGCGCAGTTCCTGGAACGACATGGCCGGTTGCCACAGCATGTGGCGGCCTGCGTAGGTGGCGGCTCGAACGCCATCGGCATGTTCACGGCCTTCCTAGATGATGCGGACGTGCACCTGGTGGGCGTGGAGCCGGCCGGCGAAGGCGTGGACAACCCGGGTCGCCATGCGGCGACACTAAGCCGTGGCAAGCCGGGCGAGCTCCACGGCATGAGCTGCTATGTGCTAGAGAATGCGGACGGGTCGCCGGCAACGGTGCACAGCATCGCGTCGGGACTGGACTATCCGGGCGTGGGGCCAGAGCACAGCTACCTGAAGGACGTGGGACGGGTAGAATACACAACGGCCAGCGACAAGGAAACGCTGGATGCCTTTCTGACGCTGTCGCAGGTGGAGGGCATCATTCCTGCACTGGAAAGCGCACACGCGGTGGCCTGGGCGATTCGCGAGGCACCGAAGCACTCGCCCGACGAGCACATCCTGGTGAACCTGTCGGGTCGGGGTGACAAAGACGCCGACTACGTGGCCAGCAAGCTGGGGCTCTGAAACACCCGGCCGGCCCTGCGATGCTGGCCGATCAGACGCCCAGGGACGGGATGGCAGCCAGCAGCTGACGGGTGTAGGGATTCTGCGGGTCGTCCAGCACGGCCTGCGCCCTACCCTGTTCCACCATCCGTCCCTGCTGCATGACGCCAATGTCATCGCACATGAAGCGGATGACGGCGAGGTCATGGCTGATGAGCAGATAGGTCAGGCCATACTCGTCCTGCAGGTCGCGCATGAGGTTGAGCACCTGGGCCTGCACCGAAACATCCAGGGCCGAGGTGGGCTCGTCGCAGATGATGAAATCCGGCTGGCTGATGAGGGCACGAGCAATGGCGATGCGCTGGCGCTGTCCACCAGAGAACTGGTGAGGATACTTGCGTGCATCATCCGGCGACATGCGTACATGGCGCAACATGTCGATGACGCGTGCCTCGATTTCATCGCGATCCGTGGCCAGCCCCAGCACGTGCAGGGGTTCGGCAATGAGCCGGGCCACACGCCAGCGCGGATTCAGGCTGGCGTAGGGATCCTGGAAGATCATCTGGCAGCGGCGGCGCAAGGCGAGCCGTTGTTCGGCCGGCAAGCGTGCGGCGTCGCGCCCCCAGCGATCGACACCCTCGAAGACGATGCGTCCGCTGTCCGGTTTCAGCAACCCGGCCACCATGCGGGCAACGGTGGACTTGCCTGAGCCGGACTCCCCGACCAGACCGAAGGTACGGCCACGCGTGATGGTGAAGCCCACGTTATCGACGGCCTGCAGGATGCGCCGGGGCTCACGCGAGAGCAGGCGCTGCAACCAGCCCGAGGACAGATCGAAGCGACGGGAGAGGTTCTCGACGGTGAGCAGTGGCGTGCCGGCATCCGCTTCCTCGGAAGGATCAGCGGCTGACGTACTCTCGACAGCCCTCGATGGCTCGGCCTGCCATTGCGGAACGCTGTCACCCACCCCAGACAATGATTGCGGCACACCGCCATCATCCGCCGCCGGCGACGACGTTGCGACGCCTGGCACAGGCAGGCGATGCTGGCGCCGGGTGACGGAAGGAATGGCAGCCATCAACGCCCGGGTATAGCGGTGGCGGGGGTTCTGCAGCACCTGGCGGACCGGGCCCGTTTCCAGGACACGTCCACCGTACATCACCATCACGCGGTCCGCGGTCTCGGCAATGACGCCCATGTCGTGGGTGATGAGCATGGCCGACAGGCCCCGCTGACGGCAGAGACGCCGCAGCAGTGCGATGATCTGCGCCTGCACCGAAACATCCAGTGCGGTGGTAGGTTCGTCGGCAATCAGCAGGCAGGGGTCGGCACACAGCGCCAGGGCAATGGCCACACGCTGACGCATGCCGCCGGAGAGCTGGTGCGGATACTGGGAGAGCCGCCACTCGGGCTGCGGAATCTCAACTTCGGCCAGCAGGGCAAGCGCCCGTTCGGTGGCCTGCCCCTCGGCCAGCGGCAGGTGGGTGCGAATGGTCTCGGTGAGCTGCTGCCCGATGGTGAGCACCGGGTTGAGGCTGGTGAGCGGATCCTGAAAGACCATGCCGATGCGTCGGCCACGCAGGCGGCGGATGGCCTCGCCCTGCAGCGTATCGATGCGCACACCTTCCAGCGTGACGCTACCGTGTGCCAGGCGGCCCGGCGCCTCGATGAGGCCGGCAACAGCCAGACCGGTCATTGACTTTCCGGCACCGGATTCACCGACCACACCGAGAATCTCGCCCGGTGCAATCTGGAACGAGACCTGGTGCAGCACCTGGTGCGGGCCGCGGTAGGTGTCGAAGATGACATCGAGCGCATCGGCGACCAGCAGGGGTTTCGGGGTGTCTGTCACGGGCACCTCAGTGCAGGCGGGGATCGAGGGCGTCGCGCAGCCAGTCCCCCACCAGGTTGACCGACAGGGCGAGGGCCAGCAGCATCAGCGACGGAAAGAGCAGGATCCACCATTCGCCGGAGAACAGGAAACCCTGGCCGATGCGGATGAGCGTGCCCAGCGAGGACTGGGTCGGCGGCAGCCCCACGCCGAGATGGGACAGCGTGGATTCGACGACGATGGCCAGCGCCAGACTGATGGTGCCGATGACGAGCACCAGCGCCAGCACGTTGGGCAGCACGTGGAAGAACAGGATGCCCGGCGAGGAGCGCCCCAGCATGCGGGCGGCCGCCACGTAGTCCTTCTGCTTCTCGACCATCACGGCGCCGCGCACGGTGCGGGCGTACTGAACCCAGTCGGACAGCGCAATGGCGACGATGATGACGTAGACGGCCACGTCGTCCCCCAGACCGCTGGGCAGGACGCCCCGGGCAATGCCGAAGATGAGCAGTGCCACCAGCAGCACCGGGAAGGTGAGCTGCACGTCGGCAATACGCATGATGAGCACATCCAGCCAGCCGCCCCGATAACCGGCCAGCACGCCGAGGGTGACGCCGATGAGCATGGACAGCAGCACGGACAGGCCACCGACCAGCACCGACATGCGCAGTCCATACAGAATGGCGGACCAGACATCACGCCCCTGGTCGTCGGCGCCCAGCCAGTAGCTACGCCCCGAGATGCCCTCCCCGCCCGGCGGCGTGAAGGCATCGAGCAGATCGAGCGCAGCAGGATCGAAGGGGTTCTGCGAGGCAATCCAGGGGGCAGCAATGGCCAGGCCGATGCAGGTCAGCAGCACCAGCAGGGCAGCCTGGGTCAGGCGCGATCCGGCCAGGCTGCGCACCAGCAGCGAGTCCGACTGGCGCCAGCTACGACGTGTCGGTGGCGCATCCGGGCCATCGGGCCCATTCACCATCGCGTCGGAAGCATCCACCGGGGAAGCCGGTGCGTCCCCCGAGGGGGCGGCTGCATCCAGCCGGGATTCAGAGGAAACGGCTTTCATGGGGCATGACGGAAAGAAGCATGGGCTACGCGGCCTCAACGCCGGCGCAGGCGCGGGTCGGCCCAGGCATAGAGCAGGTCCACCACCAGATTGATGCCGACGTAGAGCAGCCCGATCATCAGCAGGTAGGCGGAGATCACCGGCACGTCCACCCCCTGGATGGAGGTGATGAACAGGAGCCCCCCAGTCCCGGCCACTGGAAGCTTGAAGAAGCCCAGCGTGATGGCGGGCAGCACCAGCGCCGACAGCCCGGACACGGTGAGCAATCCGGTCTGCCAGCCGCCGACATCGACCAGCGTGCCCCGACCGAAGGCCGGCAGCCACTTGAGCTCGACCGAGAACAGGTAGATGAGGCCGATGCCGATGAGGAAGGTGGGCAGCGAGACGCCCATGATAGTGCGCGACACGAGCGACGGCCGACGCATGGCGGTGTAGACGCCCAGGCCGATGCCGCCCACTACCGCGAAGAGCGCAGCGGCCAGCGACCGCTCGACGGTGGCCGGCACGCGCGAAGCGATGACCTCGGTGACCGGCTGGCGGAAACGATAGGAGATGCCGAACTGGCCGCCGAGAACCTGCTTCAGGTAGCCGGCGTACTGCACCGGCACCGACTGGCCGAAGCCCAGTTCGTGCAGCAGGGCCTCGCGCTCGGCCACCGAGGCATCCTCACCCAGCAGGCTGACGGTGGGGTCGCCGATGTAGCGGAACACCAGGAACGAGACCATCGACACCACCAGCAGCACCAGCACCGATTGGCCAAGGCGGCCGAGCAGACGGGCAAGCATGGATCAGGGCTTCTGGACCTTCACCAGCTTGAAGTAGGTGATGTTGTTAGGATGGATCGGCACGTCCAGACTGGGAATGGAAGCGTTGCTGATCATCTGGTCATGCAGCGGGATGTAGAAGCCCGCCTGGCGAGTGGCCTCCCAGATGCTCTGGATGGTGGCGTTGCGCTTGTCGCGGTTGCCTTCAGAGGACAGCGACTCGATCTGGGCATCGAGCTGCGGGTTGCTGTAACCCGTGATGTTCCAGGTGCCCAGGCGATTCTTGCCCCGGGTGTGGACCAGGTAGTCGAAGACATAGGCCGAGTCGTGGATGGGCCCCCCAGCCATACAGGTAGGTAGAAGTCGCTGTCGCCCTTGGTGAGCAGCGCATTGTGCAGGGCAAACGGCCGCGCCTGGACCGTGACCTTGACGCCGATGCGCGCCAGGAAGCCCACCACGGCGGTGGCGATGGCCTCGTCGTTCACGTAGCGATCATTGGGCGCATCCAGCGTGAGCGTGAAGCCCTCGGGGTAGCCGGCTTCGGCCAGCAGCTTACGAGCGCGCGCCGGATCTGCCTTGGGATAGGCGGCCAGCGCCTTGGTATAGCCATTGACGAAGGGAGTCGCCAGCATGCCGGTGGGGCTGGAGAGCCCACGCATCACGGCTTTCTGGATGGCATCACGGTCGATGGCCAGCGCCAGCGCCTCGCGTACCCGGGCATCGGCCAGCGGGTTGCGGGTTGCGGTCAGTGACCGAGGAATGGCGCAGTTTGGCCGATCCCACGTCGAGCCCCAGGAAGATGGTACGGTTCTCGAGCCCACTGGCCACCTTCAGGTTGGCGTTGGACTTGAGTCGGGCCACGTCCTGGGCAGGCACGTCCTGCAGGAAGTCGATCTTGCCGGACAACAGGGCAGCTACCCGGGTCGCGGGCGACTTGATGGGCACATAGGTGAGCTCGGTGACCTGCAGCGGGAACTGGCCTTTGCCCCAGTAAGCAGGGTTGAGCTTCATGACCGTGCGCGAATCCACCTCACGCGAGGCGAGCGTGTACAGGCCGGTGCCGTTCACATGGCGCGTGGCGTAGTTCTCGGTTCTGGACGCCGTGTCCTGGGGCGCTTCCGCCTGGTGAGCGCGCGTCCATGCCTCACTCATGATGAAGAGGTTGGTGAGGTTGTCGGGCAGCACCAGGTCCGGGCCCTGGGTCCTGATGTGGACGGTGAGCGGATCGACCGCCACCACCTCGCGGACCGAGGACAGCAACGACTTCATCTGCGAGGATGGCGCCTACGCCCGCTTGAGCGAGAACACCACGTCGGCAGCCGTCAGCGGGGTACCGTCATGGAAGCTGACGCCCGAACGCAGCTTGAACGCCCAGACGGAGGGATCGTCGGTCTGCTTCCAGCTTTAGGCCAGCGTACCCTGCAGCGAGTTGTCGGCCAGCCGGATCACCAGTGGCTCGTACATCTGGTGTAGCAGGTTGAAGTTGAGGCCGACGTTGACGGCGTGCGGGTCGAGCGTGGCGGGATCTGCCAAACGCGCCCAGCGCACGGGCGTGGCCTAGGTGGCTGCCAGCGGCTGCAGCGTGGTGAACAACAGGGAAGCGACAAGTAGTTTCTTGGTCATCTTGGTCCTTCGTTCGGCCAGCGGCGGCCCTTGCAGGGGTTGCAAGAATGCCGCATTTCGAGGTCGGCAGATAGTGAGACACACTTCCCTGAGCGACGGCGAGCGAGGAAGCATATGCAGTTTCGCATATGCGTGCTGGGCGTACGCACACCCTCCACAAAGGAACAATTCAGTTACATCCTCGACAATGGAGCCTCAATCCTATTGACTTTTCCGAGCAACCTAGACCAGAAAAGCACAGAGGTCTTTCGTCATTCAAAATATGCATGATTGATGATGTATATTCCTTTATTTGACGCTAATTAT
>ERZ772968.698-NODE-698-length-16564-cov-5.376946_pt1 | contig 16564 bp, 17 predicted proteins | sample MGYA00580674_ERZ772968 | MGnify/ENA primary metagenome ERZ772968 (study PRJEB29015, sample SAMEA2737940) | human oral metagenome | biome: human oral; feature: human-associated habitat; material: dental | place: China | collected 2138 ...
TGGCTTCCTTGAGTTCATCAGGCGTATAGACGATGGCGATGGGAAGTCCGAGGATATCGGCATACGTCTTGAGCTGCTCGACCGCCGATATGCGATACGTATCCGCCGTGATGAACGCCGTGCTGATGCCCTTTTCCAAGACGCACTGCGCGGCGATCTTCGCGAGCGTCGTCGTCTTGCCGACGCCCGTCGGCCCCAAGAGAGCCGCGATCTTTCGCTTGCGGCTCTTGAGTTCAAGTCCATCCGCCATCTGCACGTTGTCGGCGAGATACTTCTTCAGCCCTTCTAAGGCAAGCGGCGTATCCTTGTCGGCCAGAATGGCTTCAGCGGGAAGCTGCAGTACGACGTCGTCGATGATGTCCGATTCGACCTCTTGCTGCTTCAACACCTGCTGCAGGGACATCTCGTCCTCGGGCGTCTTCTCCTTGCTGACGACCTGGACGAGCATCGCCTTCATTTGAGCCAGCTCGTTTTGCAATTCCTCGATGGTTTCGCGCTGGCGCTCTTCCTCACTCTTGGAAGACGGCGACTCGTCTTCTCGCCGCTTTTCCTGTGAAGATGCGGCTGCCTCGTCCTCCTCACGCTTCCCCCTGCGCGAAGATGACGCCTCCCTTTCCACCTCTACTCCTGCAGTTTCTTTCGCCTCCGCTGCATGCACTTTTCTTCGCTTTGGCTGTGCAGGCTTCCTGCGCCGCGCCTTGCGTACGGGCGGTTCTTGAGGGGCTTCCCCGGCAGACGGCACGAGCGGTTGAAAGGGAGCTTCCGGCGTCTTTCCCGAAGGAAACGATGCTACGAACGGCTCAGCCGAAGCATCACCATGCGCGACGGGCGATGCTGCACGCGCCTGCCTCGCAGCCTCAGCAACCGCAGCTTCCGTGCCTGCCGTTCGGTAGCTTTTGGCCGCGCTCTGCGAAAGCCGAGGCTGCTGCATCGGCTGCTGTGACTCGATCGGCGGAGGCTGCTGCATCGGCTGATGTGACTGCATAAGCGGCGGCACAGGAGCGACCGGCGAACCTGCAGGAACTGGGACAGGCGCCTGCTGGGCGGGAGCAACAGGCGCCGCTTGCGTCAGTGCAGCCGCATGACCTTGCGGCAGCGGCACCGCGCTCTTCGGCTTCGTTTCTCCGCCTGCTGCCTCAGCCTGCAGTTCGGCAAGCGTCGGCAAACGCTCAGACCGCTTCTTGGGGGGACGCCGCGTCACCTCGTCGAGAGCCGCCGTCACCTCGAAGATTTCTTTTGCGCCATAGCCAAGGATGCCGCCCTTCTTTATTTTTTTCGTATGCAGGATCACCGCGTCGTCGCCAAGCTCGTCTTTCACCTGAGCCATGGCGTCCTTCATCGTGGCGGCCTGAAACACCTTGATGCGCAATTAAATTCTCACCGTCCCAAGAATCTGAAGTTCAACCGTCTGCTCAATTTCCGCATGCGAGAGTACGACGAGCCCCTGTACGGAACGTTCGACAAGCTGTCGGAAGTAGGTGCGCACGGCGGGGCTTGTTAGCACGATCGGTTCGTAGCCCATGTTCGTGAGCTTCGGCAGTTCCGCATTGAGCGACGCCAAGAGGCGCTGCATCGCATCGGGATCGAGGCTGACGTAAGAGCCGTGTTCCGTGCGCTGCACTGCACCGGCGATTTTGTTCTCCAATCCCGGGTCGAGCGTGATGCAAGGCAGCACGTTGTTCTGCACATACTGCTGCGAGATCTGCCGCGCGAGTGCATGGCGCACATACTCGGTGAGGATGTCCGTGTCCTTTGTCGCGCGCCCGTAGTCGGAGAGTACTTCGAGAATCGTCTCCATGTCGCGTATGGAAACGCGTTCCGCCAGGAGGTTTGCGAGAACCTTCTGAACCTCGCCAACGACGAGAACCTCGGGCACAACCTCGTCGACAAGCGCCGGATTCGTCTTTTTCAAGTTGTCGAGGAGGTTCTGCGTCTCTTGACGTCCGAGGATCTCCGCAGCATGCATCTTGATGACTTCCGTCAGATGCGTCGCGAGCACAGATACGGCATCAACGACCGTATAGCCGTTGAGCTCTGCCTGCTCACGCTGATCTTCGGCAATCCACAGCGCGGGAAGACCGAAGGCCGGCTCCGTCGTCTCGATACCCGGCACTTCTTCGAACACCGTGCCCGAGTTCATCGCGAGGTAATGATCGAGCATGAGCTCGCCGCGTGCCGTCTCGATGCCCTTGAGCTTGATGATGTAGTTGTTCGGCTTGATCTGTATGTTGTCGCGTATGCGAATCGTCGGCACGACGAGTCCGAGTTCCAACGCGCACTGCCGTCGGATCATGACGATGCGTTCCAAAAGATCGCCGCCCTGCCCCGTGTCGACGAGCGGTATAAGGCTGTAGCCGATCTCAAGCTCCATCGGGTCAACCTGCAGCAGATTGACGATGTTCTCAGGCTTCGTGGCGTCCGCCTTCGCCTTCTCCGCCTTCTTCTGCTCGGGCACTTCCTCGACCGCCTTCTCCGAGCCCTTGAGGCGGCGAGCCGCGATGAAGCACAGGACGGCAAGCGCCCCGAGTGGGATTCCCGGCATGCCCGGAACGATGGCGAGGAACAGCAGCACGCCGCTGACGATGTAGAAGATGCGGCTGCGGTTGAAGAGCTGCAGCGCCACGTCGAGTCCGAGGTTGCCCTTCGAGGACGCCGAGCGCGTGACGAGGATGCCCGTTGCCGTCGAAATCATCAGCGCCGGAATCTGACTGACGAGACCTTCGCCGACCGTCAGCAGCGTGTAACTCTGCAGAGCCTGCAGCGCCGTCATGTTGCGCGTCAGCATGCCGATGACGAAACCGCCCGTGATGTTGATGATGATGATGATGATGGCCGCGATGGCGTCACCCTTGACGAACTTCGAGGCGCCGTCCATCGCGCCGTAGAAATCAGCCTCCTGCTGAATCTTCAAGCGCCGCTTGCTCGCCTCGGCGTCCGTGATGGCGCCCTGGTTCAGATCAGCGTCAATCGCCATCTGCTTGCCCGGCATCGCATCGAGAGTGAAGCGCGCCGACACCTCTGCGACGCGCTCCGCGCCCTTCGTGATGACGATGAACTGAATGATGATGAGGATGACGAAGATGATGAAGCCGACGAGTGCGTTACCGCCGACGACGAAGTTACCGAACGCCATGATGACATCGCCCGCATAGCCGTTCAACAAGATCAGCCTCGTAGCGGATATGTTGAGCGCCAGCCGAAAGAGCGTCGTCACAAGGAGCAGCGATGGAAAGACCGAAAAATCAAGAGCCTCCACATTGTAGATCGTCACCATGACGATGACGAGTGCGAGCGTGATGTTCACGCAAATCAACAAATCAAGAAGAGCCGTAGGCAACGGGATGATCATCATGATGACGATCGTGACGATTGCCACAGCTATGAAGATGTCGCTGTATTTCGTTATGAAGCCATTGGAAAGCGTCGGATTTTCTGTCGCCATGCTGTTCTTGCTCCTCTATCCCTAGGAAACCTCTCATCAAGCAAATTTTTTCTTCTTCAATCGGTAGACGTAAGCGAGCACCTCTGCAACCGCTTGGTAAAGTTCGGGCGGCACGATGCCTCCGACATCCACCGCTGCATAGAGCGCCCGCGCCAGAGGCTTGTTCTCCACGATTGTCACGCGGTGTTCTCTCGCGATATCCTTGATCTTCTGCGCGACGAGATCCTGCCCCTTGGCAACGACTTCCGGTGCCTTCATGCCCGTCTTGTACTTCAAGGCGACGGCGTAATGCGTCGGGTTCGTCACGATGACGTCGGCTTCCGGCACTTCCTTCATCATGCGGTTCATCGCCATCTGCTGCTGCTTCTGGCGAATCTTGCCCTTGATCTGCGGATCGCCTTCCGTCTGCTTGAACTCTTCCTTGATGTCCTGCTTGCTCATCTTGAGATCCTGCGTCGTCTGCCATTTCTGATAGGCAAAATCCGCTGCCGCCATGACGAAGTAGACGATGATGATCTGAAATACGAGCGAGAAGATGATATCGCCCATGCGCGCCATGCTGCTCTTGAGATCGAGATAGATGAACTCCGGCATGTGCATGATCTCTCCGGACAAGTAGACGTAGAGAAACGCGCCGATGATCGCGATCTTCAAGAGGGACTTCAGCAGTTCCACGAGCGAGCGCTTCGAGAAGATGCGCCCGAATCCCGTGATGGGATTGAGCTTGTCCAGTTTGAAAGAAAGCGGCTCCGTCGTGAACATGAAACCGACTTGGTAGAAATTGATGGCTAGCCCCATGACGAGGATGGCGATCATCACAGGAAACGCCGTCTTCGCCAGAACGATCATCCCATCGATGATGAGGCGCATGACCGTTTCCGCATCGATCGTCTGGTTCATGTTCGCATAGATATGAACCGTGTACGTCTCGATCTCCGCGAGAATCGTGCTGCCGAGCGCGCGCATCACGAAGAATCCCGCCAACAGCACGAAGGCGCCGCTAAGCTCCTGGCTTCTCGCGACCTGCCCCTTCTGCCGCGCATCGTTGCGCCGCTTCGCCGTAGGCTCTTCCGTCTTCTCTCCGGCAAAAAGCTGGAGGTCGAAGACGAACTCGGGCATCTCGCTATTGTATCGCATGGAGGGCGGTAGTGATCTGCGCATACGTTTCATTGAACAACACATCCAGAAACAAGACGTAGAACGGCATGAGGATCGAGAGGACGAACATGCCGATGACGATTTGAAGCGGCAGGCCGACGACGAAGATGTTGAGCTGCGGCATCGTGCGCGCCAAGATGCCAAGACCGACGTTCGTCAAGAGTATGGAGAACGTCACGGGCATCGCCAGCTTCATGCCCGTGACGAAAACGCCGTTGACAAGATTGACAACGAAGCCTGCAAGGTTCGGCGAAGGCGAAAGCCCCATCATCGGCACGGATTGAAAGCTCTCAAACAGCGCCGCAATGAGCATGTGATGTCCATTGACGACGAGAAAGACGATGATCGCCAAATTATAAAGAAAACTTCCGATAAGCGGAATTTGCTGACCGGAAGTCGGGTCCATCACATTGACCATTGCGAATCCAACCTGCATATCCATGACCTTGCCGGCGAAATGAATGGCCGAAAAAGTCACATATGCCACAAAGCCGATCAACCAGCCAACAAAGAGTTCTCCTGCTGCTGCCGCCGCATAAAGGAAGACATTGTCCGGCGCCGACACAGGGCCGTAGCTGTCCACGATGGGGAACAGCACGAAGGAAAACGCAACAGCAGTCCCCACACGAATATGCGCGGGAATGTTCAGACTGCCAAAAAAAGGCGCGATGACGAAAATTCCCGTAACGCGCGTCAGAACGAGCAGATAAGCTGCCGCATGACCCTGGAGCAGGGTGTAAAAATCCACGGCGCATCTCCCCTCGTTATCCGATATAGAGCGGCAAGTTCACGAAAATATTCGTGAAGTATTCCACGAGGATGCTGAGCATCCACGGACCAAAAATCAAGATGGCGACAAACACCGCGATGATCTTCGGAATAAAAGCAAGCGTAGCTTCCTGAATGGACGTGGTCGCTTGAAAGACGCTCACAAGGAGTCCGACAGCAAGACCGAGGCCAAGCATGGGGGCGGACACCAAGAGCACGATCCAAAGGGCGTTCTGCCCGATCTGTATGATGAGATCGCTGGACATCCGCGTCCCTCCTACCTAAAGCTCATGATGAGCGACTTAATCAGAAGATGCCAGCCGTCGACCATGACAAAGAGCAGAATCTTAAACGGCAGGGAAATCATGACAGGCGGCAACATCATCATGCCCATTGACATCAAGGTGCTCGCCACGATCATGTCGATCACGATGAACGGGATGTAGATCATGAAGCCGATCTGAAACGCTGTCTTGAGTTCGCTGATGACGAAGGCCGGTATCAAGGTCGCCGTCGAGACGTCCGCCTGCGACTGAGGCCGCTCGGCATCGGAAAGATTGACGAAAAGCGCCAAATCCGACTCACGCGTCTGGCGGAACATGAACTCCCTGAGAGGCGCGAGCGTGTTGTCAATCGCCTGCTCCTGTGTGATCTGCCCCGCAAGGTACGGCTGAATTCCCTGCTGATTCGCCTCGCTCCAATACGGCTGCATGATGTAGAACGTCAGAAAGAGCGACAGGGCAAGCACCACCTGATTCGGCGGCACATTCTGCGTCGACATGGCGTTCCTCAAAAAGCCGATGACGACAACGATGCGCACGAACGAGGTCGTCATGACCAAGATCGACGGCACAAGCGAAAGGATCGTCAGAAGCGCCAGAACCTGCAGGGAGGCCGCGACGTCCTGCGGGCCCGCTGCCTCGCCGACACTGACGCTGAGGCTTGGAATCAGAGGTGCCGCAAGAGCTTCCTGCGCGATGAGCAGCAAGGAAAAGAAAAGGAGGCTTCCCAGCAAAATCGGCCGCTTCTCCATCAACGCTTCACAACTCCTCTACTTCCGAAATACGTCATTCTTGAATATCGTCGGGATTCTTTCGGCCAGCTTGTCAAGAGAGCCAAACTGCCGCTCAAACCCCGCTGTGCTGGGAAACGGCGTTGGCGACGCCTCCATGCTCTTCTTCAAGATTGCCTCCGCCTCCGCCGCATCCTCAACCTCTCCCAAGAGAGTGATCGTATGTTCCGTCACGCCGAGCAGCAAAATTCTGCCCGCCAACTCAACGACACAAGCAGAGCGGCCAGGGCCAAGTGGAAGATTTTCCAGCAAGCGCCCGCCGCCGCCTGACATCGCACGCCCGAAACGTCCGCCCAAGATCTTGGAAACATAATAGGCAAGGCCAGCCACGAAGAGAAACACGACAACAAGGCTCGCGACGTAGGCGATGGTCGACCACCATGAAACGCCTGGCGTACCATTCGGCGCCGGATCCTGGTTTTCATAGCCCGAAAGGTATCCTCCGCCGTCTGCGGCCAAGCCGACGGATGGAAGGACAAGGATAAAGAAAACCCACAGGAGGAGGCAAAGGAAGTACCCCTTTCTTCCCAGCATCAGCCAAGCGCTTTACGCACGGCCTCAAGAACGCGATCCGCCTGGAACGGCTTGACGATGAAATCGCGCGCACCTGCCTGGATCGCCTCGATGACCATCGCCTGCTGCCCCATAGCGCTGCACATGACAACCTTCGCATTCGGGTCGACCTTCTTGATTTCCTTGACCGCACTGATGCCATCCATCTCAGGCATCGTGATGTCCATCGTCACGAGATCGGGCTTGAGCTCCTGATACTTCTCCAGAGCCTTCATGCCATTTTCCGCCTCGCCAACGATCTCGTAGCCGTTCTTGGACAAGATGTCCTTGACCATCATTCGCATGAATGCCGCATCATCCACCACTAAAACTCTGCTTGCCATAAATATCTCTCCTCGTCTGATCTATATGTCTGTTTTCCACGCGCAGATGCCGTTCATGCGCATCCGCATCCGACTGCAGCTAGAGCCGGCCACGGCTTTTGGCGCAGTCCGCGATGTAAATCACATCGTACATCCTATTGTATATGAATCACCTGAAAATGTCCAGTGAGGCGCACGCTTATTGCAGCTGCTGCGCCCTTTCCGCCGGACTTACGATGTCGGTGATGCGCACGCCGAAGTTTTCGTCAATAACGACGACTTCGCCCTTTGCTAAGAACTTACCGTTGACCATGATGTCAACCGGTTCGCCTGCGAGCTTATCAAGCTCGACAATGGAGCCGTTCGTAAGTTCCAGAATATCCTTGATTGTCTTTCTCGTGCGTCCTAGCTCCACGGTTACCTGAAGCGGCACATCGAGAATCAAGCCGATATTCGCATCATTGACCTGCACGGGAGCCGTAGAAAGCGGCGCAAACATCGCAGGCTGTACGGGCACATTCGACGCCACATGCGGCGTCGGCGGCGCACCGTAGGCCGGAGCAGCGCCCATCATCGGCGCTGCCGGCGGCGGAGCCGCTGCTGCCGGCGTTGGCGCGGGTGCTGCCGGTGCCGGTGTTGGTGCTGGCATTGGCTCTTCCTCCTCTGCTTCGTTGTTCAACAAATATCCCACCATTTCCTTCGCGACAGGAATCGGCAGAATCTGCATGATCTCGCTGTCGATCAACCCGTCGACTTCCATGCGAAAGGAAATCTTCGCGATCGGGTCTTCTGCCGAAACAATTTCCGTGACCTTGTCCTGCGATCCGAGATCGATCATGTTGACCTTCGGCGGCGAGATATCAATCTTCTTGTTGAACATCGTCGACAACGATGTGGCGACCGACCCCATCATCTGATTCATCGATTCGCCGACGGCGCTCATGTGGATCTCGTTGAGTTCCTGCGTCGGGTTCGTGCCGTCGCCGCCCATCATGAGATCGGCAATGATCGAAGCGTCCTGCGCCTGGATCGCGAGCACGTTGTTTCCGTCGATGCCGACCGTATAGCCGACCTCCACGATGAGGTAAGGCATCGGGTACTGGTCTTTGATCGAGGCCAGCGTATCCACCGACACCGTCGGCGTCGTGATCGAGACCTTGTGTCCTAAGAGAACCGAGAGCGTCGTCGCCGCGCTCCCCATGGAAATGTTGCCTATTTCTCCGAGCGCGTCGCGCTCCATGTCCGTCAGAGCATCCCCTTCTTGAGATGGAGAACCTTCCGCGGGCGCCGGATTATCCGCCGGGGCTTCGGGCGCTGCCGCGCTGTCGCCGCCGCCGTTTAATAACGCATCAATTTCCTCTTGCGAAATTAAATCATCACTCATCCGTATCTTCATCCCCTTCAAAGGCTACTTGTGTAATCTGGACTGCCGAACGCTTGCCTTGAGTGCCCGGCCGGCAAAGGAACTTGGGCTTCTGCCCGACGAGGATCTTCAATTCATCCTTGACCTTCGTATCGAGCTGCAGCACATCGCCGAAGCCCAAGGTCAAGAACTCGCGAATCGTCATATTGATGGTGCCAAGTTCCACAATCAAAGGAATCGGCGACTTGTGAATCTTCTTCTCAAGCGCACGAATCTTGTCCGGGTTGTTGTCCTTCGCGACGGAAGCCGCCACCCAGAAGGAAGTCGAGAGTTTCGACATGACGGGCTCCAAGACAAGATACGGGATGCAGAGAGTCATAAGCCCCTCAACCTCACCGATCTTGACCTTCACGGTGACGATGATGACCATGTCGCTCGGCGGCACGATCTGCACGAATCCCGGATTCGCCTCGATTGCCTCGAGAATCGGATTGATCTCAGTCACATTCGACCAAGATTCCTTGAGAAACTCGCTCGCCTTCGCGATAAACTTGCGCATGACCGCTTCTTCAATCTCCGTGAGGATGCGTGGCTTTAACGTGTTCTCACCCAAGCCTCCAAATACGCGGTCGATGTAGGCAAAGGCAATGCCCGTGTTGACCTCCATGATGATGTTGCCCTTCAAAGGCGGCAACGCCATGACGCCGATGACACTCGGATTGCTCAAAGACTGCAGGAATTCCTGGTAAGTGAGCTGCTCCACGGAAACGACTTCCACGTTGACCATCGTCCGCAAATGGGTAGATAGGTGGGTGTTCAAGAGACGCGCGAAGTTCTCATAGAGCATATTCAGCGTGCGGATCTGATCCTTCGAGAACTTGTCCGGCCGCTTGAAGTCGTATGTCTTGACCTTCCTCTCTTCCTCTTCCGCCTGCACTTCCTCGGCGGAAACCTCACCGGTCGACAGAGCTGAGAGAAGTTTGTCTATCTCGTTTTGTGACAAGACATCTTCTGCCAATCTTCCTCCTCCTTTCTCCCATGCTCAGATGACCCATCACTGCATGAGGAAACTCGTGATGTAGACCTCATACACCGACCCCTCACCCAACGCCTTGTTCAGGCTGTCGCGCAAGGTCGTCTTCAACTCATCCTGCTTGCCCGCGTCGAGTTCCTCAACCTTCAGGGAGCGCAGCGTCTGCAGTGTCACATCCATGACCTTCGTCTCCGCCGGCGCCAGGAGCTTGCCATCGGCAATATTGTCCTTCTTGCCAGGGTTCATCTCCAGGACAATGCTCGTCTTCAAGAAGCGCCCCGCTTTGAGGCCGCCGACGTTGACGAGTATACCATCCTTGGGATCGCCGAGCTTGATGAAGACGCCTGGATCGTGGCTCAGCCTCGAAGGGCCGCCGTCACCAGCATTGTTCGCCATCATATGCTGCGTGATGAAAAAGGAAATACCGACTGCCGCGGCCAACGCCACGACGACGATGACAACGATCAGGATGATCGGGGATTTCTTGCTCGGCTCCGGAGCAATGGCCTGCACTTCTTTTTCTTCCGCCATGAAACTTCCTCCTCCTAACTCTTCTCTCTATCATCAATCATCCGAGAAAACCCCGGAATCACAAACCATGCATGCTGCGGCGGTATTCCATGACACGCCGCACGATCTCCTCCATCGACTCTTCCACGATGAGTTTCTTTCCATTCGTGAGGGTGACGACCGTATCGGGCGTTTCCTCCACCGTTTCTATTATTTCGGCGTTGAGGACGAATTCCCCTTTTTTGTGCGCCTCCGACTTGAACTTTGTCAGTTTGATCATTCGCCCATCCTTTCGCCGTAAGAAGTACGGGCAGAAATCCAGCCGTGCTCCTTAAGAATAAGTGCGGGGACAGGGCGGAGGAGGATCCCCATACCTCCCTGTCCTTATAAGAGCCGAGATGCCGCGTACACTGCGGCCTCTCAGTTCAGACTGTCATCAACGCTTCATATTGATGACGGTTTCAAGCATCTCATCGCCGACCGTGATGACCTTTGAGTTGGACTGGAAGCCTCTCTGCGTCACAACCATGTCAGCGAACTCATTCGCGATGTCGACATTCGACATCTCAAGTGCCGACGGCGTGAGGGTCAGACCCAGGGCATTAACTGACTTGATGTTCGCCGTACCCGAGTTGTTCGACTCCGCGTAGAGGTTCGCCCCCGCTTTCGTGAGACCTGGTGCATTGTCGAACTGCGCGACGGCGATCTGCGCCAGCGAGCGCTTCTCTCCATTCGTGTAGGTTCCCGTCAAGATGCCGCTCTGATCCGTATTGATCTCCTTCAGCGTGCCTGCTGCGTTGCCATCGTAGTCCGCCTTGATCGTATCGCTGCCGCTGTACTGCGTGAGGCTCGCGAGGTCAACCGTGGCCGTCATCGTATTGGTGCCACCCGAAGAACCTGCACCGTTCGTCAGCGTGAGCGTCGGAGACCCTGAACCAGAAACGTATTTGCCGTTCTGATCAAACTGCAACGTCTGCGTACCCATCGTGACCGTCGTCCAAGATCCGTCTTCCTCCTTGATCGAGCAGGTGCCGACGGGATCGAGGTTGCCGCCCGAATCGACGCCCGGGCTCACGGTCACTTCCCACTTGTCATGTCCGAGGGGAAGCGCACCGCTCGGTACCTTCGTGAAAAGGAACGGCACCTTATGCAGATTACCGAGACTGTCGTAGACATTGGCGATCGTCGTGATCGGCAGGCTGTTTCCCGTCTTGTATTGGTAATTGCTCTTTGCCGTGACCGTCTGCGTCGTACCGTCAGAAAGCTTCAGAGTCAAAGACTTGATCGTCGTGCCGTCGACATGAGCAGGACTTGCAGCCGGGCCGCCCGTCTGATCTGTCATGGATACGATGGTCGGCACCGACGAGTTCATATTACCCTTGTAGCTGATCAGTGTCGTCGCTTTAGCTCCCATGCTGCGCATCGCATCCTTGATCTTGATGCCCGTCGGCGTACCCTTTGTATCGATGCTGCCACTGGCATCAGCATTCCAACCGACGACGTGGTAACCCGAACCCGGTACGACGTAGTTGTAATTCGCATCGAAGGAGAAGTTGCCCGCGCGCGTGTAGTACTTGTCCTTGCCATCTTGATCGCGCGACACGACGAAGAGACCGTTGCCCGAGAGAGCCAGATCCGTGTTCTTTCCCGTAGCCTGCGGTGAGGCGTCATTAAAGAGCAGGTCGACACTCGCAACGCCGACACCAAGACCGATCTGCTTGGGATTCGTACCGCCGACAGTGTTCGTCGGAGCAGCGGCCCCCGACTGCGTCTGATAAAGCGTGTCAGCAAACGTCACGCGGCTCGACTTGAAGCCGATCGTATTGACGTTCGCAATGTTGTTGCCGATGACGTCCATGCGCGTCTGGTGGCTCTTGAGCCCCGATACGCCGGAGAAAAGAGAACGCATCATAATGTATCAATCTCCTTTATTTGGTGCAGCTGGAAAGGCGGGCGAATCCGCCTTCCCTAAGCTCGCTTCTGTCAGTCGGCGAGCCAAAGCCTCCCGAAGGACCAGCTCAGAGAATCGCTGCACTGTCGATGTTCGTGAAAATATTGTCCTTGGCGCTCATGCCGTCCATGGCCGTGATGACCGTCCTGTTCCTGATGCTCACGACGAGCGCGACGTCGTTCATATAGATCAGGGATTCCCTTGCACCCTTCGAAGCCATCTTATTGACGGCATCATCGAGTTTTGAAAGTTCTTCGTCGCTGAGGTCGATACCGCGCGCTCTCATGCGTTCTGCGGCATGAGCCGAAAAGCTGACCTCGGACTTGGCTCTTTCGAGCTCCGCTGCAAAGGACGGGGCATTCTTCTGCGATGCCGGCTGCTTTGCGGCAGGCATCTGCGGCAGGAGCGGCTGGGACGAAAGGTAAATTCTTGCGTCAGCCATATTCTCCTCCGTGCTTCATGTTCCCGATGCGGAGGCTTTCTTCGTCGGCGGATCGGCAATCGCTTCAATTTCCGAAACCTCGACCTCATGCAGCTTGCCCTTCGCATCCTGCGCGACGACCATCGGCTTGCCGTTCAAAACCTTGACGCCTCGGACATTTCCTGCAAAGGTTTCCGAATTGGTCTTGGGATTGCCCTCCGCATCCTTCGTCTTCGTCACGTGCGTCCACTGGATGTTCTTGCCGATCATATTGCTCAAGGAGCCGACGAGCACGGAGCTGTCGATGTTCGACACGAGTTTCGATACATTCTCGAAGCCCTTGACCATCTGTGTCATCTGCTCGAGCGACGAGAACTGCGCGAGCTGGGCAATGTACTGCGTGTTATCGTCTGGGCTCAGAGGATCCTGATGCCTAAGCTGCGTGACGAGAAGCTGCAGGAAGGCGTCCTTGCCGAGCGAGTCGTTCTTCTTTGCCGTCTTTGTTTGAGACGCTTCATACTTGGCACGATCATACTTCACACCGTCGACCGTGACAGTATTGAGATTCGTTCCGTTCATACCTTTCTCCTTTCTTCATTATCTTGAAATCATCAGATGCGATAGTCCACGCCGTCCTGTGCGAGCACGCCCTGCTGTGCGTTCGCTGCGAGAGCCTGCTGCTCCTCTTCAAAGGATGCAAGAGCCTGCTGAGCGTCACGCCCCTGGCTGCTGCCCTGACCGCTATGCTGTGCATAACGAGCGTTCGCGTCCTGCTGACCGTCCATCAGCGAATTGTCGCCAAGACCTGCATAAACGCCAACATTGTCGACCTTCAATCCCTGCGCCTGCAGCTCGTGTTTGAGTTGGATCATCGAAGTCTCGATGATGGCGCGCACAGAAGCATTGTCCGTGTGGAACGTCGCATTGACCGCGCCGCTTGCGGCGACGGAAACCTTGAGCGTCAGTTCGCCAAGATGCTCTGGCTTCAAGCGGATGACCATCTCTGTCTGTTCGGGCATACGTAGAAGCCTTGCCTGCTCGACGATCTGCCTTGCCACCTCGTAGTCTTTCTGTGGAGCTGCGGATGCTGTCGACTGCACTTCGGCAGTTTCCTGCAATGCGGTCTGGAACGTCACGCCGGGATTCGCCTGGGAAGCATGACCCACCTCCTGGCCTCCTTGCGGAGTCTGTGCGGCTTCTGTAAAAAGCTGCATGGCAGAGCTCGCTTTCGGCTTCGCTGTGCTTCCACCCAATGCCTGTGTTGCTGCAGTCTGGAAAAACACATCGTTTTCCTGCGCCTTGTCATCCTGTGGTGCCTGCTGCTCGTTGAAGAACCCGGCAAAGTTCCCATTCGAAGAACTTTGTGTCAGATCTTGCCCCCCTTCTGCCAGATTAGCAGACTGTATCGGAGCGACCTTGGTGTCCACAGTCGAAACAGGCAACGGCGTCGCTTCTCCATTCAGAGTCGAGGAAGCTGCAGTCTGACGCGAGTTTTCTGTTGTCCCCGTCGTGACCGAAGTCATCGGCTGTCGGGCCAGGGTACGCAAAAGCGCATCGGGCAATTCCGCGTCAGCTTCCACCATATTTAGATCCGCCGGCAGAGAAGCCTCTACCGATTCCGCAGTGAAGATGTCTGCTTCTATCTGCGATGGATATTCTGTCGCTGCAAGCACTCCTGCTTGCGACGTCGGCAACAAAGTTCTGTGAGGAAGCGCTCGGAGCAAGTCCTGTTCCGTCCTTTCGCTGCGTGAAAGCAGTGCAGCAAGATGGTTTATATCCGCAGCCTTGTTCTGTGGCACCTCCTGCATCTTCGCAGCGCCGTCACCGGCCTTGTCCTGCGAAACTGCCGCCTTTGTTTCATCCACGGGCATCTCGTCCTGCGGCGAAAGTTCCACGTCCCCTTGTTGTATTGCAGCTTTATCCAACAAAGCGATTGAGGCAGGGTCCGTTGTCTCCTCCACGGAGGCAGGCAACACCACCAAGACGGACGTTTCCGACTGTGCGGCTTCGCCAACAGCAGCGACATTCTTCACCGCAGCATCCCCTTCAACGGCCTCCACGGTTTCCACCGCTTCTGCCGCCGGATTCCCAGTACTGAGATCCGCTTGTTTCGTTTGCTGCGAAGCAGCAAGCGATGCAGCCAAAGGATCCTTTTCCATGCCTTCCACCGCCTCGGCAAGACTCTGTTTCAGCGTCTTGAGCTTTGCAAGCGTCTTGTCGAACGACGGATTCTTCGCCCCGCGATCAGCCGTCGTCCCCGCCTGACTTGCAGGACGCACAGCCTCGACGGCGTTTGTCTTCACCGTCGTATTCGGTGCCGGTGCAACGTTCATGAGATTCACCTGTACATCATTCATCTTTATCACCTCCTTTCAAATAAGCTTATATAGCATCAGGCAGAGCCTGCTGCTTACCGTCTTCACTGCGCCGTCTCATCTGTCGTCTGACTTTCATCCGCTGCATTCTGTGGATTCTGTCCTTGACGGTCGAGCGGCGAGATGACCTTCTTCGGCACGCCCGTATACATGAGTTTCGTCAAGCGAGCCGACTGATCGGCGTCCATCGCGGCGAGCGTCTTCGCCGCCTGCGATTCATCCATCTTCTGCAGGATGGCGACGGAGAGATCGTCGTCGAGATCTTTCATGACCTCGGCCGCCTGCTGCGGTTTCATCTCGTTGTAAACGCGCGCGAGCTTCGAGACACGCTTCTTCTCCTGCGCCTCGCGCTCCTTCATCTGCTTCTCGATCTCTTCTTTCGTCAGCACCTTGGGTTTCGACTGTCCCTTATCCTTATCCTTGTCTTTGTCGGGATTCAGCTTGCTGTCCGTCATCTCTTCTTTCGGCTTGCCCGACGCCTCTTCCTTCGACACTTCTTCCGTCTCGGGCGCCGGCTTTACGAAGAATTCCCCGATGATAGGCATATCGTATAATTTCAGTTTCTCATTCATCGTACTCGCATCAAAGATCTGCAAGTACACGCCGAGCAGGAAGCCTCCCACGACAAGCACGAGCAGCAATATTGCGGCGAGTGCGATCTTGACTATCTTCTTCATATCGGGCTTCGGCTCCTTTCGGGACTGCGCGGGACTTTTTCAGCGAAAAGCCCCTTTCTTCATTCCCCGCGTCTCGTTATTGGTACAGGTCGAGAACCTTGTTCACATAATTCTGCGTCTCTGCGTAGGGCGGCACCCCATCATAGTTCTTGACCGCCTGAGGTCCTGCATTGTAGGCAGCAATCGCCTTCTTCATATCGCCGCCGAACGTGTCGAGCATCTGCTTGAGGTAATGCGCCCCGCCCTCGATATTCTGCTTCTCGTCGTAGGGATTGACGCCGAGCGCCGCCGCCGTGTCGGGCATCAGCTGCATGACGCCGACAGCTCCGGCTTCGGAAACCTCGCTCTGGTTGCCGCTCGACTCCGCTTCCGCGACGGCAGCGACGAGGCGCGAATCAAGGCCGTACTTGGCCGCAGCTTCCTCGATGAAACGCGTCGTCTCATTCGATGCACTGGAAAGTCCGGCAGAAGCGTTTGCCGCCGCAGCCCGTGCACCGTCCGCCTTCGCCGCAGTTCCTGCTGCGACCGTCTGCGGCGGCGCTGCGCTGTCGTTCTTCTTCATCTCGGCATTCAACGTCTGCCGGAATCCGACCGCTGCGCCCGGCACAGGCCCTTCGATGCCGAACCTTCTTTGGATTTCCGATATTCTCGCCTGTATTGCTTCAACGCCCGAAAGTTCCATCGCGTCCATTCTCCTTATTTCATACGTTCACGCCCCGCATATAGAGCTGCAGGCCGATCTCATCCAAAAGTTTCTGCTCTTCGAGAAGCGCCTCTTCCTTGTACTGCTGAAGCCGCTTCGCCTTGAGCTGCTCGATGCTCTTGAGCTTATTCATGATCTGCAGGAGCGTCCGGAGCCTTTTCTGCCGTTCCGCGCGGCTTCTGAGAATCTGCTCCTGTTGATTTTCAATCTGTCCCC
>ERZ772968.705-NODE-705-length-16462-cov-3.688852_pt1 | contig 16462 bp, 12 predicted proteins | sample MGYA00580674_ERZ772968 | MGnify/ENA primary metagenome ERZ772968 (study PRJEB29015, sample SAMEA2737940) | human oral metagenome | biome: human oral; feature: human-associated habitat; material: dental | place: China | collected 2138 ...
ACCCTGAACGTTGCTCTTGTCTATCGGCCAGATTTTCCCGAGGATTTTTTTCTCATTCGACTTCCCGTACGGCACGGTGCTGACGTATTTGATCTTGGCCTGAGTTTGCGGACCTCTATAAATAAAAGCCTCAGCCGAGTTGCCCGCGATGGTCGTGCCTTTCGAAACAGTCGGTATGGAGTCGATCGGATAGATCCGAATCGTCCACGCCCCGCTAGCACTGACATTGAATTTCGCGGTTTCTTTTGCGTCATCAAAAAGATCGATTGGATGGGTTCCAGAGAGCTTTTCTTTTGCAGCCAGCCCACCAAAATTGCTTCCAGACTCATTTCCGTTAGAGTCAAGGGTTTTCACAGTGAAGAGATTCCTGCTTTGATTCGTATCGGCCTCATAGTAGACAAGAGCAGGTTTGCCTGCCACAGGCTTCTGAATGTCTATCATCTGCTCGTTGTTCCCCTTGTATTCGCTGAAATTGCCACTGAGTGGAGGGCGAGTGGGTTTTGCTGGCGTGACAGTGCTTTTGGGAGTCGAAGGAGTTGTCGAAGGGCTAGACCAGCTCGTCGTACTGGTTGCGGTTGGGGTCTCCTTGCCGTCGTTGTGAGGATCATCGCCGTTCAGCGCTTTGGGTATAAAAATGGCAGCAACGATAGCTATTACGGCTAGAACGCCTATAGTTGCCATGCCCGCCCCGCTGGTGAAGAAAGACTTCCGCGGCGGTTCGTCGAGTCCGAAAGGCTGTCCCGTTCCGAAATCCGACGCTGCCCCATAGGTTGGCTGGTCGAAGCCTTGGCCCGACGAGAAATCGAACCCCGAACCGGGCATCGCCTGGCTCGGCATCGCCTGACCAAACGCCTGGTTATCCTGAAGTTGAGACCCCGAAGGCTGCCCAAACCCCGCTTGCTCCGGCAGCGATTGATTCGGGCTCGACTGGCTTGACGGAGCCTGAAAACCGGGATCGCCATACCGGGGAAAACCGGGTTGAGCTCCGAAATCGTATCTTTCCGTCGGCTGGTAAGAGCTCTGCGACGACGGGGACGAAGGGGCCGACGGCGGATTATTTCCAGGGCTGCCCGAACCCGCCTGCGGGGCGAATGGACTCGCAGGCGGCTGCTCTTTGCCAGGAAAACCAGAGCTCGGCGCAGAGTAGGCCGACGGCGTGGAAAAGGCGCTCTGGCCGGAGTGGACATTCGCCCGCCCAGCCGGGCCGGCAGCAAAAGGTTGGCCGCCGTCAACCGAGGCTTGGCGTCGATACGACGTCTCTTGCGTGAAAGGCGACTCCGACGAGAAGGAAGAATTTTGCGTAAAAGAGGGGTCTCGCGTGAAAGGAGACTCCTGTGCGAACGGAGTTTGCCGCCCGGTTCCATCGCCCGGCACAGAGGCGGCGGGAGCAAATCCTCCTGCCGAAGGCGCAGAACCCGCGGAAGCGAATCGGGGACGTTGCCGCTCCCCTTCGACGCCACGGTCAGCGCCGTCGCCTCCGGCATTCCAAACAGAATCGCGCGGTTGCTGGGCCCCGAAGCCCGGGCTGCTTGCTGGGCCTCTACCGGCTTCAGCCCTCCTCCGCGAAGAACGCCGCGGCAAGCCGGAACTCGTCTCGTAGGAGGCCGCAGAACCTGTGGAAGCGGCCTCGGAGAAGAGGCGATCCTCTTTGCCGGCGCCCCTCGTCATCGACCTGCTTGGCGAGCCATTTCCAGCCTCAGGGTCCCTGTGGGCGGGTTTCCTCGGTTCGCCGAATGAGTCATCTCCCGCTGACGGCTCAGCAGTATCGGAAGGTGAGGAAGCAGACGGAAGAAGAGTGGCATCGACATCGACGTCGTCCACCCAGAAGTTCCAACCTACGGGTGCCGGTCCCCAGGAAGGATCGGGTCTCCAGCCTTCGGGAGGAGTCCATCCGGCGGGCGCCGGCGGCCAATTCGGCGGCGGATTGAATTTTTTGGACATGAGCAACACTCCTGTGGTGCGTGGAACGACAACGCCATTGTCGCACGCAGGCCCCCACCTGACGCCACCCGCGTTCACCGTGCGAAATACCTCAAGTCATAGATAAAAGTTAGAAGCAAATATGCAGTTAGGGAGAATTAGAGGATTAATCGCCCATCCCAACTTTCACAACCCCTTCAAACACGGAATACATCGTGCGTTGCACAAGTGACCCCACGAGTGTCGGGACGCAAACCCCCGCAAGCGCAGGGTACACGAAGCAGTCCTATCAATAACAGGATCATCCTCGCAGGCGCAAGGTAATCAAGTAAATCTAAACAGAAGTCCTGCTCCATCGACAACCCTATCGGCATGTGATATTCTCTTCACATGTAGACGCTTTGTTCTATCCATAACGTTAGATTAGAAAAGAGGTAAAGGTTAATGAAGAGCTCATCTAAGCGCAGGCAGAACTTCTTTCGCTGCACAGCGGAAATTGTTCGTTTTGTAAAGGACGTCATTGCGCTTATAGTCTTTCTCCTTCCGTAAACGGCTCGTACTAAGGATGGATACATACCTCACCACTTAGGTGATTAGTACGTTCAATGTATCCAGCATGTTTTAGGGTATCGAGACAATCACGGAATACTGCTGAAAAAGTAACCTAGGCACTGTTCCTTCTCAATTGAGAAGGAACAGTGCCTAGGTTACTGGCGCCTCCGAGAGTTGCCAAAACGGCGTCTTCGCGCCGCGATCGACCACGATTCTTTGATAGGTGTCGAAACGCCCGGCGCCGAAAGCTGCGCTCCTTCCCCGCTGCGTCCTGCACTCTCGCTCACCTTGTTAGGGCTCTGCATGACGAACAGACCTTCGACGTCAAGAGGCATTCGATCGTGGCCAAGCGAGAGAATCGCATATCGCTGCTCCGATCTGACCGGGTATATGAGCAGTGCCCTGCCCGTGCCCAGGTTCTCTGCGATGAGCTCCCATACTTGATCTCTTACTCGTGCGGAGAGATGGCCCACGAAAACACCGGTCGAGACCTCAAGCAGCCAACGAGTCAACGCGCCGCGGAGCCCCGCGGGAGCTGCCGAAAGGACGATCACCACCATCTGCGCTCACCTACCGCTCGTCGTCCAACGAGCCCAAATCGTCATCCAACAAGTCCAAAGCAAACGCGTGATTCGCACCTCCAGCAACCGCTTTGCGTTGGTAATCCCACAAGGAGACGACGTTCACTTGGAGGTCCTCCCCCTCGTCCACCTCGAAGAGCCGATGAATGTCGCGCACCGATCGTTCGATCACTTTGAGTTCGAAAATCTTGTCGCGCACTCTACGCCGCGTCGTTGCGGTAATATCGCTCATTTCCTCGGCGATGACGTCAAAGGCAATGGGGATCGTCACGTCCGCCTTATAGAGATCGGCGACGTCGTAAACGAAGGAACGTTCGTGGCCTGTGTGGACGAAACCCAAACCCGGTGAACACCCTAGCGAGACGACAACCGCATGGATCACCCCGTACAGGGCCGCGTGCGCGGCAGACAACGCTTGATTAATGGGGTCGGAGGCATCAAAATCATCGTGTTCGTATTCGCGGCGCTTCCACGGAACGCCCGTCCGCTTGGAATTCTGGCGGTAGACGGAACGGACCCGGGCGCCTTCGCGCCCTCGCAGCTGTTGCATCGTCAACCCAGCAACGTCTTCCCCAGCGAAACGCATCGTGTACATTTCGCGAGCAACCGCAAGCCTTTTCTGGGGAGAGGAAACACGAGCCGCCTGCTCCACTAGGAGCCTGCTTGACGTCGCCAAGGATCGTCCATGGGCGTAATACCGCACGCCGCGCTCGCCAACCCATACGGCTGTGGTTCCGCACTCTCCCAAAAGGGCCATCGCCTGATGGCTAACGGAGGTTCCCGGCCCTAGCAGCACCGCCAAGAGGGAGGCCGCAGGGACTCGGATCATTCCCTTATCGTCGCGCGCCGTGACTGCGCCGTCCTCACGATGGACGACGCAGTGCTCGAGGTAGAGAAACGACATCCGATCAGCCGCGCGCGGCAGCGCGGTCACCGGAACGGGCAGGAGGCGTGCCATCGGTCAGCCCCGAGTGCCCCTTGGACGCGCCAATGTCATAAGCCCGCAACCGTATGCCTTGGAAGGGCCGATGCCGTTGACGAGCAAACTGCGGAAAAGAGAGGCGTCCTCAATCCGCAGGCGGCCTTCGTAGACCACGCGTCCGATCGTGACCCTATCCGCTTTGCTCGTTTCGGGATCTCTCCGGTCGAATACAGGCTTCTCGCGCCTGACGACCAGTAGCGATGCCAAATCATTTGGATCCTCAAAAGGCTGACCGACGCCATCGGATCGATCGGTACCACGGGTCTGACCGAAATCAACGTTTCGAGGAGGATCAACGGCATGCCCGGCCTTCCCCGAAGCAATCGCTCCCGAAGAACCCTGCACCGCAGAACTCCGCCCTGCCAGGTTCTCGCCCTTCAGCGCATCATTCGTCACCATTTCAACATTCACCATCGGAATCGAAAAACCGTGCTTTTCGGCTCGTCGCAGAAGCCAGTCTCTCTGCTGGGTAGCCGTCACGTGCCCGTACCGCTTGCCACGTGTATCCCGGCCCCTATTGGCGTTATGGACGGGATTCGCCGCAAGCCTGAATGCCCAGGTCTGGCCTTCTGCTAAACGCGAGAGGAAACCCTCGTAGTCCAGTGTGCGCGCCCGCCGAGAATACGTCGCTTCAGCTTCAAGCTGCGTCATATCGGGCAATCCAGGCGAAAGCACGTACAGGGCGACGCCGAAATCGCCTTGGTCCACGCGCCACAGCACGCGTCCCGCCCTGTTCGCTGCCCTATCGCCTGTCGCCGCCGAAGTGAGCAGCCTATCGAGACCTCCGGCTGGCAGCGGGTCGCCATCGACCTCACGCTTCGAGTCGCACGCCTTCATGACGACCGCGTGCATCACCTGGGGCGAACCAAGAAGTTTCCGCGTGAATCGACGACGCGGATCCAGCTCAATTTTCGTCAGATACACATTTCACCTCGCACGTCTAGTCCTCCTCCGCGAGTTCTGCCATGGGATCGTGCGGGTCCGCGGCAGAACCCTCATATTCGTTCGGCCCCGTGAGCGAACTCAGCCCTCCCGCCGGATCTTCGAGCTCGGCCATCGGGTCAAGCATGCCCACCGGGTCATGCATTTGCGCTGGATTGAGCATTCCCACCGAGTCAAGCTCGGCCATCGGATCGTGGTGGTCTTCGCCGGCGTCGGTGCGCGCAACCGTGCTCCCCATCGACGCTTTGTCTTCCATGACAAGCATGTGCCGCTCAATATCGCGGAACGAATACTCACGATGACGTGGGTCGAAGGAAAGAGGCACATCTCGGCTCCCTCGCACATCGTTTGTGTGCTCGCCTTCGGGCACAGCGTCTTTGTCGAGAAGAACTTCGATTTCTCTGCCTTCACGATGGCGCTTCCGGTACCACTTGGAGGCCAGCCACGGCTCACTTGTCAAAGCCTCCAACAAGCTCGAATCGCGCAATCCGAGCGAGACGGGAAAGGACGGAGGGCACGAGCGTCGCCCCAGATAAAGAGGAAAAGAAGGATGCCGCACAGCGTGGTCGAGCCGCTCGATCACCGCGGTCTCCCCCTCTATTCCAGCCAAGAAGACCGCATCGGAAAGGTAGTAGCGTTCGGAAAGCGGCATCGATTTGGACCCATCCAGCGTATGCGCCGTATGGAAATCACGCACCACCGTTCCCGGCTGATCTTTTCGCACACCGAAGCGCAGCGTCAGCAAGTCTTCAATAGGGTCGGTGCGCCGCCTGCCGGTCGCCGCAGCCAGCATGCCGAGAATCCCGCTTTTTGAGGGGGCAAGTTCCGTAGCGCGCACCGCGAATCGGGATTTGACGCCCCAGGCCTGCAACGGGCCCGCGAGCCGCAAGAGCAGTACCGCCATCTCTCACTCCGATGCTGGGAGCCGCGATTCGACAACGTCGCGAACCCTGCCCGTGAGTTCGGGGAAGGACACCCGCTCTCCGAGCATGTCAAGCTCCTCAAGCTCTTCGATACTGGCGAAGAATCCACTCAACGGCTTAACACCGAAAGCTTTCTCGAGCCGTTCTTCATGCTCAACGAGTTCGCGTACTGAATCTTTGACGTACCCATCGACCTCGCTCTTGCGCACCGGCTTTTCGAAGGCCCCAGCGAGTGAAACGGGTTGGTCGTCGCGCACCTGCACAACCACCATGCTGGGCAAGGTCCGATTGGCGAAAGTGTTCTGTTTGCCCGTTGGCATGGTTTTGACGAAGGCTTCGATGAAGGCCGTCAATGCGCGCAGCGTCGCCTCAGCATCACCCAGATTCTCATGCAGCAAGTCGAGATTAACCGTGGCATAACGATACATCGTAGCTGACGAGAACTCGATGGTTCCCATCATTCCGGCCCCTGCATCTTCCCTTTCATCGGCATGCGATTTGGCATCGTCGACGGCCGTGAAGAAATCAAATTCATTATCCGCGGCATGCGTCGAGATCGCGTGGGCGACCTGACATGCGGCGTCAACGTTGAGATCGGCGTCGTCAGCGACCATGCGCCCGAAAAGGGCGACGTCAATCGAATTATCGGACTTGAAGATCTTCTTGACTTCTTTCTTGTCCAACTCCTCGCCAGAGCGAGCGCTCTTAACGGACAATTCCGCCAATTGCGCTATTTGCCTGTTGGAGAGGAAGAGCAGATAACCCGATTCTTTCGCTTTCTTCGACCCGTCCTCACCCTTTTTCGCCCGAGGTTCGGTGATCTTGATCTTGGCCGCATTGAAGACCTCTTCAGCCAAGCTTTGAGCATTATCCGCGAGGTCTGCGGCTTGTCGAGTGATCTCACCGGCAAGGGTGCTGACAACGCGCTTGGTTCGCGTTCCTAGATCGGCCTTGTCAAGGTGATCGCTAAAGAAGCGCCGCGTGACGTGCTTCCACGCTTGGCTCGACACCCGCAAGCGCTTCACGCCTCCGTATATCGCGGACTTTGGTGAGCCGGTGTCGTCGCGATTGACGCAGCTGGGCGGAATGTTCTGGATGATGTGGACATCGATGTAAGTGCTCATTTGTATTCCTATGTTTTGAATTGTATTAATAGACTTTCAAGATTTGAGGTCTACTCGGCGCTCAAGGGCCTGCCGCCGTCGGCAGAATCCCTGCCATTGACAGACGAAGAATCTTCGCCGTCAGACGCCTGGAAGTTGTAGAAGTCACGCGACCACCTCAGCCTCACGGTCCTATCACCGCCAGGATTTTGAAAGGCCAGAAGATCCTCGGCAAAAGCCGCGTAATCGAAACCAATCCCCTCCTCTTTCGATCGAAGGAGCTGAATGAAGGAACGAAGGTGGCTCCGCAGTTCGGCGATAGTCGAAGCGGTGACTAGCGCATTGAAACGGCCGCGGGCGGAAGGATTTTCGCCTTCCCCGCCGACCAATGCGCGGGCCGCGCGTCCAAATCCAAATCCTGGCTTATGCATCGGGCCGGACCGCGATTGCTGGTGAACGGCGTACAAGGTCATAGCGATATGGACCGCCATCTCTTCGCGGGTCGGGGCGTCCGGCGCACCATCCGGAACATCTACATACGTATAGTCCCAAATATCTGGGATTGCGCCCGGATCGGCGTTCACACCTCGGCGCAGCTTCGCGAGCGTTGCGCGAGCTCCGGCATTGTCTTGGAGAATGCCCTTTTGCAGTTTCTTGATCCGGCAGTCCACGGTTAGACCCAATTTGCGCAAGTATCGCCGCCTACAAGGCGATGCTTCCTTCGCGGGGCCGGTTTCTGTGGGATTCATTATTCGTCCTTTACGGATTCGATTGGGTTTCGGGGGAAGCGGGAAGTATTTTCCGAATCGAAGCTTCAAACCAGGCAAGCGACTGCCCGACGTCAATGCGCCGAGTTCCATCCGTTCGCCCCGCATAAGTCGCCGGAGCCGCGGAAGCAACGAGCCTGTCGCATTGCCTTCGGGCTGTTTCACGAAGCTCTTTGCGCCACCGCCATTTCGCTTCATTTGGTTCTTTCTCGGCCAAAGACGCCAGCCATCGCGGAAATTCCTCATCGATAACTAGATAGAAAGCCGTTGCAGCCTGTTCGCGCGCAGCCTTCACCCGATCGGGATCGGCGCCTTGGGCCTTGACGAGATTTCCTCCAAGACTACGCAAAGCGTAGGCTATGCCATCCGTCTCCTTCATGGCGTCTTGGACGATGGCGAGAAGACGAGCGTTGTCCCTTTCCAGCAGTTTGACGGGAATACTGAGAACGTCATCAACGAGCTCATCAACGACAGCTTCTTGAGACCCGTATTCGACGCCGACGCAGTGAATGGGGATCAAACCGCGATCGGGAACGATTTCATCGAATAGAAGCTGCTGATAGAAATCGATAACTCCAGCTGCCCTGTACTTCGCTTCCTTTTTGCCATCGATGCGCACGATAGTATCGCTGAGCTTCGAAACCAACGTCGATAGGCCACGCCACATCGCTCGATCTTTCGGAAACTTGTACGGCATGAAGACGTCGACCTTGAGCTTTTTTGTTTGCGGATCCGAATACCGCCAAGCCGTCATGGGCTCATAGAGGTATCTGTTTTGCGGAGTCGCTTTATCTCCATTTCCAAGGAATAGCCCGGTAACGCCACCCGCATCGCCATGCAGAAGCACGCGGCGTGTTTGCCAGGTATAGCACGAGACAGGGCCGGTCGGATCCAAGTCGCGTGCACCGGCCGGACCGTCAGGTTCCGACTCCCAGGGTGGAAGGTCTCTTTCTACATCGACCTTTTCTCGCAAGTCGTCCACCACCCTGGTGACAACGGTATTGAGCAGCAGCGTCTGAGCAAGGCTTTCCCCTTCGATCACCACGACACCGATCTGCCCGCTCCATCCGGGACCGATTGGATACCCTTTGCCATTTCTGACCTCTGGGTCGCCTACAGCGCCGGAACGTATTCCCGACGGGTCGAAGGCATGGACGTGAATAAGCCACCGTGCCGCCTCTGGCCAGCTGATCCTATCGAGACCTGCACCAATTCTCGTTGTGAAGAAAGGTTCGCCATTGGGAACATCGACGATTAACGATTCTAGGTCGGATATTTTCCCGGACTTTGCATGAATGCCGGCAACCTGGAAGAAAGGAGCATTGGGATCGCGCAAATCGAAACGGCTCCGATGACGCTCTAAGTACGAAACCGCGTCCGTTGCCAGACGAGCTGGATCCTTCCAGTACATTTCCCACGTCTCGAGGTCTTTCGGACCTCCCGTAGCGCGATGCGTGATAGCCAAGAGCAAACGTAAGATCGCAATGTCCTGCGTAGCGATCTCACCATGGACACCTGAAATGTCAGCCGCTTCCTTGAACACATCTATGAGGGACACTTCGTCGGGCACGCCGTTGGGTCGCGTGACCCGAATCCACGGTTCATCGAGAAGATTGAAACTTTCGGCCATTAGTCCTGGACCTCCATTAGTCCGGTTGTCGAGGTGTATTCAATCGTCGCGCCATCAAGCTCGGCGCGTCCGTCTTTCAGCAAAAGAAATAGCTGACCGCGCAGATCAAGATTCGTTTGCCACGGATCGATATAGAATTTTTCAAGCTCTTCGATCACCCTGTCGATTACCCGCATATTTGAGAATCTGAGCGGCAATTTGACCGCCGACATAGCCATAGCTCTTGCCAAACGGCGATCGGGCTCTAGATTCGTGGGGATCTCCACGCTTGGAAACCCGGGAGTGCCGGGGAGGGTAAGTATGCTTTCTTGCCCTCCCTCTGTACGCTTTTCGAGGAGGATCACTTCGAGTGAATCTTCGCCGTCGCGCACATGCGCTCTGGCCTTTTCTTCCGAATCGTCGGCACGCGTATGCAGCCAATCAACAAGGCAAATACCACTGTCTGCCCTTGGCTCCCGCAATTGGTAGCCTTTGGAGGCATCCTCGTTCCTCGTTCTCGCTCTCTCCGCTTCAGCACTTGCCTCCTCTATTGCTTGGACCCACAATGGCGGGACGTTAGGATTCGCGCCGTAAACCGTCTCCATGAGTCGGTGGACATCGTCGGGCACACGAATCTGCCCCGTTGCGGCAATAACCTCGTTCAAGGCGGCTGCGGTCAGAAGCAAGTCGCGCTCGCCATAAATATATTTTGCACCAGTATCCACCTCAGGCTTCGCATCCGACGTCGATGGGAGGCAGTCAACGTAACAGACCGCTCGCTCTAGACGCCGTGGACGCAGACGCTCATGACGGTGCAAACGCCCCATGCGCTGGAGCAGAAGATCTATCGGGGCCAGGTCGGTCACCAGCACATCGAAATCAACGTCTAATGACTGTTCGACAACTTGGGTGGCGACTACTATCGCCCGTTTTGGGCGCTCGTGTGACTTATGGGGAGGTCCAAAGCGTTTAAGGAGGTCAGCGTCTTTCTTCAGTCGGTCCGAGACCGTAAAACGTGCGTGACTAAGGCTTACCTCGTCTCCAAAGGCCTCGCGCAGCTTCTCATACGTCTCCTGGGCACGGCGCACGGTATTCCGAACAACAAGAGCGCATCCACCGTCAGATAGCGCCCCCTCGAGTAGAGAGACGACGTCGTTCTCCTCACGCACGGGCCTGACTTCCACGGAACCGGAACGCCCTGTCGCTTTGATCGCATCAACTTGAGTTCGTTGCTTTCCAGCGGTGACCAGGCAGGGAAAAGGCGTAGTCAATTCAGCGAAGGTCTCTTCATGCGGGTCTTCCTGAGCAGCCACTCGAAGACCTCGCTTGTACGCGTGGACAAGCTCGGAGCATCGCGCCTCGGAAAGAGTCGCAGAGAGCAGGACGACGGGCACTCCGTACGCGGCAAGCCACGTTAGCGTCCGGTCGAGATAAGAATTCATATAGGTCGTATAGGAATGCACTTCGTCTACGATGACGATCTTCCGACTTAACCCTAGATGCCGAAGCATAAGATGTGGCGCGGAAAGAGAGGCAAAAAGAAGATGATCGATAGTAGTCACGACGAAATCTGAAAGCATCGCTTTCTTCTTCCCCGAAAACCAGGACATGATTGCCAGATCGGCGCCGACGTTGGTCTCCTCATGGCCGGGGTTGGTTCCCCAATGATCGTTTCCGGCTTGCTCCTCATCCCAACCAATTTGCCATGGCGCCGGTAGAGAAAAACGCGGATTATCTCCATCGCCGCCCAAGCTTCCAAGCAACTTCTCGTGAATCTCACGTCCAGTCCGACGCAGTGCGAGAGCTTCTTCATTGAGTTTTGCGCGTCCGTGCTGAAGCTGGACGGCAAAGATAGACGGCTCTCCCCTGCCCCTGTATTTCTCCTCAATATGCTCTAACCAGTCAAGCTGCCTGGAGAACATTGCGTCTGTGGTTGCCTGAGTCGGAAGCGCAAAAAGAACTCCCGACCGTCCTGTGCGTGCACCCAGTACCTCGGCAACCATGAGAGCGGCCTCAGTTTTGCCCGAACCCGTCGATTCCTGCACCACTATGATTCCCGGCAGATCCATTGAGCGCGCAGCTTCAACCGAAGCTCGTTGAGCGGCAGTTGCATATGCTCCATCTGGCAGATCAAACCGTGTTCGCAGAAGATCATCGGGAGTTTCACCATCGTCTCGGGGACGCCACGGCGACGGAAGCTCGATTTTCGCCAGAGCGTTTCCGACTCTTCTTTGGTGACATCTTTTATCGAGAAGGCCGCTGCCGTCGTCGTCAAGGTGACACAGCGGAAAATACTCTTCGGTGGATGCAATCCAATCGGAAACGATGATCAAACCGCATAATTCAACTAAAAAGGGCTCGGACCACGTTCTACGAGACCATAATTCAAGCAGATCAGCAACACCAGTCCATTCGACAATCATTTCCATGAGCTCACCATGGACTGCACTCCAAACATCATCACCAAGTAGGTGATCGCGCCCCCGCATATCACATAATTTGCGTTTTGTTGCCGGAATGCCGTGGTGCGCACCGACAACGGAGGCTAGTGCACGGGCAGGTTTGAGTCCCCAACCATGCTTTTTCAGCCATCTTTCAACAATGATCTGGCCAGCAAGCCCATGCGGCGCCTCCCGGCGTTCATTCGTATCGATGGGCTCGTGTCGAAGCCCCGCCTCACGCATGCGATCGTCTAAGCTACTGACCTTCGTGCTGAAAGTCGGAGTTGCTTTACCAATGTCATGAATGCCTGCCATCCATGAGGCAAGGGCCCTGAACTCATCGACCGGATCAATCGCCGATTCGGAGTCGGCGAACTCTCTGTCAAGGAGATCTCCAATGGCGGGTGCAAGCCAGTTTACAGACAGGTAGCCAGCAACCTCAGCCGTGTCCGCCAAGTGGAGCCACAGCGGAGACCACCACATCAGCTCGGACGCGTCGTTGCTGTATTTCGATTTGGCCCAAACAGAGCGTGACTTTGAACTCAACATCGGTGTTGTTTCCACGAAATCGATCCTAGTACTGAAGGCCGACGAAGAAATCATCCTAAAGGACTAGGTGCGGAGTAAAGGAAAACTGGTAATCTGACTTTGTTCTTTGTCGGATTTCCGAGGAAATCTAACTGTGCTCCCCGCGCATGCGGGGATGATCCCCAGTATCCACGCACTGCGGGAATACGGCAGGGGTGCTCCCCGCGCATGCGGGGATGATCCCAGCTCTCCCAGCAAATCGTCATCACGTCCGCAGTGCTCCCCGCGCATGCGGGGATGATCCCCGTCTGCCGGTCTTCCGCACGCTGACAACAGCGTGCTCCCCGCGCATGCGGGGATGATCCCTCGCCGACGCCATGAACCGGAAAGCACGCCTCGTGCTCCCCGCGCATGCGGGGATGATCCGACACATGGGTCAGCAAAACCGAAGCCGCGCAGGTGCTCCCCGCGCATGCGGGGATGATCCGCGCCGTTGTGAGCGCTGGCTTGATCTTCGAAAGTGCTCCCCGCGCATGCGGGGATGATCCGGGAAAATCATGGAAATGCTTAGCGACTGGTGGGTGCTCCCCGCGCATGCGGGGATGATCCGCGTTCAAGAACCCAACTTCTGGAAATTTCCATGTGCTCCCCGCGCATGCGGGGATGATCCTTTCACTCGATCGTCGAGACGGCGCACGGACGGGTGCTCCCCGCGCATGCGGGGATGATCCCCATAATGGCAACAACGAAGAAAGCCGTCAGCGGTGCTCCCCGCGCATGCGGGGATGATCCGCCACATTCATCGTGGAACACCGTCGCCCCGGAGTGCTCCCCGCGCATGCGGGGATGATCCCGCTCGGACGCCGCAAACTCGCCCAGCTCGGCCGTGCTCCCCGCGCATGCGGGGATGATCCTGAGCAGGAGTGACCGCCGCCGAGCCGTGAGGCGTGCTCCCCGCGCATGCGGGGATGATCCGGCCACCCACATTCTCCTCTACGCCGACGGGGAGGTGCTCCCCGCGCATGCGGGGATGATCCCCTCGCCCGCCGCCTCGACGACGACGAGAAGGGGTGCTCCCCGCGCATGCGGGGATGATCCGTCGGTCACGCCGTCCCACGTGGACTTCACCCAGTGCTCCCCGCGCATGCGGGGATGATCCTGTGGTGAACTGCCCGTTCCCATTCCGGGACGAGTGCTCCCCGCGCATGCGGGGATGATCCTGATACCCTACGCCGCGCTCGGACCTGCTAGAGGTGCTCCCCGCGCATGCGGGGATGATCCTTCGAAAACACCGGGTTCTACTACATTTCCACCGTGCTCCCCGCGCATGCGGGGATGATCCGCTGCGGGTGCGGCGTATCGATCCAATTCCAAGGTGCTCCCCGCGCATGCGGGGATGATCCTACCGAACCCGTGAAAAAGGAGTGTTTCCTCTAGTGCTCCCCGCGCATGCGGGGATGATCCCACCCTGATGCATATGCGTCAAGTCGTTATTTTGTGCTCCCCGCGCATGCGGGGATGATCCCATCGCCCGCGTCGCCGGCATCGATCGCCAGACGTGCTCCCCGCGCATGCGGGGATGATCCCATGCGATACGCCTCGCCCGTGTATTCACTTGAGTGCTCCCCGCGCATGCGGGGATGATCCGATCGACTGCTCCGGCTTACCACCAGACAGAAAGTGCTCCCCGCGCATGCGGGGATGATCCTCAGAAGCATACGCCGTTGGATAAGGTTCTTGAGTGCTCCCCGCGCATGCGGGGATGATCCCACCATCATCCTCAACCGAACCAATCACAGTACGTGCTCCCCGCGCATGCGGGGATGATCCGGACCTGATCCTGATACGACTTCAACAGATCGCGTGCTCCCCGCGCATGCGGGGATGATCCCACATTGACAACGCCCGGGTTGGGCATCGATCCGTGCTCCCCGCGCATGCGGGGATGATCCCATGATTACTCTACCGATTGCAGGTCGCCCAGAGTGCTCCCCGCGCATGCGGGGATGATCCGGGCGTGCTGGCCAGCATGCATCTCGGCATAGCGTGCTCCCCGCGCATGCGGGGATGATCCCCCTCCCCTGTAGGCATGTCGAATATCGTCGTCGTGCTCCCCGCGCATGCGGGGATGATCCCCATGAATCCGGGTTCGATCCAGCTGAAAGAACGTGCTCCCCGCGCATGCGGGGATGATCCCACCAGCTATCGCATTATTAAAACCATGAATCCGTGCTCCCCGCGCATGCGGGGATGATCCGTGCCACCAACGTCAAGGTGCGACGCTTCATCAGTGCTCCCCGCGCATGCGGGGATGATCCCCGCGCCGTCTCCGGCCCTGCACTTACGCAGATGTGCTCCCCGCGCATGCGGGGATGATCCGGCACACGGATCCAACAAGCTGCCGCCCCGCCGGTGCTCCCCGCGCATGCGGGGATGATCCGGCAGCGCTTACAGCTTCCAGAGGGGTTTCATCGTGCTCCCCGCGCATGCGGGGATGATCCGCGCAGAAACCCCTTGAACTGCCTGAAGAGGGAGTGCTCCCCGCGCATGCGGGGATGATCCTGGTTGGAGGACGCTGAATGTCCTTGACTTTTTGTGCTCCCCGCGCATGCGGGGATGATCCGACGAATGGCGTCATTGATTTTGTCACGAATCCGTGCTCCCCGCGCATGCGGGGATGATCCCGAATCCAATTCCAGTGGCACCACATCGTCCCAGTGCTCCCCGCGCATGCGGGGATGATCCGGTGAGGCGAACCGTCGATATCCGTCCAGGCGAGTGCTCCCCGCGCATGCGGGGATGATCCGCCGGGGGATCTTATCTGCATGGGGTGGCCTAGGTGCTCCCCGCGCATGCGGGGATGATCCCTGGCGCTTATTTAAGCCCCGTATGTCAGCCAAGTGCTCCCCGCGCATGCGGGGATGATCCTACGAAGACTTTGATATCTTTGATTTTGTTTGTGTGCTCCCCGCGCATGCGGGGATGATCCGAACTCAAACATATTACTCTGCGAAAGGAGGTTGTGCTCCCCGCGCATGCGGGGATGATCCCACGACAAAAGTTTTCATCCGAGCAACGTTCGTGTGCTCCCCGCGCATGCGGGGATGATCCGATTCCTGCATGGCGGACTTGGATTCTGTCGTGGTGCTCCCCGCGCATGCGGGGATGATCCCCGCTGGGATAGCATATACTATGTTGACCCGATGTGCTCCCCGCGCATGCGGGGATGATCCGCGATGGAGAGGTGATGTGTGACACAAGGAAGGGTGCTCCCCGCGCATGCGGGGATGATCCCATGCTCCTAATAGTGGGGGAGGGGTGATATACGTGCTCCCCGCGCATGCGGGGATGATCCGTTGTCTGCTGCCGGCAAGAAGCTCGAAGGCGCGTGCTCCCCGCGCATGCGGGGATGATCCCACAACCGACGTTACGACAACAGGCAAAAACAGGTGCTCCCCGCGCATGCGGGGATGATCCGGGCCACCAAGGACACGCGGTGGTCAAGGCGTTGTGCTCCCCGCGCATGCGGGGATGATCCGGCCTCACTGCCAATCGTGAGTTTGCCCCGCCCGTGCTCCCCGCGCATGCGGGGATGATCCTAAGAGGCGCAAACGGCGAATAACTATACACGCGTGCTCCCCGCGCATGCGGGGATGATCCCTCTGTTTGCACTAGAATTATACCACCAGGAACGTGCTCCCCGCGCATGCGGGGATGATCCCCCTCACCTCATAAGATATGATCTCGACACGTCGTGCTCCCCGCGCATGCGGGGATGATCCCCTGACCCCAACCAAACGCCCTCGGGTCCTCAGGTGCTCCCCGCGCATGCGGGGATGATCCCCGAATACAGGCGATCACCAACCGCCTTCAACGGTGCTCCCCGCGCATGCGGGGATGATCCGTAACAATAGGTTTGTTGCCCGTTGTATGATTGGTGCTCCCCGCGCATGCGGGGATGATCCCGAACATGCTAGAAAGGGTAGTCCCCTGCAACCGTGCTCCCCGCGCATGCGGGGATGATCCTCGAATCCACCAGCGAGTCCTCATAAGAAGACCGTGCTCCCCGCGCATGCGGGGATGATCCGCGCCGTTGTGAGCGCTGGCTTGATCT
>ERZ772968.706-NODE-706-length-16453-cov-9.103488_pt1 | contig 16453 bp, 17 predicted proteins | sample MGYA00580674_ERZ772968 | MGnify/ENA primary metagenome ERZ772968 (study PRJEB29015, sample SAMEA2737940) | human oral metagenome | biome: human oral; feature: human-associated habitat; material: dental | place: China | collected 2138 ...
CATAAAAAACAAGAACAAGAATCATAATTGGTAAACCAAAACCAAGAACTAATACAGATTTTACTGGGTTCTTTTGATATTCTTTGCTAATAAGAGCTTTCCAAGAACCTGCTTTTAATTTAGCAATATTTAAACCATAAAAAATAAGAAAAGTAATCAATACAGCTAACAAAGAATGTGAGAAGACACCTAACAAATATGATTCCCCTGGCACCTCTCTTAACAAAGCATTATCTTGTCCATCTTTCCAAGACAATGCTCGCATGAGCCCACTCAAGAAATAATCCCACTCGTTCATAAATTTCCCCTTTTATCTTCAGCATAGATGGATATAATTTCCAGATTCTTTTAGCAGAAAGATACTCCGTAAACTCTTATAACAAGTCCTCAATCAGCTCATCAACTTCATCAGTCTCTGCTTGTGGTCTGATTTCTGTAATCATGATGCCTGCAACAGCGCGCTCTACCAAGCCTTCAACATCTAGACGAGCTTCGTACTTCTCAGCATTCTTGATTTTTGGATTAGTTTTAGGCCGGTCTGGCGCAAAAATAGTACAGCAGTCTTCAAATGGCTGGATAGAGATTTGGAAAGTATCGATTTTTTCTGCAATCTCAATGATTTCCAGCTTGTCCATCGTCACGACAGGACGGATAACCGGTGTATTGGTCACGGCGTTAATAGCCTGCATACTCTCGATGGTTTGACTTGCCACCTGGCCAAGACTTTCTCCATTGATAATGACTTGACCGCCCCTCTCCTCCCGAATCCGGTCCGTAATGCGCATCATAAAGCGACGTGTCAGTGTCATGAGATAGGCTTCTGGAGCCTTGGCCTTGATCTCCTCCTGAATCTCTGTAAAAGGCACTTCGATAAACTGGATATTGCCGCCAAACTTGGTCAATTTTCGCGTCAAATCTTGAGCTTTTTTCAACGCACCTGGGCTAGTATAAGGCGGACTAGCAAAGTGAACCGCCTCGATGTCTACACCACGCTTGAGAGCCAGATAACCAGCCACCGGTGAGTCAATCCCACCAGACAGCATGAGCATGCCTTTTCCTGAAGTACCGACTGGCAGTCCTCCAGCACCACGAATCGTCTCATAAGAGATATAGGCCGCTTCTTCACGAATCTCAACGCGCAGGTCAATATCTGGCGCTTTCATCTTGACCTGAACATTTGGAATGGTCTTAAAAACAGCATCTCCCAGCGTCTGGTTAAGCTCGCGGCTATCCAATTCAAAGCTGTGGTCACTGCGCTTGCTGGAAATCTTAAAGGTCATGCCCTCTTGATAGACTTCCTTCATGATGGTTTGGACAGCTTCGATTAGGGCTGGTACAGATTTTTCGATTTTGTAAGACGGGGAGAAATTCTGAATCCCAAAAATCTGCTTGAGCGACTCAGCGACCGGCTGATAGTCTGTTCCATGCAGATAGACATGGGTCCGGTCACGGTCAGCCTTGACATGGACCTGCGGATAGACTGACAAGACAGCCTGTATATTGCGTTTGAGTTTATTGATAAAGCGCATGCGGTTCTTGCCCTTGGTAGACAGCTCACCATAGCGCACCATAATTTCTGAATATTGCATTGTTTACCTTACTTTTCTGGTTTTTTCGTAAATAATTTTAAAAGTTGTCAAAAACTGCTCCATCTGGCTCATATCATTATCAAGATCCAAACTGATACGGACAGCCGTTTGAGCGAGAGACTTTTCGACTCCCATAGCGATTAGCGTTCCCGCTGGCTTACCGGCCTTGGAAGAGCAAGCACTGGTCGTCGAGATGTAGATCTCGTAGTCTTCAAATGCGTGGACGACGACTTCACCCCGCACTCCCTTGATACCGAAGGTCAGGATATGGGGAGCAAAATCTTCCAAGCCTGAGAAGACCACCACATCTGGATACTTCTGCAGCTCTTCAAGGATAATCTTCTTCATCTGAGCCGTCCGCTGGGCAAATACTTCTTGCTTTTCCATGGACAATCGCAGAGCCTTGGCTGTCGCTGCAATGCCAGCTAAATTTTCCGTCGTTGATCGCTTGTCCGACTCCTGACCGCCACCTGTCAAGAGGGGACTGATTTTCTTGCCAGACTTGATATAGACAAATCCTACGCCCCGAAGGCCGTGAAATTTATGACTGGAGAATGTTGCAAAATCCACGCGATCCGTCAGATAAGCACCTGTCGGAATCTTCGTAACAGCCTGCACAGCGTCCACGTGAAAGGAAATAGTCGGCTTGTCTGCTAGCAGTTCGGATATTTTCTGGATAGGCTGAATACTGCCGATTTCATTATTGACAGCCATGACCGAAACCAGAGTGGTGTCTGGTCGAATCAACTCCGCTAGTTTGTCTACATCAACAAAACCCGCCTTATCTACTGGCGCAAAATCAACTTCAAATCCCTGACTCTGCAACCAGAGAGCTGATTCTTTAACCGCGGGATGTTCAATGTTGGATACGATGATGTGTTTTCCAAAGGGAACTTTTTCAAAAGCAACTCCTTTAAGTACCCAGTTATCCCCTTCTGTTCCTCCAGACGTAAAAAAAATCTCCGATGAAGACTTGCCTAAAAGCTCTGCTATTTGCCGACGAGAGGCTTCTAAGAGACGGGTAGCCTGGCTGCCCAAACTATGCAGGCTAGAAGGATTGCCCCAGATTTTAGAAGCCACTTCTGTGTAGGTGGCCAGCGCCTCTGGATAAGGCTTGGTTGTCGCTGAATTATCTAAATAAATCATCTTTTTCCTCTGTATTTATCAGTAAAAATCAATACTCCTATTGTATCACGAAACGAGCCTAGGAACAAGAAAAGGGCGCAGTTCCTACCTGATAAATTTAGAAACCGGCCCTGAAGACGATTACTTCGCCTCGCCAATCATATCTAATTTTTTTAAATAATCTTCAATCAGGAAAGCTGTTTCTTCAATTGATTTATCTGTAATATTGATGACCTCCGTCTGATATTTTCTAAAGACTTCTTTGGAATAGTCTAATTCCTGATAAATCTTTTCCAAATCTGTGTAACTGGTCGAGTGGGACAGCCCCAGCGAATTGAGGCGGTTGCTACGAATTTTGGCTAATTTTTCTGGCTCACAGACCAGACCGATCATCCTACGCTTGTCCACCTTGTCTAAAACTTGAGGAAGCGGAACTTCTGGAATCAAAGGTAAATTGGAAACTTTATAGCCCTTATTGGCCAGAAAAATGCTGAGAGGAGTTTTGGAAGTCCGTGAAACTCCTAATAGAACTAGATCCGACTCCAAAAATCCCTGCGGAGATTTGCCATCATCATACTTTACTGCAAACTCAATCGCTGATATTTTATTAAAATATTCCGTATCCAAACGGTGTAAGGTTCCTGGTATCTCAATCGGGCTAATCCCAGTTTTTTCTCCTATGATTTCAAAGAAAGGGTGCATGAGATCAATGTAGGACAGCTTGTGGTTTTGGCTAAATTCTCTAGCTAGTCTAGCTAATTCTCCATTTACCAAGGTACTGATGACCAAGGCATCATCTTTTAAAGCATCTTGCAAAATTTCCAGCAATTCTTGCTCTTTGTCTATAAAAGGAAAACGGTAGCTATTATTAAATGTCAAATCTGGATACTGCGCACTTACAGCTGACAAGAGTCGCTGCGAGGTTCCTCCCAAAGAATCCGAAATGCTATATACAATAATTTCTTTCTTCATTATCACTACTCCTGTCTCTTTACTTCCGCTTGGCGCGCTTCCTGAATGATATAGTTCAGCAGAGCTGTCTTAGTCACCGTTCCTAAAATCTTGCGCTCATTATCTTTCTCTACCACAGGCAGGGAGTCAATGGCAAAATCCTGCAAAAGAGCGGCCACCTCTAGTATATTCATATCCTTATGGCAGGTTCTAAGATGAGGCATCCGCGTCATACAAACTGCAATAGGCGTTGTTCCAATACTACTGGATAAAGCCGCTCGTAGCAAATCCTTGCGCGAGACAATTCCTAAGAGTAGCTTCTTTTCATCAATGACATAAAGAACATCCGCGTCATACATAAAGAGCCTTATCACCGCATCCTGTATGGAAGTGTCTTGAGGCACCAAAACTGGAGAAACCATAATATCTTCCGCTTTCTTGCGAAAAGTGTCAAAGAAAAATAAGGTTTCCAAATCATTCCCCGAATAAGTATAGCCAACCTTTGGCGTCGCTTTTAAAATGCCAACAAGTGTCAAAAAGGACAGGTCTGAGCGTAAGGTTGCTCTAGAAATCTCCATCAATTCCGAAATCTTTTCCCCGCTGACGGGCTGCTCTTTCTTGACAATGTCAACAATCTGCTTTTGGCGTGCTGATAATTCCAATGCAATATGTCTCCTTTTTAGAGATAGAATACTCTATTTTTCATCTTTTTCTGTCATATTATATCATATTTTTATCTTATATCAATGAAATATAACGATTTTTTCCATTGACAAATATATGTGATGTATATTAGAATATAAACCAGATATATATGACACATTTTTGTCTATTTGGAGGTAAGATATGACGAAATGGATTTATTCCTTTGAGGAAGGACGAGCCGAGCAAAATGCTCTTTTGGGTGGTAAAGGTGCCAATCTGGCTGAAATGACAAATTTAGGATTACCAGTTCCGCCAGGATTCACCATTACGACCGAAGCCTGTATGCATTTTTTAAATATGCCCTCCTTTTTTGAAGAAACATTAAGAGAGAATATTTTGCAAGCTATCTCTGAACTGGAGCAAAAAACCGGCCAATGCTTCTCAGGAAATGAAGAAGAGCAACTGCTAGTCTCTGTGCGTAGTGGTGCCAAGTTTTCTATGCCTGGCATGATGGATACGATTTTAAACTTAGGATTAAATGACTTGCGAACCCAAACCTTGGCTTCCAAAACCAATATGGCTTTTGCCTATAATTGCTATCGCAGGCTGCTCCAGATGTATGCAGATGTCGTTTTCCAAATTCCAAAAGAAGACTTCGATCAGTTGCTCTCCTATTTTGAGAAGAATGCTGGTAAGATTGCCAACGACTTTAGTTTGGAAGAGCACCAAGCTCTCATTGATCAGTACAAGCAGTTGTATCGCGAGCATTATCAGACTTTTCCTCAAAATCCTAAGGAACAACTCTTCGCTGCCATCAAAGCTGTTTTCCGCTCTTGGAATAACCCACGCGCCCAAGTCTATCGCAAGCTCAATCAGATTCCAGAAGATTTAGGAACCGCCGTTAATATTCAAGTCATGGTCTTTGGCAACTTTGATCAAGAAAGCGGAACTGGAGTCGTCTTCACTCGAAATCCAGCAACAGGTCAAAAAGGCCTCTTTGGCGAATTTCTTTTAAATGCCCAAGGAGAGGATGTCGTGGCTGGTATCCGTACGCCCGAACCCATTCAACATCTGCAAGAAAAGATGCAAGAAGCCTATGCTGCTTTTCAAGAATATGCCCGCATCCTTGAAGATCACTATAAAGATATGCAAGATATCGAATTTACAATCGAAAAGGGCAAGCTCTATATCCTGCAAACCCGTAATGGTAAGCGAACAGTCAAGGCTGCTTTGAAAATCGCTCTGCAATTAGTAGAAGAAGGCAAGATAGACAAGTGCGAGGCCATTCGTCGGATTAGCCCTGCTCATATCAATCAGCTGATTCACCCCGTCTTTGATGAAAATAAGCTCCAGCAAGCGACAATTTTAGCGCAGGGATTGCCAGCCAGTCCCGGTGCTGCAACAGGAAAAATTGTCTTCACTGCCAAGCGAGCCAAAGAACTACATGAAGCTGGCGAAAAAGTTGTGCTGGTCCGGCAAGAAACTTCTCCCGAAGACATAGAAGGAATGATTGTCAGCCAAGCAATCGTCACCAGCCAAGGTGGGATGACCTCACACGCAGCAGTTGTCGCCCGAGGGATGGGGACCTGCTGTGTCGCAGGATGTGGAGATCTACTGGTCCAAGAGGACAGCAAGACCATCCAGTGCGGAGATATCTTGCTCAATGAAGGAGATATTCTATCCGTAGATGGTCGGACTGGTTTTCTTTATATGGGGCAAATCCCGACTGTCTCTGTAGAAAATGATCAGGATCTGCAGCTCTTGCTGACTTGGGCTGATGAAGTAGCTAAACTTACAGTCCGCGCCAATGCAGAAACAATCCAAGATTTGCAAACCGCTATTAGCTTCGGAGCGCAAGGTATTGGACTAGCAAGAACCGAGCATATGTTTTTCGGTGAGGAAAGAATCCTGCAAATGAGGAAATTAATTCTGGCCGAAAATGAAATAGAAAGACGGGAAGCACTTGCCCATCTCCTTGATTACCAAGCAGAAGACTTTTATCAGATGTTCCAGACAGTTGGCGAAAAGCCTATGATTGTCCGCCTACTGGATCCTCCAATGCATGAATTTCTCCCGAAAGACCATCTAGAGATTGCCCTGCTGGCTGAAAAGCTCAATAAAAAAGCTAGTCAACTAGAAAGAAAAATCACGCAATTGCAAGAAACAAATCCTATGCTAGGCCATCGCGGCTGTCGCTTGGGAATTACCTTGCCAGATATCTATAAGATGCAAATAGAAGCTATCTTTAGCAGCGCCATTCGACTGCAGCAAGAAGGAAATCCAGTCCGTCCTGAAATTATGATTCCGTTGATTGCTACAAAATCAGAGCTTATCTATCTCAAAAAGCTACTAATAAAGCATATCGAATGGATTTTCAAAAAATATCAATGCCCTCCATTCCCATATGACATCGGAACCATGATCGAACTGCCGAGAGCCTGCTTCATTGCTGATCAGCTGGCTCAAGAAGCCGACTTCTTCAGCTTCGGAACCAATGACTTGACCCAGATGACTTTTGGCTTTTCAAGGGATGATATTGGGAAATTCCTCAATGATTATAAAGAGAAAAAGTTGCTCACCCAGGATCCCTTCCAAAGCCTTGACCAAGAAGGTGTCGGCCAATTGATGAAATTGGCAATTGAAAAAGCTCGCCAAGTAGATCCAAACTTGTCCATCGGAGTTTGTGGCGAAGTTGGCGGTGATCCAGCTTCCATTCCTTTCTTACAAGAAATCGGAGTCACTTATGTCTCCTGCTCCCCTTATCGAGTCCCAGCAGCTCGGCTAGCTGTAGCCCAAGCTGCCCTTGCCTCTGAAACAACTCCAAAGCAGCTTTAACATTTTAATAAAACAAACAGCTCTAAGAGGCTTATCTCTCCGCCTTTTAGAGCTGTTGTTCTTCATTCCTTTGTGTGCGTTTTCATTTAAAAAATTCAGATTTTTGGAAGACTTTTCTAAATAAAAGACGTATAATAAATTAAGAACGAAAAGGAGCGACTTTTACATGGAAAACTATTCTCGCAAAGAAAAAAATAACAGCAATTCTAATCGAAAACCAGCTAGTCAGCATATTAAAACTGGCTTTTCTGCCCTACAAAAGACTATTGCTACAATTGCCAGTCTTCTATCAATCGTCATTGCTTGCTTTACCATCATGAACCTTATGAACAACAATGACTCAAAATCAAAAACTGATACAGGCAACTCGACTACGACTACTACCATCATCAAAGAGGTAGAAAAAGAGTCTACATCTGTTAGCTCGACTCCAACAGAAACTTCTGCTGCTACTGAGACCGAAACATCCTCAAGCTCTTCAAGCGCAGAAACGAATACGAGCCATACAACTACTTCCACTGATAGCAGTTCGACAAGCCAAGACCAGCATACAACAACAGAGTCCAGCACTCAATCATCCAACTAGGAACATTTGGAAGAGTGCCCCTTATCCAATCTATCCAAGAAAGCCTGAATATCACTTAGGCTTTTTTCTATTGCCAGCCTTCTCTTACTATTTGAGAAAAATTTTTAGCCTTTCTCTAATTTTTGGAGCCAAAAAAACTGTGAGGTCAAGAAGCCCCACAGCATTTTTAAAAATCAAAGTTCCAAAATTTGATAATCATAGCCCAGATGAGTCAAGAACTTAAAAATATCTTGGGTTGCGACAAAAATCGTCTTTTCATTGGTATTGGGATGGAAAGTCATGATATCCTCTGATACAATGTCCTTATCAAAATAGACCTGAATGTCTCGCTCAGGATTATTCAGAAGGCCAAAAGGCGATACTGTTCCTGGTGGCAGCTGCATTTTTTCATAGAGGGATTCCGCTGAAGCCATGCGAATGCGGTTGGCCGAGACCAGCTCTTTAAATAGGTCCATATCCAGACTTTTCTTGTCATCCATAATCAGCAGATAATATTGAGTTTTCTTTTTATTGGTCAAAAACATGGACTTAGTCCGAACGCCCTCGATTCCTTCGATATAGGAGTCGGCTTGCTCTGTGGTAAATGCAGGTGGGTGCTCCACCACATCAAAGAGGATCCCCAACTCTTGCAACTTGTTAGCTACTTGTTGATAAGCATCCATAGTTTTTCTCCTTTATTGATGAATAATCTTTTGTACCAATGCTTGCAATTCTGGCACCACTTCTGCCTCAAACCAAGGATTTTTCGCCATCCAAATTTGGTTGCGGGGCGATGGATGAACCAAGGGAAAAAAGTCTGGCAGGTAGTCTTGATAATGCTGGACCGTCTCGGTCAGTTTGACATTTCCTTTTTGATGCAGATAATATTTCTGTGCATACTGGCCAATCAAGATAGTCAACTCAATATCTGGTAAGAGCTCTAAAATCGGCTGATGCCATTTTTCAGCAAAGCCTTTACGAGGCGGTAAATCTCCAGACTTGCCATGCCCTGGGAAATAAAAATCCATGGGCAGAACCGCAAAATATCCAGACTGATAGAAAGTTTCCTCATCAACACCCAGCCACTCTCTCAGTCGGTCACCACTCTTGTCCTTCCAGTAAAGCCCTGCCTGCTGGGTTTTCAGCCCCGGTGCTTGACCAACAATGTTAATCCGAGCATTCTTAGGCGCCGCAAAGAGTGGAGTGATCCCCTGTTCTGTGAAAGCTTTATTCTGTGGGTCAGCTATAATGGCCTTGGTAATATCTTCTATTGTCTGCATCATATTTCCTTCCTTGAAAAGAAACTCACCTGGCATAGCCAAATGAGTTCTTATTTTATTTGATCAATTCGTAAATGGCTTCCGCATAGATAGCAGCCGCACGGAATAGATCTTCTACATCGATAAATTCATTGGCTTGGTGCATAGTGTCGATATAGTCTGGGAACATCGCGCCGTAAGCGACACCACGTTTCAAGAGGCGTCCAAAGGTACCACCACCGATAACTTGCTCATGACCTTTCAGTCCAGTTTGTTTTTCATAAACAGCCAGCAAGGTCTGCACCAGCGGATCTTCCATCGGTACATAGTGAGGAGTGTGGCCATGCTCAGACAAGGTCACTTTGGTAACTGGCAACTGCTCTAAAACATTCTGAATGGCTTCTGGACTAGTTCCCTTAGGATAGCGAATATTGAGGGCAATTGTATTGTCAGCCTTGTTTTCGTCAAAACGGAAAACGCCCGCATTCATTGACAGAGCTCCCATCTTCTCATCCACATGAGCAATCTTCAAGTTCTTACCCTCATGGTCATTTAGGAGAATATTTCCAGCCACATCTAGGTAATCCTTAGCTGGGCCAGCAAAGTCAAACTGCGTTAGGAATTTGGCTAAATAAGTTGCACCATTGACACCAGACTGAGGAGAAGCGCCGTGCGCAGACTTACCGATAATGGTCACAGTGACTTGGCCACCAGCTAGTTCTTCATAAGTAAAGTCTAGCCCATTTTCCTTAGCAAACTGATTCAATGTATCAACTAGATTTGGCAAGTGACCTGACAAGACAGCTGTACCAGACTCAGGAACCATGTTCTCCCGCAAGCCACCAGTAAAGCTATGCAGGCGTGCTGCGCCAGCATTTTCACCAGCAAAATGCAAGTACTCTGTGATATTTCCTTTTTCACCATTGATAATCGGAAATTCAGCGTCTGGCGAGAAGCCGAAATCAGGCTCAGGCAGGCCTACATGAGTAAAGTAATACTCCATGTCTTTCCAGCCAGACTCTTCATCTGTCCCCACCACAAAGCGCACGCGCTTAGAAACAGGCAAGCCCAATTCCTTGATGATTTTCAAACCGTAGTAACATGCCATAGTTGGTCCCTTGTCATCACTAGAACCACGAGCATAGAGACGGCCATCCTTAATCGTCGGCGTATAAGGATCTGTATCCCAACCGCTTCCAGCAGGTACCACATCCATATGGGCAAATATTCCCAGTTCTTTTTCTCCTTTACCAAAAGTAAAGTGACCAGCATAATTGTCCACATTTTGAGTCGAGTAACCATCACGTTCAGCAATTTCCAAGAATTTATGCAAGGCCTTTACAGGACCAGGTCCAAAAGGATGCTCCTTATCTGCCTTAGAATCATCCCGCTCTGAATTAATTTCTAAAAGGCTGAACAAGTCCGCCAACAGAGCTTCTTTACGTTTTTCAACTTCTGCTTTAAAATCAATTGTCATTTTCTCACCTCTATAAAACACTTCGATTCAAACTATTTTTTACTTTATTAACGCTTTTCGATAATCTCATCAACTGGTAACCGATAGCTAGGTTCTAGCTTGTCATCTGTATAACCAACGGTAATCAAGAGTTCCGGACGGAAACGCTCATCAATCTCCAAAACTTCGTTAACTTTTGATTTATCAAATCCTAGGATGATATTTGAGCCAATACCTTGGTCGGTCAAGGCCAAAACAAGGTTCATAGCTACTAAGCCAGCATTAAGGGCCAAATAATCACTCTTTTGTTGGTCATTATAGCGAGCAAACTCAGCTGGCAAATTTTGCATGTAAAATTGCAGCTGCTCATCAGAAAAATTTTTTACCCCAGCGACACGCGCAATTTTTCGTGCCCGCTTAGCCAAATCCGTATCTGTAAAGAGGGCAATTGTCACTGGAGCTTCCTTGATTTGATCTTGGTTGGAGCCAAAAGCAATGCCCGCTAGGGCTTCATTTCGCTCACGCACCACCACGAACTTCCAAGGTTGACTATTATGAGCACTTGGTGCCAAGGTCGCAATTTCAATAGCTGTACGGACATCCTTAGGGTCTACCGGTTTGTCATTGAAATGCTTAGTCGCATGACGCTTTTTGTTTAATTCAAGAAATTTCATAATTGGTTTCCTTTTCTAATTTCTGTTACTCTTATTTTACCACAAATTGAAAGAGCTTGCAGAGGTTTTTCACGAAGGATTTTTTCATTCTCTATCAAATAAAGCTGTCTGCCCTTGCCACTTGATAAGATTATTCCCTGGTAGAAGTTTCACTTTCTCCATTCTGATTACTTGACTCTCTTCAGCGCTTGATCAAATCACTACAACTTGAGTTTCTTTCCTACTCAAAGCCTCTATATAGTTCTTGACTTAACTTATGAATTTCAACTTTTGGTTCAGGTTTGCGCACGGAAAAATCAATAGTTCCGAAGAGTAGAACCAGCAACAAGACAAATATCGTCCACAAAGTCTCTTTTTCTGGAAGAGAGACTCCTTTGGTCGGGAAAACTTTCCAACGAGGATACTGCTGCAAAAATTCATTTATCTTCATCCCATTGGGATAGAGTGTCAAAAAACCATACATGGTAAGAAAGAGAAACGAAAAACTATGCATAGATACCCAACTAAACTGAATCCTCATTTTGAAGGCTTTATAGCCTGACCTAGCCATATAAACCTCTAAGCCAAAAGCTATAATCATCAAGATAAAGAAAATAAAGACCTGCAGTTTCCAGAGCTTTCTCAATCCTAAGTAAGCCCGTTTATCTGCCTGCTCTTTGCCACCGTCTTTAGCTTCTCTCTCTTGAGTCTGAATTTTTGCTGTAGGTTCAGTTACTTCTTGACTTGCTTGAATCTCCTGAACCACCTCATTTTCAGTCTGTGGCTTATGTTTTAGACCATACGCCACCACTTCTTTTAAGACTAGCCTCAGATTTGCTTTGGTTAATTTGTAGGGATACCCGCGTAACTGCCATTTCTTTCTTAGTTCTGGATGATCTGGAAGTGACACCATGATGTAAAAGTGCTGTCCAATCAACGTAATCGTAAAAGAAACCCGATAAAATCTAGATCTTACAAAGAAATAGACCCTATAAAGGTAGTCGCCATCCATTTCCTTCGTCGTTTTGTCAAATTCAATCTTACCTAAAAACAGCTCTTCTATCATTTTCTGTATTTCTAAAACCTTTGTATCAACCGTATCCAGACTCATAGGAGCCTTTAAAATCAGCTCCAAATCAGACATAGAAGCCGTAGAAAGACTCATGCCAGTTTTGTCTTTTTCTAAAAATTCTTCTAAATAAGTCTTACAGTTGCTCAGAAAAGAGGATAAATTAGAGGAATTTAACTGGACTGGACAATCAAGCAACAATTCCTGACTTCCTACACTAGCATCTAAGGGGACAATATCTCTCACAATGAAATCTTGTTCTAGCAGCTCCAGAGTAAAAGAAGCTCTGTAGCTAGGTAATATACTTGTAATAATGATTCGATAATTTTCGCCCTTTTCAACAGGTTTCTCCCACTTATCCGTTTTCGTTTTCCCATCGAAAATATTTTCAATCATCGCTTCAATAGCTCGTATCTTCAGATAATCATTTTCGGGAGTAAGAGGTTCCAGAAAAATCTGTTCTGGCTGATCTAGGTAGGTTTTTATTCTTCCCAATCCTTCCTCCAAGGTTTCTGGCAGATACTTGTATTGTATCCCGTATGTAGGCTTTTCACCCCACTTCAAGTGTAAATCGCTGCCGTCTACTAAAATATCCAATTTTCCTTTATAATCTTCTAGATTGATTTTAAATAGAAAAGTCGGACAATATGAACTCAAGACAATATCATAAATTCCTTCTATTTCAAAAGCAGTTCCAAATTTTTTCTGGAGCTCTGCACGGATATCCTTCTCCAAATGTTCTTTATGCTTGTCAAAATTCAGTCCCATCTGTCTTCAACTTTCTTTTTGTTTTACTTTTCAAAAGCAGCCCCACCACACACTTGGTCACATGGAAAGCATTTCCCTCTGCTTTTCTATCATTCAACTAGAGATTGTCGCAAGCATTAAGTTTGAGTACTGTTCTTCACTTCCTCAAACCATTTTTCAAACTCTAGACTTGGAAGTAGCTCTAAGTCATCATCCTTCTCATAACGGCCTTCATAGCTATAGCGACTTTCAAGACTGTTTTTCTGAACATCATAAACAAGCCACATTTCTGTTGGGTGCTCGCGACCGTATTCTTGGCAAACATCAATCAATTTTTGTATATCTTCATTACCGTATCGTAATACTGAAAACATCATATTATCAGAATCATCTACTTTAGTATCCAAAACAGTGTTAACCCTGTGTAATTCGACAAAAACTCCATTAATTTTATAAAAAACATCAAAGGAAAGTAATGCTTCTTCAGAAATGCAATAAATATATACTTTTTCTGCCCGATCTTGAACATATTCCAGTGCTAGTGAAATCATACTAGCCTGAACTTCCATAAATTTATCTTCAAATTGTGTCATCTTATTCTCCTACAATTGCTTGCTTTTTACTTCCTCAAACCATTTTTCAAACTCTAGACGTGGAAGCAATTCTTCATCCTTGTCATAACGCCCTTCATAGCTATAGCGACTATCAAGACTGTTTTTCTGTGCATCATATACAAGCCACATTTCAGTTGGATGTTCGCGATTGTACTCTTGGCAAACATCAATCAATTTTTGTATATCTTCAGCTCCATATCCCAATAGAGCGAATGCCATATTATCGGAATCATCTATTTTTTTTGTCGCAACTTCATTAACTTTATCCATTTCGATTACAATGCCATTAATCTTATAAAAAACTTTATACGATTGCAATGCTTCCTCCGAAATACAATAAATATATACTTTTTCTGCTTGATTTTGGACATATTCCATTGCTAATGAAATCATGCTAACCTGAACTTCCATAAATTTATCTTCAAATTGTGTCATTGCTACATTCCTTTTATATTTTCAATAAAACTTCCGCTTTGTCTGAGTTTAGAAAATCTTTCAGTATATGCAAAGTATGTTCAATAGAATCTTTATTACCACCATACACTCTTCTTATACTCTTATCATCAATAAGCTTGGATAAAAAGGTGACTGAAAATTTCTCTTCATCAGTTTGAGTAAACCAAATGTTAAATAATCCACCCTCTCCTGCTTCCAATTGCGTATTTTTACCTGTTGATGAAATACCTATTGTCATATGATAACCGTTATACACGAACGGAAAATTAAAATTTTCATCTTCTCCTTCATTAATCGCAATCGTATCAAGATCAATCGAAAAAATTTTCTCTAAAGCTTGCTTGACATTCTGATAACCTAAACTATCTCTTACTGGTAAGTATTGTTCGCTCATTTTTAAGGACTCCACATATTCCTAAAAATCCTCACTTTTATATCTTTTTCTCTCAAAAAAATCATTTCATTCTTGAACATTCCATCTTCTATGAAAAAAATACCCTTATAAAACCTTATAGCATCCCTTAGCAAAACCGCAAGGAATGTAGCCCGCTTGGTATAAAGCATACAAATCATCGAAAAATGTTGACTCAGCTTGAGGAAGCTCTTTTTTGATGGTCAAATAGATAGCTAAGCTAATGATATCAAATTTAATCTGATCTTTCATGGATGCTACCAGTTTACTTTCCGCAATCAGGTTATCTAATCGTGCTTCAATTTCAGGAATGATTTCCTCTTTTACACTATCTACTAGTTCATTCCAATGCTTATAAATGTCACTATGATTTTTAAAAAGATAAACAGTATAATCACCACGTTTATCTAAGACAAAATTCTCCCATTTTAAACTATTAATGTTCTTTTCTGCTTCTTTTACAGACTTTAACTGAGTAATCGGTAGACTTGTTTCTCTTTCTTCCTTCAAAAAGTCAATATTTATTAATTCATTTATCACCTCTGAATGGATCTTCATCTTTATCCCCTTTCTAGAAATCAAGCCATTCTTTCAGATCAAATGCTTCGTTTTCTATTCTCCCTGCACCAACAAATCATATGGGAAATACTCTAGGTCTTTCAAGCCTTCGTCATAAATTCCTTTGATCTTGCAGGTTGCGGCAGTGTCAAAACTCCAGTAGCCTACATAAGTATCTTTGGTATAGTTGTTATACCACGGAGCATCTGAGTGGCTATAGTACCAGAAACCCTGCGCCTTGGCTACACTCTCATAAGTGTCCTCAATCATATTTTGATATTCTAGAATCGAATGAAAAGGAACTATCTTGTCATGGAATAGATAGACCATGTAGTACTCAATCAAGCCATCTGTGTGGTCCATCTGCTCACAAATAGTCTTTAAATCATCCAGAAATTCTTCCTTACGATCACTATAAAGAACTCCTAATGCAAAGACATCAACTGCACGATAAAAGGAAACTCCCTCGGAGGCGACTTCTTTTAAATCGGAGAGGATCCCTTGATAATAAGGGAAGAGCCCCTGAACATCCTTCCCTAGAGAGTAGCCAACCTTTAATAGACTTTCATAGTTAATAACCATGGATCTAAAATGATACTCGTAATACTCTGGATTTATATCAGGAAATTGTTCTACCTTCCGTTGTAATGATCCCGTGTACCATTCAAATGCTTCTTGAAAGTATTCTTCAGTTTTGATTCTATCTCTTATCATATGTTAACTCCTTTTCTTAGCTTATTCTCCCTACACCAACAAATCATAGGGAAAATACTCCAAATCCTTTAAGCGTTCGTCGTAGATTCCTTTGATCTTGCAGGTTGCGGCGGTGTCAAAACTCCAGTAGCCATCATAACCTCTATTGTCATACTTATGGGTTCCATACCAAGGTTCATCTGAATGACTATAGTACCAGAAACCCTGCGCCTTGGCTACACTCTCATAAGTGTCCTCAATCATATTTTGATACTCTAAAATCGAATGAAAAGGAACTATCTTATCATGGAATAGATAAACCATGTAGTATTCAATCAAGCCATCTGTATGGTCCATCTGCTCATAAACAGCCTTCAAATCATCCAGAAATTCTTCCTTACGCTCACTATAGAGGACTCCCAAGGCAAAGACATCAACTGCACGATAAAAGGGGACTCCCTCTGAAGCAATAACTTTGAGATGAGACAGAATACCTTGATAATAGGGGGAAATTTCCTCTTTCGAAGCCCCTATAGAATAGGAAAGTTTCACTAGTTCTTCATTGAACAGAACCAAAAATTGGTAATGGACTTGTAGATAATCTTTCATGATATCTTTAGTTTTACTTGTTTTCTTTTTTAAGCGCTCTTGTACACGATTCAATCGTCTTTCAAAATACGCATAATCTTTATGTTTGTCTCTTATCATGTATTAAGTCCCTTTCTTAGCTTATTCTCCCTGCACCAACAAATCATAGGGAAAATACTCCAACTCTCTCAAGCGCTCATCGTAGATATTTAGCTTTGTTTTTTATATTCTTCCATTT